>Ga0247727_10001505_pt1 | contig 55259 bp, 54 predicted proteins | sample WisWelCaveWW1625_FD_202498 | JGI IMG/M metagenome (GOLD analysis project Ga0247727, IMG submission 202498) | Biofilm microbial communities from Wishing Well Cave, Virginia, United States - WW16-25 | ecosystem: Environmental > Aquatic > Deep subsurface > Groundwater > Cave microbial mat | place... | reverse complement strand
GCAGCACGCACCATCGAAGACCTCTGGAACGCCATCGCCAATGCCTTGCCGATGATCAATCCACAAGACTGCAGCAACTACTTCAAAGCCGCAGGATATGGTGCCGTGTGATCGGAATCTGCTCTAGTACCCACAATCACCAATCCCTGCGTCGGGCACGATCATGTTAAGCGGCTCTGGTGACTCGGTATTTCATGATCGGCCCTGACACACCTACTTCTGACGTTGGGTACTAGCGCCGGAGAGCGGCCAACGACGCTCATCGCCACGGCGTCCCGCCAGCCGGCCCACCGACGTCCTGGGTTCTTTTCCGCGCTCGATCGCCTCGGGGCTTGTTGCCGGGCGCGATTCTTTCCATGCTCCGGCCCGAGGAGATCCCTTGCAGATGGCCGCGGCACGGCAGAGCATTGCCAGCATCGAGGACTACGCACGCGGCGTGCTCGCCGGGGACCGGGCAGTGCTGGGGCGCGCCGTCACGCTGATCGAGAGCGCCAAGGGGGCGCACGCGGGCCTTGCGCAAAGGCTGCTGCAGGAGCTGCTGCCTCACACGGGCAAGGCACACCGCATCGGCATCACCGGGGTACCAGGCGTCGGCAAATCGACCATGATCGATCGGTTGGGCATCAACCTGGTGGAGGCCGGGCACAGGGTCGCGGTGCTGGCGGTCGATCCGACCTCGACGCGGTCGGGCGGCTCGATCCTGGGCGACAAGACGCGCATGGCGCAGCTGTCGCAGAGCCGCGACGCCTTCATCCGCCCCTCGCCGACCTCGGGCACGCTGGGCGGCGTAGCGCGCAAGACGCGCGAGGCCATGGCGCTGATGGAGGCCGCGGGCTTCGACGTGGTGATCGTCGAGACCGTCGGCGTCGGCCAGTCCGAGGTGGCGGTGGCCGGCATGGTCGATGTCTTCCTGGTGCTGCTGCTGGCCGGCGGCGGCGACGACCTGCAGGGCATCAAGCGCGGCATCATCGAGATCGCCGATATGATCGCCATCACCAAGGCCGACGGCGACAACGTGGCGCGCGCGATGAAGGCGGTGGCGGTCTACCAGGGCGCGCTCTCGATCCTGACCCCGGCGTCGGCCGCGTGGATGCCGCCGGTGCTGACGGTATCGGCGCTGGAGAACCGCGGCCTCGACGCGCTGTGGAGCAAGATCGTCGAGCACAAGGCGATGATGACGGCGAGCGGCGCGTTCGCGGCACGACGTGGGGCGCAGGCGGTGGCGTGGATGCACGATCTGTTGCAGGAGCGGCTGCTGGCGGCGCTACAGGGCACCCCCGCCGTGGCCAGGCGCATGGCCGAGCTGGAAGGCGAGGTGCGCGCTGGACGGCGCACACCGGCCCTTGCGGTGGCGGAGCTGGTGGCGATGATGGGCCTCGGCGACCGGACGGGTGTCAAGACTGGCGGCAAGAGGACTGGGCAATGAGCTGCACTGTCGAGGCACGCACCACCGTGCTGGTGACCGGCTTCGGGCCGTTTCCGGGCGTGCCGATCAATGCCACCATGCGGCTCGTGCCGGCGCTGGCGGACGAGGTGCCGCGGCTGTTCCCGGGCGTGCGGGTGGCGACCGAGATCCTGGCGACCGAATGGCTGTCGGCGCCGCGGCGGCTCGCCTCCGTGCTGGCCGAGGTGCGGCCCGATCTGGTGCTGCACATCGGCGTGTCGTCGCGGGCCCGCGGGTTCGAGATCGAGAGCCGCGCGCGCAATGCGTGCATCGCTTCGCCCGATGCGGCGGGCGCGCTCCCCCCTGCACCGAGCGTGCGCGAGGACGGGGCCGAGCACCTCGCCGCCGGCCTGCCCGTGCGCCACATCGTGACGCGGCTGCGCCGACGCGGTATCCCGGCGTTCGTCTCGCGCGACGCCGGCGGCTATCTGTGCAACGCCACGCTCTATCACTCGCTCATGTGCGCCCGCGATGCGCCGGGCCGGCGGGTCGGGTTCATCCACATCCCAGAAACCCTGGCGCGGCCGGGTGGCGCCAATCGCGGGCGGGTGGGCGCGTGCCCGCTGACCTGGGAGCAGGCGCTGGCGGGTGGCCTGGAGGTCCTCGCGGCGTGCCTGGGGAGGCTACGGGTTGCGCCTCAGCATATGCGCGGCACGGCGGCGACTTCGCGCATATAGTCGCTGCGGTCGGAGACCACGGTCACCGACTGCCGGCAGGGCGTGCTGACGACCGTCATCCTGGCGTCGAAAAACTGCCCGCTGAGCTGGATGTCGAAGCCGTCCTTGGTGACGACGCTGGTCAGGCGAGCGACGCCAGCAGCGCGGCAAGGGCGGCGGAGGGGCGGACTTCCCCGACCTCCAGGCCGCGCCAGTTGCGCAGGCGCGTGTCGGGGCCGAGGTCGCGTGCCTGGGGATAGAAGCGCGCGATCAGCTCGGCGACCACCGTCTCCGCCCCGCGCTTGGCGCCGTCGTCGATCTTGAGCGCGAAGCCCAGACCCCGCTCCGGCAGGGCGCCGCAATGGACGCCCTCGGCGCCGCTCTTCATCAGCACCTTGCCGCCGAGCCGCGCCATCATCAGGGTGTCGAGCCGGCCCGGACCGGCGACCAGCTCCGGGTCGGCCCAACACGCCTGCACGATGCGAGCGCACGCGCGGGCGCGATCGGGGCCGAGGCCGTGGCCGGTCGAGAGGCGCGCGAAAGCGGTGGCGAGGCCCGCCGGCGGGATCGCCCAGTTCGGCACCGAGCAGCCGTCAATCCCGCACACGTCAGCCCCGAGGCGGCAGCCGGCGAGGTCCTCGAGCAGGGAGCGGATGCGCGTCTGCACGGGATGATCGGGGCGCCAGTAGCCCTCGACCGGCTCGCCCAGATGCACGGCGGTCGCCAGCATGGCGGCGTGCTTGCCCGAGCAGTTGTGGTGCAGGGCCGAGGGAGCGGTGCCGGCCTTGATCAGGGCGCGTGCGGAAGCGGCATCCATCGGCTCGTGCACGCCGCAACCCAGCGCCGCCGGAGTCAGGCCGGCGCGGGCCAGCATCGCCGCAACCAGGGCGGCATGCCGCGGGGTGCCCGAGTGCGAGGCGCAGGCGATGGCGATCTCCGGTGCGCCGAAACCGAAGCGCTCGAGCGCGCCGCTCTTCACGAACGGCAAGGCCTGCAGCGGCTTGATGGCCGAGCGCGGGAACACCGGCCGGCCGATGTCGCCGATCGACCCGGCGATGGCCCCGTCGGCACCCGCAATCGCCAGGGTCCCCGCATGCGTGCTTTCGACCAGGGAGCCGCGCGTCAGCTCGATCAGGACCGGATTGCCCATGCCCCTCAGGGTGACGAAGTGCGACCGCACGCGCAACCCCTGATGGGGTCGGCTGCTATGTTGGGTCGTCGCTTCGCTCGACCCAATCGATTTGGCCTTACGCGATGCGGTCGCCCTTTTTCACCTGCACGGTGCGGTTGTCGACGGCGGGCAGCATGCGCGCGGGATCGCGGGTGACGACCACGTCGATGACGACCGGGCCGCCGCGCAGGGCGATGCCCTCCCGGAACGCGCCCACCAGGTCGGCAGGGTCCTCCACGCGGATGCCGACGCACCCCATCGCCTCGGCGACCTTGGCATAGTTGGTCTCGGCCAGGTCGGAGGACTGGTAGGCGCCCTTGCCGTACATCAGGTGCTGCAGCGCCTTGACGTAGCCGGAGGCGGCGTTGTTGAAGACGACGATGGCGAACGCCAGGCCCATGCGCCGCGCCGTCTCGAGATCGCCGAGCGCCATGTTGAAGCCGCCGTCTCCCGTCAGCGACACCACCGGCCGTCCCTTGCCGGCCAGCGCCGCGCCGATGGCGCCGGGCAGCCCGTAGCCGATCGAGGCGAAGCCGCGGTCGGGCACAAAGCCGCGCCCCGCCTGCTTGGTGTCGTAGAGCAGCCCCGCCCAGTGCGCGGCAAAGCCGCCGTCGGCGACCAGGATGCCGTCCGCCGGCATGACGCCGTTCAGCTCGTGCAGCATGCGCGCCACGTTGATCGGCGTCTCGCTGGAGGTCAGCCGCTCCACCACGCCGGCCTTCCACGCCGCCATGCGCGTGGGGATGCTGGCGGCGTACTCGGCCCGCCTAGCCTGCAGCCGCTTGGCGTCGCCCGCCAGCGCCGCTGCCAGGTCGGCAATGCCCTCGCGCACGTCGCCCCACAGCGTCACCGCCGGCTGATAGGTGCGGCCAAACTCCTCCGCCACGATGTCGAGGTGGATGACGGTCTTGCCCCTGGGCGGAATGGTGAAGCGCTTGGTGGCGATCTCGCCGAGCTTGCAGCCGACCACCAGCAGCACGTCGGCCTCGTCGATCAGCGCGTTGGCGATGCGGTCGTAGCGCCCGAACAGGCCGGCGCTGAGGGAATCGGTGCAGGCGACCGCGCCCTTGCCGGTCATGGTATGGGCGACGGGGATCGCCTGCGCGCGGGCGAAGGCTGCGAGCTGCGCCGCGGCCTGCGAGATGTGCACCCCGCCCCCGCACAGCATCAGCGGCCGCTTGGCGCCGGCCAACAGCTTGGCGGCGCGCTCGATGTCGGCGGCGGCAGGCCGGCAGCGGATCGCCGGCGCCGCCCCGTAGCGCGCATCGACGGCGAACGCGTTCTCGTCGAACGGCAAGGTGCCGTGGCAGACGTCCTCGGGCACATCCACCACCACCGGGCCGGGTCGCCCCGAGGTGGCGACGAGGAACGCGCGGCGGATCAGCTCGGGGATGCGGCTGGTGTGCTCGATGCGCAGCAGCTCCTTGCACGCCGGGCGCAGGATCTCGATCTGTCGCGCCTCCTGCGTCATGTTCTTGCCGGTGTGCAGGCGGTGCGCATCGCCGATGAAGGCGACCAGCGGCGTGCCGGCGTTGAGCGCCTCGACCAGGCCGGTCACCAGATTGGTGGCGCCGGGACCGAGCGTGGCATCGACCAGGCCGACGCGGCCTGAGACCTTGGCGTAGGCGTCGGCTGCGAACACCCCGCAGCGCTCGTCGTTGATCAGGTGGTGGTCGAGCTTCAGCCGGCGGGCGGCATCGTAGAAGGCGAGCAGCTGGAACCCGCCCATGCCGAACATCGGCCCGGCTTTGAATGCGCCGAGCATGCGGGCCATCGCCTCGCCGCCCGTCATCTCGTTCGCCTGCATCACGCGCCTCTGCTGTGGTGGGCATCCATCAGTCGCGCAGCATCTCCCGCGCGGCCTGGACGATCTGCTCGGGCTTGACGCGCACCGCGTCTTCGAGATTGGGCGCATAGCTGATCGGCGCGCGCGGCGCACCCAGCCGCCTGATCGGCGCCTTCAGCTTGTCGTGCGCATTTTCGGCGACGGTCGCCGCGATCTCGGCCCCGAAGCCGCCGACGCGCACCGCCTCGTGGGCGACCAGCAGCCGGCCGGTCTTGGCCACGCTCGCCAGCACGGCCGCCTTGTCCCACGGCCACAAACTGCGCAGGTCGATCACCTCGGCGCTGATCTTGTCCTTGGCGAGCGCGTCCGCCGCCGCCAAGCAGGTGTGCACCATGGCCGACCAGGTCACGATCGTCACGTCCTGGCCGCCGCGCACCACGCGCGCCTTGCCGATCTCGACCAGGTGCTCGCCGCCGGGCACCTCGCCCTCGAGCGGCCAGAGGTTCTTGTGCTCCAGGTAGACGACGGGGTCGTCGCAGCGGATGGCTGATTTCAGCAGACCCTTGTTGTCGGCCGGCGTCGCCGGCGCGATCACGACCAGCCCCGGGATGTGCGTGTACCAGCCCTCGAGCGACTGGGAATGCTGCGCGGCCGAGGAGCGCCACATGCCGATCGGCTCGCGCACCACCAACGGCACGCGGCCCTGCCCGCCGAACATGAAGCGCGCCTTGGCCGCCTGATTGACCAGCTCGTCCACCGCGCACAGGGCGAAGTCGGAGAACCTGAGCTCGACGATCGGGCGGGTGCCCATCATCGCCGCGCCGACGGCCGCGCCCATGATGCAGGCCTCCGAGATCGGCGCATCGGCGATGCGCTCGGGCCCGAACTCCTCGACGAGGCCTTTGTATTGCCCGAACACGCCGCCGCGGCCGAGGTCCTCGCCGACGGCCCAGACGTTGGCATCGCGCCGCATCTCCTCGGCGATCGCCTGGCGCGCGGCCTCGGCGTAGCTCATGCGCGGCATCAGAACGCCTCCCGCCGCGGATCGCCGACGTCCTGCACGTCCGCGAACGCGCGCTCCAGCAGCGGCAGCGGCGACGCCTTGGCCGCGTCGAAGGCCGCGGCGATCTCGGCGCGCGCCTCCCGCTCGAGCTCGGCGATCTCGCCCGCTTCGACGCCGGCGGTAGCGAGGAGATCGCGCAGCCGCGCCACCGGATCGCCTTTCCAGGCGGCCTCCACCTCGTCCTTGCTGCGGTAGCCGGCCGGATCGGCACCCGTGTGGCCTGTCAGGCGATACGTCTTGCACAGCAGGAAGCGCGGTCCCGCGCCGGCGCGGATTTCGCCCGTCAGGCGCCGCACGGCCTCATCGACCGCCAGCACGTCGTTGCCGTCTACAGTCGTGGCGGGAATGCCGAGGCTCTCCGCCCGCGCCGCAGGTCCCTCGCCGGACGTCATCGCCCGCGTGCGCGTGGTGGCGGCAAAGCCGTTGTCCTCGCACACGAACAGGATCGGAAGCTTCCACACGCCGGCCCAGTTGAGGCCCTCCAGGAACGGCCCCCGGTTGATGGCGCCGTCGCCGAAGATGCAGGTGACGATCTCCCTGGCCTTCTTGAGCCGAATCGCGTGCGCCGCCCCCACCGCAATGAGGATGTTGGCACCGACGACGCCGTTCGCCCCCAGCATGCCGACCTTGAAATCGGCGATGTGCATGGAGCCGCCCTTGCCATGACACGTTCCGCCCTCGCGCCCGAACAGCTCGCGCATCATGGCGAGCGTGTCCGCGCCCTTGGCGATGGTGTGGCCGTGGCCGCGGTGGGTGGAGAGCAGGATGTCGGCCGGATCGAGGTTGCTGCAGACGCCGACGGCCACCGCCTCCTGGCCGATCGAGGGGTGGATCGCGCCGAGCACCAGCTTCTGCTCGAAGCCCGCGAGCGCCGCTTCCTCGAAGGCACGGATGCGCAGCATGTCGCGGTAGAAGCGGCGCAGGCGCTCGGAATCGACGTTGCGTGGTGGTATGGCCTGGGGCGCGCTGCTGCGCCCTCGCCGCCCAGCAGGTTTTACGGCCAACGGTGTTCCTCCCGGCGAATGGTTCTTGGCGCGATGATGGGAGGGGCCATGAGCCCTGTCAACGCGGCAGGGCGGCCCAGCCGCGCGGCGCGAGCGCCGTCAGCCGCCGCCGTCTCCGCTCTGCAGCTTGGCCAGGAGCCGCGACAGCTCACGCTGCTCGGGCTTGCTGAGGCGCGCCGCCACGCTGCCCTCGAAGGCGCGGATCTTCTCGCGCGCCGCCAAGAACGCGGACTCACCGGAGGCCTGGAAGAACAGAGCGTGGCAGCGGCGATCACTCTCCAGGACTTCGCGCCGGACCAGGCCGCGCTTTTCCAGCCGCACGATCACCGGGCTCATGGTCGACTTGTCGACGCCGAAGGCCGCGGCCAGCGCCACCTGGGTGATGCCGGGGTTGGCCCGGATCAGGGTCAGCACGCCGAACGAGCCCGGCGTGAAATCGAAGTTCCCGAGCGTGGCCTCGAACTCGCCGAAGATCTTGGCCTGCGTGCGCCGCACCTGGTAGCCGACGTAGGTCGGCAGCTCGTCGAAATTGATTCCCCGCTCGCCCGGCCCGCCGGGCGTGTGGCGCTTTACCGCCACGCTCGACCTCTTCATGTGCTTGTCCCTTCAATACGCGCCGACGGTTGTCATACCGGGGCTCGGCCCCGGTATCCAGCCATCTGCAAGCTCCGGAGCAGGCCGCGTCATGGATCCCGGTGACAAGCACCGGGATGACAACCGCTGCAAGGAGCCGTACCCACGGCTCACATCTTCGAGGGCAGCCACAGCGCCAGGATCGGGAAGGCGATCAGCAAGATCAGCCGCAGGATGTCGGTGATGATGAAGGGCAGCACGCCGTAGAAGATGGTCGAGATCTTGACGTCCTCGACCACGCTTTTTATCACGAAGATGTTCATGCCGACCGGCGGGTGGATCAGGCCGAGCTCCACCGTCATGACGATGATGACGCCGAACCAGATCGGATCGAAGCCCAGCTGCGTGATGACCGGAAAGATGATCGGCACGGTGAGGATGATCATCGCCAGCGCATCCATCAGGCACCCGAGCACCAGGTACATGACCATGATCAGCGCCAGAATGCCGTAGCGGCCGAGGCCGAGGCCGGTCAGGAACTCGGTCACCTTCTGCGGCGTCTGGGTGATGGTGAGGAAGTAGCCGAACAGGATCGCGCCGATCAGCACGGTGAAGACGGCAGCCGTGGTGCGCGTCGCCTCCAGCAGCGAGCGCAGGATGTCCGCCCGCGACAGCCGCCGGCGCGCGATGCCGATCAGGAACGCGCCGCCCGCGCCCATGCCCGCGGCCTCGGTGGCGGTGAACAGGCCGCCGTAGATGCCACCGATGACGAAGAAGAAGAGCAGCAGCGTGGCCCACACGTCGCGCGCGGCGTCGATCCGCTCGCGCCACGACGTGCGCAGTCCCGCCGGCAGGTAACCCGGCCGCGCGTAGCCGATCACGGTGATGGTCGCCATGTACATCAGGACGGCGATGATGCCGGGGATGATCCCGGCCACGAACAGCTTGCCGATGTCCTGCTCGGTGATGAGACCGTAGACGGCGAACACGGTGGATGGCGGGATCATGATGCCGAGCGTGCCGCCGGCTGCAATCACCCCGGTGGCGAAGCTCTGCGGGTAGCCGTAGCGGCGCATCTCGGGGTAGGCGACGCGCGAGAAGGTCGCAGCCGTTGCCACCGACGATCCACAGATGGCGGCGAAGCCGCCGCACGCGGCGATGGTGGCGATGCCGAGACCGCCGCGCAGGTGACCCAGGAACGCGTTGGCGGCGCGGAACAGCTCGCGGCTCATGCCCGAGGTGGTGGCAAACGAGCCCATCAGCAGGAACAGCGGCACGACGGCGAAATTCCAATCCGTCACCGTGCGCATGGAGGTCTGGCCGACCATCTTCAAGGCGGGCCCGCTGCCGACGATGTAGCCGAAGCCCGTGACACCGACCAAGCCCATCGCCATGCCGACCGGCACGCGCAGCAGCATCAGCGCGAACAGCGCGACGAAGCCGGCAACCGCGACCATGTCGGAGCTCATCGCGCGGCTCTCATTGCTGGGGCCTCATTCGACCGGCTTGATCTGCTGGGCGGCCTGCGCCATGGCCTCGGGCTGGAAGATCAGGCGGTAGGTGCGCACAGCGATCAGCAGCACGGCCGAGACGTCGCCCAGCCACGCGACCAGGAAGAACGGCCACGTCGGCAGGCGCAGATCGAAGGTGGAGACATTGGAGTAGTAGGTGCTCACCACTTTGTCATAGAGCGTATAGGTCTGCACCGTCACGACGAACAGCAGCACCAGCGTGGCGAACACGTCGATGGCGCGCTGCCATTTTGGTCCGACATTGGCCCAGACGAGATCGACGGTGATGTGCGTGCCGCGATAGGACGTCGCGGCGATGCCCCAGAAGATGAGGATGCCCAGCAGCAGTTGGCCGAAATCGTAGCTATCGGGGATGGCGATGCCGAAGTAGCGCAGCATCACTGTGATGAAGACGTCGGCGGCGACGATGCCGATGAACACCGCGGCGGTCAGCTCGATGCCGTCGATGAACCGATCCATGCGGTTCTTTTGCGCACGCGCCTCCATGCAAGCCCTTCGGCAGACCCCCGTCCCGCTAACGCAACGGCGGCGAAAACCTCGCCGCCGCCACCGTGCTCGTCAATGCAGAAATGCGGATGCGGTTTCCCTGAGGATGCGCTCCGTCAATATGCGGCCTGATACTTGGCCAGCGAATCCTTCAGCTCCTTCAGGATGGCGTCTGCGTTGCCACCAGCCTTTTTCACATTGTCGGCCCAGGTGCCCGCCAGCGGCTCGGCCGCCTTGCGCCACTCGGCAACCTGCTCCTTGGAGATCGGATAGACCTCGCGGGCCGGATCGCTCTTGAGCTTCTGCACGCCGGCCGCCTCGAAGTCGGCCCACGGGCCCGCCACCTTGAGGGACCATTCGTTGGTGCAGTGGTCGTCGATGATCTTCTTCTGCCCCGCAGACATCTGGCCGTAGACGCCCTTGTTGAAGACGAAGGCGAACGTGGTGGCATAGAGGGGGACGTCCATGTGGTATTTCGTGACCTTGTCGATGCCGAACAGCGGCACCGAGCCCCACGGGAAGGTCACGGCTTCGGCGACGCCCTTGTCGAGGATGTCACGCACCTCCGGTGCGCTCGATTGCACGTTGGTGCCCCCGAGCAGGGTCACGAAGGACGCCATGGTGGCATGCGCGGGGCGGATCTTCATGCCCTTGATATCGCCCGGCACCATGATCTTCTTGGCCTTGGCGTGGAACGTGCCCGGGTCGTGCATGAAGGCGAGGCAGAACTTGATGTCCTTCATCTCGGCCTCGGCGTATTTGCGATACCAGGCATCCAGCGCCTGTGAGCCGCCCTTGGCGTTCGCAACCAGGAAGGGGAGCTCGCCGGCGCCGATGATCGGGAAGCGGCCCGGCTGGTAACCCGGATTGATGTAGGTGAGATCGGCGATGCCGTCGCGCGCCATGTCGTAGTGGTCGAAGGCCTTGCCGAGCTGCTGAGACGGAAAAACTTTGTACTTGATGGTACCCTTCGATGCCTGCTCGACCGAGGCACCCCACTGCTCCAGCGCCTTCTGCAGGGGATGGGAGGGCGGCACCCAGTGCGACAACTTGAGATCGAAGGTCTTGTCCTGCGCCTGCGTCGGGGTTGCCAGACCCAGGGCGATCGCAGTTAACGATGCAAGTGAGATTGCCAGCACGCGCGTGCGCATCTTGCTTCTCCTCGGACTCCTCTGGGGTCTGGGCTTGCGAGCCCAGTGCGTTATTGATTGTATGAGTTCAATTCAGCCCGATATCGGCCAACTTGTAAAGGGAATTGGTCGGATATAAAACTATCTGTCGAAGGCGTCCGTGAATCGGGCGGAGCGCGCAAGGCTTTCCGTCGACGTTCAGGCGCTGCACGTAGCGAGAGGTGGCACAATTGCTGATCGTGGGTCGCAAGCCCGGCACCGGTGGCGCGTATGATCGCGGCAAGACGCGAGCCCTCACCGACGGGATCGACTATGGTCCGCTCGCTGATTGGATCGGCTTTCACGTGCGCATGGCTCAGATCGCAGCCTTCCAGGCTTTCACTCGCCAGACTGGCGACGTCGATCTGCCGCCGGGCCGATTCGCGCTGCTGACCCTGATCGGCCGCAACCCCGGCATCAGCCAGACCGTGCTCAGCAGGGCGGCCGGCCGGGACAAGTCGACCTTGACGCCGGCCCTGCGCGACCTGAAGCGCCGCGGCCTGATCGCCCGCAACCGCCTGGCGAAGGACAGGCGCAGCTACCACCTCACGCTGACGCCCGCCGGGCAGGCGATGCTGCAGCGGCTGACCGAATGCGCCGAGCGCCACGAGCGCAATCTCGAGCGTGTCGTCGGCAAGCGCGATCGGGCGGCCCTCATGCGTGCGCTGCGAGCGATCATGGCCGAACTGGATTGAGACGCAAGACGCCCGCGAACCGGCGCCTGCGGGAGGGCTGCAATGGCTGAAGTTTCATTCCACAAGGAGATCGAGAGCCTGCGGCTCGGCGCTGGCGATACCTTCTACGGCGAGGGTATCCTGGCGGTGACGAAGGCGCTGCTGCAGTCCGGCGTCGCCTATGTCGGCGGCTATCAGGGCGCGCCGGTGAGCCACCTGCTCGACGTGCTGGTGCAGTCGGAGGATCTGCTCTCCGACCTCGGCATCCATCTGGAGACCTCCACCAACGAAGCGGCAGCGGCGGCCATGCTGGGCGCCTCCATCAACTATCCCGTGCGCGGCGCCGTCACCTGGAAGTCGATCGTCGGCACCAACGTCGCCGCCGATGCGCTGTCGAACCTGGCCTCCCCCGGCGTGCTGGGCGGCGCGCTCATCATCGTCGGCGAGGACTACGGCGAGGGCGCCAGCGTGATCCAGGAGCGCACCCACGCCTTTGCCGTCAAATCGCAGCTGTGGCTGATCGATCCGCGGCCCGACCTTCCCACCTTGGTGCGCGCAGTCGAGATGGGCTTCGAGCTGTCGGAGGCGTCCAACACGCCCGTTATCCTGGAATTGCGTATCCGAGCCTGCCACATGTTCGGCAGCTTCCTCGCCAAGGACAACGTCGCCGCCGCGCATTCGGCCAAGCACCGGATGCAGCCGGCCCGCTTTGCCTACGACCGGCTGAGCCATCCGCCGGCCACCTTCCGCCAGGAGGTCGACAAGATGGAGAGGCGGCTGCCGGCGGCGCAGCGCTTCATCCGCGACCATAAGCTCAACGAGGTGCTGGGCCCCGCCGACGGCGACATCGGGATCATCGTGCAGGGCGGCCTGTTCAACGTGCTGAACGGCCGGCTGGCGCTGGCGGGCCTCAGCGATACCGACGGCAAGGTGGCGCTGCCGACGCTGGTACTCAATGTGGTGCATCCGCTGGTGCCCGAGGAGATCGTGGCCTTCTGCGCCCGCAGGAAGGCCGTGCTGGTGATCGAGGAGGGCAACCCCGATTTTCTCGAGCAGGCGATCGGCCAGATCCTGCGCAAGGCCGACCTGCAGACCAAGCTGCACGGCAAGGGGCTGCTGCCGATGGCAGGCGAATATACGCCCCTCGTCGTCGGCAAGGGGCTGGCGGCCTTCTGCACCAGCTACGGCCACGCCATGCCGGCACTGAGCGCCTGGATCGCCGGCGTCGAGGCGCAGCGGGCCGAGGTCGACAAGGCGCTTGGCGCACCCCTGCCGGCGCGGCCGCCGACGTTCTGCACGGGATGCCCGGAACGGCCGGTGTTCTCCGCCATGAAGCTGGTGCGCCAGGAGCTGGGGCCGCTGCACGTCGCCGCCGACATCGGCTGCCACGCGTTCGCGACCTTCCCGCCGTTCAGCCAGGGCAACTCGATCCTGGGTTACGGCATGTCGCTCGCTTCCGCGGCTGCCGTCTCCGGCACGCAGGCGACGCGCCCGATCAGCATCATGGGCGACGGCGGCTTCTGGCACAACGGCCTGATCACCGGCGTCGCCGGCGCCGTGTTCAACAAGGACGATTCCGTTCTGATCGTCATGAACAACGGCTACGCCAGCGCCACCGGCCAGCAGGACATCCTCTCGACCAAGGAGGAGAAGGGTGGCCGCGGCAAGAGCCTCGACATCGAGGCCGCCCTCGAGAGCATGGGCGTGCCATGGATCAGGCGCGTGCGCACGTATGGCGTCGCCGGCGTGGTCGGCACACTGCGCGAGGCCATGCGCACCGGCCAGAAGGGCCTCAAGGTCATCATCGCCGACGGCGAATGCCAGCTCGCGCGCCAGCGCCGCATCCGCCCCGAGCTCGCGCGCATGCTGCAGGCCGGCAAGCGCGTGGTGCGCACCCGCTTCTGGGTCGATCCCGAGGTGTGCACGGGCGACCATTCCTGCATCCGCCTGTCGGGCTGCCCCTCGCTCACCATCAAGCCGAGCGAGGACCCGCTGCGCAGCGATCCGGTGGCGCACGTCAACAACGACTGCGTCGGCTGCGGCGTGTGCGGGGAGGTCGCGCACGCGGCGCAGCTGTGCCCCTCGTTCGCGCAGATCGACATCATCCAGAATCCGAGCAGGTGGGACCGGCTGAAGCGCGGGGTCTCGGCGGCGCTGATCCGCCTGCTCGGCGGCGCGCGCAGCCAGCGTCCCTCGCTCGTGCCGGCGGAGTGAGCCGGTGGCGCAGGCACAGCCCATCAAGATCCTGATCGCGGCGCTCGGCGGCGAGGGCGGCGGCGTGCTGGCGTCGTGGCTGCATGCCGCGTCGATCGCCAGCGGACACTACGTGCAGGGCACGTCCATTCCAGGCGTCGCCCAGCGCACCGGCGCCACCACCTACTATCTCGAGATCGTGCCGGGTGCGGGCGCGAGCCACGGCGCGGCCGGCGCGCGGCCGGTGCTGGCGCTCAACGCCGCCCCCGGCGAGGTCGATCTGATGATCGCCAGCGAGCTGCTGGAGTGCACGCGCGCGGTCCAGGCGGGCTTCGTTACCCCGGACCGCACGGTGCTGATCGCCTCCAGCGCGCGCGTGTTCACGGTGGACGAGAAATCCGCCATGGGCGACGGGCGGCTCGATGCGGCCCGCATGCGGGAGGTGGCCGGCCGGTTCGCGCGCCGGGCCATGATCGCGGACTTCGCCGCCGTCGTCGCGGCCTGCAAGAGCCCGCTCAGCGCCGTGCTGCTCGGCGCGATCGCGGCATCGCGCGCGGCGCCGATTGCGCCCGATGCCTTCCGCGCCGCCATCCGCGCCGAGGGCAAGGCGGTGGACGCCAACCTGCGCGGGTTCGAGGCGGGATTGGGCGAGATGGGTGCCAAGGGGTCAGACCCTTCGCTGGCGCCCTCTCCGCGATTACCGGTCGCGCCGGAGGGTCTGACCCCATCGCTCGCCGGCTTCCCCAGCGAAGCTCGCGCGGTGCTCGCCGAAGGCGTCAAGCGCCTCACCGACTACCAGGATGCAGCCTTCGCTGAGCGCTACCTCGAGCGCGCGTGCACCTTCGTCGGCCGGCCCGGCGCCGACGCGGCATTCCTGTGCGAGCTGGCCCGGCACCTCGCCGTGCGCATGAGCGTGGAGGACGTGATCCGCGTGGCCCAGCTCAAGCTGCGCGCGACTCGTCTCGATCGCGTCGCGCGCGAGTCCCAGGCGCGCGGCGGCGACATCGTCGACATCACCGAATACATGAAGCCGGGGCCCGAGGAGATCTTCGGCCTGCTCACGCCCCGGCTCGGGCGCTGGGCGCTCACCCGTGTGCGCCACGACCGCGCCTGGGCGCTGAAGATTCGCACCACGCGGCTCTCCGGCTTCCTGCGGCTGCGGTTGCTGGCGGCGCTGCGGCGCTGGCGCCCGCGCACGCTGCGTTTCGCCGAGGAGAACGCGTGGATCGAGCGCTGGCTCGGCCTCGTCGAGCGCACGCTCGCCGTCTCGCCGGCGGCCGCGCGCGAGGTGGTGGCGACGGCGTCGCTGGTGCGCGGCTACGCCGACACCTACCAGCGCGGCCTCGCCAACTGGACCCGGATCATGGCGGACGTGGTGGAGCCGATGCTGGCGGGCCGCCTGCCGCGCGCGCACTTCGCCGACGCCGTGCTGCAGGCCCGCCTCGCCGCCAGCAAGGACCCCGAGGGCGAGGCGCTGGCCGAGACCATCGCCGCCATCGCCCGCGCCACTCCCGGCAAGATCGCCGCGGAGTAGCTCGCTGTCATACCGGGGATTGTCCCCGGTATCCAGCCATCACGCGCTCCCAGCGGTTCGGAGTTTGCGGATCGATGGATCCCGAGATGACAAGTCGATACCGTTCACCCGAAGAACATCGCGTCCTGCTGCCGGCGCAGGGCGAGCAGCACCGACGTCTCGTCGAGCTCGACGTCGCCGCACAGGATGGTGGCGCCCTTGGCGATCGCGCGCAGCAGCCGTCGGTTGGCCGCGAGATAGTACGGGATCGGCACGCCCGCGCCGAGGGCGGCGGCGCCCGGCACGATGATGCCGGAAACGTTGGCGATGCTGTGGTGATGGCCCGATGCGGTGAGCACGGTGCCGGCCGGGATATCGGCATCGGCGCGGGCCGCCAGATCGAGACGGGGTTGAGGATCGTCACTGCCGCTCGATCGGCCGAGCACGGCGGCCTCGAGCACGCTGGTCGCCGCCTCCAGGCCGAGCAGGTGCCGCGGCAGCCACACCATCGCGGTGGCGCCGTCGCGGCCGAGAATGTGCCCCTTCTCGCGCAGCATGGCCCAGGTCGCCTGGTCCTCACAGCGCACGATCACGAACACGCCGCCGGCGAAGCTGATCTCGTCGGGCGCGCGCAGGCAGTTGAACACGTCGAGCCGGCGATCGTCCACCAGCAGGCCGCCCGCGGCCCCACGTTCGGCCCGTGTCGCGAACATCGTCGGCACCTCGGCGATGCGGGCGATCGGCGCGTGAAAATCGACGCGATCGGCCGTGAGGCTGGTGGCGTTGCCGACGATCAGCATCTCGCATAGGTCGGGTACCGTGCGTTGCGGCAAAGCCGCCGCCGCGTGGGCGCGCGCCTCGACCAGCTCGCCAACGGCGCGCGATCCAAGCGCCCAGTGCGCGGCAAAGCCGGGGGTCGCAACCGTGATGTTGTTGCTGGTCATGGTCTGCGCCGACGCGTCGAACACGAAGTCGTACTCGCTCGACTTGCCGGCGGCGACAATCGTGAAGCCGAGCGTCTCGGCCCAGGTCACGAGCCCGATCAGGAGGCTCGGCTGGTCGCCATCGACCGGCGTCACGACGCGGCCCCGCGCGCGGGCCTGCCGGGCGAGACCGGGGCCGACGACGCTGTCGACCTCCTTGGATACCAGCACCAGGTGACGATCGGCCTCGACTGCCATGCGCGCATGCCGGGCGCCGGCCTCGGGATGGCCCGTCGCCTCCACGATCACGTCGATCGGCAGCCCGATGACGACGGCGAGACCGCCTGCGGCGATGCAGCGGCCGGCGTCCCAGGCCGCTTTGGCCTCGGCGGCGGTGGCGCACACCGCAATATCGCGCAGATCGACGCCGGCCGACTTGAACGCCTCGACCGCCGTCATGGCATCGACGTCGACCGCCACCCGCGCGCGCATCAGCGGCACCTTGCGGCCCTGGGCGAGGAAGCTGCGGCCGAAGCTGCCCGACCCGACGACGCAGGTCTCGATCGGCCGGTCGGCCGCGGCAAAATAGCGATGATGGTTCATGGGTCTCCGCCCTGGGTGCCTTGCAGGCGTCAATGTTACATCCAAGCTCGATCTTGGGGAGACGCGTGCCGGGCCGGGCGGCTATGATGGATTGCGCGGCCCGCTCGTACCTCGGCACCGAATGTCCGCACTTTGCGACCAGACCACACCCCCTGCACAATCCGACTCCGATGCCCAACGGCCTCAAACGCTTGTTCGACCGCTTCTGGGGCTCGCCCGGCCTGCTGCTGACGCTGTGCGGCGTGTTCTGGGCGGGAAACGTGGTCGCGGGCCGGCTCGCGGTCGGCGAGATATCGCCGCTCACGCTCGTGTTCCTGCGCTGGATGATCGTGCTGGCCGCGCTGTGGCCGATCTACGGCGCGCAGGTGCGCCGGCACTGGAGCGAGATCAGGCCGCGGCTGCCGGGCGTCATCCTTCTGGCGACGCTCGGCTTCACGGGGTTCAACGTGCTGTTCTACGTGGCCGCCTACTACACCAGCGGCATCAACATCGGCATTCTGCAGGGCGCGCTGCCCATTTTCGTCCTGCTGGGCGCATTTGTGGCGCACGGTACGCGCGTGTCGCTGGTGCAGGCCGCGGGTGTGCTGATCACGTCGGTCGGGGTGGCAATTGTTGCGACCAGCGGCGCACCCCTCACGCTCCTCGATCTCGAGCTGAACCTCGGCGATCTGCTGATGCTGGCCGCCTGCGTCCTCTACGCCTTCTATACCGTGGCGTTGCGCGATCGCCCGCCGATGCCGGGCGCGGCCTTCTTCACCTTGCTGGCCCTGATCGCGGCCGCGACGTCATTGCCGCTCGTGGTCTTCGAGGCGGCCACGGCGGGATTGGCGATCCCCACCGCCAAGGGCCTGCTGGTGACGGCCTTCGTCGCGATCTTCCCGTCATGCCTGGCGCAGCTGCTGTTCCTGCGCGGCGTCGATCTGATCGGGCCGGGGCGCGCCGGCGTCTACATGAATCTGGTCCCGGTGTTCGCGGCGATCCTGGTGGTCGGCTTGCTCGGGGAGCCGTTCGCGCCGTTTCACGGCGTCGCCCTGGTGCTCGTCATCGGCGGCATCCTGCTCGCCCAGCGGACGCCTGCAGCTGCCAAGCGGGACGCGGCCTAGCCGGCCGGGCGTTTCAGGAGGCGGGCGCGGGCGCGACTGCCTCAGCGGCGAGCCTGGGCAAGGCATCGCGCCAGAACTCGGGCGGCTGGGCGCCGGACACCCCATATTTCTGCAGCAGGATGAAGAACGGCACGCCCTGGATCCCCACGCGGTAGCCTTGCTGCTCCAGCTCGATGACGGCGTCGAGACTGCCCTGGTCGGTGAGGGCTGTCTCCACCCCCTTCGCGTCGAGCCCGCACTCGCTGGCGAAGCTGCGCAGAGCTGTCGCCGCGCCGATGTCGAGCCTCTCCTCGAAGTAGGCGTGGAACAGGCGCTCGACCATGGCGTCCTGGCGCCCCTGGCGGCCGGCCTCCCAGATCAGGCGGTGCGCCTGGCGCGTATTGGGCGTGCGCTGCATGCGGTCGAAGGCGAAATCGATCCCGAGCTCCCGGCCGGTCTCGGCCATCTTCACGTCCAGCTCGGCGCTGCGTGCCTCTCCGAACTTGCGGGCGCGATAGGTCTTCCGCTCCATACCCTCGGCCGGCATATCAGGGTTGAGCTCGAAGGGACGCCAGGAAAAGCTGACGTGCGCGGGCATGCCGGGAGCGCCCTCCGCGAGCGCGGCTTCCAGCCGGCGCTTGCCCACGTAGCACCACGGGCAGATCACATCGGAATAGACGGTGATGGAAACGGGATCGGCCATGGCGGCACCTTCCTTCCTTGGCCGAGTATTAGACGACGGGGGTCCGGCCTTGCAAGACCGCGCAAAAAGCATCCGTGTCGATGTTCCCGCCGCTCAGCACTAGGCCGACGCGCTTTCCCGCCATGCGATCGCGCTCGGCGAGCAATGCAGCCAGTGGGGCGGCGCCCGCGCCCTCGGCCACGTTGTGGGTGGCCGCGTAGTAGACGCGGATGGCATCGGCGATCGCGTCCTCGCTCACCCGCACCACGCGCGCGGCGCCTCTGCGAATGATCTCGACGGCCTCGGGGTGGGGATCGCGGCACGCCATGCCGTCGGCGAACGTGGCGGCCGAATTGGTTGGAACGGGATGGCCCGCCGCGACCGACAGGGCCACCGCCGGCGCTGCCTCGGCGACGACGCCGACGATCTCCGTCGCGAGGCCCAACAGATCGCGGGTAGCGATCAGCCCGCAGATGCCGGAGCCCATGCCGATCGGCGCGTACACCGTGTGCAGGTCGGGCACCGCGCGGAACAGCTCCAGGGCGTAAGTGGCGACGCCCTTCACCAGCAGCGGGTCGAACGACGGCACGAAGTGCAGCTTCCTTTCCCGTGCAAGGTGCGCCGCGTGCTCCTCGGCCTCGTCGAAGTCCCGGCCGTGCACGATGAGCTCGGCGCCGAAGCCCTCCATGGCGGCGTTCTTCTCGACGCTGTTGCCATGCGGGACCAGGATGGTGACCGGCAGCCCGGCCCGCCGGCCGGCCAGCGCGATCGACTGGCCGTGGTTGCCGCGCGTGGCGGTGATGACGCCGCGCACCTTCGGGCCGGGGCGCTTCAGCCAGTCCATGTAGGTGAGGCCGCCGCGGATCTTGAAGGCGCCGATCGGCGTGTGGTTCTCGTGCTTGACCCAGACCTCGGCACCGGTGCGCGCAGCCAGCATCGGCCAGACAAATTGCGGCGTTGCCGGCACGCTCGCGTGCACCAGCTCGACCGCGGCTTCGAGATCGGCGAGGGAGAACAGCGGCATGGTGGTCAGAGCAGCGCCTGATACACCAGGTTGCGCGCCATCTGGCGGTAGCGCAGGCGGATCAGGCCCGGCGCCGCCGCCATAAAGACGACGGTGAGCTCCTCCCGCGGATCCACCCAGAAGTAGGTGCCGTAGACGCCCGACCAGTAGTAGTCGCCGGCGCTGCCCGCCATGGCGGCGATGCCGTTCTGGCGGCGCACGGCAAAGCCGAGGCCGAAGCCGTAGCCCGCCGCGGCCGGGTCCATCTTGTCGGCGATCATGTTGTTGAAGGAGGCCGGCAGGTGATCGGCGGTCATCAGCGCCACGGTTCCTCGCCCGAGAATGTCCGCTGCGCCGAGCTTGCCGCCCTGCCGCAGCATCTCCGCAAAACGCAGGTAGTCGCTTACGGTCGAGACCGTGCCGCCGCCGCCCGACTCCCACTTCTGGGTCTTGTCGGTCGCATGGTGGGCAGGCACATTGGCGAGGATGGTGAGCGGGTCCTTGGCAACCGGCAACGCGTAGCGGACCCGCTTGGCCGGCGGCAGCGCGAAGCTCGTGTCAGCCATGCCGAGCGGCCCCCACAGGCGCTCCTGGAGAACGCTGCCGAGCGGCTTGCCCGTCGCGGCCTCGACGACGAAGCCCAGCACGTCGGTCGAGAAGCCGTATTCCCAGCTGGAGCCCGGATCGAACAGCAGGGGCGCCGTGGCGAGCGCGGCGATCGCTTCGTCCTTCGTCATCCTCTCGGCCGCCCACACCGAGGAGCCCGGATAGAGCGCGTGCGCCGGCGTGGTGCCGCGATCGCGATAGGTCAGGCCGGAGGTATGGCGCAGCAGATCCTGGATGGTCGGCAGCTGTTTTGGCGCGCGCGTGGTGCCGCCCGGCTCCGCGACCTTCAGCTCGGCAAGCGGCGGCAGGTATTTCGACACGGGATCGCCCAGCAGCACCCGCCCTTCCTCCACTAGCATCATGACGGCCGTGGAGGTCATGGCTTTGGTCATGGATGCGATCGAGAAGATCGCGTCGACCTTGAGCGGCTCCTTGGTGGCCGGATCGCGATGGCCGACAGCCTCGAGATGGGCCACCTTGCCACCGCGCATGATGCCGATCACGGCGCCCGGGATCCGGCCCGCCTCGACCTCGCGGCGCAGCGCCTCGCCGACGCGCCGGAGCCGGGGGGACGACAGGCCGGCACTCTCGGGCTCGGCGCGGGGAAGGGCAGCAGCGGTCATGGCGGAACCTCGCGGAAGATCGGAAACGGCACGAGCATAGTGCCGCGCGCCGATCTTGTCACAGAGGCCCTGGCGCAGTGTCCCTCGTCAGGCTTGCTTCGGTCGCTGCGACCGGCGCAATTCCCGCAGCGAGATCAAGCGCCGATGTCCCTCGTCCCACAGCACGAGACGCACGCACCCGAGGCTCTCGAGCAGCGTGAGCCGCCCGAGGCCTTTCAGCTCGGGATGATCGCGCAACACGCGCGGGAGCCGGTAATAGGGGATGCGGCTCGACAGATGGTGCACGTGGTGCACGCCGATATTGGCGGTGAACCAGCGCAGCACGGCCGGCAGGTCGTAGTGCGAGCTGCCATGCAGCGCCGCCTCGTGCAGGGACCATGCCGGAGCCTTCGCCCAAAGCGTATCTTCGAACTGGTGCTGGACGTAGAACAGCCACACCCCGATCGAGGACGCCAGCAGCGTGATCGGCAGATGCACCATCAGGAACGGTCCGACGCCGACCAGCCACATGAGCGTCACGGCGAGGAGCGCGATCCCGGCGTTGGTTGCCATCGTGCTGAGCCAGGGCCGCCAACCCCAGCCCATACCGCCGATCGGCAGCCGGTGCTGCACGAGGAACAGATAGGCGGGGCCGATGCCGAACATGACGATGGGATGCCGGTACAGCCGATAGCGCAGCCGCCCCCAGCGGGACAGCGCGAGATATTCGCGCACCGTCAGAGTGGTGATGTCGCCGATGCCGCGGCGGTCGAGATTGCCCGAGCTCGCGTGGTGGATGGCGTGGCTGCGCCGCCAGAAATCGTACGGCGTCAGCGTCAGCGTGCCGATCACGCGCCCCACCCAATCGTTGGCGAGGCGATGGCGAAAGAAGGAGCCGTGTCCGCAGTCGTGCTGAATCATGAACAGGCGTACGAGGAAGCCCGCCGCCGGCAGAGCCAGCATGAGGCTGAGCCAATAGCTCAAGCCTAGGGCCGCCCACATCGCGATCCAGAGCAGGGCGAAAGGGACGCCCGTGATCAAGAGCTCGAGCACGCTGCGATAGTGGCTTGGTTCACGATAGCGGGCCAGAGTCTGTGCCCAGTCGCGCGGATTGACGATTGCGGGGCGTGTTGCTCGTTCCAAAGATCAGGTCCCTTCCGTTTGCTGGCCACCCACGCAAGACGCAAAGGGGCATTCGGCCTTATACCATACCGGGCGTGCAAAAGCGTACCATTCGGGGCGTGGGCTCATGATCGCTGATCAAAGGCTGCCGTAGCGACCCGGCAAGAGCTCGCCGCCGTGCCCGACCCGTCCTAACGAAGGCTCGATCACGCAACAGTTCGAATCACACGAGAAAAGCACAGGTCCAGAATAGCGCCGACGTTGCCAAGAAGCGTGCTAGGGTGTGCGCATGCGGTTCCACAAGGCGATCGAGATCACGGGGCCCGAGGCCGCTTCCCTCATCGAAAACAACCGCGGCGCGAGCGGACGAGCCGCTGTCGTGTCTTTCGATGGCACCTGGTACGACGTGCGCTCTCTGAGCCCCAAGGAGCTCGAGAGCTTCATCGATGATCTGGCGCGCCTCAGGCAGCAGAGTGTCTCCACGCCCCACAACTGACCCACGTCCAGCGCTGCGTTCGCGCCGGCATATCGATCGCGCAAAGAGGAGTACGCCATGGATCGTGAAGCGACCAAAGACCGAATTCGAGCCGACATGCAGGCTGATTTTCTCCCCGACCCCTCCCCGGATACCCTCAGTCAGGTCGATCGGCGCATGGCGAACGCCGCCGAATACGTCGCCTATCACCTCGGTCAGATCGACAAGAAGCTCGACCGCCTGATCACACTACTCGAGGCGTCCGCGCAAAGGGCACGCGAAAACCCGCCGCCATCGCAGTAGTCCGCCACTTCCTCCGGCGGTTCCAAGCTGTCGCGTCGGCCTTGCCGGGCATCATATGTCGAGGCGCGATCGCTTAAAGCCCATCCCGCGCGGGTCCTTCTTCTTTTGCGGCTCCTTCTTGCCCCACCACCGCGTGCCGATCTGCTTCAAACGCTGCATCGACGTGAGCGTGCGCTCCGCCAGCGCCACCTTTGCGCGGCCGCGCCTGCCGAACCCTAGGGCCTTGCCCTCCGCCTTCTTGCGCATGGACGCCTTTCCAGCTCGGGCGCGAACCAGCGGGCCCCGAGCTATTTGACCTGGATCTGCTGCAAACGGTCCTGCACGCGCCGACAGGTGCGCGACCACTCTTGCTTGGTCATGTGCGTGCCGCGGTCCCACATCTGCTCGCAATCCGCCACGGCCGCATCACGCGCATTCTTTTCCGCGGATATCGTCTGACCTGGCTTGGGCAGCGAGCCCGGAGCCGCCGGCGACGGTGGCACAACCTGCGCGAACGCGAGCCCGGCGCTCGCGACAAGCAATGATGCAACGATGATCATGCGGTGCATGCAATCTGCCTTCGTTTCGTGGTGTGCCAAATGACGATCAACGGAGCCGGAGCCGAACTCACCGCTCCTTGGGCTCCTCGACGTCATGATCAACCAGGCCGGAGACGTCTCCGTCGTCCGGCTCCTGCTCGAGGACGATATCGTCTTCCGGACCCGCGTCCGCGGCCTCCTCCGCCGCGTCCTCGGCTACGGCCGCCTCGGCAGGCGCGACACTCTCGGCCTCGACCTCGGGCAGCGTCGGCCCCGGTCGCTTGAAGCTCTTGCTGCGCCAGCTCGTCTTGGCCGCGAACGGCGCAGCCCTTGCACCCGCCTCCACGATCGACCGGACCTCGGGCGTATGCTGCTCACCGCAGGCGGGACACAGGATCGGCTTCCGCGCTAGGTCGTAGAAGCGGACTTCGCAAGCATGACACACGCGCTTGGTGCCGCGCATCGCCTTGCTCGTCTCGGAGGCTGTGGGCATTGGGCGACCTCGCAATGGGATTTGGCTCGCGCGCAAGCGGCGCCGCCGGGCCAGGCCCGGCAGCGCGCCTCAGACCCTCTCGCGAGGGCGAGCCGTTAGGCTTTCTGAATTGATCCGGCCTGTTTGCCGCGACCTTTTCTGTCGTCTTCCAGCTCGAAGGTGACCTTGTCACCCTCGTTGAGGGACTGGATGCCCGCCCTCTCGAGGGCACTCGCATGGACGAACACGTCCTTTGAGCCGTCCTCGGGGGCGATGAAGCCAAAACCCTTTGCGCCGTTGAAGAACTTGACTGTTCCGGAGATTCTCATGAGAAAGCTTTCCCGTTGTGCGTGATAATGAGCCGGCCACGTATGGGCTCACGCAGGGCCCAGGCAACTCAGGTTTGGGAAAGGTCACTTGGCCGGTGATGGCGAGTGTCTAAACCAAAAAGTGAGGGCGCGGCCCACCGCGGATCGCACCGGCCCCCGACATATGGGCCGCATTGCGCAGAATTACAAGCCGCGAATGGGTTAACGACGATGGCGGCCGCCCAAATCGTCCTGAAAAGATGTGGTGACCGCCATGCGCCGTGCGCGTAAAGTGATTCGTGTGCTTTTCGGGCGCCGGGGCAACTGCGCGTCGCTCATGGCATGGCGATTGGCCCCCACGTTGCGTCTTCTGGGTGTGATCGGGGCTCGAGACATCGCGATCGGATTGCGGCTGGCAGCCGTCATTCAGGCGAAGATGACTTCGGCACAGCGCGTTGCCGCGCGCCGGAGGCCGTGCGTGGAGCCGCCGTGCTGATACCCGGCGCGGAAGCCGATTGCCGACGCGATCGAGGACCCCGCTACACTCAACTCTCGAAGGAGACCATGCCGTGGCAAACCGTGAGCAAAGAAGCAGCCGCGAAAAGAGAAAGCCGAAAGCCGAAAAGCCCAAAGCACCGGCCACGCAGGCGTCACCCTTTGCACGCACCCTGGGCGCGAACAATCCCAAGAGCGGCACCGGCAAGAAGGGCCGGTAATCCACGTTTTCGAGTTCACCATCGCGAGGTCCAATGTCGCAGCACAAGTTCAAGTTAGGTCAGCTGGTCGACTACAATCCCAGTCGCCTGGGCATGCCCGCGTCATCGAGGGAATACAAAATCCTGCGGTTGCTGCCTCCTGAAGGCACCGACCTTCTCTATCGCATCAAATCTCCAGGCGAGACGTTTGAACGCGTCGCCAAGGAGAGCGATCTTGTCCGGCGGAACTCGCAGTAATCGCAAAGCAGGGCGGAGTCCGCCCTGACGCAGTGAGCAGGTCGTCTGTGTGAACCAGGGAGAGCCTCGTGCTCGACACCGCCCGCCTTTTCTTCGATGCGACCGTCGCGCTCGCCATCATGGCGACCCTGGCCATCATCTCCGGCTTCGCTGCAGCCGCGATAACCGGTGACCGGATGCTCGTCGTCCTGGCGGCCGGCTGCGTGTTCACCCTGACGGGTGCGATCGTCATGGTTCGCCTCTGGCGTATGACACAAAAGCCCGTCGCCCCGCTCGAGCCTGGTGCCGCACATGAATGAGAGCATCAACGAGATCCAGCGGCTGCTACCGGAGATCGCCAAGCATCTGAGCGCCGGCACCAAGGAGGATGCACGCAAGGCGGTCGCCAAGCTGCAGCGGATCGCGGCCCTCGCCTCGACCTCGGCCCTGACGATCCAAGTGCGGCGATAGCGAAAACCGCGCTGGCTCAGCCGCGCTCCCGGACCACGGTAAATCTCAGGTCGGGCCAGTCCTCGGCCGCTTTCTGCAGCATCCAGCCGCTCTCGGGCAGGTACACGTAGGCACCGTCGCGATCCGTCGCCATGGTCGAGCGATGGCGCTCGACGAAGCGCTGCTTGGCCTCGCCGTCGGCGCTCTCGATCCAGCGCGCAGCCACACTGGCGACCGCCTCGTAGCGAATGGGAACGCCGTATTCCTGCTGCAGCCGCGATTGCAGGACATCGAACTGCAGCTCGCCCACGACGCCCAGGATCTGGCGCGAGCCGAGCAGAGGCTGGAACACCTGGACCACGCCTTCCTCGGCGAGGTCGTGCAGGGCGCGATTGAGCTGCTTGGCCTTGATGGCATCCTCGATCGCCACCCGCCGCAGCAGCTCCGGCGCGAAGTTCGGTATGCCCTGGAACTTGAGGACCTCGCCCTCGCTCAGGGTATCGCCGACGCGCATGGTCCCGTGGTTGGGGATGCCGATGATGTCGCCGGCATAGGCTTCATCCGTCGTCTCCCGCTGCTGGGCAAAGAACAGGATCGGCGCATTCACCGCCACGAAACGCTGCTCGCGCACATGAAACAGCTTCATGCCGCGCCGGAAACGGCCCGAGCACAGGCGCACGAACGCCACCCGGTCGCGGTGGTTGGGGTCCATGTTGGCCTGCACCTTGAAGACGAAGCCCGTCACCTTGTCTTCGTCGGAGTCGACCGTTCGCTGTTCGGCCTTTCGCGGCAGCGGCTTGGGCGCCCACCGGCCCAGCGCGTCGAGCAGTTCGGTGACGGCGAAATTGCGCAGCGCGCTGCCGAAGAACACAGGGGAGAGGTGGCCTTCACGGAAGGACTCGAGATCGAACGCCGGCAGCGCGCTGCGCGCCAGCTGCAAGCCCTCGAGCGAGCGTCGCACGATGTCCGCGTCGAGCCCGGGAACGGCGATCGCCTCGTCGAGATCCTGTAGCTGGACCTTGCGTCCGAAGGGGGTGGTCCGTTCGCCTTCCGGCAGCAGCAGCCGCTTGCCGACCGCATCGATGCAGCCGCGGAAATCGACGCCCATGCCGATCGGCCAGGTCATGGGCACGACGTCCAGCGCCAGATCAGCGGCGATCAAATCAAGCAGCTCGAGCGGGTCCAGGCCCTCGCGGTCCACCTTGTTGATGAAGGTGACGATCGGGATGTCGCGCAGGCGGCAGACCTCGAACAGCTTGCGCGTCTGGCTCTCGATGCCCCTGGCGGCGTCGATCACCATGACGGCGGCATCGACCGCGCTCAGCGTGCGATAGGTGTCCTCGCTGAAGTCGGCGTGGCCGGGCGTGTCGAGGAGGTTGAAGACGATGCCGTCGCGCTCGAACGTCATCACCGAGCTCGTTACCGAGATGCCGCGCGCCTGCTCGATCGCCATCCAGTCGGAGCGGGTACGCCGGCGCTCGCCACGCGCCTTGATGTGCCCGGCGAGCTGAATGGCGCCGCCGAACAGCAGCAGCTTCTCGGTCAGCGTGGTCTTGCCGGCGTCCGGGTGGGAGATGATGGCGAACGTGCGCCGGCGGCCGATCTCGCTGTCGGTGGGGTCGGGGGCGCCGAGCGGCGCAGGGACGTGCTCTTGCATCAGGTCGGCCATGGCTCGCAATCGGGGCTCGCAATCAGGGTCGCAATGGTTCGGTCTACCGCGGTGAGGGGACGCGCAGGCTCGACGCAACCGACTGCTCGGGGGAACGCAGCGCGATATAGGGCGAAACGCCCCCCGCGTGAAGGGCCAACCGCCAGAATGACGCAGCCGCAACCGGCCTCGACGCCATCAGGCCGGCGGCGTGCCGCCGTGGCCATAAGTCGTGCCGGCGGCTGCGGCGCTGACATAGCCCAGCCGGACATCCCGCTCGACCAGCTCGCGGGCACGCGTTCTGGCCGCGCCGAAGCCACCGCCGCCGGAGGTCTCCAGGCGTACGATGTCGCCTCGCCTGAGCATCAGGTTCATGACCTTCGACGGCAGGGCCTGGCGCGCGCCGTCCCGCATCAGATAGAGGGCGCTGATCGCGGCCGGCTCGCCGCCGTCGAGGCCGAAGGGGCGGAACTTGAAGCGGTCGAGGTTGGTGGAAAGCTGCGCTGCGGGGCAGTCGATGCGCCATTCGCGCCACAGCCCCAGGCCGCCACGATACCGGCCGGCGCCGCCGGAGTTGGGCAGCAGCCCGTAGCCCAGGAACGTCAACGGCATGTCGCTCTCGATCATCTCCATCGGGATGTTGGAATTGTTGTGCATGCCGAACGAATGGGCCGAGGCGCCGTCGGCATAGGGCAGGCCGCCGCAGCCGCCGATCTCGATCTCCACCAGCACCTTGCGGCCGAGGTCGGGATCGATGGTCTGGAAGGTGACGACGTAGGACACCGCGTAGTACGCGGCGGGCATGCGCTCCGGGACCGCCTGGTGCAGCGCGCCGAACAGGACGGTCGCCAGCCGGTGGCCGATGGCGATGCGGTGCACCACCGGCGCCGGCGCAGCCGCGTTGACGCACGAGCCGGGCGGCGCGATGATTTTCACGGGGCGGTAGCAGCCGGCATTGGAGGGCACGGCCACGTCGGCCGTCGCCATCAGGGCGTAGAACACGGTCGAGCACGTGGAGGCGAGCGTGGCGTTGCTCGGCCCCAGCGACTGTGAGCTGCACCCTGAGAGATCGACCGTCATCTCCTCGCCCGCCACCGTCAGCCTGGCATGGATGTGGATTGGCGCATCGGTGATGCCGTCATCGTCGATGTTGTCCTCGAATTCGTAGGTGCCGTCCGGGATGCGGCCGATCACGGCGCGCATGCCGGCTTCCGAAGCGTCCAGCAGCTGCGCGAGCGCCGTCTCGAAGCGCGCCTCGCCCAGCTTGCGCGCCAGCCGCTCGATGTTGGCTGAGCCGATGTGCAGCGAGGCGATCTGCGACTGCAGATCGCCCCACAGCAGCTCCGGCTGGCGCACGTTCTGCAGGATGATGGCGCGCAGCGGCTCGATCAGCCTGCCGGCCTCGAACAGCTTCACCGGCGGTATGCGCAGGCCCTCCTGGAAGATCTCGGTGGCACCCGAGCCGTAGCTGCCGGGCGAGGAGCCGCCAACGTCGAGGTGGTGGCACAAGGTGCCGACGAAGCCGATGCGCCGGCCGTCGTGGAACACCGCCTTGAAGGCGACGATGTCGGGCAGGTGCTGGCCGCCGCAATAGGGGTCGTTGGAGATGATGACGTCGTCTTGTGCCCACTGCTCGGGCGGAATGTGGCGCGCGAGGATCTCGGTGAGGAAATAGCTCATCGAGTTGAGGTGGCTCGGGATGCGGGCTGCCTGGGCCACGTTCCAGCCGTCGCGGTCGAAGATGGCGGTGGAGTAGTCGAGCAGCTCGCGCACGATGGTGGATCGGCTGGTGCGCCACACCGTGACGTCCATCTCGGCGGCAGCGGCCGTCAGGGCGTTGTGGATGATCTCGAGCTCGATCGGCGAGATCTCGGCGTGCGTCATGGCTCTACCCGCTCCGCCACCAGGTGGCCGCTCTCCGCGCGCCGGCACGCCCAGCCGCCGGCCAGCAACACGGTCGTGTAGGCCTCCTCGATCACAGCAGGCCCTGCGAGGGTCGTGTCGCGCCCGATCCGCTCGCGCGGCCAGACGGGGACCTCCCGCCAGCCGCCACCCATCCAGACCTTGCGGTGCCGCTCCGGCTGGCGCGCCCCGCTCTGCACGGCGGATGCCTTGCCTCGCGGCTTCGGCAGCCGGCCGATGGCCGAGACCCGCAGCGAGACGATCTCCACGGGAGAGCCGGGGTTGGCGTAGGAGAAGCGCTGGCGGTGGATATCGTGGAAACCGGCGATCAGCCCGTCCAGAACGCGCCCGTCGAGGCGAACGGCGGCCGCCGGAACGGTCAGCTCGAACGCCTGGCCCTTGTAGCGCATGTCGGCGGCCAACTCGATCTGCCGGTCCCCAGCGGGCACCGCGTCGGCGTCGAGGCGGGCCTGCGCCTCCTCGAGCAGGGCGGCGGCCATGGCGGCCAGCGTGCCCGCGTTCTCGTGCTTGGCCTCGAGCACCTTGGAGCGCACCAGATCGTGGGCGAGATTGGAATGCAGGATGCCGTAGGCCGACAGCGTGCTGGCGCTCTCGGGGAAGACGACGCGGCGGATGCCGAGCTCGTCGGCGACGGCGATCGCGTGCAGCCCCGCCGCACCGCCGAAGGCGATCATGACGAAGTCGCGCGGATCGAGGCCCTTCTCGAACAGCGACAGGCGGATGGCCGACCCGAGGTTGGCGTTGGTGACGGCGAGCAGTCCCTCGGCCGCCGGCTCGAGCGCAAGGCCCAGCGGGCGCGCAACGTGCTCGTCAATGGCGGCGCAGGCCGCGCTCACATCGAGCCGCATGCCGCCGCCCAGAAAGCCTGCAGCGTCGAGCCGGCCGAGCGCGAGATTGGCATCCGTCACGGTCGGCTCGGTGCCGCCGCGGCCGTAGCTGGCGGGCCCGGGGCGGGAGCCCGCGCTCTCGGGACCGACCGTGAGACGGCCGCCGGCACGAACCTTGGCGATCGAGCCGCCGCCGGCGCCGATGGTGCGAATCTCCACCATCGGCAGCCGCACCGGCATCCGGTCGACCTCGCCCTGCGTGACGAGATTGACCCGGCCCTCGCGCACGACCGACACATCGAAGCTGGTGCCGCCCATGTCGACGCCGACGATGTTGGCCTCGCCCAGCACCTGGCTCAGCAGCGCGCAGGCCGCGCTGCCGCCCGATGGGCCCGACAGCAGCAGCCGCACCGGCTCCCGGGCCGCCGTCTCGGGGCCGCACACGCCGCCGTTGGATTGCACCAGCAGCAGGCGCGGGCTGCAATGCTCGGCCCGCATGCGGTGCACGAGCTTGTCCAGATAGCTCGCGATCACCGGGATCAGCAGGGCATTGAGCACGGTCGTCGAGGTGCGCTCGTATTCGCGGATCTCGGCGTTCAAGGTGCTGGAGCAAGACACCTTCAGGGCCGGCCTGGCACGGGCCAGGTGCTCGGCAATGCGGGCCTCGTGCCGCGGGTTGACGTAGGAATTGAGCAGGCAGACGGCGATTGTGGCGACGTCCAGCCGGTCGAGCTTTGCCACCAGCCCGTCGAGCGCCTGGTCGGTCAGCGCCGTCTCGACGCTGCCGTCGGCCCGCACGCGCTCCTCGACGCCGATACGGTGATCGCGGGGAACGAGGGTCGGCGTCACTTGGGGGTTGAGGGCGTAGATCTCGCGCCGGTAGTGGCGGCCGATCTCCACCACGTCCTCGAAGCGGGCCGTCGTCACGAGCGCGCCGCGGGGAAGCTTGCGCTCCAGCACGGCGTTGGTGGCAATCGTGGTGCCGTGCAGCAGGTAGCCGATGTCGGCCAGCGCGAAGCCGTCACGGGCTGCCGCCTCCTTGATCCCGGTCATGAGGCCGAGCGAGGGGTCCTCGGGCGTGGTCGGCGTCTTGAGGCTGGTGATGGCGCCGGAGCGGGCATCGAACATCTGCAGGTCGGTGAAGGTGCCGCCGATATCGACGGCGATGCGAACCGGCGGCGCGTCCCTGCTCGTCACTCGATGAAGTCCCCAGCCCGCTACATGCGCGGCCCGTTCCGGAGCAGGCCGCCGCGCGCATAGTACACGGCCCGGTTCGGCACGCTACTGGGTGTGCCCTGCGGAACCGATCGCCGCGCGGTAGACAGCGCCACGCGAAAAGCGGGCTGGGGATCGTGTGCCGTGCGAGTCAGGCGGCGCGGCCCAGGCGCCCTGGCAGGAACTCGAGCTGAGTGCCGTCGGGAAGCTGGGCGATGTCGACATTGCGGTCGGCGCACTCGTAGCGGGCGTACCGGATCGCCGCCTCGCGCGAGCGGAACAAGCCGGCGTTGAGGCCGGCGAGGTCGCGAATGATCCATAGGCCCGCCGCGTTCTGCCCGAGCAGAAAGGTGGTGGCGCCGGCATCGCTGCCGCGATCGGAGGCGGGTGCTGGGAAGGTCCTGGACATCGTCTCGTCGCTTCCTCGTCAGCCGGTTGGTCGCTTCGCGAAGAGCACAGATAGGAAGCGGCGCCGCTATTACTAGACCTCGGCCCCATCTGCAAAGGCTGCGCTGCAAAAATATCTGAGTCGGGTCGCCTCCGGCAGCGTCGCGCATGCGGCTTCTGTGCAAGGCCGTCCCGCCTCTTCCGGCCAGAAGACACGCGGCCGTTGGCGCCTAGGAACGAATCATGATCAGGATCGTCGGGCCGATCCAGATGCCGAGCTCCTTGCGATGGCCGCCGCGCCCTATCTCGAACCTCTCAATCCAGAGCAGCGGCGCGCCGTGCAGCACGGCGTCGCCGGCCGGGGCGCGAACATCGCCGGCCCGCTGCTGGTGATCGCCGGTGCCGGATCGGGCAAGACCAATACGCTCGCCCATCGCGTGGCCCACCTGATCGTCCACGGCGCCGATCCCGGCCGCATCCTGCTGCTGACGTTCTCGCGCCGCGCGGCAGCCGAGATGGAGCGCCGCGCCGAGCGCATCGTTGCGTCCGCCCTAGGCGCCGGGAGCGGGGGCGGCGCGCGCAAGACCATCGGCTGGTCGGGCACCTTCCATGCCGTCGGCGCGCGCCTGCTGCGGATGTACGCGCACGCGATCGGGCTCGATCCCGGCTTCACGATCCATGACCGTGAGGACTCGGCCGACCTGATGAACCTCGTACGCCACGAGCGCGGCTTGTCCGACAAGGCGCGCCGGTTTCCCCTGAAGGCGACCTGCCTTGCCGTCTACTCCCGCGCCGTCAACGCGGCCGAGCCGCTGGATCGCGTGCTGGCCAAGCAGTTCCCCTGGTGCGCGGAGTGGCAGGCGCAGCTGCGGGAATTGTTCGACGCCTATGTGGGTGCCAAGCAGGCCCAGCACGTGCTCGACTACGACGATCTGCTGCTCTACTGGGGCGAGCTGATGCGGGTGCCCGAGCTGGCGGCCGACGTCGGCGCCCTATTCGACCACGTGCTGGTCGACGAATACCAGGACACCAATGCGCTGCAGGCGGCGATCCTGCGCGGGCTCAAGCCCGACGGCGCCGGCCTGACGGTGGTCGGCGACGACGCGCAGGCGATCTACGGTTTCCGCGCGGCCAGCGTGCGCAACATCCTCGACTTTCCGCAGCAGTTCCGGCCGCCCGCCGAGATCGTGCGGCTGGAGCAGAACTATCGCTCGACGCAGCCGATCCTCGCCGCCGCCAATGCGGTGATGGCGCTGGCGCGCGAGCAGTTCACCAAGACCCTGCACTCGGAACGGGTTTCGGGGGAGAAGCCGGCGCTGGTCTCGGTGCTCGACGACATCGGCCAGGTCGGCTGCGTGGTCGAGGCCATCCTGGAGCAGCGCGAAGCCGGCGTGGCGTTGAAGCAGCAGGCGGTGCTGTTCCGCACCTCGCACCACAGCGCCATGCTCGAGATCGAGCTCACCCGCCGCAATATCCCGTTCGTCAAGTTCGGCGGCCTCAAGTTCATCGAGGCGGCGCACGTCAAGGACATGCTGGCGGTGCTGCGCTGGGCGGAGAACCCGGCCGACCGGGTGACGGGTTTTCGCGTGGTGCAGCTGCTCGACGGCATCGGCCCTACCATCGCGGGCAAGGTGCTGGACGGCATGGCCGGGCGCTCGGCCGTCGATGCGCTGGCGACGTTCCGGCCACCGGCCAAGGCGATCGAGCCGTGGCGCGAGCTGGTGGCGTTGATGCAGCATCTCCGGGCAGAGACGGCCGGCTGGCCCGCGGAATTCGATCTCGTGCGGCAGTGGTACCAGCCCCACCTCGAGCAGCGCTACGCCGATGCCGTGGTGCGTGCCGGCGATCTCGACCAGCTGCAGCGCATCGCGGCGGGCTACGGCACGCGCGCGCACTTCCTGACCGACCTCACGCTGGATCCGCCGAGCGCAACCAGCGACGAGGCCGGCAAGCCGATGCTGGACGAGGACTACCTGATCCTCTCCACCATCCATTCCGCCAAGGGGCAGGAGTGGAGGGCCGTGTATGTGCTGAACGTGGTCGACGGCTGCATCCCCTCGGACATGTCGACCGGCAGCGTCGAGGACATCGAGGAGGAGCGGCGGCTGCTGTATGTGGCCATGACGCGGGCCAAGGATGCGCTGATGCTGATGATCCCGCACCGCTTCTACGTGCACCAGCAGGCCAGGCGCGGCGACAAGCACCTCTACGCCTCGCGCACCCGCTTCATCCCAGCCGGCATCGTCGGCCACTTCGAGCTGCGGTCGTGGCCGGCCGCGGGGCGCGCTTCGCCGGCCGACGGACGGCGGACGACGGCGACGGTCGATCTCGGCGCCCGCATGCGCGGCATGTGGCGCGGCACGGGCACGTAAGGATCGGCCTACAGGTCTGCTGAAGGGGCGCCCGGCGCCGGCGGCTCGCTCGCCATGACGTCCAGGATGCGGGTGCGCAACTCCGCACGCCGCTCGGGGGTGGGCTTGGTGCCGACATCGGCCTCGAAGGCGATGCGGGCCGGGCGGTGCAGCACCATGATGCGGTCGCCGACCTCGAGCGCCTCGTCGATGGAATGGGTGATGAACAGCGCCGTCCGGCCGGTCTCGCGCACCAGGCGCAGGAACTCCGCCCGCAGCCGCTGGGCGGTCATCTCGTCGAGCGCCGAGAAGGGCTCGTCGCACAGCATGAGGGCGGGATCGACGGCAAAAGCCCGCGCGATCGCCACCCGCTGGCGCATGCCGCCGGAGAGTGCGTGCGGGTAGTCGTTCTCGTGCCCGGAAAGCCCGAGCTGGGCGAGCCAGCCGCGCGCCACCTCCTGCGCCTTGCGGTCGTCCACGCCCAGGATCTCCAGCCCGAGCAGCACGTTGGCGACGGCCGTCCGCCAGGGCATGAGCCGGTCGCCCTGGAAGACGATGCCGATCTTGCCGCGCAGCTCGGCGAACTGCCGGAACGGATCGAGACCTTCGACCGTGATGCGCCCCGCCGTCGGCTCGGCGAGGCCGGCGATCAGGTTGAACACAGTGGACTTGCCGCAACCGGTCTTGCCGAGCACGGCCACGATCTCCCCGCGCGCGACCTTGAACGACAGCCGATCGACGGCCTTCAACGAGCCGGCACTGTCCGACCGCTCGAAGGTCTTGGTCACCTCGTCGAAGGTAACGGCGATGGGACCTTGTGGGGAGGTCGCCACCATCACGCCCGTTCCGAGCGCGGCCGCCAGCGCAACGCCCATTGCTCGACGGCGGTGATGATGCCCTGGAAGACGAGGACGAACACGACCAGCTGCAGCGTCCAGGCCAGCGCGCCGGTCATGTCGAACAGCTGCTGCTGGCGTAGCAGCTCGTAGCCGACCCCGCCCGTGGCGCCCACCAGCTCGGCCACGACGACCACGCGCGAGGCATTGCCGAGGTTCACCTTCCAGGCCGTGAGGATGCCGGGCACGACGGTCGGAATGACGAGCACGCGGAACATGGTCCACCGCGACGGTCGGAAGGCCACCGTCATCTCGAACAGGTCCTTGGACATGGAGCGGACCGCATCGAGGATCTGGAACGTGAAGGCCGGCAGGGTCGTCACCAGCATGATGAAGAAGATGCGGAACTCGGTGCCGTGGAACCAGATGATGGCGATCACCACCCAGGACAGCGCCGGGATGCCCTGCAGGAGGATCAGGATCGGCGTCAGGTAGGCTTCGAGGCTGGCCGACTTGTTCAGGACGAGCGCCAGCAGGACGCCCAGGACGAAGGCCCCCGCCAGGCCGGCCAGGATACGTGCCGCCGTTGTCAGCACGTCGACCTGCGTGGACCAGGTCGTGGCGATGTCGAGAAAACGCCGGGCGATCTGGGGGATCGACGGGAACAGGAAGTCGGGGAAGAAGAGGGAGGCGATCTGCCAGATGATCGCCAGCCCCCCGGTTCCGATCGCAAACTGCAGCGCGCGCTTGCGCGACGCGGCCCCCGTCATTTCATCGACCCGCTATAAATCGAGGTCTCATCCGGCATCTTGGGCAGGAAGCCCGATTCGACGCCGGCCTTGTACACGGACTGGATCTCGCGGCGCACCTCGTCGGCGGATGCCAGGCTGAGGCCGAGCCGGCTATTGGCGCGGATCGACGCGGCCACGGCTGCCTGGTCGGCGGGCGTGGATTTCGGCGTGATCAGCTTGGCGGCCTCGTCGGGATTGGCCGTCAGCCACTGCGCAGCCTGCTGGTAGGCCTTGTACAGGCGGGGGATGAGGGCCTTGTTTTGCTCGATCCAGTCCTGGTGGGCGGCGACGCCGAGGTAAGGGATGCGCGAGCCGCCGCCGGAGAAGGCCTTCCACGTGGCTTGCGCGCCATCGTCGAGCGTGCGGATGTCCGGCTTGCGCGAGATCAGGATGGTATAGGCCGGCTCCCAGAGCTGCACGGCATCCGCCCGGTCGGCCAGCGCGAACCCGAGCAGGCCCGGCGTCGCCGTGTTGACGACCGCAATCTTGCTGGTGTCGACGCCCTGCTTCTTGGCCAGCCACTCGAACATGATGTAGTTGGTCGTGCTGCGCGCGCCGGCGAGCTGTCGCCCCTCGAGGTCCTTGAGCGTCTTGATATCGGGCTTATTGGTGACGACCGCGCCCCAGAAATCGAACAGGTTGAACAGGTAGCTGACTTTGACGCCGCGCACGTCGGCGAGGCCGACCGTCATCAGCGAGGCGCTGCCGCCGACCTTGAACTCGCCGGAGTTGAACTGCGCCACGTAGGCGTCGGGCGGCCGCTCCTCGAAGGTCACGTCGAGATTGTTCGCCTCGTCGAGCTTCTGCGCCTTGATGATCGGCGGCAGGAAGGCGCCGAGCGACGGCGGGCCGAACACGATCATGGTGATCTTGTCGCGCTGCTGGGCCGATGCGTCGTTGGATATCCCGAACGAGGCCATGAGCATGCACGTCAGCGCGACAGCGAACCAGCGACTACAGTTGAACCAGACCATGGAACTCTCCCTTCAGTCGGCGCTTCTCGCTTCGCGCCGTGGCTATTGCATTACCGCAGTTTCAACGAGGCATGAAGCGAACATGAAGGTGTCAGACCCTCCGGGTCTGACACCTTGGCGCCGACTGCTGAACGTCGATTGCCAAGTCTGCCATGAGATTTCGCATCATGGCGCTATGGTGTCGGACCCAGAGGGTCCGACACCCCTTCCAGCTCGTCGCGCGCGGCCTTGATGAACTTGCCGATCAGGTGCTTGGAGACGCCGCGCAGCACGCGCTGGCCGACGCCCGCGACCAGGCCGCCGATCTCGCCCGCGCCCTCGTAGGTCAGCATGGTGCCGCCGTCGGCCGGCGCCAGCGTGAATTTCGCGTTGCCGGTGCCGTGCCCGAGCGTGCCGCTGCCGGAGACGGAGATGCGGCACTGCTCGGGCGGCGACTTGTCGGAGAGGCCGATCTTGCCTTCGAACGAGCCGCCCACCGACGCGACCTTCAGGTCCAGATGCACCGCGTACTGGTCCGGTGCGATCTCCTGCATCGAGCGGCAGCCGGGAATGCAGCGGGTCAGGAAGGCGGGATCGTTCAGGCTCGCCCACACCCGCTCGAGGGGGGCGTCGATCTTCTCCTGTCCGCCGATGTCGAGCTTCATGCGCCGTCTCCTCAGAGCCGGAACAGCTGGCGGGCCAGCACGCCATTGATCTTCGCCACCTCGGCGGGGGCCAAGCCGATCGACTGCACGATCTTCGCCGGCTCCGCATCGCCGATCGGGAACGGCATGTCGGAGCCCATCATCACGCGGTCGGCGCCCATCATGTCGACCACGAAGCGCAGCACGCGCGGATCGTGCAGGATGGTGTCGACATAGAGGTGGCGCAGCGCCTCGGCGGGGTCGCCGAGCCCCTTGGTGATGGCGTGGTTGCGGGCAAGCCGGCCGAGGATGAAGGGCAGGCCCGCGGCGCCCATCGGCACGACGATCCTGGCGTTGGCATAGCGCGCGACGTAGCCGGCGCAGATCAGGCGGCTGACCGCGATCAGGGCGTCGGTGATGCGGCCGACCGCATTGGCGAGGCCATAGTCGTTGACGCGCACGTCGCCGGCGTCGAAGGAGGGATGGATGTGGACGATCGCTCCGGTCTCGTCGGCCGCGCGCCAGAACGGCTCCAGGTTCGGCGCGTCGAGCACGCTGCCGACCCCGCGCGGCAGCGTGCCGATCATCACGCCGGGGAAGCCTTGCGCCAGCGCGGCCCGCAGTACGGCCGCGGCGGCCTCGCCGTTGCCGAGCGGCACCGTGGCCAGTGGCACGAACTTCGGCTCGGCCTTGGCGGCGGCGGCCAGATGGGCGTTGATCAACTCGGCCCAGGCCGAGGCTTCGGCGGGCGGCAGCTCGTAGCCGAACATGTCGACCCAGCCGCCGACCACCTGCCGGTCGATGCCGGCCTTGCCCATCCAGGCGACGCGGCCGGCGATGTCGGTGAGCGGCTTGGACACCGGCCGCGTCGGCTTGCCGCCGGCGAACGAGAAGCTGAGCGAGCCCTCTTGCTCGATCGCCCGCACGGAGGGGAAGCGCGCCGCGTCCGTGCGGATCGCCTCCAGCAGCGAGGGCGGGACGAGATGGGCGTGGCTGTCGATGATCACGGCTGTCCCTCAGTGGCCGCAGCGATGGCGTCGCCGATGGCCGAGATGCGGATCGGCAGCGATTCGAAGCGGATGCCGAGCGGCCGAACGGCGTCGTTGATGGCACCCGAGATCGCCGCCGGCGCGCCCAGGTAACCGGATTCGCCCGAGCCCTTCTGGCCGAACACCGTGTGCGGCGACGGCGTCACGTGATGCACGATCTCGACCTGCGGCACCTCGTTGGCCGACGGCAGCAGATAGTCCATGAAACTCTGGGTCAAGAGCTGGCCCTCGCCGTCGAACACGAATTCCTCCAGCAGCGCGGCGCCGAGGCCGTGGGCGATGCCGCCGAGCGTCATGCCGCGCACGATGTCGGGATTGATGACGGTGCCGCAGTCGTGGCCGACGACGTAGCGGTGGATTTCGGGCTTGCCGATCTCCGGGTCGATCGACAGCAGCACCAGGTGGAACTCGAAGGAGAAGCAGGGATACATCTGGATGCGGCCGTCGGGCGTCGGCAGCCCGCCGCCGGTCGGCACCTGCAGGATGTGGCTGACGGCGATGCCGGGCTCCATGCCGGGCGGCATGAGGTGGTAGTGGCGATGCGCGATCAGGACCAGGTCCATCCATTCGAGCGCCCGCCCGTCGTTCGGATCCTCGACGCCGCCGTTGCGGTAGCGCAGGTTCGTGGGGGCGACGCCCCACTGATGCGCGGCGATGGCGACGAGCTTGTCGCGCACCTTGTGGCCGGCGTGGTAGGCCGCGCCGCCCAGCATGATGGCCATGCGGCTGCCGACGGGGCTGTTGGAGGGCAGGCTTTCGAGCGAGGTGGCGCGCACGACGCGGATGCGGTCGGGATCGAGGTCGAGCGCCTCGCCGGCGGCGGTGGCGGCCAGCGTCTCGTGGCCCTGGCCGGCGGACGTGGTGTGGATGGTGAGGGTGATGGCGCCCAGCGCGTCGACCATGATGCGGCAGGACTCCATCCAGGTGGTGGTGGTGTTCTTCGGGTTGAGCAGAGGCTCGAAGGAGGAGTTGGCGCCGCTCGGTTCCAGGCAGCTGGCGATGCCGATGCCGGCGAGGCGGCCGCTGGCCCGCAGGCGGTCGCGCTCGGCGAGCAGCGACTCCCAGCCGGCGTGGCGCACGGTCTTGGCGACGACGGCGTGGTAGTCGCCGCTGTCGTAGGTGGTGCCGCTCGGGATCAGGTAGGGAAACTCGTCGGCGCGGATGAAATTGCGCCGCCGCACCTCGAGCCGGTCGAGGCCCAGTGCCTCGGCGACGCGGTCCATGCCGGTCTCGATGGCGTAGTTGGTGGGGGCCTGGCCGAAGCCGCGCACGGCCTCCTGCGGCGTCTTGTTGGAGGTGACGGCGATGGCGTGGTAGGCAACGGCCTCGATGCGGTAGGGCCCGACGATGGCCCCGACCGGCTTGCCGAGTTGCAGCGGCGAGCGCCCGGCGTAGGCGCCGACGTTGTCGATCGCGCGCATGCGCATGGCGTGCACGAGGCCGGCATCGTCGAACGCCAGCTCGACGTCGAACACCCGCTCCGGACCGTGCATGTCGCCGCCGCGCATGTTCTCCAGCCGGTCCTCGATCAGCTTGACCGGGCAGCCGAGCCGGCGCGCCAGGAAGCCGGCGAGCACCGTGTGCTTGATGCCGCGCTTGACGCCGTAGCTGCCGCCGACGTCGACGTCCTGATGCACGCGCACGCCGCTCATGGGCATGCGCAGGGCGCGGGCGATCTGGTCGGCGAACTTGGGCATCTGGATCGACGCCCACACGTCCAGCATCTCCCGCCATGGGTCCCAGCTGGCGACCACGCCGAAGGTCTCGATCGGCACGGTGGCGCTGCGGCCCCACTTCACGCGATAGGACATCGTGTGCGGCGCGGCGGCGAAGGCGCCGTCGACGTCGCCCCACACGAAGCGCCGGTCGAGCAAGACATTCGAGCCGTGCTCGGGGTGCACGGGGATGCTGTCCGGCCGGTACGCCGCCTCGGCGTCGAGCACGTAGGGGAGTTCCTCGTAGGCGACGCGGATTTTCTCGCGTGCATCCTCGGCGAGTGCGCGGGACTGCGCCACCACCACGGCCACCCATTCACCCGCATAGCGCGCGCGGCCGGCGGCCATCGGATAGCGCTTGACCAGCGGCGCATCGACGCCGATCAGCAGCGAGTTGGTAGCGGCAGCGAGCTCGCGCCCGTCCACCACGGCCAGCACGCCCGGCATCGCCAGCGCCTCGGAGGCGTCGATGCTTACGATGCGCGCGCAGGCGTAGGGCGAGGTCAGCACCGCGGCATGGCGGGTGCCGGGCGGCGCGATGTCGCTGACGAACACAGCCTGTCCACTGACGAAGCGGCGGTCCTCGCGCACGCGGCGCTTGTGCGAAACGTATTTGAAGGCCGTGGGCTCGCTCATCTGCGCGTCCCGCCCATCCCGACGTTGGCGCCGCGCAGGCGCTCCGCCGCCAGCGCGATGGCCTCGATGATCTGCCCGTAGCCGGTGCAGCGGCACAGGTTGCCGGAAATTGCCGCAACGATGTCGGCGCGCGTCGGCGCCAGCGTGCGGGCAAGCAGGGCGTGCGCGGCGAGAATCATGCCGGGCGTGCAGTAGCCACATTGCAGGCCGTGCGCCTCGCAGAAGGCATCTTGCAGCACGCTCAGCTCGCCGGGGCCGGGGCTGAGGCCCTCGATGGTCGTGAGCGTGTGCCCATCGGCCTGCACCGCCAGCATCAGGCAGGAGCGGGCCGGCTCGCCGTCGACCAGGATGGTGCAGGCGCCGCACACGCCGTGCTCGCAGCCGGCGTGCGTGCCCTTGAGGCCGATCTCGTCGCGCAGGCAGTCGAGCAGCGTGCAGCGCGGCTCGACGTCCACGCCCACCGTGCCGCCGTTGACGTGGAGATCAACCCGCATGCCGGCCTCCGACTGCCTCATCGCGGGCATCGAGGATAGCGCGGCGGGCGAGCGTCGCCGCGACGCGCTTGCGGTAGGCGGCGCTGGCGTGCAGATCGTCCGCCGTCTCGAGGTCGGAGCAGGCCGCGGCGACTGCGTCGCGCACCTCCGTCTCACCCAGGTGCGATCCGACCAACGCCTCGCTCAGCGCCTCGAGGCGCACCGGTGTGTCGCCGGCGCCGCCGATGCCGACCGCGAGCGCGGTGCAGCAGCCGCCGGCATCGAGCGCGACCTGGGCCGCGGCGGCGACGAACGCAAAGTCGCTGCTGCGCGCGCTGATCTCGTGAAAGCCGGTGCCGACGCGCCCGCTGTCCCAGGCCGGGAAGCGCACCTCGGTGACGATGCCGTCGTCGGCGAGCGCCGTGATCATGGGGCCCAGATAGAACTCGCCGGCCGCGATCTCGGCAATGCCCACCGCATCCTGCACCGTGATCACGGCCTCCAAGGTCACCGCCACCAGCGGGATCTCGGCCGCGGGGTCGCCGTTGGCGATCGAGCCGCCGATGGTGCCGCGTTGCCGCGTCGGCGGGTGGCCGACCCAGGGCAGGGCCTTGGCCAGCAGCGGCAGCTTGCGCGCCGCCGTGGCATCGCGCTCGGCCACGCACTGCCGTGTCATGGAGCCGATACGCACGCCATCCGCGTCGTCGCGGATGAAGGCCAGCTCGGGGATACGGGCGATGTCGACGAGCCGCGCCGGCCGGGCCAGACGCATGGCCAGCAAGGGGATCAGCGTCTGCCCGCCGGCGATGATGCGGGCACCATCGTCCGCCGCCAGCAGACGGCATGCCTCGCTGATGCTGGCGGGCCTGACGTAGTCGAAGGCCACCGGCTTCATGCGCTGACGGGTCCCGCCCGCTCGGCTTGCTGCGTCTTCTCCTCCACCGCGCCGGTGACGATCATGCGCAGGATTTCCTCGCGCGAGGTGTCGGCGACGCGCCGCGACCCGACCAGGCGGCCGGTCTTGAGCACGGTGATGCGGTCGCAGTTCTCGAACACGTGGTTGAGGTTATGGCTGATGAGGACGATTGCCGCGCCGCCGTCGCGCATGTCGCGAATGAGGGCATAGACCTTGCGGGTCTCCTCCACGCCAAGCGCTGCCGTCGGCTCGTCGAGGATGATGACGCGGGCATTGAAGTGCACGCAGCGGGCGATGGCGATGGACTGCCGCTGGCCGCCCGACATGCTGCGCACCTTCAGGCGCACGTCGGGGATGTTGATCTTCAAGCGGCCCATCAGCGAGCGCGCCTGCTGCTCCATGCCCCCGTTGTCCAGGAACCAGCGCAGCAGGCCACCGCGGGTGACCTCGCGGCCGAGGAACACGTTGGACGGCACGTTCAGGTTGTCGGCGAGCGCCAGGTCTTGGTACACGGTCTCCACGCCCAGCGCCTTGGCGTCGCGCGGGCTGCCGATGTCGACGGGCTTGCCGTCGAAGGCGATGGTGCCCTCATCGCGCGCCACCGCGCCCGCCAGGATCTTGATGAGCGTCGACTTGCCGGCCGCATTGTCCCCGACGAGAGCGTGCACCTCGCCCGCGTAGACGTCGAGCGCGGCGGCGTCGAGCGCTTGCACGCCGCCGTAGCGCTTGGAGATGCCGCGCATCTCGACGATGGGCGTGGTCATTGCTGTCATGCGAGCCGCATTTCACGTCACGAGTGAGCGATTTTCGAACCGGCTGGCCGGTCCACTCGGCAAAAGAGAGAGGTGCGGCGAGCATTTTCGCCGCACCTCCCGGTTTCGGCAACCCTAGGCCTTCTGCGCGGCAACCACCTGCGCCCAGACCGGCGTGGGCCGCTCGTCGGGGGACTTCTCCCAAAAGGCGATATTGTCCTTGGTGGCGATCTTCACCGGCAGGATCAGCTTGGAGGGGACCTTCTCGCCGCGCAGGTGCTTCACCAGAGCCGTGGTCGCCAAGTAGGCCTGGTCGTGCAGGCTGTAGTCGGCGCTCGCCAGCAGCTTGCCGCTCTTGATCATGGCGACGGCGTCGGGAATGACGTCGATGCCGACCACCAGCGTCTTGCCGCCCCGCCCGGCAGATTCCAGGGCCTCGACCACGCCGACGGCCATGTCGTCGTTGGCGCAGACCACCGCGTCGATCTGCGGGAAGCGCTGCACCAGGTTCTCCATCACCTGCACTGCCGGCTGGCGACGGTACATGCCGGGCTGCGACGCCAGCAGCTCGATGCCCGAAAACTCCTTGAGCGCGCGCTCGAAGCCCTTCTTGCGCTCCTGCGCGGTGATCGCGGCCGGCACGCCGTCGATGTGCAGGACCTTGCCCTTGCCGCCCAGCTTCTGGAACAGGAACTTCGAGACCTCGTAGCCGATGACCTCGTCGTCGGAGCCGACGTAGGTGAGCGCGCCCTTCAGCTCGGCCATGTTGTTGGAATAGATGGTGGTCGGCATCTTGGCGTCGAGCGCCTTCTGCATCGTGGGCGTGAGCGCCTTGAAGTCGACCGGCACGAACACGAAGCCGTCCGGCTTCTTGACCAGCCAATCCTCGACCAGGCGGGTCTGCTCCTCGATGTTGTCGGGTTTGGTGGGCGCGACGTGCTCGAGGATGACGCCGCCGAGCTCCTTGGCCGCCTTCTCGGCGCCGATCTTGGCGAATTTCCAGTTCGGGTTGACCAGGTTCTTGACAAAGAACGCCACCGTCAGCGGCTTGCTCTGGGCGAGTGCCGGCCCAGTCTTCGACATGGCGCCGAGCGCGGTCAGAGAGGTGGTTGCGAGGGCATGCTTGACGAATGTTCTGCGATCCATGGTCTGTTCCTCCGGTTGCGTTGGAAGCCTTCACGATTGGCGGTTCAGCCGTGCTCCTCCGATCTGATCCGCAAGCACTGAGAGCAGGATGATGCCGCCCGTCATCGCACTCTGCCAGTAGGTCTGCACGCCGAGCAGGTTCATACCGTTGAGGATGATGGCGAGGATGACCGAGCCGACCGCGGTGCCGACAATGCCCCCCACGCCGCCGAACAGGGAGGTGCCACCGAGGCACACGGCGGCGATGGCCGGCAGCAGCAGCTCATCGCCGAGACTCGAGTCGGCCGAATTGATGCGGGCGATGACGACGAGCGCGGCGAAGCCCGACAGCAATCCCGACAGGCCATAGACCGCGATCAGGCGGAACCGTACGGGCATGCCGGAGAGGCGCGCCGCCGCCGGATTGCCGCCGATGGCATAGATGGAGCGCCCGAGCACGGTGGTGTGCAGGATGCCGTGTAGGAGCAGCATCAGCGCCAGGCCGATCCAGATCGGGATGGGTATCCCCAGGAAGAAGCCGGTGGCGATGGTGCGAAAGCCCGCCGTGAGTCCGTAAACGGTGTCGCCCTTCATGAAGATGACGGCGAGGCCCTGGGCGATCCACAGCATGCCGTAGGTCGCCATGAACGATGGGATGCGGACGAGGGTGACGAGCGCTCCGTTGACGAGGCCGCAGCCGAGCCCGACCGAGAGCGCGACCAGCACGCCGAGCGCGACGTCGCCGCCGTTGATGAGCGACGCCGCCAGACACCCGGCGAGACCGAGCACGGCGCCGACCGACAGATCGATCCCCCCGGCCAGCACCACGAGCGTCAGGCCGGCCGCCATCACGAACTGCACCGAGGCCTGGCGGAACACGTTGATCAGGTTGTTCCAGGACAGGAAATGGGGACTGATCAGCGACAGGACGACGACGAGGATGATCAGCGCCAGGAGGCGCGAAATGATGACGAAGGCGCGGTCGCTCAGCCAGGGGGGCAGCCGCATGGCCGCGGGCGAGGTGGTGGTGGCGCTCATGCGTTGAGGTTCCGCATCGAGTCGAGCCCGACGGCGACGATGATCACCACGCCGATGATGGCGATCTGCCACTCGCCGCCGATGCCGAGCAGGTTGAGGCCGTTGCGCAGCACGCCGACGGCGAGCGCCCCGAGGATGGTGCCGCTCAGGCTGCCGCGGCCCTTCTCGAACGACGTGCCGCCGAGGATGACGGCGGCGATGGCGTCGAACTCGAGCCCGATGCCGATGGTGGGATGGGCCGCATTCATGCGCGCGGTCATGATGAAGGAGGCGAGCGCGGTCAGCAGGCCGGCATAGACGTAGACGGCGACGTGATAGAGGCTGACCCGGCTGCCCGACAAGATCAGCGCCTGGCGGTTGCCGCCGATGGCGAACACGTAGCGGCCGAACTTGGTGTGATAGAGCAGCGCGAACGTCAGCAGCACGCACGCCACCGTGGCCCAGATCGGCACCGGCACGCCCAGCACGACGCCGTCGTTGAACCAGCGCATGTAGTCCGGCAGGCCGGTGATCGAATCCCCCTTGGTGAGGACGGTGGCGACGCTCTGGGCGATGCCGAACACGCCGAGCGTGACGATGAACGGCGGCAGGTGCACCACGCCGATCAGCAGGCCGTTGAGGAGGCCCGAGCACGCGCCGATGGCGAGCGCGGCCAAAATCGCAACTGGCAGGGAGTAGCCGTTGACGATCATCAGCGCCGAACAGACCCCGCACAGCCCGAGCACCGGCCCGAGGCTCAAATCGATGCCCTCGGTGAGGATGACGAGCGTCATGCCGCAGGCGACGATGATCAGGACCGCGACCTGCAGCCCGACGTTGGTGAGGTTGGCGGCGCCGAAGAAGCCGGGCGTCCAGACGGTCAGCACGATGCCCATGATGCCGAGGAGATAGAGGGCTCCGGGCGCCGCCGCGAGCCGACCGAGCAGGCCAGTGTCGCCGGTGCCGGCGGGACGGATGCCGGCCGCGCTCATCGCGCCACCTGTCTCGATGCGGGAGCCGGCAAGCCGAAGGGCCAAGCCCGATGCAGGGTCATGTGCATTGACGAGGCGCCTCCCTGCCGCCAGACCGCGGCCACAGCCGACACCCTGGTGCGGGGTCGCGCGGCTCCTGCAAGCTGGTCGTTCGTCCTCAGCCACCACGAACGCGATATTCGATATGGCGGTAGGGACTTCTATATTGTTGAATAGCAATCTTCCTCAATCCGCTGGGGCTGTCAATGCGCACCGCAAGTCGACGTGTGTAGCGCCTTGGCGATCACGACTCCGGCGAACCCGATCGCGACAAGTCCGCATGCGGGCGTGCGCACGTGCGATAATTTTGTAATGGAAAACGCCACTTCGCATCGTGGAAGAAGAAATTGACTTCCAACGCTCGGATCATAAAGTGCTGGCCGGCTCCGGGCACCCCGCAAAGCCCGAGCCAAGGTCCGGCTGGCCCGATGCGGTGAGCCGTGCGCCCCGGACGCCCTCCCGGACCGACAATACGAACTTCGATTACGGCCTCGAGAGCAGAAAGTGACGACATGCTGCCGGCTTCGAGCGACGTGGTGGTGATCGGCGCGGGCAACGCCGCGCTCTGTGCCGGTTTGGCCGCGCGCGAGAGCGGCGCCTCGGTGCTGGTGCTGGAGCGGGCGCCGGAAGCCGAATCGGGCGGCAACAGCCGCTTCACCGCCGGCGCCTTCCGCTGCGTCTACGACGGCGTCGAGGACCTCAAGGCGCTGATGCCGGACCTGACCGAGGACGAGATCAAGAACACCGACTTCGGCACGTACACCGAGGCGCAGTTCTTCGACGACATGGGCCGCGTCACCGAGTACCGCACGGACCCCGAGTTGTGCGAGCTGCTGGTCACGCGCAGCAAGGCGACCATGCAGTGGATGCGCGGCAAGGGCATCCGCTTCGCGCCGATCTACGGCCGGCAGGCGTTCAAGGTCGATGGCAAGTTCAAGTTCTGGGGTGGGCTGACGGTGGAGTCGTGGGGCGGCGGCCCGGGCCTGGTCGAAGGCCTGACGGCGGCGGCCACCAAGAACGGCATCACGGTCGCCTACGAGGCGCGCGCACAGGCCCTGATCGCCGACGACGACGGCATCAAAGGCGTGCGCATCCGCCACAAGGGCAAGACCGTCGAGGTAGCGGCCAAATGCGTGGTGCTCGCCGCCGGCGGCTTCCAGGCCAATGCCGAGTGGCGCACGCGCTACCTGGGGCCCGGCTGGGAGCTGGCCAAGGTGCGCGGCACGCGCTTCAATACGGGCGACGGCATCCGCATGGCGCTCGACATCGGCGCGCAGCCGACCGGCAACTGGTCGGGCTCGCATGCCGTGGGCTGGGACCGCAACGCGCCCGAGTTCGGCGATCTGGAGGTCGGCGACAACTTCCAAAAGCACAACTACCCGTTCTCCATCATGCTGAATGCCAACGGCGAGCGCTTCGTCGACGAGGGCGCCGACTTCCGCAACTACACCTATGCCAAGTATGGCCGCGTGATCCTGGGCCAGCCGAGCCAGTTCGCCTGGCAGCTCTTCGACGGCAAGGTGCTGCACCTGCTGCGCGACGAGTACCGCATCAAGCGCGTCACCAAGGTGCGGGCCGACACGCTGGAAGAGCTGGTGGCGAAGCTCGACGACGTGAACCCCGTGAAGGCGCTTGAGACCATCAAGGCCTACAACGCCGCGGTGAAGGCCGACGTGCCGTTCAACCCCAACGTCAAGGACGGCCGCGGCACGGTCGGGCTCGCCATCCCGAAATCCAACTGGTGCAACATTCTCGATACGCCGCCCTACGAAGCCTATGCCGTCACGTGCGGCATCACCTTCACCTTCGGCGGACTCAAGATCGACGGCTCGGCACGCGTCATCGACACGGACGGCCAGGTGATCCCGGGCCTCTATGCGGCGGGCGAGCTGGTCGGCGGGCTGTTCTACTTCAATTATCCCGGCGGCACGGGGCTGATGAACGGCGCCGTATTCGGCAAGATCGCCGGCACCGCTGCAGGCCAGCGCGCCGCGCAGATGCCATGAGCGACGCGTCCGCGCCCAGCGCCCCAGCCGCCGCGGAGCAGGTGTTCGATGTGGTCGTGGTCGGCGGCGGCGGCACCGGGCTCGCTGCGGCGCTGGAGGCGCGCGCCGTCGGCCGCTCGGTCGCGCTGCTGGAGAAGAACCCGCAGCTCGGCGGCTCCACGGCATGGTCGGTCGGCTCGATCAGCGCCAGCGCCACCCCGCATCAGCTCGAGAAGGGCATCATCGACCGCCCCGAGGACCACTGGCGCGACATGGCGGGCTTCAACGGCAGCCTCGACAACCGCGACAATCCCGAGCTGCGGCGCGTGCTCACCGAAGCCATGCCCGACACCTTCCGCTGGCTGCTGCGCCACGGCATCCGCTTCTACGGACCGATGCCGGAGCCGCCGCACGGCAAGCCGCGCATGCACAACGTGCTGCCAAACTCGCGCTCGTTCATCGCCCATCTGGGCCGCGCGGCGCGGCGGGCCGGCGTCGACATCGTCTTGTCGGCGCGAGCGATGAAGCTGGTGCACGGCTCCGATCGCGTGGTGGGCGTGGTGTGCGAGACACCGGGGGGGCAGCGCGTGCGCTATCGCGCGCGGGGCGCCGTCGTGCTGGCGACGGGAGACTTCACGTCCGATCCAGAGCTCAAGGCGCAGTTCATGGGACCGCGGGAGACCAAGGTCGACGGCGTCAACATCACGGCGACCGGCGACGGGCAGAAGCTGGCCGTGGCGCTCGGCGCGCGCATCATCAACGGCGACCTGGCGCTCGGACCGGAGCTGCGCTTCGTGCCGCCGCAGCGGCCGAGCTTCCTCGTCAACCTGCCGCCGTGGCGGCTGCTGGCGAACGTCATGGCGTGGTCGCTCGACTATATGCCGAGCGCGCTGCTGCGGCCGTTCGTGATGAGCTTCGTGACGACGGCGCTGGCGCCCTCGCCGAACCTGTTCGCGCAAGGGGCGATCCTGGTGAACAGGAACGGCGAGCGGTTCACCGACGAGACCAAGGAGCCGGCCTATGCGCTGCCCGAGCAGCCCGACAAGATCGGCTACATCCTGCTCGACGGGGCGATTGCGCGCCGCTTCGAGGCCTGGCCGGATTTCATCTCCACGGCGCCCGGCGTCGCCTACGCCTACGTCGCGGACTATCGCCGCAACCGCCCGGACATCTTCGCCACCGCGCCGACGCTCGATGCCTTGGGTGATAGGCTGGGTATGCCGCCGGGCGCTCTGGAAATCACCGTTGCCCGGCACAACGCCGAAGCCGCCAGTCGGGCGCGGATCGGCGAGGGTCCCTACATCACGCTGGGCCCGGTGCGCGCCGTGTTCGTGCATGCCGAGGGCGGCCTCGCCGTCGATCGGCAGCACCGCGTGCTGGGCCCCGGCGAGCGGCCGATCGCGGGCCTCTACGCGGCCGGGTCGACCGGCCAGGGCGGCCTGCTGCTCAAGGGGCACGGCCACCATCTGGCCTGGGCCTTCGCCTCGGGCCGCCGCGCCGGGCGCAACGCCGCCTTCGAGGCGGCGAGCGCGGACACCGTTCGCAGCGGTTAGGCCATCTCGCATCGCAAGAGGGAGGCGGGGATTTGCGGGCGGACCCCTATTGGTTGACCGTCCCTGCGTCCCGCTCCTAGTCTCGCCGGTGAACGCCCCGTGCGGCGTTCGGAGGATGCGCCGATGCAGGGCCGGGTCATCGTTGGCGGGTATGGCCGGTACCTGGAGGATTTTCGCGTTGGCGACGTCTACGAGCATCGCCCGGGCCGCACCATCACCGAGGCCGACAATATCAACTTCAGCCTGATGACCATGAACGCGCATCCGCTGCATTGCGATGCGGCGTTTGCGGCCAAGTCGGAGTTCGGCCGGCCGCTGGTCAACAGCGCGCTCACGCTGGCGATCGTGGTCGGCATTACCGTCAACGACGTCAGCTACCGGGCAATCGCCAACCTCGGCTGGAAGGAGATCAAGCTGACCGCGCCGGTGTTCCCGGGCGACACCATCTATGCGCGCTCGCGGGTGCTGGATATCCGGGCGTCCAAGTCGCGCGTCAACCAGGGCATCGTGACCACGTTCACCGAGGGCTACAAGGCCGACGGCACGGTGTTCCTGACATTCGAGCGCGCAAGCCTAATCCCAAAGCGCGGATTTGGCGTCGGCGAGCAGGCATAATGCAGGCAGGAGGAGCGCTACCATGAACGTAAGGCCCGATATCCAGACGTCGTCGTCACAGGAGCCGGCGCTTGGACTGGCGCGTTTCGTCGAGCTGTGCGCCGGCGATGCCATCCCCGCGGAGGTGCGCGTGCGCGCGTGCCACCACATCCTCGACGCCGTCGGCATCGCCATGGCCTCGGGCAAGTTCGACTTTGCGCATCGGACGCTGTCGGCCCTGCAGGGTCTCGGCGAGGCCGGCACGGTGCCGGTGATCGGTCTGCCGAGCCGCCTCTCCATGCGCGACGCAGCACTAATGAATGGCCTGCTGTGCCACGGCCTCGACTTCGACGACACCCATCTCGACGGCGTGATCCATCCCACGGCAAGCGTATTCCCGGCCGTCCTGTCCGCGGCCATCAAGGTCGGCGCCAGCGGCCGCGATCTCGTCACCGCCTACGTGCTCGGCGTGGAGGCCGCGACACGGATCGCCGCGGCAGCCCAGGGGCGCTTCCACCATCACGGCTTCCATCCGACGGGGGTGGTCGGCGTGTTCGGCTGCGCGCTCGCGGCCGGCCGGCTGTTCGGCCTGACCAGCAAGGAGCTCGCGAGCGCGCAGGGCGTCGCCTTGTCGTTCGCCGCGGGCAGCCTCGAGTTCCTGGAGGATGGCGCGTGGAACAAGCGCATCCACCCGGGCTGGGCCGCCCAGGGCGGCATCGTCGCGGCTGCGCTCGCCAAGCAGGGTTTCGCCGGCATCACGCGCCCCTACTCGGGGCGCTACGGCCTGTTTCGCTCCTACCTCGCCGGGGAGGGCATGGCGAAGCCCGAGAAGTTCACCGACGCGCTCGGCTCCGACTGGCAGCTGATGAAGACGGCGATCAAGCCCATTCCCGCCTGTCATTTCACGCATGCGGCGGTCGACGCGGCGCTGGCGCTGCGTGCCAAGGGGGTGAGCCCGGAGATGATCGCCAGCGGCTATGTGCTGGTGCCCGAGCCTGTGATCGCCGTGGTCTGCGAGCCGCAGAGCAACAAGCGGCGGCCCGCCAACAGCTATGATGCGCAGTTCAGCATTCCCTTCCTGGTGGCGGCGGCGCTGGTGCGCGGCAAGCTGACATTGGCCGAGATCGAGCCGGACGCGCTCTCGAACCCGACCATCCTGGCTCTGGCGCAGAAGATCTCCTACGAGATCGATCCGCGCTCGCCGTTCCCGCGCGCCTATTCGGGCGAGCTGGTGCTGCGACTCACCGATGGGCGCGAGCTGCGTCACCGCGAGGAGATCAACCGCGGCGCCCCCGACCGGCCGCTGACGAACGGCGAGATCGTCGAGAAGTTTCGCAGCAATGCCATGACCGCTGCCAGCCGCGACACGGTGCAGCGGGTCGAGACGGCCGTGCTCGGCCTCGATGGCGATGTGGCCGTGCGCACGGTCGCCGACGCGCTCGGCGGCTGACCGCCATGCGCGACAGCGACACAAACGACGAGCAGGAGCGGCTGGTGCTGGAGAGCGTCGACCGCTTCCTGCAGCGCCACGTCGCCCCGGTCGCCAGCAAGCTCGAGCACGCCGACGAATACCCCCATGAGCTGGTCGAGCGCATGAAGGAGCTCGGCCTGTTCGGCGCCGTGATCCCGGCCGAGTTCGGCGGGCTCGGGCTGCGACCCAGCGTCTACGCTCAGATCATCGAGCAGATGTCGCGCGTGTGGATGTCGCTCGCTGGCATCATCAATTCCCACCTGATCATGGCCTGGATCGTCGCGCGCAAGGGCACGCCGGAGCAGAAGGCGAGCCTGCTGCCACGCTTTGCGACGGGCGAGCTGAAAGGCGGCCTTGCCCTCACCGAGCCCGACTGCGGCACCGACCTGCAGGCCATCCGCACCTTCGCCCGCAAGGACGGGGCGGACTACGTCGTCAACGGCACCAAGACGTGGATCTCCAACGGCATCCACGGCTCGTGCTTCGCCCTGCTGGTGAAGACCGATCTCAGCGCCGAGCCCCGCCACAAGGGCATGACCATGTTCATCGCCGAGAAGGCGGACGGCTTCCAGGCCGGCCGCAAGCTCGAGAAGCTCGGCTACAAGGGCATCGACAGCGCCGAGCTGATCTTTCAGGACTACCGCGTTCCCGCCTCGCGCCTGATCGGCGGCCGGGAAGGCGAAGGCATGGCGTGCGCCATCACCGGCCTCGAGCTCGGTCGCGTCAACGTGGCGGCGCGCGGGGTGGGCCTGGCGCAGGCGGCGCTCGACGAGGCCGTGCGCTACAGCCAGCAGCGCAAGACCTTCGGCAAGCCCCTGCACCAGCACCAGACGATCGCGCTGAAGCTGGCGGACATGGCGACCCGCACGATGGCGGCGCGGCTGCTGACGAGGCAGGCGGCCGACGCCCTCGATCGCGGTGAGCGGGCGGACTACGAGGCCGGCATGGCCAAGCTGTTTGCCACCGAGGCGGCCGTCGATAATGCGATGGACGCCATGCGCATCCACGGGGGCTACGGCTACTCCAAGGAGTTCCTGGTCGAGCGCCTGTATCGCGACGCGCCCTTGCTCGTCATCGGCGAGGGGACCAACGAGATCCAGCGCCTGATCATCGCGCGCCGTCTGATCGAGCGAAATCCCATCTGAGGCTCAGCCCGCATGAGTGGATCGCCGACACCGCTGCCGCTGGATGGCGTGACCGTGCTGGCGGTGGAGCAATACGGCGCCGGCCCGTTCGGCACCATGCTGCTGGCCGACCTCGGCGCCGAGGTCATCAAGATCGAGAACCCGGCCGAGGACGGCGATATCGGCCGCCACGTCGGCCCGCACTTCTTCTCCGCCCACGACAGCCATTTCTTCCAGGCCTTCAACCGCAACAAGCGCAGCCTGACGCTGAACCTGAAGGACGCGCAGGGCCGCAAGATCTTCCTCGATCTCGTGCGCGAGGCCGACGCCGTGTTCGACAACCTGCGCGGCGATCTGCCCGAAAAGCTCGGGCTCACCTATGCCGGCCTCGGGCCGGTCAACCCCAAGATCGTGTGCGCGCACCTCTCGGCCTACGGGCGCGAAGGCTCGCGCCGCGCCTGGCCGGGCTACGACTACCTCATGCAGGCGGAGGCGGGCTACCTGAGTCTGACCGGAGAGCCGGGCGGGCCGCCGGCGCGCTTCGGCCTCTCCGTCGTCGACATGATGACGGGCGTGATGACGGTGTTCGGGCTGCTGGCCGGCGTGATCGGCGCGCGCACGACGGGGCGCGGCACGGACGTTGACGTCAGCCTGTTCGACACGGCGCTGCACAATCTCTCGTATCCCGCGACCTGGTATCTTAACGGCAGTCACCACACGACGCGCGAGCCGCGCTCGGCGCACCCCTCGCTGACGCCCTCGCAGCTCTACAGTACCCGCGACGGCTGGCTGTTCATCATGTGCAACAAGGAAAAGTTCTGGGGCATCCTGGCCGACAAGATCGGCCGGCCCGAGTGGGGAACGGACCCCCGCTTCGCCACCTTCAAGGATCGCCTGCGCCATCGCGACGAGCTGACGCGCCTGCTGGACGAAGTGTTTGCGGCGCGCACCACCGCCGAGTGGATCGACTACCTCGGCGGCGCCGTGCCCGCCGCCCCGGTCTATGACGTGGCGCAGGCGCTCGACAATCCATTCGTCGCGGAGGGCGCGCGCGTGGCCGACTTCGACCGGCGCGAGGGCGGCGAGCCCGTGAAGATGCTGGCGAGCCCGATCCGGATCGGCGGTGCGAGCCTGCCGACGACGGCCGCGCCGGCCTTGGCCGCCGACACCGAGGCCTTGCTGCGGCGCCTCGGCCTCAGCGATGGCGACATCGCCGCGCTCAGACGGCGCGGAGCCATTTGACGTTGGCGATTGCGGCTGCCAGGCGAGCCTGGCTGGAGCGGAAGGAATCGAACCTTCGCATGGCGGAATCAAAATCCGCCATGACCTCGATGGAATCAATATTCATTTCGACTGTTCCTGCGGCGTCCCTGCACCGCGCATCAACGGCTCGCGCGTCTAGTCGAAATGGCTAGGTTCTACCTGCACTCCAGAACTGTCCCAATTTTGTTGCGGAAGTCGGCGATCGGAAGGACGCGCGGAGGCGAGACGAGGGTCTCAAAGCCTCCCGGTTGCCGTGCGCCCCTTGGGGACGGCAGCTGCGCGCACTGAGACCAACGCACGTATCGGCGAGTACGAAACGCTCGGCCGGCTGCGCAAGTGCCTCATCACCGGCCAATGCCCCAAGCCAGCTCACATCTGTCCTACGACTCTGGCAAACAAACGGCTCAATCCGTCCGCCAATCCGTCCGCCGGTGTTCTCATTTGGGGCTAAGTGTTGGTCGGAGCGGGGAGATTCGAACTCCCGACCCCTTGCTCCCGAAGAAATGTACACAGTGATATTTCGTTAGTAAAACAAAGTCTTAGTCGAACGTCTGGAGCGGTAAAACACGGCATTTGACGGGGGTTTCTGGGGCATATCTGGGGCAAGCTCCTGAGGCTGTAGACCGGCGTTCAAGCTGGACCTACATCAGCGTGATGGTCCATCTCCAGCATACATTCAGTGAACTGGCATCCCGGACCACCAAACCCGTAACGCACAATCGCACGGCACCGATCCACCGCTTACCCGTTGTTGAGAGGCTTCGCTCCCGGCTCACCGACGGGAGAAGATGGCGCGCCATAGTGCGACGGCGTGGTGCCATTGGCACTTTTGCGCCGCATCGCCTCCTCCGGGGTTTCGAGCTTGGCTGCCGCTGCTAGCGCAGTCTTGCGATTGACCGGAAACAGCGCGCCGGCATCAGGGGGCGGCATGGCGTCGGCGAAATAGTAGGCGATGCGCTGCTTTGCCGGATCCATTCGCGCTTCGCGCGCGGGATCGATGTCGCGCTGGTTGGTGCCTTTCGGTTCCACGCAGACGCCGTCGACGATCTCAAGATCGAACCACCATTTCTTTGCCGGATTGCGTCGCCCGTGACCCAGCGCATCATCGAGCTTGACGGCGAGAGGTACGAGGGCGGGCTTGGCCCACATGGCATTGACGCCTATCCAGCTGGCCATGCGGGTGATGAGCGGGCCATCGGCAGAAATGACCTTGTTGAGCGGGCAGGTCTTCATGCAGCGCCCGCACGCCGAGCCTTTGGTGTTGGTCAGCCGGTAGCGAGTGCACCGTTCCACGTCCGGCTTCCACATCTCGTAGCCGTTGAACATGACCTTGTCGCCCCAGGAAATGGCATCGCAGGGGCATTCTCGTGCGCACTTGAGACAGCTATTGCAAAAATATTGAGACCTGGCGCTCTTCAACTTGGCGATCGACAGCAAACTCCGCGGCTGTGATGTGGTCGCCGTGCGCGTCAATGACGTGGCACCTAATGGCTACACGCTCGACCGAGGGTAGTGCCCCGGCTGGTGGTGTAGGAGCGGTCATGGTCCGAGCGCTGAGGCTCGGGCGTCAGGCGGCCGGGATGGCCTTGTTGCTGACCTGTGGATCATCGCAGATGCCGGCGAGAGTTTCCAGGC
>Ga0247727_10001504_pt1 | contig 55267 bp, 35 predicted proteins | sample WisWelCaveWW1625_FD_202498 | JGI IMG/M metagenome (GOLD analysis project Ga0247727, IMG submission 202498) | Biofilm microbial communities from Wishing Well Cave, Virginia, United States - WW16-25 | ecosystem: Environmental > Aquatic > Deep subsurface > Groundwater > Cave microbial mat | place... | reverse complement strand
GTTCACGGCGCTCTTCTTCACCGCGGCGGCGCGCCGGATCGGCACGCCGCGCGTGAACCTGATCCGGCTCGTCCTCGCGACGGTCCTCCTGTCGATCCTCGTGCTCGCCGCCGGCGCGGCCTCCCCGATGCCGCCGGCGCAGGCCTTCCTCCTCGCCCTCTCGGGGCTCGTGGGGTTGGCGCTGGGGGACGCGGCCTACTTCCGGTCCCTGGAGATCCTGGGCGCCCGCCGCGGCGCCCTCACCATGGCGCTCGCGCCCGTATTCGCCGCGGTCCTGGCCCCGGCCCTCCTCTCCGAGCGGATCGGGTGGACGGACGGGATCGGCATGGCGGTCACCATCGGGGGGGTCCTCTGGGTCCAGGCGGAGGGGGATCACGGGGGCGAGGTCTCCGGGCACGCCGGGCGGGGGACGCTCTACGGGGCGCTGGGGGCGCTGGGTCAGGCGGGGGGGATCGTGCTGACGAAGGCCGGGCTCGGCCAGGCGCCCGCGGGCTCGGCGCTGGCCTCCTGGTCGGGGCTCGCGGCGCGGGAGGGGGCGTTGGCCGGGGAGCCCGTGGCGCCGCTCTTCGGGACGCTGCTCCGGATCGGGACGGCCGCGGCCTGCGTCGCCGCCGTCGCCGTGGTGCGCCGGGAGGGGCTGCGGCTCCGCGAGGGCCTCCGCGACCGCCGCGCGCTGTGGCTCACCTTCGGGGGCAGCGTGCTCGGGCCCGTCCTCGGCGTGTGGCTGTCATTGGAGGCCGTCTCCCGGGCCAACGCGGCGGTGGTGAGCACCATCTTCGCGACCTCGCCCATCTTCGTCATCCCGCTGGTCCACGCCGCCCACGGCCACCGCGCATCCTGGCGGGCCTGGATCGGGGCGCTCGTCGCCGTCGGGGGAGTGGCCCTGCTGTCGTTCCGCTGGTGAAGGCGGGGTTGGACAGGACGCCCGCAGTTCCGCTAGAGTCCTCTCCCACGGGCCAGCCGCCCGACAGGGGGGAGACATGCGATCGATCGTGGGTGCGGTCGTCGTTCCGGCCGCTCTGGCCGGCGGAGCCGTGCTCGTCCTGGCGGGGCAGGTGGCCGTGCCGCCCGCGGTACTGGTCTCGGTGTCCTCCAAGGGGATCCAGGGGGACGACATCTCCACGGATGCCGCAGTAACCCCGGACGGCCTCTACGTCGCGTTCCGGTTCGATGGGACGAATCTCGTCAAGGGGGACAGGAACGGCCTGACGGACATCGTCGTCCGCGACCGGGTGACCGGGAAGACCGAGAGGGCGTCCGTGAAGGGGAAGAGGAAGTCCGCGAACCAGGCATGCTACAACGCGTGCATCTCGGCGGACGGCAACTTCGTCCTCTTCACCTCCCAGGCGGACAACCTGGTCAAGGGGGATACGAACGGCGTGGTCGACGTCTTCCTCCGGGATCGCGGGGCCCGCAGGACGATCCGCGTCTCCCTGAACGCGGACGGGGAGGAACTCACCGGCGGCGGGGACGAGGCAGGTCTGGCACTCTCGGCCGACGGCCGGTTCGTCGTCTTCTTCTCCAGCTCCGAGAACCTCCTTCCGGGGGGCGTCAACGGCCAGAGCCAGGTGGTGCTCAAGGACCTCAGCGACGGCTCCATCACCCTGGTGTCGGCCAACGGCTCCGGCCAGCCGGGGAACGGTGCGAGTTACGACCCTTCCATCGCGCCGGGCGGGGGGTTCGTGGCTTTAGAATCCACCGCGACGGACCTCGCCGCCGGGAACACCGACGGGGTGCTCCAGGCCTATGTCTGGAACCGCCTCACGGGGGAGATCCGCCGGGCGAGCGTGGACGGCGCCGGGACCTCGGCCGACGACCACGCCCTGAGTCCCGTCGTCTCCGACGACGGGAACCGGGTCGCCTTCGTGTCGGCGGCGACGAACCTCGTCGCGGGGGACACCAACGGCGCCCAGGACGCCTTCCTCCACGACTTCGGCACGGGCACCACCACGCGCCTGTCCGTCCCCGTGGGGGGCGGCCAGGCGAGCGAACCCAGCTACGGCCCCTCCATGACGGCCGACGGCTCCCAGGTGGCCTTCTACACGGCCTCCGCGCTCGTCCCCGAGGATCTGAACGGCGGCGCCTTCGACGTGTACGTCTGGAGCGCGTCCTCCGGCCAGGTGCGCCTCGTCTCCGCCAACGGACAGGGCCAGGCCGCGAACGGCTACAGCTTCCTCGCTCCGACCGCCTTCGCCTCCAACGGGCAGTGGATCGCCATCTACTCCGGGGCGACCGACTTCGGACCGCTGGACGAGAACGAGACCTCCGACGTCTTCTTGCTGGACCTCCGCCCGCCGGAGTGACCACCGCAGGCGCGGCCCCTACTTCCCGAACACCTTCTCCGCGTTGGAGCGGAGGATCTTCTCGCGGGCCTCGTCCTTGATCCCCAGCGCCCGGAAGGCCGCCACGTTCTCCGCGGGGGAGGGGACTCCCGGGGCCGGCCAGTCGGTGCCCCAGAGGCACTTCCCCGCCAGCTCCTCGAGGCGGGGCAGGTACTGCAGGAGGTTCGCCGGGGGGATGGAGGAGAGGTCGAGGTAGACGTGGGGGAAGCGCCGCGCGAGGAAGACCGCCTCGTTCATCCAGAGCGGCCGCCCCGCGTGGCAGAGGACGATCTTGAGGCGCGGGAAGTCGATGGCCACGTCCTCCACGAACATCGGGTTGCTGTACTTGTTGCGCGCCCCCGGGAAGATGCTCGTGCCGGTGTGGAAGAGGACCGGGCGGTTGGCCTTCTGCGCCACCTCGTAGATCTGCTGCAGCGCCGGCACGGTCCCGTCGGTGTAGCCGTTGGGGGCGATCTCCTGGTGGGAGGGGTGGATCTTCAGCGCCCGGATGCCGACCTGGCTGAAGAGCTTCTCGGTGTCCCCGTCGGGGTCCCGGCAGGTGCGGGCGTCGATGGAGCCGACGGGGACGAGGCGGTCGGGGGCCGCGGAGCAGTACTTCGCCACCCAGGCGTTCACCGCGTCGGTGAAGCCCATGATCTCGCTCACGTAGTTCACGAGAACGGCCCGCTCCATGCCCTGCTCGTCCATGAACTTCAGGAACTCGGCCGGCTGCTCCATGCAGGCCCGCACGCGGTCGAGGTCGGCCCGGCCGCTGCGCATCTTCTCCGCGATGGCCGGGCGCATCATCTCCCAGGGCTGGATGTGCACGTGGGCGTCGACGACGGGCTTCTCGGCCATGCCTGTCTCCTGTCTCCCGGGCCCGGTCAGGTCCCCTGCCGCTCCAGCCCCTGGTCGCCTTCCCAGCGGTAGAAGCCCTCGCCGGACTTCTTTCCGAGGCGGCCCTCCACCACCAGCCGGCGGAGGATCGCGGGGGGCGCGAACCGCGTCCCGTCCAGCTCCCGCGAGAGGTGCTCCGCGATGGCCAGGCGCACGTCGAGCCCCACCAGGTCCGTGAGGCGCAGCGGCCCCATGGGGTGGCGGTACCCCAGCTCCATGGCCCGGTCGATGTCCCGGGCCGACGCGACGCCCTCCTCGAGCATCCGCATGGCCTCGAGCCCGAGCGCGAGCCCCAGGCGGCTCGTCGCGAACCCCGGGCTGTCGCGGACGACGATGGCCTCCTTCCCCATCCTGCGTCCCGCCTCCACCGCCGCGGCGAGCGCTTCCGGGGAGGTGGCGGCCGTCCGGACGATCTCCAGCAGGGGCATCACGGGGACGGGATTGAAGAAGTGCATGCCCAGGACCAGGGCCGGGCGCTTCGTCGCCGCGGCCAGGCGCGTGATGGGGAGGGAGGAGGTGTTGGAGGCGAGAACGGCGCCGGCCGGTGCCGCGGCGTCCAGGCGCCGGAAGAGGTCCTCCTTGAGCGCGAGGTCCTCGAAGACCGCCTCGACCACGAGGTCGGCGCCGGCGGCGGCCCGGGCGAGGTCGGCGTCGGTGGAGAGCCGGGCCCTCGCCGCGTCGGCGTCGGCGCGCGACGCCTTCCCCTTCTCGACGGCCTTCTCCAGCGAGCGGGCGATCTCGGCGGCGGCCTTCTCGAGCGCGGGGGCGGCGACGTCGTGGAGGACCGTGGCGTAGCCCGCCAGCGCGGCGACCTGCGCGATGCCGCGCCCCATCGTTCCGGCGCCCACGACGGTGATGCGGTGGATGTCCAGGGGGCTCTTCCTCCGGCGCCGCCCGGCGCCGTTCGCTCGGCTCCGGGGCCATTCTGGGATCCTCCGGGGCGGAGGGCAACGGATTCCTCCTCCCCGGCCCGGTCCGGCGGCCGGTACCATCGCCGCCCATGGCCCGCTTCCTGGCGACGATGAAGGTGCGCTTCGCCGAGATCGACCGCGCGGGGATCGTCTACTACCCCCGGTACTTCCACTACCTGCACGTCGCCTTCGAGGAGTTCTTCGAGCGCCGGGTCGGCGTCCCCTACCCCGTCCTGCTCGACCGCAGGCGCGTCGGGTTCCCCACGGTGCACGCGGAGTGCGACTACCGCGCGCCCGTGGAGTTCGGGGACCTGCTCGAGGTGGAAGTCGCGGTGGCGCGGATCGGGCGCGCCTCCGTCGTGTTCCGCTACCGCGTCCGGAACCGGACCCGGCGCCGCGCCACCGCCGAGGCGCGCGTCACCGTCGTCTGCGTGGACATGGACACCTTCCGGCCCCGGTCGATCCCGGCCTACTGCCTGCGGGCCTTCCGCCGGCACCTGGCCCCGGGGGCGGAGGGGCGCTGAGAGCCGGGCCGGGGCCGGTCCTGCTGGGCGCGACGCGGCGGGTCTGGTAGGAATGGGCCTCTTCGCCGCGCCCCACCCCTGGAGAATCGTCCATGCGCCTCGAGTCCTTCGGAGCCTCCGGTTTCGCCTGCGGCCGCATGGAGGAGGGCGCCGCGGCCGCCCCGCACGGGGTGAAGCGGCCCTTCCCCCTCCCCGGGACGCCCTCCCGCTGGTCGCGCGACCGGAAGGTGGACGTGCAGCGGATCCGGCTCGAGGTCGCCCTCGACTTCCGGCGGAAGTCCATCGCGGGGACGGCCACCCACTCCTTCACCCCCATCCTGGACGGGGTGGAGGCGCTGGAGCTCGACTGCGTGGACCTCCGGGTGCGGCGGGTGACGATGCGGGGCCGGCGCCTGCGCTTCGCCCACGCCGAGGGGGTCCTCTCCGTCCGGTTCCCCCGGCCTCTTCGCGCGGGAGGGAAGGCGGAGATCGCCATCGAGTACTCCGGGACCCCGCGCCGCGGGCTCTACTTCTGCGCCCCCGACGAGCACCACCCCGGGCGCCTCGTGGAAGCCTGGACCCAGGGCCAGGACCAGGACGCCCGCCACTGGTTCCCCTGCTTCGACTACCCCAACCAGAAGGCGGCCACCGAGGTGATCGCCACCGTCCCGGCGAACATGAGCGCCCTCTCCAACGGGCGGCTCCTGCGCCGCACCGTGGACCGCAAGCGAGGCACCGCCACCTTCCACTGGCGCCAGGAGATCCCCCACGTCACCTACCTCGTCACGCTGGTGGCCGGGGAGTTCGAGCGGTTCCCGCTGCGCGGGGGCGGCGTGCCCATGACGGTGTGGGCGCCCCCCGGCCGGGCCGCCGACGCGAAGCGGGCCTGCGGGGGCACCGCGCGGATGATGCGGTTCTTCAACCGCTTCACCGGGATCCCCTACCCCTACGAGAAGTACGACCAGGTCTTCGTGCAGGACTTCATCTTCGGCGGGATGGAGAACACGACCGCCACGACGCTCACGGACACGGCGCTGCTCGACCGCCGCTCCTTCCTCGACGCGACCATGGACGGGCTCGTGGCCCACGAGCTGGCCCACCAGTGGTGGGGGGACCTTCTCACCTGCCGCGACTGGTCCCACGCCTGGCTCAACGAGGGCTTCGCGACCTACTTCGACGCGCTCTACAAGGAGCACGACCTGGGACGCGGCGAGTACCTGCTCCAGATCCTCTCGCTCCGCGACAACTACCTCTCCGAGGACGGCGGCCACTACAGGCGCGCCATCGTCTGCAAGACCTACCGCGACCCCGTGGAGGTCTTCGACCGCCACCTCTACGAGAAGGGGGCGCTCGTCCTCCACATGCTCCGGAACCTGCTGGGGGACGACCTCTTCGGGCGGACGATCCGGCTCTACGCGCGCCGCCACCGCGGCGGGACCGTGGAGACGGTGGACCTGCGCCGCGCCGCCGAGGAGACGACCGGCCGCGACCTCGGGGGCTTCTTCGACCAGTGGGTCTTCCGCGCCGGGCACCCGGACCTCAAGGCCTCCTTCGCCTGGGACGAGAAGAAGAAGACCGCCACGGTGACGGTGAAGCAGGTGCAGGGGACGGACGACGACACGCCGTCCGTCTTCCGGATGCCGCTCACGATCTCCTTCGCGCTCGGCGGCAGGCGCCGTCACGACCTCAAGGTGTCGCTCGAGGAGCGGGAGCACGCCTTCCAGGCGGTCCTCCCGTCGCGTCCGAAGTGGGTGACCTTCGACCCGGGCTTCCGGATCCTGAAGACGCTCGACTTCACCCCGCCCCGCGAGATGCTCGTGGCGCAGCTCGCCGGGGACGACGACGTCCCGGGGCGCGTCCACGCGGCGGGGTGCCTGGGGAAGGAGGCGTCCCCGGAGGGCGTGGCGGCGCTCGGGAAGTGCCTCGCAGGGGAGCGCGGGTTCTGGGGCGTGCGGGCGGCGGCGGCGGCGGCGCTGGGGAAGGCGAACACGGCCGCGGCCCGGGACCACCTCGTCCGGGCGCTGCGGTCGAAGCACCCCAAGGTCCGCCGGGCGGCTGTGCGGGCTCTGGGGGAGTGGCGTGGCGACGCGAAGGCCGGGGACGCCCTGCACTCCGTCGTCGAGAAGGGGGATCCCTCCTACCTCGTCGAGGCCGAGGCGGCGGCGGCGCTCGGGCGGACGCGGTCCCCCCGGGCCCTCGACCTGCTGTCGCGCGTCTACGACGACCGGCCGTCGTGGAACGAGGTCGTGCGCGCGGGCTGCCTCTCGGGGCTCGCGGCGCTGCGGGACGCGAAGGGCGTGGAGAAGGCGCGGGACGCGGTGAAGCCCTCGCGCCAGAACGGGCTCCGCTCGGCGGGCGTGGCGGCGCTGGGCAAGCTCGCGGACGCCAAGGACGCCCCGCGGGCGGACATCGCCGAGGAGCTCGTGCGCCTGGTGGACGACTGGTGGCTCCGCGTGAAGATCTCCGCCTGCGTCGCGGTCGCGGAGATGGGGGAGGAGAAGGCGCTCGGGGCGCTCACCCGCGCGGCCGAGCACGACCTCGACGGGCGCGTGCGGCGGACTGCCGCCGAGGCGGCGAAGAGGATCCGCGAGGGCAAGGACCGGGGCGAGGAGGTCCGGAAGCTGCGCGAGGACCTCGAGGCGCTCCGCGAGGAGCTCCGCAAGGTCCGCGACGAGGTGCGGAAGAAGGCGTTGGGCCCGTCGACCCGCTGATTAAGAGTCCCGGGCCCGGTCAGGTCCTATCAGGCACCAAGGCTAGCGGCCCTTCCGCCGAGTCCGCCACTTCCGCGAAGTCGGTCGCCGTGCGTACCAGTTGCGTACCAGTCCACGGCAGCCGAGGCCCCCGCCTTGTGGCCGCCTACCACTCCTTCCTCGGCCGCGAGGGTCGCGTCGCCGAGGCGGCTTCCCCCTCCGCCTTCGCCCTCGCCCGCGGCAGGTCCTTCCCCCGCCACGGCCGTGGCGGCAAGGGCGTTCCCGACCGCCGCGAGGCCCCCAAGTTCGGACTCAACGACCCCCGCCCCTGCGGCTCTGGCAGGAAGTGGAAGAAGTGCTGCCGGTTGAAGTTGGGGGGAGCGTAGCGATCGCGGGCTCCTTACCCTTGCCGATCCCTTCGCTTGATCGCCCTCGGGAGGGCAGCCCTCGGGGAGCCAGACCGTCGGCTTCCCGATCCCCGACGGAGTCGCCAGCGATTCCGGCGATCTCGAGGTCCCGGGGGCTTTGCTTTGCGTTTATGGGCTGCTAGCATGGACGGAGTCGAGGCAGCCATGCACGAGCCGAAGCACGTCTGGGGCATCTACGCGGTCCAGGGCGCCGTCGTCGTAGTGAGGCTCCAGAGGGCGGGCGAGAAGGGGATCGAGATCGAGTCGGCGTATCTCGAGGCCAACGACGGCAGGACCCTGCCGCTCCACGTCGCCTCGACGCTCCTTGCGCGACCGGTCTTCCGCGGCGAGCCCGCCGTGGTGGCGTTGCCCGACTCCGGCGGGTTCCTGGCCACCGTGCGGGTTCCCGCGGAGAGAGCGGGGCAGCCCGTCGCGCCAGCCGGCGTGATCCTGTACGGCGCGACGCGATTTGCCCCGGGGCACGCGGAGTTGCGCCACGCGCTCGTCGCACGCGAGGGTGGAGACCAGGTCTACCTCGTCGCAGCGGTCAAGCGAAGCGCCGTCGCCGCGGCGCTCCACGAGTTCGAGCCCAGGAGGCCGCACCCGGGGGTCGCGTCCGGCGGCGCGGCGACGATCCGCGGCGCGAGGTCGCTTGGGCTCTGCCCCGACAGGTGCGTCCTCGTCGAGGTCGAACCGCACGTGACCATCGCCTACCTCGTCGATCACGCGCACGTGCAGCGCCGGATTGTCCCGTTCGGGGCGCGCGAGATCGCCCACGACTCCGCGCATGGCAAGACTCTCGCGGGCGAGTTGCGCCAACTCGCGGACGAGCGGCCGGACTCGGCGGCCGCGGAGTCGCCCGTGAAACCCGCGCCGTTCCTGCTCGTCGGACCCGGCGCCGCGTCGTCGGCCGTGCGGCAGCGTCTCGCGGAGGCGCTCGGCGATCGCCTCGTGGGCGGCAGGATCGCCGACGGGAGAGTCCGAGCCGACGACGACGGGCGCCTGCACCACCTTCCGCCTGCGGCGCTCGCCGGCGCCGTCGGGGCGGCACTCGAAGCCTTCGAGCCGGTAGAGGGGTGCCTGCTCTTCCACGGACTGCCCGACACCCCCGGGCCGCACGTCGCCCACGCCCCGCGCCCGTGGGTCGCGGCCGCAGCGACCTCGGTGGCAGCCGCGGCCTTCGGGATCTGGCTGTGGTCGCGTCCGGGGGAGCCTCCGGCGGCCCGGGAGATACCGGCAACGCCCGAGACGGAGCCCGGTCCGCGGCATGCGCCCGTCCCGTCGGAAGGGCGACCCCCGCTGGCCCCGGAGGCCCCGGCCGTCCCCGCCACGGAGACCGTTCCGCCGGGTCCGCCCGCCCCGCGGGAGGCCGCGGGACCTCCTTCGACCGCGCCCACGGCTCGGCCGGCCGACCTGCGCGTCGAGGCGATCGGCCCGGCGCGAGTCCGCGTATCGTGGCCCGAGGGACGCGAGGGGCGCGTGCTGCGACGCTTCGGCGCCTCCTGGAAGGATCTGGCGACAGTGGGCGCTGGCGCCGGGTCGATCGAGGACGAGGTCCCCGGCGCGACGCAGCTCTACGGCTGGCGGCTCGACGACGGCAACGCGGTCTTCGCCCAGGTCGAAGTGCCCGTGGACGTCGAGGTCGCCGGACCCGCGGGCCGCGGCGGAGCCCGGTTCGTGCTGCGGCGGGCGTGGCGCGGCACCCAGGTCCGGGTGACCATGGAGGTGGCGCCCGGCGAGCCGATCCGCACGATCTCTCCATGCGGCGACCCGCCGACGGACCTGACGTTCGACACCGGGTGCTCGCTCGTCGGCGTCCACACGAAGGTCGAGCGCGAGAAGTTCACGGCTCGCGTGCCGCATTTCCAGGCCGACGGCCGCGTGGAGCGTGGGGCGGACCAGAGTCCCGTCTCCGTCGAGCGCACCCTCGAGCGCGACCGGCGGGTCTTCGAGGCCATGGCCACGACGGGCGACGGGAAGCCGCTCACGTGGACGCACAGGGACGGCGGAGAATGAAGTTAGGGACGCGGGCCACAATGGAAGGGCGTCCCGTCCCTGTGGCAGGGATGATGGGGGAATGCAAATGACTCAAGTACCCCCTACCGGTTGCGGCTTGGTGCCCCTGACAACAAGCACTTCACCCTGAAGGAGAGCCCGCTGAACCGGGCTGACCTCGACGAGTTCATCGAGTGCTACAAGCCGGGCGCGCGGCACAAGCGCACGCCCACCTGGAGCGACAAGACCCCTGACGGCCGCTGGCGGTCCTGCTCCTACGAAGAGATCGTCGCCCGCGACAAGGCCAGCCTCGACCTCTTCTGGCTTCGCGACGAGAGCCTCGAGGACAGCGCAAATCTCCCCGAGCCCCACGTCCTGGCCGGGGAGATTTGCGTGCCAGGGGCTCGGTGTCGAAGTCGAGGAGCGGTTCTTCTGGCGAGGCGACGATCGCCGCAAACGGTACGCTCAACCCGAGATGCGTCTTGGTGCCCCCTGCAGGACTCGAACCTGCGACCCGGTGATCAAGAGTCAACGACTCCCAACCCTCGCCAGCTCCTCGCGGTAGATCCGCTCGACATCGTCGCAGAGGCGCCGGACGGAGTAGCGGGCGAGGACGGCGGCCGAAGGCCGGCGGGGCCTCCCCGCGGAGGCCCGGATCGCCGCGGCGAGGCTCGCGGCGAAGCCCGCGGGAGGGGCCCCGGCGGGGACGAGGGTCGCCTCCTCCACGCCGGCGAGCGCGCTCGCGACGCCGCCCACCGCGCGGGCGACGACGGGGACCCCCGCCGCCGCGGCCTCGATGAGGGCCACCGGCGTCCCCTCGTTCACGCTCGTGAGCGCCACGACGTCGAGGTCGGCGCAGATCCGCGCCGCGTCGCGCCGCCAGCCGAGGAAGGAGCACCGCCCGGTGATCCCGAGCGCCCGCGCCCTCTCCCGGAGCGCCCCCTCCAGCGGCCCTGAGCCGACGACGACGAGCCGCGCCTCCGGGATCTCGCGCAGCAGCGCCGCCCCCGCCTCGAGGAAGAAGGCGTGGTCCTTCACGGGGACGAGCCGCCCGACGATGCCCACCAGCGGCTCGCCCGCGGAGGCGCCGATCTCCTTCCGGAACTCCCCGCGGCCCTCGCCGCGCCCGGCCCTCAGGAAGGGCTCGAGGTCGAGCCCCAGCGGGACGACCTCGATCTTCCCCGGGGGGACGACCCCGTAGGCCTCGGCCAGGTCGCGTCCCACCTCCTCGGAGACCGCGATGACCCGGTGGGTGAGGAGCCCGAGGCCGCGCTCCATGACCCGCACGACGTAGGACGCGGCGGCGCCGAAGTACCCGCGGAACACGTGCCCGTGGAAAGTGTGGATCCGGATCGGGACCCCGGAGAGGAAGCCCGCGACCCTCCCCAGCGCCCCGGCCTTGGCCGTGTGCGTGTGGAGGATCGCGGGGCGCTCGCGGCGGAGAAGCGACAGCAGGGCGCCGAGGGCGCGGAGGTCGGACGCGGCCGAGAGGTCCCGCCCGAGCCCCGGGAGGACCCGGGGCCGCACGCCGCGGGCGAGAGCGAAGTCCGCCATGTCGGCCTCGCCCTTCCCGACGCGTCCCGTCACGAGCGTCGTCCGGAAGCCCCGCCGGTCGAGCCCCTCGGTGAGCAGCGCCACGTGCATCGCGGGCCCGCCGAGGTTGAGGCGCGCGATGGCGCGGACGACCCGGACGGGGCGCGGCGCCGGGCGGGGAGGCGCGGGTTTCGCGGGCCCTCCGGGCCGCCGCGCGACGAAGAGCGTGTCCGACGCGAGGCCCGGGGGGAGCCGTGCCGCCTCGGCGGCCCGGGAGAGGGCGACCGACGGCACCTCCAGCAGGAGACCGAGTGGGAACACCGTGTAGTTGTGCCCCCGACGGGAGAGGACATCGAGACCCGCCGCGCGGATCGCGGTCCCGAAGGCGGCAGGGTCGTGGGCGCGGACCTCCACGCCGGAGGAGAGCACCCGGTCCCCGGGGCCGAGCCGCGCGGCCATTCCGCGGAGGAGATGCCGGGCCCGCGTGTCCGGCGCCCCTGCGTTGGTCGAGGTGACGACCAGCACGCCGCCCGGCCGCAGGACCCGGGCGGCCTCCCGCAGGATCGGACCCGGGTCCGAGGCGTAGGTCGTCACTCCCAGCAGGAGTACCGCGTCGGCGCAGGCGTCGCGGAGCGGGAGCGCCTCTACCGTGCCCTGCACGGGGAAGGCCCCCGCGTCCCGAGCCTCCCGGAGCATCCCTTCGGCTAGGTCCACGCCGACCACCGAGATCCCCCGGCGCCGCAGCGCCGCGGCGAGCGGCGCAGGCCCGCAGCCCGCGTCCACCACCCGGGACCCGGGGCCGAGCCCCGCGAGCGCCTCCGCCGCAAGGCGGAGCCTCGTCCCGAAGAACGCCCGGTGGAAGGGCCGCGCACGGGGGCCGTAGCGCGCCGCCGCGTAGCCCGGCGCGGCGCGGTCGAAGAACGCGGCGGCGGGCCCGGGCTCCCTTCCCATCCCGCGAGGGTCCCCCCCCGCCTCCCGGGGGGCGACGGATTTCGGGCGGGCGGGGGCCGCCTTGACGGGTGGGACCCCGTCCTCTAGCATGGAGCCCCGTACAGGGGAGGGAGTTCATGCGCCTTGTCGTCCTCTCGCTCGTCGCCGTACTGGGGATGCTCGGAGCCGCTCCGCCTTCGTCCGCGGGAGACGGGCGGGAGGCCCCGCCCACCCTCACCGAGAAGGAGCGGGCGAAGGTCGAGGCCTGGATCCGCGACCTCGAGCATCACGAGTTCGAGAAGCGCACCGCCGCCACGGAGGCGCTCCGGGCCTTCGGCGCCCGGGCGCTCCCACGGCTGCGGGAGGCCGTGGCGTCCCGCGACCCGGAGACGCGGGCCCGCGCGCGTCTGCTCGTCACCGTGCTCGAGGCGGGGCAGGGCGGGGAGGAGCGGGGCGACGACTGGCTCACCCTCAAGGGGGACATGGGCCGCACGAGCGCCCGCGGCGAGCCTCCCGCGTCCGCGGGGCCCCGCATCGCCCGCTCGCGGCCGGTGGGCGCGGGGTTCGCCGACGGCTCGCGCCCCCCGGACGCGCCCATCGCGGCGGCCGAGGGCTCGGTCGTCGTCGCCGCCGGGGACCGGGTCTCGGCCTTCTCCTCCCCCGACCTCGTCCACCGCTGGTCCGTCGGCCTCGGCGCCCGGGTCCTCGCGTCGCCCGTGGTGGCCCGCGGCCGGGTCTACGTCGGCACCTCGCGGGGCCTGACGGCGCTGGACCTCGGGACGAGCCGCGAGGCCTGGACCGTGGCGGCGGCCTACGGCGTGGGCGCCTCGCCGCTCGTCTCCGGGAACACGCTCTACGCGTGCCTCGGGGACGAGGCGGTGGTGGCGCTCGACCCCGCGACGGGAGAGAAGCGCTGGGAGTTCCGCTGCCCCGTGGGGAGCGCGGCGCCGGTGGTGGCCGCGGAGCGGGTCGTGGTGGGGACGAAGGCGGCGGAGATCCTCGCTCTGGATGCGGCCACGGGGCGGCCCGCCTGGCGGATCCCCGTGGACGGCTGCGTCTCCTTCGCCCCCGCGGCGGTGGGCGGCTCGGTGCTGGTGGGGGACGGCGGGCGGCGCCTGCGGTGCGTGGACGCGGAGACGGGGCGGGTCCTCTGGTCGCGGTCGGTCAAGGGGCGGTTCGCCGGCGACGGCCCGGCCGTGAGCGCGCGGGCGGTCGTCCTCGCGCTCGATTCGATGCAGGTCGAGGCCTACGACCCGGCGACCGGGGAGCGCCTGTGGAACCGCTGGGTCGGCACGCTCCACCTCTCGAGCCCCGCCATGGCCGGGGGCCTCGTGCTCTTCGGCGCCCGCTCGCGCCTGGTCGCCGTGGACGCCGCCAGCGGGGACGACGCGTGGTCCCTCGCGCTGGACGATCCGGTCTCCTGCCCCGTCGTCGCCGACCGCACCGTCTACGCGCTGGCCGGGACGACCATCGTCGCTGTCCGGTAAGTCCCTACTTCTCCACGGGCGTAACCGCCCGCTTGAGGAAGAGCAGCGCGAAACCGGTGTCCGCGATCTTCCGCGGGAGCGACCCGGTCTCCTCCGTCCACCATCCCTCCGCGTCCTGGGTGAGGAGGAGGTGGAGCGCGCCGTCGCCGTACCAGTCGTGGCCCTCCACCTTCGCCGCCCCCGCGAGGATGCCGGCCCGCTCCAGCGCGTAGAGGTGGTAGTGGAGCCACTTCCGCGGCCTCCCGTCGGCGTGGGGCGCCTCCTCGACGGTCCAGCGGGAGCCGAGCCAGGCGAAGCCGTCCGCCACCGCCCGCCCGGCGTCGGCCGCGAGGTCGGGCGGCAGGCGCTTCCCGCCCCCCTCCCGGAGGAGCCCCCGGGCGATGGCCACCGTCGCGATCCCGGCGCAGGTCATGGAGCCCGAGGCCGGGTCGCCCACCCGGTAGGCCCACCCGCGCGGCGCCGCGGCCCCGGTCGCCGTCGGCCGGCCCTCCCGCTCCTGCGCCTGGAGGAAGGCCCGCAGGATCCCGAGCCAGGTCCCCTCCTCCACGGGCACGCCGCAGCGGTGGGCCGCCTGCAGCCCGAGCACCCCGTACTGCGAGTTGCTGAGGTCGGGCGGCGGCGGCACGAAGCGCCCCCCGTGCTGCGCCGAGGGGTAGTTCCACTTTCCGGGCCCGAGTGCGGTCTCCCGGAGGAACCGCGCGCCCTTCTCCATCCACTCCCGCTCCCGGGGAGCGAGGTGGCGCACGGGACGGTCGATCTTGCCCGAGCGCAGGAGGTCCGCCTCCCCGGGCGGGGTGCGCTTCATGTCGATGGCCATCATGGTGACGGCCGCCTGGTAGGTCTTCGTCGGCTCGAAGCCCATGGCCGAGCGCAGCGCCTCGTCCCCGGCCTTCCGCTCCTCGTCGCAGGCGGAGAGCGCCAGCGCCGCGATCCCGTCCGATCCCCCGGGGTAGTCCGGGTAGAGCGGCCAGTTCCCCCCCGTCGGCTGCTTCTGGAGCCACGCCACCCCCTTCGCGATGGCCGCGTCCACCTCCGGCTGGAAGGACGCGTCGCGGGCGTCCCGCACCCGGCGGAGCACGAGGTCGGCGATCCGGCGGGTCTCGGAGACCTTCCGGTCCTTCCCCTCGTCGGGCGCGGTCCGCGCGCGGAGGTCGTAGGAGGCCTCCTCGACGACGCCGCGCGCCGGGTCGAAGACCGAGGAGACCGCGAGCGACCCGTCCACGAGGACCCGGTCGAAGTCGTCGGACTTCGGGGGGCCCCGGTGGCGGAGGTCGAAAGTGCCCGAGGAGGCGACCTTCCCGTCCTCCCGCGCCGCGACGGTCCACCTCCCCGAGACCTCCACGGGTCCGCAGTTCGTCAGCGAGGCGAAGATCGCCGTCTCCTTCCCCCCGGCGGCCTCGGGGGGGAGCGTGAGCGCATAGATGGAGGCGAGGCTCCCCAGTTCCGGGTAGAGAGGCCGGGGCGAGCGCCCCTCCACGACCCGGTGGCCGAAGACCCCGAAGGGTCTCGGGTCCCCCTGCTTGCGCTCTCCCGACTTGACCGTCACCGGGAAGAGCGAGTACTCGGCCAGCGCCCCCGGCGCGAGCCTCCAGCGGGGCGGGTCCGCGGCCGCGGGGCGGGCGGTCCCCGGGACGGCGGCCAGCGCGAGCGCCGCCGCGAGGGACGCCGCGACCCGGGGCCCCGTTCCGCGCACGGCGGGATCCTACCCGGCGGGGATGGCGGGGCCGGAGCCCCCCCGGTAGGATGCCCGCCCATGCCGGACGGGATGCTGGTCGTGCTGGGGTGCCTGGGGATCGTCCTCCCCGTCGCCGCGCTCATCCTCGCCATCGTCGCGAAGTCCGAGGCGCGGAGGCTCCGGGAGGACGTGGAACGCCTCGAGCGCCACCTCCGGGAGACCAACCTGCGCCTTTCGAGGCTCCCGCAGGCCCCGCCTTCTCTCCCGCAGGTGGCGGATGCCGCGGCGCTGGCGCCCGCCGCTTCGTCCCCCGCGGCGGACCTCGCGCCTCCCCCGCCCCCTCTCCTCCCGCGGGAGGAGAGGCTCCGCCGCCTCCAGGAGGTCCGGGAACCCGGCGAGCCGTCTCCCGCGCCGGAGCCCTCCCCCGTCCGGATCGAGTTCGATCGGGCGCCGCCGGAGCCCTTCTCGCTGGAGTCCTTCCTCGGGGGCCGGGTCTTCCTCGTGGCGGGCGTCGTCTTCGCGGTGCTGGGGCTCGCGTGGTTCCTCAAGGTCGCCATCGACCGGAACTGGATCGGCCCCGTGGCCCGCGTCCTCCTCGGCGCGGCGGCGGGGATCGCGGCGCTCGTCGCCGGGGACCGCCTCCGCGCGAAGGGCTGGACGGTCTACGGCCACGGGATCATGGGCGGAGGCCTCGCGGCGCTCTACGTGACGACCTACTTCGCCTCCGTGAGGTACGGGTTCCTCGGCCGCCCGACCGCCTCCGCGGTCATGGCGCTCCTCACGGCGGCCGGTGCGGGGCTGGCGGTCTTCCGCGAGGCTCCTCTGCTCGCCTACCTCGGGTTCCTCGGCGGCCTCCTCGCGCCGGGGCTCCTCTCGACGGGGGAGGACCGCCTGCTGGCGCTGGCGGGCTGGCTCGCGCTGCTCGACGCCGGCGTCATCGCCGTGGCGGCGCGGCGGCGCTGGCACGGCCTCGACCTCATGGCGGTCCTCTTCGCGGCGGGGTACTTCGCCGCGTGGACCGACCGCTTCTACTCCCCCGGGAGGGAGGGCGAGGCGTCGGCGGTCCTAGCGCTCCTCGTGGCGCTGGGGCTGGCCGTCGCCCTGGCCCCGGCCATCCTCCGCCGCGAAGCGCCCGCCCCGACCGCGCTCTTCGCCGCGTTCCTCGCGGGGCTGCTGGGGACGCTCGGCGGGTCGGCGATCCTCTGGCCGGAGCACCGCCGGGCGCTCGGCGCGGGCGTCGCTGGGCTCGCCCTGGTCTACGGGGGCGCGGCACGCCTCGTCGCGACCCGGTGCGGGGCCCGGAAGGAGGCCGGGGCGCTGCTGGCGCTGGGGCTCGCGGCGCTCGCCGCGGCGGTGCCCTTCGTCTTCGAGGGGCGCGGCATCGCGCCCGCCTGGTCGGCGGTGGGTTTCGCGCTCCTCGTGCTGGCGACGCGGGGCGCCCCCGACCTCGTGGCCTGGGGCGGCGCCGGGATGGTCCTCCTCGCCGCGGCGGAGGCGCTCCTCGGCGGCCGCTGGCAGCACGGCGGCGTCGCCACGCCCTTCCTCAACCCTGCTTTCGCCTGCATGCTGGCTCCCATCGCGGCGCTGGTCGCCGGCGGCCTCGTCCTCCGCCGCGGCCGCGAGGGGGCGATGCCCGGGGCGCTTCTCACCGCGGGGAACTGGTGCCTCGCCTTCGGTCTCGGCGCGGAGGCCTGGGAGTCTGTCCACGACCTCCGCCGCTCCGGGGGCCCGATGCCCGAGACCCTGGAGGCCGCCGCGGCCGCCGCGGCCGTGGCGGGGTCGGCGCTGGCGTCGGTCGCCGCGTGGCGGCGGGCCGAGGATTCCCTCCGCGCGCTGGCCGCCCTCCCGCTCGGGGCGGCCTTCATCCTGGGGCTCCTATGGATCGCAGGCGGGCACGGGAGAGCCTTCACCCCCGTGCTCAACCCGGGGTTCGGCCTCTGCGCCTTCGTCGTCCTCGCCGCCTGCGTCGCGGGGGTCTTCGTGGTGGAGGCCGCCGGGAGGATCTGCCAGGTCGCGGGGCTCACCTTCCTCTTCGCGCTGGGCACCGCGGAGATCCTCTCCTGGGGCCGGTGGTGCCCGCTCGACGGCGGCATCCGGCAGGACGCCGAGTTCCGCGCCCAGGTCTTGGCGTCGGTCGCCTGGGCGGTCTACGCCTCCGCCCTCCTCGTGCTCGGCTTCCTCCGCGGCCGCGCCGATCTCCGGTGGGCGGGCATCGTGCTCTTCGGCGTCACCGCGGCGAAGGTCTTCCTCTACGACATGTCCCAGCTCGACATCGTCTACCGCATCGGCTCCTTCATGGTCCTGGGGCTCCTGCTCGTCGCCGCCTCGTTCCTCTACCAGAGGAGGAAGGCCGGCCCGGCCTAGGGCCGCCGGGGAAACGGCCCCCGGGCGCGCGGGCGGCGCGACCGGGGGCCTGGGATGACCGGGGTGCGGCTAGTTCGAGACCGAGTGGGATCCGCTGTGGTACCAGTACAGCTGCCCGTAGGTGGAGGAGGTCAGGGGGCAGCCGACGACGCTGCCGGAGGCGGTCGCGGAGTTGTAGTCGTAGTTGTAGTTCGAATGGGTCGTCAGCGGGCCGTTCTGCCACTTCGACATGCCGGCCTGGTGGCCGGAGTACTCATCCGTCTTTTTCCAGTCGACCTTGACCAGGCCGCCCGACCCGTAGTAGTGCGTGAACCCGGAGACGGTCGTCGTGTCGATCTCGAGCGACGCCTGCGCGGGGGACCCCTGGAAGGCCGCGTTCGGGATCGTCCCGTACCCGTAGGACTGGTAGCCGGAGTAGTAGCTGTAGACACCGTAGTAGAGCCAGGTCTCCCGGTCTTTCCCCGAACCCGTCCGGTAGATGTTGACCCAGACGCTCTTGGTCCCGTCGTAGTAGCTGGCGTAGGCCGCGAGCTCCTTCAGGCTGTACTTGGTGACGGTGGCGCCCGCCGCCGCCTCCTTCGGGGCTAGGCCCAGGAGGGCCCCCGCCGCGCCGACGGCCATCGCCAGTGCTCCCGCCCACAGGGCGCGCCTCTTCCCGATCGCGAACATCGTTTCCCCCTTCCTATCGGCGCGCCGCGCCCGGACCCGTTCCGGGCGAGACGCGCAGCCATTCACGGTTCAATCCGCCGCGGAGGCGAGCGAGATCAGGGCGGAGCCCCCCGCCTTCAGCGCCTTGGCGACCTTCGAGAGCACCGTCTTCGCGGGCTTGCCGGCGTTCAGGACTTCCAGCGCGCCGGCCGCCGCGGAGCGGAGGCCGGCGACCTTCTTCCCGGCGGACTTCACGAGGGCGGGATTCGAGAGGGCGGCCACCGTCACGGCGGCGTCGTCCACCGCGTCGAGGGCCTGTTCCATCTGGATCTGCGCCTCCTTCCGGTCCTCGACCCCGCCGTCCATCGCGTACTGGGCCTCGAGCAGGCGGTCCGTGGCCACGAAGACCTGCTCGCGGGCGGTGCGTCCGAGGCTGGCCGTGAGGGGGAGGGAATTGAAGACCACCCGCGAGAGGTCGAAGTCGGCCCGGGTCCCCGGCGGCATCTGGGCGCACCCCAGGGTGGGGAAGAGGGGGCGCGACTGGTTCGGGAAGGCGATCAGGGCGACGACCGGAGGCGTCCCGTCCCCGGGGGCCCCGGCCGTGAATTGGAGGGTCTCGCCGTCCGCCTCGATGGCGAAGTCCACCACCTGCGTCCCCGGGAGGAACAGTTGTCCGACGTTGTTGTTCCCGTTCCGGATGACGAACACGTTGAGGCCCCCGCTGACGGGCTGGGCGCAGATCCCGTAGTAGGTCAGAGGGTCGGTCCCGAGGTCGTCCAGCTCGGCGCAGAAGAACCCCGGCCCCACGGAGGCCCCGTCGGGGGCGATGGACCCGGCCCGCACCTCCCAGCGAAAGGGCGACCAGAGCTCCCGCGGCGCCCGGACGACCCCGAAGGCGGTGCCGTCCCCGGACTTCTTCGACTGGATGGAGAGGACCGTGTCGGTGGTGGCCGGGGCCTTCGCCGCGCCGGAGCCCCCCTGGGTCAGGTTCTGGACGCTCCCGGTCGTGTGGCTCGGGAAGGAGATTCTGTAGACGTCCTGGGCCTCGAGGGTCTCGACGGTCAGGGGAGGGTCCCCCGGTTCCAGGATCAACTGGTAGGCGAATCCGCAGCCCGCCGCGGGGAGGACCAGGCATGCGAAGGCGAGGCGCCCGAGGAACCGGGATGCGGACGGCGTTCCCACCACTGGACCCCCTTTCCCGCGGACACCCGCGAGCGGGCCCCGGATGCGCCGGAGACCCGATTCCCTGGAACCGGAAGGGGGAGGGCGGCGGACAGCGGGGGACTACGCCGGCGGCAGCGGCTCCCCCGTGGCGAGCGACCAGGCCTTGCGGAACCGGTCCAGCGCCCGCTGGCGGGCCTTGCCGGCGGCCTCGTAGGAGACCCCCAGGCGCGCGGCCACCTCCTCGACCTCCAGCCCGTCCGCGGTCCAGCGCACGAGGTCCCGGTCCCGCGGCAGGAGCGCGTCCAGCGTCTTCGCCACGAGGAGGAGCCGCTCGCGGCGCGCGGCGAAGGTGGAGGGCCCCGTCCCCGTGGCGGCGGGCTCGGGCACCCCGCCGGTGCCCCCCGTGCCGAAGCCGCCCGCGGTGAGCCGGTAGACCCGCCCCGAGCGGCGCTTGAGCGCCCCCCAGTAGGCGCGGCGGTCCGCGAGGAAGGTCTCCGCGATGCGCCGCAGCCACGCGAAGAACGGCCCCTCCCCCTGCCAGGCGAAGGAGGAGCCCCGCTCCAGCGCCCGGAGGTGGATCCCCTGCACGAGGTCCTCCTCCGTCTCGAACCGCAGCAGCCCCCGGGCCTCGTGGCGCACGATGACCGCCACGCGGTCGCGGTGCCGCACGAGGAGGTCGGGGAGTACGGGGGGTGCGGGGGCGCTCACGGGCCGCCCTCCTCCGTCCGCACGAGGCGGAAGCCCGCCTCGTCCCCGGCCCGGTCGGGCTTCCAGCCCGCGGCCCCGTAGATCTTGAAGGGGTCCGACTTCCCGAAGGCCCAGCACCCCCCCGCGAGCCGCCGCAGGCCCCGGGCCTCGTCGTACCACTCGTCGAGCCACTCGCAGATCGACCCCGACATGTCGAAGACGCCGTGCGTGGACTCGTCCCGCGGGAACCGCATGCCTGGCTCGGGATTGGCCCGCGGGCGGGCGAAGCAGGACTTCACCCACTTGGCCCGGAACCGGCTCCCGAAGGGGAAGTACCGGTCGCACCCGCCCGCGGCCGCGAGCCACTGGTGGAAGGCCGGAAGGGCGTAGGAGGCGGTCCCCCCCGCGGCGCGCTCCCTCCCCGTCCTCCACCGAGCGAAGGCCTCGGCGTCCTCGAAGGAGACGCCGAGTACGGGCCAGTCGGGCCTCCAGTCCGGAGGCAGCGCGAATCGTCCGCCGGGGTCCCGGAGCCAGTGGCCCCGGGACGGACCCGCCTCGCCCCGCGGGAAGCGCCGCGGGCCGCCCCCGGCGTCCACCTCGGCCAGGGTCTCCGGGTCGTTCAGGAACTCCAGGTACTCGGCGCAGGTCGTCTCGCGCTCCTGGATCCAGAAGGGCCGCGCGGCCCTCCCCTTCGAGCCCGGCACTCGGACGAACCCCTGGGGTGAGGCACCCTCGGGGAGCAGCGCGACAGCGCAGACGTAGGGGGGCTGACCGGCGTCCACCTTGAGGTGGAACCGCTGGTCCTCCCGCCCCTCCGCGCGGAAGACCGCGAGCCAGGACCCGCGGTCCAGCGGGGTGCGCTCCACGGGGGTACGGCCGAAGAGCGTCCCGGGGGAGAGGGGGAGCGGTGTGGCCGTGGGGCGGACCTCGATACCGGCCGGGAGAAGGACCTCGCGGAATGCACCCCGGGTCCAGGCCCGGGCCGGGAGCCCGCCCGCCTCCGCCGCGGCCCGCGGCCCCGCGACCTCGATCCCCAGCGCCGCAAGCCCGGGGCCCCTGACTTCCGCGCGCCCTCCCCCCCGCTCGAAGAGGAAGGTCCGTTCGGCCGGGACCGCGCCGCCTCCCGGGGCGGGGGTCCCGAGGGCCTCGGCGTCCCACTCGTCCCGGACCGGGGCGCCGTCCACCGAGAGGAGGCGCGAGCCCCTCTCGACCGGGCCCGCGCCGCGCGTCGCGAGGACGAGGTCCCGCACCGGGAACCCGGCGATCCCGACGACGAGGTCCCCGGGAGCGAGGTCCCCGGCCCCCCGCACAACGCGGAGCGCGAAGGTCCCGGGCGGGACGCCCGCGGCGCCCCTCGCCGGCACGGGAACGAGGCGGTGCTCGCCCCCGGGGTCGAGGGACGCCTGCTCGACGAGACGGAAGAGGTGCACCTCGGCCCCGGGGGGATCCGAACGGAAGGAGACGGATCCCGAGCCCAGCGCCCCGCGGGTGGCCTCTCCGGACGGGTCGTGGGATAGGGCGAGGCCCCGGTAGAACTCCGCGGTGGACGCGTCCTGCGCCGTGACGGCGTCCCTCCACCGCTCGACGAACAGCTCGGCCCGCACCGCCTCGGCGCCCTCCACCGCCGGGTCTGCCTGCTCCGCGCGCCGCAGTTGCTCGAAGGCCGCGTGGAAGGCGGCCTCGCGGTCCCGCCGCAGCGCGTGGACCTCGTCCTCCCGCCGCTCGAGATCCCGGTCGTCCTCCTCGGTGAGGTACTGGCTCTCCAGCTCGTCCCGGAGGCGGGCCATGATCGTCTCGGCCCTCTCGGCCTCGACCCGCCCCTGGCGGAAGGCCTCGAGCCTCCCCCGCGCGAGGGCGACCTCGGACGCGGCCTCGCGCCGCGCGCGGGCGCGGGCCTCGCGCGCCGAGGAGGCGAGGAGCACGGTCGCCGCGCACAGCGCGACGAACACCGTGGCGGCGGCCGAGGCCAGGGCGGGCCGGGCCCGGGCCCAGGCGCGGACCCGCCGCCAGGCCCCGGCGGGGCGGGCCCGCACCGGGCGGAACTCGAGCAGCGCCTCCAGGTCCTCGGCCATGGCCCCGGCGCCGGCGTAGCGGCGGGCGGGCTCCTTCTCGAGCGCCTTCAGCACGATGGCCTCGAGGTCCCGCGGGACCCCGGGCCGCGCCCGGCGGAGCGGCTCCGGGTCCTCGGTGAGCGCCCGGTGCAGGACGCGGTCCACGGTCTCCGCGCGGAAGGGCGGGCCGCCCGCCAGGCACTCGTAGAGCGTCGCGCCGAGCGCGTAGACGTCGGCCCGCCCGTCGGCGGGGCGCCCCGCGATCTGCTCGGGCGCCGCGTAGTGGGCCGAGCCCACGAAGGGCCCCGTCAGCGTGGACGCGGCGTCCTCGTCGCGGGCGATCCCGAAGTCCAGCAGCAGCGGCTGGTCGTCGGGGCCGATCCGCACGTTGGAGGGCTTCACGTCCCGGTGGACGATGCCCCGCGCGTGGGCGTACTCGAGGGCCCGCGCGAGGCGCGCCCCCCAGCGGGCGGCCCGCGCCGGGGGGATGGGCTCCCCGCGCTCCCGCGCCTCCGCGAGGACCTCGTCGAGGCCGCGCCCGGGGGTGAGGTCGAGCGCGAGCCAGCGCACCCCGTCCTGCTCCCCCGCAGAGTGGACGGAGACGATGTTCGCGTGGCGCAGGCGCGCCGCCGCCCGCGCCTCGCGGCGGAACCGCTCCAGGGCCTCGGGCGAAGAGCGCAGTTCGGAGCGGATGACCTTCAGGGCGACGGACCGGCCGAGCCCGGGCTGCTCCGCCTCGAAGACCGTCCCCATGCCCCCCGACCCCAGGTGGCGCAGGAGCCGGAACCCCCCGAGGCTCTCGAAGGGAAGCCCTTGCTCGGCGGGAGCGCCCGGCCCGGCGGGGGCCGCGGCGCGGCGCGGGGCTCCCGCCGCCAGCCGGTGGAGCGCCTCGATGCGGGCGCGCTCCTCGGGTCCGGCCTCCGTGTGGCGCGCGAGGAAGGCCGCCGGGTCCTCCGCCGCGCCGCGCAGCGCGGCGTCGAGGTAGGACTCGTAGGCGAGCCCTTCGGCGGATTCCCCCTCCGGGCCCCTTTCCATGCGGCGGGCGAGTCTACCCCGTCGAGGACCCGGGGGGAACGGCCCCCTCCCTCTCCCGCCCGGCGCGGGGGGCGGCGGCTAGTAGACGGTGGTCACCCCGCGGAAGGTCCCCGTGAACGTGATCCCGTTGGCGACGACGCTGAAAGAGCCCGCGAAGGCCCCCGTCGCGAGGTCCTTCTCCGTCAGCGTGAGGGTTCCGTCGCCGACCCACCCCCCGGTGATCAGCCCGCCGGAGTAGGTGTAGTAGGTCACCATGTACCCCGCCTGGCCCTGGTAGAGCTGCGTGCCGATGTCGTGGGAGCCCAGGGAGGGGTTGGGGCCGATGTAGATCTCGATCCCGATGTTGCTCCCGCCGCAGTTGTCGAACCACAGCCAGAACCAGGCCGCCGTGTCAGGCTGGCCGGTGTACTTCCCCTTGCTCCCCGTGAAGTCCACGTCGGGGAAGGGGAGCCCGTTCATCGTGGCCGAGAAGGACTCGCCGGGGTTCAGGTCGCGGTAGGGAGAGGGGCAGTTCGAGAGGATTCCCCCGCCGCCGCCGCCCCCGCCGCCCCCCCCTCCTCCCAGGCCCCCGTCCACGAAGGCCTGCGCGGGCCGCATCTGCAGGACCGCCTTGCGGATCGCGAGCATGCGCCGGACGGAATCGGCCTCGGAGCCGGACGCGGCGAGGGTCGCCGCGGCCTTCGCCAGCGCCTTCGCGGCCTTCTCCTTCGCGGCCGAGTCCTCCGCCCCCTCCACTTCGGACTGGAGGTCGTCGTGCATCGTCTCCGCGTCCGAGGCGAAGCCGTCGGCCGCCCCGTCGACCATCCCGTTGATCGTCGCGTCACCGGCGTAGGCCTGGACCAGGGTCTTCGAGGCCTTCGCGGCCGACTGGAGGTCCTGGTCGAGGGTGGTGGTGGCCTTGCCCAGCTCCGCCAGCGCCTTCGCGAGGGCCTTCTTGATCTTCTTCCCGAGCCTGTCGACCGGCACCCCGAGGTCGGCGTCCCGGTCCAGGGCCTCGAAGTAGAGCGGGTCCATGTTCGTCGTGGCGCGGGCGGCGTCCGCGTCCCCGGCGGCCAGCGCGACCAGCACGGCCCCGAGGGCCGGGACGAGGACGGTCCTTCTCATGGCGTCACCTCCGATCCCCTGGAACCGGAGCCCCCCGCCCTGCGGACAGCGCTCCCCCGCCCTTCTCCCCCGGCGGTCGCCTCCGCGGTACCATGCCCCCGCGTCCCGGTGTCCCCGTAGCTCAGTTGGATAGAGCACAGCTTTCCTAAACCGCGGGTCACTTTTGCGGTCCCCGTCGTTGGAGCCATAACTCTGTGCCACGGCGCTTGTTACGGCGTCCGAACTAGAGCGCCGCTTTCCGTTGCGGACCCTAAGGTCCGCAAGGGGTGTCCATCTTCGCCGAATCCTGGCCCTGCGCCTCCTCACAGATTCTCGGATTCCGGTAACAGATTCCAGGCCTTGGGGTGTTTCTCCCAATGACGCCTCATCGCAGGAAAGGAGGCATCGTGGGCCGAAGGGCATCTGTCGGGGAAAGGACTGGGCCCTCCTCCATGCTGTAGAGCGCCACCTTGCCAAGGTGGATGTCGACGGTTCGAATCCGTTCACCCGCTCCAAGCACCTAGCCTCGAAACCCGCGTGGCAGGCGGGCTTGCGGCCGATCGAGGCCTCCCCGCCGCGGAACCTCGCGGAACCCCGAAAGGGCCATTCGGAACTTCGCGGGGGGATCAGTTTGGGGATCAGGTTCGCGGCAGCGATTCCCTCCCCCGGGCCGCGTACGCCGCCCTCAGCGGGCCGCTGTGCCCAGTGCGACCCCGAGGGAGCCCGCCGTCCACGTTCCCGTCATGGGCGCCACAGCGGGCCTGGGACGCAGCACGGAAGGCATTCCTGCGGGAGCCCGCGAGGGCCGCTGACGGGGCGGCTTGGGCAGCTCCGCCTCGGGCTACGGGACCCTCATCGCGCCGGCCGCTCAGGGAGCGGTACGATGCCTGCCTCCCCGGGCTCTGCGGTCGCCACACGTCCTCGTTCACGCCGCGAACAGGAGTCAGTCCCATGCAGGATGTTGTCGCTTTCCTGAGGGTGCTCGTGGACCTGGCCTGGACGATCGTGGCGGCCACAGTGCTCATAACCTTCAGACGAGAGATCCGTGCCCTTCTGTCGAGACTCCGGAACCTGGAGGTCGGGAGCCTCAAGGTCCAGCTGGATGAACTGCAGCAGAGCACCGAGGAGGCAGCGAAGGAGACCCCCGTCCTCACCGCTCAGGAGGTGCAGTCTCTACCTCCGCAGCCTTCGCTCTCCTCGACTACGGCCCAAGCACCGGCGACGGGAGGAGTCGCGGGCTCCCCAAAGCTGGCGGTGGTCATGCTGGCCGCAGAGATTGAGCGAGAGGTGCGGACCCTCGTGGCAACCAGAGGCCACCTTCGAGGACGGCGACTGCTCCCGTTGCATCAGGAACTCGAGCGTCTTGGGGTACCGCCCCACCTCATTGCCGCGGTGCGCAAGTTCTGGGATGTCCGCAATCGCTTGGTTCATGGCTACGCTGCAACCGATGATGAGGCGGTGCGCGGAGTCGATCTTGGACTCTCGATTCTCGCAACCATCCGCTCGGTCCCTCGCGAGACCAACGTCATCTACCACCCGGGCGTGGAGCTCTTCTCGGACGAGGCAGGAACACGCCCCGTCCCCGAGGCACGCGGCGCTGTCCTTGAGACCACGAACAGCGACGGCACCAAAAAGACCCACAGGGTCTACCCGACGACTCGAACGGACTACGCGAGGGGGAAGCAGGTTTCGTGGGAGTGGAATCCAGCCAGGACTTGGGGCGAGACGTGGTTCAAGGATCCGGACTCCGGCAACATCAAGTACGCATGGAGAGAGTCGATGGAGTTCGTCGGCCGCCACCTCGAAGAGGTCTAACTCGCGCGACTGCGACGCGCCCCGATGAACTCCATGCTCACAGCCAATGCAGGAGCTTGTCGAGCATTGGCCTCAGGTTCTCCAGCGAACCCGTTCATGATGGGGCGGCACGACTACCCTGATAGTCTGTACGATTCGCGCTGGCGCCGCTGCGCAACGAGGGGCGGGAAGTGACTCCCGAGGAAGAGGCTCGCGAACTCATCGACGCCGGCCTCGAGAGAGCCGGCTGGGTCATCCAGGACCGCGACGAGATGAACCTCGCCGCGGGCCGCGGCGTTGCCGTGCGCGAGTTCCGGCTGGCCAAGGGCCACGGGTTCGCCGACTACCTCCTCTTCGTGGACGAAAGGGCCGTGGGGGCGCTGGAGGCCAAGCCCAAGGGCTTCACGCTGAAGGGTGTGGAAGTCCAGTCGAACAAGTACAGCGAAGGCCTCCCCAAAACGCTCACAGCCCCCGTGGTTCCCCTCCCATTCCTCTACGAGAGCACGGGCGTCGAGACGCAGTTCACGAACCGCCTTGACCCCCGCCCGCGAAGTCGCGCCGTCTTCAACTCCCACCGCCCCGAGACTCTCGCCGAATGGCTCACCTGGGACTCCATCGGCGCCTGGGCGAAGGCCGTCGGGGTGGGCGAGCCCCCTTCCCCATTCGGCGGGAACGCTGATGCCCCGTCCTCCCTGCGTGGCCGTCTCCACGCCATGCCGCCCCTCCCCACCACTCGTCTCTGGCCCAATCAGGTCAAGGCCATCACCAGCCTCGAGGCCTCCTTCGCCAAGGACCGCCCGAGGGCTCTCCTCCAGATGGCCACGGGGAGCGGGAAAACCTTCACCGCCGTCAACGCCATCTACCGCCTCATCAAGTTCGGGGGCGCGCGCCGCGTGGTCTTCCTCGTGGATCGCACGAACCTCGGGGAGCAGGCCGAGGACGAGTTCGCCAAGTTCATCACCCCCGACGACCAGAAGCGCTTCACCGACCTGTATGAAGTCCAGCGGCTCACCTCGAACACAGTCCGCAACTCGGCCAAGGTGGTCATCACGACGATCCAGCGCCTCTACTCGATGCTCCGGGGCGAGGCCGAGCTGGATCCTGCCGCCGAGCAGGGCTCCGAGTTCGATGTCGCGGGCGAGCGCCTCCAGCGCCCGGTCGACGTGGCCTACAACCCGAGGGTCCCGCCCGAGTTCTTCGACGTGCTCTTCGTGGACGAGTGCCACCGGAGCATCTACACCCTCTGGCGGCAGGTGCTGGAGTACTTCGACGGGTTCATCGTGGGCCTCACCGCGACCCCGGCGAAGCACACCTGGGGCTTCTTCAACAAGAACCTCGTCATGGAGTACGGGCACGAGCAGGCGGTGGCCGACCGCGTGAACGTGGACTTCGACGTGTACCGCATCCGGACCCGGATCACAGAGGGCGGAGCCACCATCGAGGCTGGTCCCGATACCGTGGTCGGCCTCCGTGACCGCGAGACGCGGGAGGTCCGTTGGGAGAAGCCCGACGAGGACATCACCTACGGAGGAGAGGACCTCGACCGCAGAGTTGTCGCGAAGGACCAAATCCGCACCATCGTCCGGACCTTCAAGGAGCGCCTCTTCACGGAGATCTTCCCCGGACGCACGGAGGTTCCGAAGACCCTCGTCTTCGCTAAGAGCGATAGCCACGCAGACGACATCGTCGGGATCCTCCGGGAGGAGTTCGACCGTGGGAACGACTTCTGCCAAAAGATCACCTACCGGACCACCGGCGCCGACCCGGCGGACCTCATCCAGGCCTTCCGCATCTCCTACAACCCCCGCGTCGCGGTTACCGTGGACATGATCGCCACGGGCACGGACATCCGCCCCGTCGAGATCGTGGTCTTCATGCGCACGGTGAAGAGCCGCGTCTACTTCGAGCAGATGAAGGGGCGGGGCGTCCGCGTCATCGACGGCGACGACCTCCGCAAGGTCACGCCGGACGCCAAGGCGAAGACCCACTTCGTCATCGTGGACTGCGTCGGCGTCTGCGAGAGCGAAATGGCTGACACTCGCCCTCTGGACCGGAGCCCCGGGGTCTCCTTCGCCGACCTCTTGGAGCACGTGGCGGCTGGGGGAACAGACGGCTTCCTACTCTCCTCGCTGGCCTCCCGCCTCACCCGCCTCGATCGGCGCTGCGGCCCTGAGGAACGGCGGCGCCTCGAAGAGGCCGCGGGTGGGATCGGGATTCCCGCCATCACCAGCGCCATCCTCGAAGCCCTGAACCCCGACAGGCGCGTCCAGGAGACTCGGAAGGAGTTCGGCCTCCCAGAGGATGCGGCCCCGACAGAGGAGCAACTCCGGAAGACCGGGGAGCGCCTCTGCAAGGAGGCGGTCCGACTGCTGGCGACGAGGCCGCCGCTTCGGCGGCTCCTGCGAGAGCTGAAGACACAGTTCGAGCAGGTACTGGACGACATGAGCCGGGACGAGATCCTGGAGGCCGGGCTCTCACCAGAGGCCCGGCAGAAGGCCGAGGACCTGGTGAAGTCTTTCGAGCGGTACCTCGAGGAGAACAAGGACGAGATCGATGCGCTTCGCTTCTTCTACAGCCGCCCGTATCGAGAGCGTCTGCGCTTCGACGACATCAAGGCCCTCGCCGGCGCCATCGGAGCTCCTCCTCGGGCATGGACCCCGGAGCGACTCTGGAAGGCCTACGAGACCCTCGACAAGAGCCGGGTCCGCGGTGCCGCACCCCAGAGGTTGCTCACGGACATCGTCTCTCTAGTCCGGTTCGCTCTCCACCAGGAGGAGGCGCTCGTCCCCTTCGCCGACCAAGTCCGAGAGCGGTTCGAGCAATGGCGAGCTGATCAGGAGAGGGCTGGGAAGCGCTTCACACCCCAGCAGGCACGCTGGCTGGAGATGATCCGAGACCACATTGCCCAGAGCATCGAGGTGAGTATCGAGGACTTCGACCTGTCTCCCTTCGCCCAAGAAGGGGGCCTCGCCAAAGCGGTGCAGGTATTCGGGAAGGACCTCAAGCCGCTTCTGGCAGCGATGAATGAGGCGCTGGCGGCATGAGCTCACAGGCATCCGATCTGCCGCTTGGATGGGAGACGGCATCCCTCGGCGACATCGTCCTCGAAAGGGTTGAGCAGGCGTCTCCCGGGGCGGAGCCTGTCCCCTACATAGACATCAGCTCCGTGGACCGGACATCGAAGCGGATCGGAACAACCCAGACGGTGGGCGAGAACTCCGCCCCGACGCGCGCACGGCAAACGGTGCGCGCAGGGGATGTCCTGGTGTCGATGACCAGACCAAACCTGAACGCAGTCGCGCTGGTCCCGGGCCACCTTGATGGAGCCGTCGCCTCCACGGGCTTCGACGTGCTCCGGGCCATTCGTATTCTCCCGGAGTGGATCTTCAACCGAGTCCGAACCCACGACTTCGTGGTCGATGTCTGTCAGGGGCTGCAGGGAGTCGTCTACCCTGCGATCAGGCCGCGGGATGTCCGTCGGCACCAGCTGCCGATCCCGCCCCTGGCCGAGCAGCGCCGCATCGTCAAGGCCATCGAGTCCTACTTCACCCGCCTCGACGATGCCGAGGCATCGCTGGAGCGAGTGAGGTGCAACCTCGAGCGCTACCGCGCCTCCGTCCTCCAGGCCGCCGTCGAGGGCCGGCTCGTCCCCACTGAGGCCGAACTCGCCCGTGCCGAGAGGCGAGGCTACGAAACCGGATCGGAGCTGATCACGCGCACTTGCAAGGGCATTGCTAGCCGCTGGCTCTCGAAGTCAGGGAAGCCAAACTCTCTTGCTGGGAATGGAGAGGGACTCCCCGAGCTACCGGAAGGATGGTGTTGGTCGACCTGGGCTCAGCTTGCTGAGAGAGTCACGGTCGGGTTCGTTGGCCCGATGAAGAACGAGTACCGAGAGGATGGCATTGCATTCCTTCGTTCCCAGAATGTCCGAGCCAATCGATTCGACCCCGATGGGCTCAAACGGGTCTCCGCTGGGTTCCACAAGGCGATCTCCAAGTCGGCGCTGAGACCTGGTGACATTCTGATCGTGAGGTCGGGGAATGTCGGGACCGCGTGTGTGGTACCCGACTCCCTCACCGAGGCCAATTGCAGCGACATGGTCGTCGTGCAGGGGCCGAAGGCGATCCGCCCTCGGTTCGGCGCGTACTACATGAACTCCATGGCGACGGCACGGATGGTTCAGCGTCGGAAGGTCGGGATCGCACTCTCGCACTTCAACACGCAGTCAGTAGCCTCGCTGCCTGTTCCGGTCCCACCCTTGGCGGAGCAGAATCGCATCACGGAACGGACCGAACTCCTCCTGTCCGTGGTCGATGAGGTCGAGAGTCTCGTGGCGCGTTCACGGGACCGATGCAGCGGCCTGCGACAGGCTGTCCTTCGCATCGCCATTGAGGGACGCCTCGTTGACCAGGACCCTGCCGACGAACCTGCGTCTGTCCTGCTCGAACGAATCCGCGCCGAGCGGGCGAAGGTCGACTCCTCTCCCCACACGCCTCGGCGCCGGGGGAATCCGCGCAAGGCGACTCAATCGTGAGTGACATCTCCAACCGCGTCGTCACGAAGCTCTGGTCCCACTGCCAGGTCCTCCGCGACGACGGGCTTTCCTACCAGGACTACCTCGAGCAATTGAGCATGCTCCTCTTCCTCAAGATGGCAGACGAGCGGGCGGCCCTCACGGGAGAGAAGCCCGCGGTCCCGAAGGGCTACCGCTGGTCGGACCTCGCGGCTCCTGCAATGGAAGGCTGGCGGCTCGAGGAGCACTACACCGAGACTCTCCGCAAACTCGGAGAGTCGGGCGGCATGCTTGGCCTCATCTTCAGCAAGGCCCAGAACAAGATCCAGGACCCCGCCAAGCTTCGCACACTCATCGTCGAGCTCATCGGCAAGGAGGAGTGGTCCGCCATGGCGGCGGACGTGAAGGGGGAGGCCTACGAGGGACTCCTCGAGCGGAACGCTCAGGACGTAAAGGGGGGCGCGGGCCAGTACTTCACCCCCCGCCCCCTCATCCAGGCCATCGTGGATTGCATCCAGCCCCGACCGGGCGAGGTCATCGCGGACCCCGCCTGCGGGACCGGCGGTTTCCTCCTGGCGACCCACGAGTACCTCAAGAGCAAGTACGACCTCGACCGGGACCAGAAGAAGCACCTGAAGTACGAGGCCCTCCGGGGCGTGGAGCTTGTGGACGGCGTCACGCGCCTTTGCGCCATGAACCTCGTTCTCCACGGCATCGGGCCTGAGAACGGCGGACGGGAGCCGCCACTCCGGACCGACGACGCCTTGCGCTCAGCGCCCTCGGAACACGCACACGTGGTCTTGACCAATCCGCCATTCGGGAGGAAGTCCTCCATCACTGTAGTGAACGACGAGGGCGAGGCGGACAAGCAGACCGTGGTCTACAACCGTCCCGACTTCTGGACAACCACCTCGAACAAGCAGCTCAACTTCGTCCAGCATGTGAAGTCTTTGCTGAAGGTGAACGGGCGGGCCGCGGTAGTGGTCCCCGACAACGTCCTATTCGAGGGCGGGGCCGGGGAGACAGTGCGCCGGAAGCTCCTCGCGGAGTGCGACGTTCACACCCTGCTCCGGCTCCCTACGGGGATCTTCTACGCCCAGGGCGTCAAGGCGAACGTCCTCTTCTTCGACGCTATGCCTGGGGCCGACAAGCCATGGACGAAGTCCCTCTGGGTCTACGACTTCCGGACCAACAACCACTTCACCCTGAAGGAGAACCGTCTCCAGCGGAGGGACCTCGACGAGTTCGTCGAGTGCTTCCGCCCCGGCGAGCGGCACAAGCGCAAGCCCACTTGGACCGAGAAGACTCCTGACGGCCGGTGGCGTCCCTACTCCTACGAGGAGATCGTCGCCCGGGACAAGGCCAGTCTTGACCTCTTCTGGCTCCGCGACGAGAGCCTCGAGGACAGCGCCTCCCTTCCCGAGCCCCACCTCCTCGCCGAGGAGATCGCGGAGGACCTCCGATCAGCCCTCGAACAGGTTGAGGGGATCCTCGTGGATCTCAGAGCGCGCACCGGACGCAGCTCGCAAGGGAAGAAGTAGCCATGGGCGGCGGACGCGAGGAGGGGGGGCACGGTCCTTGGGCGTACGAGCCGGACGAGAACCCCAAGAGGAAGCACGCCTGGGAGGAGGCAGAGGCGGGGTTCGTCTCCGACGCACAGGGGAACCTCGTTGGGAAGTGCCCCTGCGACTTGACTAACGAGAGGGCAACGGAGTTGCTCGCGACTGCCATTCCCTACTCGCCCAGCCATTGGACAAGACCCTACCCGCAACGGCTTTACGTCGTCGATCGGGGAGTCGTCTTCCGTGCCACCCCGACGGTCCCCGGACGGTCCTACCATGGGTTCCCGGAGCACCCTGAGAGGTTCCCCCGGTCTCCTGAGCTTCGGGAGGGTATCCTTCAGCGAGCCCGCGAGTTAGGTTGCGAGTCTGAAGTTCGGCTATGGATGGAGTGGTAATGGAATTCGGAACGCGCGACGGCCTCCTACTCCGCGTCCGGTGGGGAGGGAACCTGAGAGCAGCCCGAACAGCGGACCGCACGCGCGGCACGCTGGAGTTGCGCATTGCCGGCCGGACCGTCTGGGCCGAGAGGGGATGGCCACGAGTCCGCGGGTTCACGTGGACCTGGATCGACCTGGTCGAGTTCCTCGCGGACGCCTGGCCGTTCCTCCTCTGGGAGGAGGTCCCTCCTGGACAGCTGCGGTTGTCCTCTCCACGATGGCTTCGGGCAGATGCAGAGCGACGGTGGAACGCGGTGCCTGGAGAGGTCCGGTCTAAGGAGGAACACGAGTTCTTCGAGTTCGAGGAGCGGCATGACCTTGCCCGAGGACTCCAGGGCGCCGTCGTTCCGAGCGTCTTCCTGCTCCGCCAAGGGCAGAAGATGTGGGTCTCCGGCCCGAACTCGGAGGCCCGTTGCCCGGTCAGAGAGGTACTCGACACTCTCACCGCCTTCGGTGATGCAGTCCTAGAGAGGCTCGACGGAACTGCGGACGAACGGGCGCGGATCATTCGAGAGCGTTGGAGGACCAGGGACCAAGTCCCTGCCGACTCCGCGCTGGCAATCGCTACGAGCCTGCCGAGCGACAGGCTCCGCGTCTTGTCGGGTAATAGCGACCTGACCAGCTTCTGGGAGATCCCTCAAGAGGGCTTCGAACCCTCGGAGGTCATGGCTGCCGCCAGGATGCTCTGCAACCAGCCGTCTGAGGTCATTGGAGCGGTGCTGGAGGAAGTTCGTGGCATCCCGCGCGGAGACAGTGCTGCGGTCGATGCCGCGTCCGATGCGCTCGTGGAACGCCTCCGTGTTCCGACTTCGGCGCGTGCCTGGGAAGAGGGCTACTCCACGGCCAGAGTGGTGAGAGAGGGGCTGCTCCGAGTCGGGGACCACGAACGAGTCGATCCGGAGGAGGTCCTGCGATCCTGGGGAGTCGAGGTGAGGGGCATCGAGCTAGCAACAGATCAGGTGGATGCCATCGCCTGTTGGGGCCCTCGACACGGCCCAGCGGTAGTCGTGAACAGCAAGGGCAAGCACTCCTCGAGTCGCCGTGGAGCGAGGGCCAGTCTCGCCCACGAGATGTGCCACTTCCTTCTCGACCGCAACGATGCATTGCCACTCTCAGAGGTCATGGGAGGAAGGACACCGGAACGCCCCGAGCAGAGGGCAAACGCGTTTGCCGCTGAGCTCCTGATCCCCCGTGAGGTCGCCGGAAGGGAGATGGCCACGGCGTCTCTTGAGCCGCAGGAGACCCTCGAGCGACTTTGCGGCCGCTTCGGGGCCAGCGAGGAGGTCGTGGCTTGGCAAGCCCATAACTCGACCTACCAGCTTCCAGATCCGGTCTTCGACCTCCTCAGGTCCAAGGTCTCCGATCCGACCGCCTTCTGACATCGTCGGGCTTCGGAATCGCTGACTTCCCCTCGCCTCAGTCGACGAGCCTTGACCCGGACTAGCGCTGGTACTCGACGAGGACAATGGCACCGTAGTTGGGAGCAGACTGCCCGTCGGGACGGTAGTAGAAGCTCGTGCGGGACGGAACGTAGAGGATGTAGTCTCCGGATGCACCCGTCGGCCGAGGCATCCGAAGCTCTACCCCGTAGTTGGACGAAGTCCTCCACTTCTGGACCAGGGAGGAGATGTCCCCCGACCATGCCCCCATCGTGATGGGACCTGTCGCCGCAGGACGGAAGTCAATCCGGGAGACCACCGTCGAGAAACTGGAAGGCTGGCTGCTCCACGTCACTCCCGACTCGGACCACGAGGAGGTGGTCTCTCGGAACTCGACGATCGGGATGTAGGAGTAGGAAGCCACGCCGGAACCCGACCAGTTCAGCATCGGGCGGGCCGCGACGATGGATGATGCCGACTGCACCTCGGAAGAGACTGCGAAACGGAGGTACGTTCTCCATTCGCCATTGCTCTCGGTCCCCACGTCAAGGGACTCGTTGTCGTAGTTGATGTTCTGCGCGGCCAAGAGGCTCCACACGGAAGCATCCCGATCGGCATGGAGCGCAGCGAAGCCTCTCGGCGCGTACTTCTCGAAGAAGAGCCGGTCCTTGCGATCACGCACCCGGTCGCCGTTCAGGTCCGTTCGCGAGAGGATCGCACGGCCCTGGGAGGACGTGACCCCACGTCGCCGGGAGAGCTCGAGGTCCGGACGGGTGAAGGTCGTGTTCGCAGGGTCGAAGCCGAAGATACCAACGAGGACGACGACCTCGTAGTCATCAAGGTCTACATCACCGTCCCGGTCTACGTCTAGGTTGCTGGATCCACCTGACAAGGAGAGCCACGTGCGAATTCTCGCTCCGATACCGTTGGAGGCAATCTGCTCGTGAAGTCCAAAGTGGTCATAGTCGCCATAGTAGGGCTCGCTATCGACGACGTTGGGACCCGGGTCATAGAAGGTCTCTGTTGTGGCGAGCGCTGGCGAGTTGGAAGCAATGGCGCTCTCGCGGCCGACAATCCCATCACCTAGCGCGTCCAAGGATAGGACTCCGGCGACGAAGAAATACTCAGTCTCGCCCTGTCCTGCGATCTGTAGGGAGCCTGTCCCAACCCCTACGCCACCAGCGGAACTTGGGAGTGCGCTTCCATTCCACGATCCGGAAAGTAGCACCTGTACCTCTCCGCTGGTGCCGCGAAGGCCACTCGACTCCGGGATGAACGTGTACGGTACTCCCTCGTGCGGCGTTCCGAGGGTGAACAGCTTGTTCACGTTGTCCATCCCGAGGACCTCGATCGCGAACCTGGCAACCAGCCCGCCCATCGAGTGAGCGATCACATCGAACGTCACCATGCCCTCCTCGACGAGCTTCTTGTCGTTGGGGCAGTAGCCATTCGCGCCGGCTCGCCATGCAAGTTCCGACGCGTTCCTAACAACTCCCTCGCAGGATGGATACCCATAGAAGGTGATGTTGTCGTACGGCAGGGACTCCAAGGCCCAGTCGCGGACTCCATGGAAGCCCGTCTCATTCCCCCCCAGGCCGTGGAGCACGAGCAGATTCCGTTCGCCGGGTCTGAACTGGCCGCCCTTCCAACGGTAGATGGTCCCCGTCGCAACGGAGCCCCGGCACAACACTGACCAGGAAGCGCTCTGGAGGAGATCGTCTACGAGTTCGACCCTGAAGGTAGAAAGGTGGCTCGTCGTCGCCGTGACCGTGCTGGCTACTGCGTCAACCGCGACGGTCGGCAGAAGAGTCCATTCGCCTGTCGCCTCATCCAAGATGTAGGCAGCCAGGGCATTGTCCTCGCTTCCTGGCTCCACACCTGCAGCCTCCAACAGCTCTGTCGAGTAGGGGATGACAACCGTGGCCTCACCTGGGACGACGTGGGCATCGGGTCCGGACACAATCCTCGAGCGGAACGGGCCTCCGGGTGTGACACGGAAGTCCATGACGGGTAGTGGACCGGGGCGGTAAGTCAGCTCGTCCACCGCGACCACCGCGTCATCACCAAGGGTCCCTCCGGGGAACGAGATCGAGAATGCCTTTCCTGGATGAGCCGTGGGATCGACCTGCACAGTACCTCCTCCGGAAGCGGTCACGGTCCCAGTAGCAAGGCGCACCGCCCGGCCGACGGAGACCTCCCAAGTCAACCGCGTCCCCACGGTCTGGCCACGACCGGCAAGGCGAACAGTGTGGATTCCCTCATCACCTTCTTCAGGCGACCATGTCAGGAATCCTGTGCCGCCGTCCACGATCATCCCCCCTGGACCCTCCGCAAGTTCCCATGCGAAGTCGTCGGACGTTCCGGCGACGGCAGGCTGGAAGTCGTAAGTGGATCCGTCCGCATCTACATGCGTCTGCGGAGCGGACGCGAGCGGGACCTCTTCAAACGTTCCGACGCCGGCTGTCAGGGTGGCCTGCTGTCCGTCGCCGTTCACAACGAGAACGTCGCGGACACCTTCTCCGAAGGCTGGCAGCACCCCCTGGATCTCGCTCTCCGAGATGACGGTCACGGCCGTCGCCGGTAGACCACCGATGCTGACGCTCAGGGAGAAGTCTGGGCCGTCCCTGAAGTTGACTCCCTGGCATTGGAATCCCTGGGTCTCGCCGGCGAAGACCCTCGTGGGCGTCACCGAGTCGACGGATGGCGCGGGGATGAACTCGAAGACACCGGTCAGCTCCGCGTTCTGGCCGTCGCCGTTGAAGACCTCGACCGTCGCGCCGGAGCTGGACCCCGGAGGGCTGGTGCACGTAATGGTCTGCGCGTCCACCCGCGTGACGTCGGTGGCCTCGATCCCGTCGATGACGACCGCGAGAGAGCTCCCCTCCACGAATCCACCGCCCACAATCGTGAGGGACCTGCCACCAACCTCGGGTCCATACGGCGGGTTCACTTCGGTGGCCGTTGGCTCGGGCCCCATGGTCGACCTCTGCTTCAGCGTCAGAGACCGAGCCAGGATCCGCGGCACCCGGACCTGCACCCTCGGCCGAAGGACATAGTCATCAGAGCAGCTGATCCGAAGTACGTAGACCCCCGTCTTCGGCAGGACAGTCACCGATCGGTGCCGCCCCGTGGCCGCCTCCGGAAGTCCAAGTTCGGCGGCTACGTCAAGTCCCTCACCGTCGACAAGCTCGAGGTTCGCGACCGATCCGTTCGGGACGCGAACCGACAGTCGGAGTTCTGCACCCGGGAGTGCCGGGACTCGGAACTCGATAGGCTCTCCCGGGTTCGAAGCCCCCCCTGCAACCCGGACGGATCGCTGGACATGCCCGGAGATCTTGAGCTTGTAAGCCACCGTGCCCGGCGACGCCGTCGAGACACGAACTGCCCACCGACCGGGGGAATCGACACCCTTGACCTTCAAGCGTGCGGCGGGCGCGCTCGCCTCCTCGACCAACTCCCCGGCGGGATCGAAAACGGCCAGGCGAAGCTCTGGGAGCGTGCCCCGCTGGCCGCGGGGCCGCTCGACGGACGCCCGAACTGCCACGGAGGCTCCTGCCGGCACCTCGAACACATAGGTGTCCCTGTCGCCGTCACCGGCGAGAGTGCCGTGGACGGTCGACCGAAAGGTCACGGGGACTCCGTGGTTCTCGGCCCCTCGAGCCCCCCAGGCCCATGCCATTGTGCTGAGGGCGAGTGCCACGGTTGTGACCATCTGCCGGACCGTCCTCAGCCTCGCCCCCTGACCGATGCCCAACGTCCGCGAGACGTTCATGCCCGCCCCTTCCTCTCGGCCACGGACCGGATTGACCTTGCAGGCCCCCGCCGCGGCCGAATCCGCTTCTGCACTCTGATAACTGGCTCGGGGCTGTTACGTTTGTTCGGAGCCCCAGAAGTCCGGGGAGGAAGGTGTGCCCCGGAGGGAACCGCCTCCTACGCAGGGGCTTGCGGCAGGGGCACGGGACAAGGGACACCCCGGGGATGCCTGAGCCAGGCGCTGGCGGCCCCGCGGAATGGGACGAGCGGTTGTGCGGCGACCTCCTGCGGAAGGGGGACTCGTACTCCCTCACTCTCTTGGAAGCGAGGTTCGGAGAGCGCTTCCGTGCGCGTCTTCTGAAGAGGGGGCTCGAAGCCCAAGACGCGAAAGACGTCGTTCAGAAGGTGTGGCTCCGGCTCATCAATTACGGCAAGACCTACAGCTCTTCGAAGGGGTCGCTCGAGGCGTGGCTGTGGATCATCACGTGGCGGGTCGCAGGGGCATCGGCTGGAAGCCAACGAAGAGAGCGAGCCGCCATCGAACGCCTCGCCAGGCAGGGCTCGGCCGTACGCCCGCCATCCGGAACGTGGGATCCGGCCAAACGCGCCGCCGTCGCCGACGATATAGCCTGGTTGAGAGCCGCCCTGAAGCGGTGTGCGGCGACCAAGGCAGACCGCCAGATCTTGAGAGGACGATGCAACGGACTCGACTACGCCGAGATCGGCGGTCAGATCGGGATCTCCGCTGGGAACGCCCGCGGGAGGTTCCACGCCCTCGCCAAGAAGCTAAGAGCTCTCAAGGGCGGGACGGACGACCATGACCAGTGAAGTCCACTCCCGGACAATGGCCATGCTCAGGGAGCGTCCTGGGGACTGGTTTGCCCTCGACGACGGCCAGCACGACTCCCTCCTTGTCCATGTCCGCGCGTGCTCGTCATGCGCTGCCCTCGCCAGCAAGCGGCTTCAAGCGCTTCAAGCGGAACTCGACCTAGCTGCGGAGGACCCGGGCGAGGTCGCTCCATCTTCGGTCACGGTCGGTCGCACGCGAGGACTGCGTACCCTGCCGTGGGTCGCGGCGTTGGCGGCCGGGATCGCGCTCTTCGCAGTTCTCCCCGGACCACCCGCGAGCGCCGCCCAACCGGTTCTCCTCCGCGCCACGACAACGGGGTATGGGCTCCGCCTGGTGGGAGTCAACGACTTCGGGGGCGAGACGGGAGACTGGACGGAACCCGCGGACGCGGCCTGGTCCGGGACCCCGCGAGCGGTGATGCCTCAGGTTTCCGACCTCGGGATCGACGACCCCCGACTGGACGACCTCCTGGTCGGGTATGCGAGCGCGAATGGGCAAGGGTTCGCGATCGAGGCTCGAGATGAGGGTGGCCGAGGTGGTTGGCGGTTCCCGGACTCAAGGGCGACGGCATCCGACCGCGCCCTCGCGGCGCGGGGCAGACTGCTCGGAGTCTTCGGCGACCTTGCGGGCGGTCTTGGCCCCAGCGACGTGCTGATCGTCGCATCGCCACCGGAAGGCGGGACGACTCTGCTTCGCCTCGCCGCGCGTACCGGAGAGCGGATCTCATCCGCGAGTGTCCCCCATCTGGACGGGTCCCGAACCAAGGAGGATTCGGTCGTTGTCCTTGGCCCTGATGTAGCGGCCACAGTGCTTCTCGGTGCCCGCGACCTTCGTGCCAAGAAGCCCGTCATCGCCAGATTCCATTGGGATGGAATGGTCCCCGCCGGCGAAATCGAGTTGCCGGAGCTTCACGTCGCAGCTCCTGGAGAGATCAACGCGATCGAAAAGATCCTCCCGTGGCCTGGAGGACTGGCGGAGGTTGGGACGACCGAGGGCATCGAGGCGGTGCTGAGGCTTCCCGGCGGCAGGCTTGAGGGTGTCGATGACCTTCGATTCGCAGACCATCTCCTTGAGGCGATGGACCCGGACACGCCCGGCACACGACTCCGTGATCGAGCACCGGACTCTCGGCGGGCCCTCAGGGACCGGTTGGCAGGGGAGGTCAGGGTGCGATGACGAGAGTCCTCCTGTTTGTCGCCGCCGTGGGTGCCCTTGGTGGTTGCGGAGGAGCGCACGGTGTTGTCGTCCTCGGGAACCGGTCTGACGCCGCCGTGGTCAACCCTAAGGGGCGAGTTCTCCAGCGGATTCCCGTTGCGGGAAGAGCGACGGGCGCATGGGAGCTCCAAGTCCCCGGACGCCACGAACCCTGCTATGCGGTAGTGACGGGGCGCGAATACCGCCGAGGCGGTGAGGATGCAGGCTCGGTCATCCTCGTCGACAGGGAGGGGCAGCGATTGGATGTGCTCCATGCGCCCCGGAGAACTCCCTTCCTCGATGGCGACGGGAGGCCGGTGCTTCAGTCCATCGGCTCCGGCCGTGGGCTCTGCTCCCCCCTCGAAAGTGGGAACTTCACCATGTTCCTCTACAGGGGGAACGGGGCGTGGGCGCCAGCGTGGCTGGCAGTCCTTCAGCCCGTCGAGTCTGGGGGGAGGGTGACACTCAAGACCCGAGCGTCCCTCTGGAACTATGGGACCTTCGAGCCCCACTTCGTGTGGCAGGCGCCCTCCCTGTTCGTCACCACCTGCAACAACTCCCTGCCCAAGCAGCAGCAGAACATCTACGGACGTTGCCTCGTCAGGCTCGACGTACCGGCGGAGGACGCACTCCCTAGGGAGGGGATCGGCCCCGTATACGGCCATGGCCCTCCCCCCCTGCCTACCGGCCTCGTGTTCTGCCTTGGCCTCCCTCCTCTGCGTTCCGTTCCAGGGGAGACAAGGATGTTCGGGGGGACGAGGGGGCTGACGACCGGCGATGACGGAAACCTCATCTGGACAGTTCACCCCCCAGGCATGGAGAGCACGCTGTCGCTCTCCGTATCCCAGGACGGAACGCCGCTGGGGGTCTATCCATCACCTGCCCTCGAAACGGAGTACACGAAGGTGAAGCGGGAAGCAGAACCCCCGTTCAAGGACTGGATCGCGGGCATCCTCGAGTCGGCGCGGGCTCATCTCGTTCGGGGAGACCGCTAGTCCCGACCATCCACAATGGAGGCGTCCCATCAGGGCCTTCGGCGTGAGTCTGGCTCTACGGGTCGGCTTTGAGCGCCTTCAGAAGCAGTTGGAATCCATCGGCCCTGCAGATGTCAACCCAATGGAGGTCCCGCAATTCGCGGGGAGGCTCGCAGGCACCGACGAGGATGGGCAGAAGATACCGCACGTCCCTCGGACGACGAGCCGCCTGCTCAATCGCGTACTTGATCTCGCGCTGCACCTCTCCAATTTTGGAACATGCCCTCTCCGAGAGAGCCACAATCACGAAGTCTGCCCGCTCGATGGCCTCGTCGATCCGATCTCGCCAGCGATCTCCGGGCAGTAGGTCCCTCACATCCATCCAGACAAGCACGCCGTTCTCCCATAGGCGCGTTGCCAAGTCGTTGACGCAGCCGAAGTCTTCCTTCGCATAGCAAATGAACGTCGATCGAACGGGGAGTTGTATCTCCCCGTTCCTAATGGGGAGATCACCGAAAGAGGTGAACTGCGAAGCACCTGGGAGCCTGAGCTCCACACCAACGTGGCCGGGACGTCTACCAAGCCTGAGCCTCATCTCGGTTCTCTGAGGGAGTTCCCTTCCGCCCTGCGTCTGCATGTGGATCCTGGACAGGTCCGTCTCCATGGCGCCTTCTTCCTCCTTCGGGACATGGTCGCCTCCACCACGTGTCGGTTCCGATTCTCGTGTGCCTCCCGTGCCAGCCACGATTGGTGAGATCGGTTCCCGTTGAGGCTCCTCCCGAGCACCGCCCGGCGGTGCTTGACCTGTACCACTCTCACGGCTCGGCGCGCCGTTCTCGGCCGGCTGGAGACCCATGCGAACAAGGTCATAGGTGGACGGCGACAGGCCCGGTTGCGCGAACCGGTTACGTACAAGCAGGTGCTGGCCTGCTGTTCCGATCCTGAGTAGCTCGCAGGCAGTGTGCGAGTGAGGATCCAGATGCTGAATCTGGCGCTCAGGCCACGGAGACCTCCATGTCACCACGACCAGCCCAATCCTGGGATGACGGAAGACCTCCTCCTCAAGAAGGTGCAGACGGCCGACGAGCTCTGAGGAAGAGAAGAGAGGATTGGCGACGGGGATTACGATGATCCCTGGGTGTCCCTCTGGAAGTTGAGCCTGCTCGTGGTTGATCTTCGCAATCAGCCTGTCAACACGGTTCTCATCCACCTCCGGCCCCGACGCCTCTCCCGCCCGTAAGCCTCGCGCCTCTGCCCACGCGTTGAGGTCCGCTTGCCCTTTCTCACCCGCGAAGCCAACCTCCAGCACACTGGGGATCTCAAGGCGCCGGAACTCTCTTGTAGTTGCTACTTCGTCGAGGAGGGGGCGCAGTCGGTTGAGGACATCATCGAGATGCGCCTGGGCCAACGGCCTCAACAGCCTTCCGCTCCACTGGAGATGGCCCGGATGGAAGAAGATCGTTTTCGTGACGACGTCGAAGGCCGATGTCGCCGCAGTCCACTTCTCGCCGTCCCCCAGGACTGACAGCTCGAGATACGCTGTGCCGACTCCGGGGTGAATGAGCCGCAGATCGGGGCGTGCCTCCCCCTCCTGACCGGACGCCGTCCTCTCGTAGGCCGGCACGAGTCCGACCCGCTGAAGCCTCTCGGCGAGACTGAGAATCCACTCCAGTTCTCGGAACCTTGCAGCGTCCCGAAGGTGGAACTGCGACAGGAGCCGATCGAAGCCCTCCATGCTCGAGAGGGCGTGTAGCCGAAGGCCGAGGCGACCCAGATGTTGGCGAGTCCGGACGCCCTGCCAGACGACGGACTCAAGCAGGGGGTGGCCGGGCCGCGTCCATGCGTCTCGAAGGAAGGTCTCGCCCAGGATGGTACGAAGGCGGCCAATCCCCCGCTTGGTCTCCTCGCGCTCAGTCTTCGACCATCCCTCCAAGGAATCGCACTGCTCGAGGATCTTGTCCCAGTCCTTCAGGTCCTCGATCTCCCGGATGACCGGGTCTGGCACTGGAGGTTCTTGATCTGTCACTTCGTCCGGCACCTGTCCTTACCCGCTCGAATCTACTTCGAGGCTCCCCCACGGCCACCAACTCGCTGGGTGTACCTCCTCGGGCGGTACGAACTTGCACTACGATCGGAGCCGCATGCCCTTCCTCACTGACATCGACCCGCGCGCGGAGGTGAAGGGGTCCCGGGACCCGCTCGGGCTGGTCCCCGTGTGGGCGGCGTTCGGGCGGAAGGTGGTCGGGAACCTCTCGACGGTCTCGGACTCGGTGCGGGGGTACACGACGCTCCTCCTCGGCTACCACCTCGCTCGGGAGGTGAACGAGCGCGCTCGGGAGGACGGCGAGGGGACGCTGGAACCGTTCATCCGCTTCGAGCAGTTGGCGGGGTACTGCCGGCTCCGGTTCCTCAAGGACGGGGACTTCCGAGGGGTGGAGAAGGCGCGGCAGAGGCTCGAGGAGTCGGCTCGCGTGCCACTCTCCGCCGAGCCGGGATACCAGATCCTCGCGAGCCAGAAGACGTACGGCCTGTGGGGACTCTACTCAGTGCCCGGCCGGGACAGCGGGCTCCTGGATCGGCGCGAGGCCCTCCTGACGCCGGCGGCCGAGGAGTTCGTCGAGAGGAACTACCTCGCCGCCCTAGAGCGGCGGGGCTTCCCGGGGGGACAGGCCCTCGTCGAGGTGCTGCGGTCGAGGCGGCGCGACGTCGACCTCGACGGAGGGCAGGGCAAGCTCGGCGAGGCGCTCGCGGGGCTCTTCAAGCCGAAGTTCTCTGAGGCGGAGAGGGCCTTCTACACCCATCACCTGGTGCACGGCGGGGACGAGGACAGGACGGGCGGGCTCCAGAAACAGCTCGCGGCGCTCCTCGCGGCCCTCCCGTGGGACGAGGGCTTTGGTCGGGAATCCCTCCGGGAGGTCCTGCGCCGCGCCCGGAAGGAAGGCCTCGACGCGCTCGCCGAGGCTCTGGATCGCATCGACAGGCTCGAGGCCGTCATCGCCCCTGCAGGGTACGCCTTCGGGTTCCTCCTGGCCCGATCGGGGCAGGAGCCCGGGGCGGTGGCGAGAGAGATCGCACAGTCCTGGGGGCGGCGCGTGCCGGGGGTGGAGGCGGGGAGGTTCGCGGAGCTCGGGGCCGAGATTGAGGCGGCCTACGGGCGCGAGGGGGCCGGGGCCCGATGGGTCGAGGTGGCGCGGGGGTTCACCGAAGGGCGATACGAGGAGGCTCTCCGGCACCTCGTCGACCTGAACGCCGAGGTGATGCTGGCGCGGAACGGCTCCGCCCCGTGGGTGCGGCTCACGAAGGGGCGGCTCGAGGTGCGCTACCTGGACGAGTCCGGGGCGCTCCCGGCGGCGGAGGACCTCCCGCACCTCTGGCGGAACACCTACTTCTTGAACTCCCTCCACCGGGTCGTCGCCACGCTGGGAGGAGGGTAGGTGGCGGCCATCCCCCGGGCTGTCCTGTCGGACGCGTTCGAGGGGCACCTCGAGGGGAGGAGGCTCCGCGCCGGGGTCTTCCTCACCTTTCAGTTCGAACCCGACTTCTTCGAGCAGGAGGTCCTGCCGGTCCTCCTCGGCGTTTCGGTCTCCAACGAGCGGGCGACGCTCCGGCTGGTCCAGCTGGAGGAGGCGCTCCGGTCCGTAGAGCACCTGGCCGTGTACTACGACCCGCGCGCCTTGGAGGGCCAGAGCTCGGCGAAGCTTGATGTCCGCCGGATCCCCGTGCTCTGGCCCAAGGGGCGGTTCCATCCGAAGAACGTCCTCCTCCTGCTGGAGGACGCGGAGCCGCCGGCCGAGGACGGCAGCGAGCGGAGGCCCGACCTGCTGCTGTTCGCAACGATGTCCGCGAACCTGACACGGCACGGCTGGTGGGAGAACCTCGAGGTCGCTCACATCGAGGCCGTGGAGGCGGGGGCGAGGTGCAGTTTCCGGGATAACATCCTCCGGCTCCTCGAGCGTGTGAAGGCGGCCTCGCCGCCGGGCACCGACCACGGGGCGCTTGAGTCCGTGCGGAAGGTCGTCCGGGGGCTCGATCAACGGAAGCACACGTCGGTGGACGGGGAGCTCCACCCGCAGTTCTACGTCGGGAACGAGCCTGTGGGAGAGTTCCTCGGGAAGATGCTCGGGCAGAACACCTCGTGCCTCAACCTGGAAGTCATCTCGCCCTACTTCGACCAGGCGGGGTCGGCCAAGCCGCTCATCGAGCTGAAGGAGCGGCTGGAGCCGCGCGAGGTGCGGGTCTTCCTGCCACGGGGGAACGACGGGCGAGCGCTCTGCGGGGAGGAGTTCTACCGCCGCGTGAAGAAGATGGAGGGCGTCGGGTGGGGAAGGCTCCCCCAGGACCTCCTCCGCCGGGGGAGCGGCGACGCGGCGGCGGCGCGGGGGGTCCACGCAAAGGTGTACCGGTTCTTCGACCCGAACCGGAGGTACGAGGCCCTCTTCGTCGGCTCCGTGAACCTCACGAACGCCGCGCACTCGGGGGAGGAGAACCTGGAGACCGGGATCCTCATGGAGACGAACCCGAAGGAGGTCCCGGAGTGGTGGCTCGCCGTGGATGGATCGAAGCCGGAGCGCTTCGAGGAGCGGCCGGAGGAGGACGAGGGGGCGCCGGGGCCCGGTGTCGCCCTCTCCGTCCGATACTCCTGGGACACGGGGAAGGCCGAGGCGTTCTGGGACCGGAAGCACGCATCAGCCCGCCTCCAAATTGAGGCACAGGGCTCGCTCCTCTTCGAGCTTTCCCGCATGCCGCCGCAGGAGTGGAGGCGGCTTCCGGAGGAGGACGCACGGAGGCTCGGGGAGGTGCTCCAGAGCACCGCCTTCCTCACGGTCCGCGTCGAGGGGAAGAACGACGCCCTCATCCTCGTCCAGGAGGAGGGCATGGCGCACAAGCCCTCGCTTCTGCTCTCACTCTCGGCAGCGGACATCCTCCGGCTCTGGGCGCTGCTCCGGCCAGAGCAACGCTCGCTCCTCCTCGAGCAGCGGATGGAGGAGATCCTCGCCGCGGCGCGGAAGGCCGGTGTCGAGGTGGGACCCGTCGAGACCGCCCCGCGGGGCATGTTCGACACCTTCGCGGGGATCTTCCACTCCTTCGGGTGCCTGGAGCGCGGGGTGCTGGCGGCGCTGGAGGGGGGCCGTGATCGCGAGGCACGTTACCGGCTCCTCGGGCAGAAGTACGACTCGCTCCCGAGGCTCCTCGACCAGGTGTCCGTCGAGGAGAAGGGCATCGACCCTGTCGAGCGGTACCTCATCCTCCTCTGCGCCCGGCAGGTGCTGGACCGCGTGGAAGAGGAGGCGCGGGAGTTCGTGGCGAGGCACCGGGGTGAAGTGAAGGCCCTGCGTCAGCGCCTCGACCGGCTCGAGGAGGCCCGGGCGGCGATCCCCTTCGAGGGGCCCGAGGAGCGGGGGGCCTTCTTCGGCTGGTACGAGGAGTGGTTCCTGAAGAGGGCGGCTCCTCTGGAGGAGAGGGCGTGATCTCTGTCCCCACCGCCGGGAGGCTCCTCGACTTCGGGCGGGACGGGCGCATCGGCCAGGAAGCCGCCGACGAGCAGCTCCGCGGCGCGGTGGCGATCCACAACATCCTCGAGAGGCACCGGGTCGCCTACCTCGCCGACGAGGTGGGGATGGGGAAGACCTACGTGGCCCTTGGCGCTGTGGCACTATTCCGCCACTTCGACCCGGGGTTCCGACTGCTCGTGATCGCGCCTCGGGAGAACATCCAGAAGAAGTGGGTGAAGGAGCTCCGGAACTTCGTCGCACGCAACGTGCGCTTCCCCGACCTCCGGGTGAAGTCCCTGCACGGACTCCCCGCGCGGCCGACCGTCGTCTGCGGGAGCCTCGCCGAGCTCGTGCGAGAGACCACCCACAACCCCGACCGCGACTTCTTCGCAAGGCTCACGAGCTTCAGCCTCCCCCTCGGGCGTGACGCCGAGGGATGGAAACGGAAGCGCGAGGAGCTGCTGCGTGCGATCCCCTCGGCTCCGAGAGAAGCCCTCGACCTCCGGGACAAGGAGGCCTTCAAGGACGCCTACGCCCGGGTCGTCTGCTCGGCGCTCCCGGAGTTCGACCTCGTCATCGTGGACGAGGGGCACAACCTCAAGCACGGCTTCGGGGAGGGAGTCTCCGCGAGGAACCGCGTCCTCGGGCTGGCCTTCGGGCACCCCGAGGGGGCCGCCCGGGGGTTCCGTGGGTACGGCCCCCGGGCGAGACGGGTCCTCTTCCTCTCCGCCACCCCCGTCGAGAACGACTTCGTCCAGCTCTGGAACCAGCTTCACGTCTTCGGGCTGGGGGCCTCGGCCCCCGAGCTGGCGGATGAGGCGGCCGCTCCGGAGGTGAAGCGCGAAGCGGCCCGGCGGTTCCTCGTTCGCCGGGTAAGCGAGATGACCGTGGGCGGGCGGCGTCTCACGAAGAACCTCTACAGGCGCGAGTGGCAGAACGGCGGGGTCGACCGGCACGACGAGCCCCTCCGCGTCCCGGGCGCTCGGCAGCGGCTCGTGGTCGCGCTCCACCAGAAGAAGGTGGCCGAGGTCCTCGGGGACGAGCGCCTGAACAACTCCTTCCAGATCGGCATGCTGGCCTCCTTCGAGAGCTTCCTCGAGACGGCCGGGGTGAAGCCGAAGGACGGGGCCGACGGGGAGGAGGCGAACTTCGACGGCGCCGACCAAGTGGAGAAGGCGGAGGGAAGGCCAGACGAACGCCTCGGCGTGGACGTGGGCGCAGTCAACCGCCTCGCCCGGAGTTTCCGTCGCCAGTTCGGCAGGGAACTCCCCCACCCGAAGATGGACGCCCTCGTGGAGCGCCTCGCCGAGGGCTTCGACGGGGGGAGGAAGGCGCTCGTCTTTGTCCGCCGCATCGCCTCGGTGAAGGAGCTGCAGCGGAAGCTCGAGGAGAAGTACGACGCCTGGTTACTCGGGCGGCTCCGGGAGGGGATGGGGCCGGAGTTGGCCCCGGAGCTCGAGGCCGCGTTCGGGACTTACCGAGGGGAGCAGGCGGACTGGCGACTGCGGCGCGGCGAGGCCCCGTCTGGCGAGGGGGAACCCACCGTCCTCGACGAGGACACAGACGCTGCTGTCGGACGACCCGCCGAGGCGGAGGCCGACACCGGAGGTTACGACACGTTCTTCGCGTGGTTCTTCCGGGGACGGGGGCGGCCCGGCCTCCTCACGGGAGGTGCAATCCGCGAGCGACTCGGGGATTCCCCTCTCTTCGAGGAGAACCACGTGGCCGCGTTGCTCGGGACGCGGCCCGGCGGAGTGTTCGAGCGCCTGGCCGAGGCGACGGGGATGACGCCCCCCGGCCTTCGCCAGGAGCTCGCGGCGCGGGCGCTTCCCTTCCTCCCCGGGGTCCGGAAGCAGTGGCGCCGCCGAGGCCTCTTCCTAGCCTTCCAGCGCGCGGCCGTGTCCCTCCTCGCGGAGAAGGAGGGACCCTGCCGCGACCGGGCCCGGGTGGTACTCCACGAGCGCTGGCCGGTGCCGCCTCGGGACCTCCGGGGTTCGCTGGAGCCCCCGGAGCCGGCGGGTTGGCTCGAGGTCAGGACCTTCTGGACCGAACTCCGGCTGCGGGAGGACCTTCGGAGGGCGCTCTGGCCTGAGAAGACTGTCCCCGGAGGTGACGCGGTGGCCTTCGAGGCGGGGTATCGCGAGGCGGAGCTTCGCCGGGAGCTCCTCTCCGCGGCGGCTCGCCTCGGTCACGCGTTCCTCGACCTGTATGTGCTCGTCGCCCGGCGCATCGGCAGCCTCGCGCCCCGGGCCCGGGCGGAGGAGGGGGATGAGGGGGACCGCGAGCTCGTGGGTGCGTTCCTTGACCTCCTCGAGAGGCAGCGGAGGGAGGAGCCCAGCCGATTCCACGCCTTCCGGGAGCTGTCTGAGGCCGCGGCGCACTTCGACCTCCTCCTCGACGTGAACGCCCACGAGCTCCGGACGGCCCCGCTCGAGGAGGCCGCGAAGGTCTTCGGGGCCCTCCTTGGCTCCCAGGCCCCCATCGGCGGGATGTGGGGGACGCTCAACACCCGCCTGGTCCGGCAGTTCCGGATGCCGGGCTACCCGCTGGCGCTCGTGACCACAGACCTCCTCCAGGAGGGCGAGGACCTCCACACTTTCTGCTCGGAGGTCCACCACTACGGGCTCTCATGGATGCCGTCCTCGCTAGAGCAGCGCATCGGGCGCGTGGACCGGGTGAACTCCCAGACGGAGCGGAGGCTCCGGGCGATCGGCCGGGACCCCGCCGGCGAGGAGCTCCTCCAGGTCCACTATCCGCACCTCCAGGACACCTACGAGGTCCTCCAAGTCCAGAAGGTCCTGGAGCGCATGAGGCGGTTCCTCGTCCTGATGCACGAGGGGCTCGGGGCGCATGAGAAGGAGGAGCCGCGGGTCTACGTCACGAGGGAGATGGTGAAGTTCCGCAGGGGGCTGGAGCCCATCCAATCGCCCCTCCAGACGGCGTATCCCGTTCCCGGATGGGCCCTCGGCAACGAGGACCGCCCCCTCGCCGTAGACGAGAAGTCCACGGGGAGGCTCCTCGAGCGATTCCAGGCGCTGAAGGGCAGGGTTGCGTCGGACATCGGCTGGGAGGAGAAGTGCCCTCCAGGGATGCTCCGGGGTTCGCGGCTACTGAAGGAGCGGACACAGTACCTGGAGCTTCGGGTGCGCTCCCTCGAGGGGAGGCTCCTCGTCCACTGCCAGAGCCCCGTCGGCCTTGCGGGCGACGACTTCGACTGGGACAGCTTCGCGGCAGAGGCCGCTGCACTCCCGGTCTTCGTCCTTGAGGTCGAGGACTCCTCGTCGGAGCGGACTGAGCTCTGGGCGGAAACCGATGTCCTCCTCGCCGGCGAGGAGCACGATGCCACCCGCGTTCAGGGACTGATCGACCGGGTGACCCGCGCCGCGGACTCCCTGGAGGAACGGTTCTTCCGACAGGACACTCCGCCCGAGGCGTACCGCGAGCGGATCGGACCCGAGTTGGACGAGGGCGGGAGGGAGATCCCGTGACCGTGGACTGGCGTCGGCTCAGTCGGGAATCGGGCCTACGCGCGGACGGGGAGACCGTCCGGGTTGCCTTCGAGGACGGCCGCTCCCAGGTCGTCCGCGTCGAGGAGACGGCTCCAGGGGAGGGTGTTCTCCGCCTCTGGTCCGTCGTCGCCCGGCCCTCCGTGGTGGAGTCACTCGAGGACCCTGATCGCCTCGCGCGGGAGCGCAACCGCGTGACCGACCTCGTCGGCTTCAAGCGCGACGCCCGCGGACGGCTCATCGGCGAGGCTTGGCTCCCCCTCGCCGGCCTCGACGCCGACGAGTGGGCCTTCTCTGTCCGTGCCCTCGCCCGCGCCTGCGACCGCCTCGAGTACCTCCTGACCGGACGGGACGCGGAGTAGGGGATCCGCCATGCATCCCCTCGCCGAAGAGCTCCGTCAGCGGTACGAGCGGAAGGGCCTCGTCCGAGGGCAGACCGCACTCCCCCTCCACCGAGCCTGCCCGAATGCAGCCGCCTGCTGGGCTGGCCTCACCCCTGCACAGGCCCCGGCCGACGACTACGCAGGACTCTCCCTCCCATGGGTCGGCCCGCTCTATCAGCCCGGCGGCGTCCTCCTCGTCGGCATCAACATGAACGAGCACGGAGGACTGACCGCCTGGGATGGACTCATCGAGTGGGCGCTAAAGGACTTGCCTCGGAAGGACCGCCTCTTCGCCTCGCCCACGTACGCGGGGAGCATGCTCCACCAGCGCGGCGGGTGGTACGCGGCCGTTGTACTGAAGCACCTCGGCGTCGAGGACTTCGGCGACGGCAGTCCCGTCCACGAGTGGAATCGGCGTCCTACCCGGAACGCCAAGGTAATCAAGGCTTGGGAGCACATCGCCGCGACCAACCAGATCAAGTGCTCTCCCTTGGGGGGCAAGCGAAGCCGTCCAACTCAGGCCATGTGGCGGAACTGCGCGCCGCTCCTCCTGCGGGACGAAATCACCGTGCTTCGCCCCCGGGTCCTCCTCGTCCTAGGTGCCGACGACAACCTCACTGGACTCGGCTCGCTGGGCACGAAGGAGGCCGCGACCGTCAGGCGCGGCATCGTCCGGGGCGTCCTCCACGCGCCCGAGGGCTCCTTCCCCATCGTGGCCCTCCTTCATCCCGCTGGGTACGGCGGCACGAGCCGCGGTCTCGTGTCGCGTCTCGACGAGGCGCTCACGGAGCGGCCTCTCTGAGGCCGGTCTCCCGGTACACTCTGCGACGGACGTGGGCACGGAGACAGCCATGGCGCACTACAACCTTCAGAGCGATCTCGGGAGCATCCCGATTGTGGACTTCCACGGCCAACCGGCGATCGGGGGCGCGGTGCTTGTCGCAACATGCGAGATGCGCTGGCACTACGCAACTCCCGAGCGACGCCCTCAGGTCATGGTCACCGGTGGTGTGCTCAAGGTCGTCGGTGAGATGGGCAATCGCGACCTAGGCTTCGCCCATGTGGACCCGCCCTGCTTGCTGGAACCCTCGCAGAAGAACCCGCATCCACGATTCGCCCTCTCGTTGCCTTGCAGCCGGGCATTCGTTCGCGAGTTGAACGCCCTCCGAGCTTCCAAGGAGATGCGTCTCAGTGCATCGGTCGTGGGATGGGTGCTTCTGACGAATGTAGACCCCATACCGGAGGACCCGCGAGAGTCGATCGTGTTCGCACCGCCGCCAGAGCCGCGACGGCCCATGGGCACGGAGGACGAACGACGGCCGCTCGGCACCAAGCGCCTCTACTCCTTCCAGGCGATGACCGAGGAGCTTCGCGTCGACCCCACGAAGTGGCAGGAGGTGCTCGCCCAGTGCGGGTTCATGCGGAGCATGATGTTCGAGGTGCCGCTCCCAGATCGAGGCGATGCCTCCGGTCTGGGCGGCGTCTCCGCTGCCCTCGAGAGGACCGTGGCGCTCCATCGCCAGGGCGACTTCCTCTCGAAGGAGGCCGTGGCGAGCCTGCGCGAGGTTCTCGACGAACTGCTCCAGTGGCGACCGGACCTCAAGATGACCGACCCGGAGGCAAAGGAATACGTCGCCAACTACAGCAAGAACGGGGGCGCTTCACATGACGTCCGAGTCCGACACCTACTGTGGTCCATCCGTCGCCTCTCCGACCTCGCTCACCACGGCAAGCCCATCTGGACTCGCCACGATGCCGAGTACGTCATCACGACGCTCGCTGCTCTCGTCCGGCGCCTCGTGGAGGACCTTCCCCTTCGAAGCGTAGTCCCCTGAGGCCTCCCCGGCCCACCACACCTCCAAGAAACGGGCTTCGGGGCTTGCGATCAACCGACCAGGAGTCCGGTAGCGATAACCTGGGGGGGTGGAGCTTAGGGGGCCGACCCTGCTAGCGCGAGCCGGCCCCCAGATGACGGGAACGGGCAAGACCTCTGGCCTTCTACGCCCACGCGGTTGGAGAATAGGGATGAGGTGGCCGCGGGGCAACCCCTTCACCGCCACCCTGATCATACCTCCGCCTCGACGAGAGCGGAGCGGCCATTGAGCAGGACGGGATCGGAGGACACCGACGCTCAGCCGATCCAGATTCGTTCTAGTGTCCGCGTGCTCCCGTCATGCACTGGCCCTCGACCGTGGAGCATCCGCCGGTTGTCGATCGCGAGGCACTGCCCCGGGTCGAGCCGGAACCTCAACCGGGTCGCCACTGCGGCACGCTCGATGGCATCGCGGAGAGCGCCGAGCGCGATCCTCTGCGAGTCCGTGACGCCCTCGGGCAGCAACCAAGGGGCAAAGAAGACTTGCCGTGTGCTCGGCTCCCAGAGCACGCGGCAGTGAGACCGAGTGAGACCGAGCAAGTCCGGGCATGGCATTCTCACCGTGGCGAGGGCATTGGCCGTCGGAGGGTCGAGCGCGTCAATCGCGGCCACGGCGTCAACCAGGAGCGAGGCCCCGTCTCCGGCGTCCTGAGCCTCGCACCGCCAGGAGATCACCGCGACATTGGGATGGTCGGTGTGGAACGGCACGGCCTCCGCCCTGGAGAGGTAGGTCCTACCCTCGGGGCGGATACTGACCCTCGTCCGATGGAGGACTGGCCCCAGGCGTGCCACGATCTGCTTGTGCTCCACGGGATCGGTGGCGGAGAACTGGGCGTAACCCCGGCATCGGATGTCTCCGGCAATGCGGCTCACCACCGCATTCAGGCTCTCCGCCACCTGGATCATCGCAGGAACCCTCCTCGTGCTACTTGGACTTGCTGCTGCACTCGTGCCAGCAGCGGCTCTGGCAGTCGTGCCAGCAGTTCGTGGCACCGGACTCCGCGCCATCGTTCGCCTCCCGGTACTCCTCCCTGTACTCGAGCTTGAAGAGCCGCGCCGTTTCGGTCCAAACGCTGATCAGGACCGGCTCCTCGTCGGGCGCCTTCCCGAATCCGCCGTCGTGATCGAGAAGCGCGCCGAAGAGCCGTCCGCAGTCCCTGGCATACGCGACCGGGTGAAGCATGTGGAGGTGCCAGAACTCATCGATGTCACGGCAGGGCGCGAGCCGGGTGTCAGGGTACCTTGCCGCCAGGCGGAGGAACTTCTCGTAACGGTCGAGCGCACGCCGTCGCTTCTCGTCGGTCCATGCCTTCGGGAACGACTCCGATCTGCCCGCGGCGCGCAGCAAGTCCACGCTGATCACCGCGTCTGCGACCGGTTCTGCTATCGCGACCATCATCGGACACCCCCTTCCGGCCGATGCGTCCGAGCCGGACCCGTGGCGAACGCCGCCCGGGGCAAGGCCCGCCCGCGACCAGCCCACGCGCCTCCTGCCGTGCCCGAGGGGCGGCTCCCCGCCACCTCCCCTGACCCGCGCCCGAGGCTGCCCCACTAGGCGCAAGTCGCGGACCAGTTCCGCAGGCACGGACAGGGCGCCTGATGTCCTCCCGGCCGCGAGGCAGTGTCCTCTCTGGGCCACAACTGAGCCGGCATCCGAAGCCTCTTCCGGAGGACCTCGACGGCCGGTCGATTCGAGCCCGTGTCGCCGGCTTCACTTCTGCCGCCGACAGGCCGCAGGTACCTTGGCTGCTTCGGCGAGCGCGCCGACGCGTCGAGAGGAGGATGGCATGAAGATCCGTCGCCTCGTGATTGAGAACTTCCGAGGGATCCGGACCCTTCACTGGGATGTCAGCGGCGACTTCCTCTGTCTCATCGGGCCAGGTGACTCGACCAAGACGACCATTCTTGACGCAATTGAGCTTGTCCTCTCCCCCAGATGGACAGTCCCGTTCAGCGACAACGACTTTCATGGCGCGAGCACCGCCCAGCCCATTCGGATCGAAGCTACCGTCGGTGGATTGCCGGCCGAGTTGTTGAGCGACGCGAAGTTCGGCCTGTACATCCGAGGCTGGTCCCCAAATGGCGAGCTCCACGATGAGCCCGAGGACGGAGACCAGCCGGTACTGACCGTGCAACTCTTCGTCGATCGTACTCTCGACCCCGAGTGGCGCGTCGTCAATGACCGCATGGTCGATGAGCGATTCATCTCCGCCAAGGACCGCGACGCGTTCCGTTGCACGCGACTCGGAACGCTGTTCGACCGGCACTTCGCATGGGGCAAGGGCTCCACGCTGACCCGGCTCACTGCCGGGGCAGACGACGTATCCGAGATCCTCGCCGAAGCCGGCCGGGCTGCCCGCAGGAGCATGGGAGACCGTCCCGAGGAGCGGATGCCCAACCTCATGCAAGCCGCGGAGCGAGTCCAGCGTGCGGGCGGGCAGCTCGGGGTTGCCCCGCGCGGGATCCTCCGCCCGCTCTTGGACATCGAGGCCGTAACCCTGGGTGTTGGGGGCCTCGCCCTACATGACGGCGACGTGCCTTTCAGAATGTCAGGACTGGGCTCCCGTCGACTACTCGCCATCGCGATGCAGCGGGAGGCGGGCGCGGGCGGCAGTGTCATTCTCCTCGACGAAGTCGAACTCGGGCTCGAGCCCCATCGCCTTCGACGTGCCATTCGCGCCCTCCGGCCAAGTGCCGAGGACGGCGTCGGCCGGCAGGTCTTCACGACGACCCACTCCCCCACCGCCGTCCAAGAGCTTGGTTCCCACGAGCTCCGGGTCGTTCGCAATGAGCGGGGCGAAGTCGTGATCCACTCTGTCCCCCCAGTCCTCGGCCCAGTTGTCCTCCGGGCCAGCGAGGCGATGCTCGCCCGACGGGTCATCGTCTGCGAGGGCAAGAGCGAAATCGGGCTCTGCCGCGGCCTGGACGCGCACTGGTCCAGAGGTGACGTCTCCTTTGGCCAGCTTGGTGTTGCGTTGGCCGATGGCACCGGGAATCAAGCTGGACAGACCGCTCAGGCTCTCCGGCAGATGGGATACGCGGTCGCTCTGCTAGGAGCGTGTTGCGGTAATCGCCCTGGGGTTCGTTCCGCGCCTTCGGCGCGGTGGCGCCTGCCAGGAGAAGGCCGAGACGACCCGGCCTCCTCCTGGCAGGCGCGTAGGAGGCAGGACCCTTCA
>Ga0247727_10001503_pt1 | contig 55363 bp, 50 predicted proteins | sample WisWelCaveWW1625_FD_202498 | JGI IMG/M metagenome (GOLD analysis project Ga0247727, IMG submission 202498) | Biofilm microbial communities from Wishing Well Cave, Virginia, United States - WW16-25 | ecosystem: Environmental > Aquatic > Deep subsurface > Groundwater > Cave microbial mat | place... | reverse complement strand
CGGCCGATAATCGTCAAATTGGACGGGGCTTCTTCGGGCTTGGGTTTTTCCACTACCCGCTTGATTTCCACCGCCTCTTTGCCTAAGTTGGTTGGCAGGAAGTCCACCACCCCATAACGAGAAACCATTTGTTTGGGAACTTCCTCTAAAAGAATGATGGGGGAATGAACTTTTTCGTAAAGCCGGATTAAGTCGTCGATTGGCGAGGGGGCGTCAATATCATCTCCGAAGCAAAGGACGAACGGTTCTTTTTTGGTTTTGTTTTTAGCGCGGTAAACGGCGTCACCGTTGCCAGCCATTTTCTTTTGAAGCACAAAGCTGAATTTAAGATCTCTCCAGTTCGGATCCTTTTCTAAAAGATAAGTGATGTATTTTTTGAAAGCTGTTTGATTCGGACCGATTATCAGGATAAATTCTTTGATGCCAGCCGCCAAGGCCTCATCTATGACGTAATGGATGATTGGCCGATCTACGATGCCGATCATGCCTTTGGGTTGATGTAGGGTGAGGGGCATCACACGCGTGCCGAAACCGGCCACCGGAATAACAGCTTTTTTAATCATAAATTTAGTTTACCATCACGCCTAATTAAAAATAAAATTAGGTGTGATGGTTTACTTCACAAATGGCGTGAGATGAAATAAAATTAAGGGCATGAAAGATGACTCTCAACTAATTCAGCGCGCGAAGGAGGTGGCGTTGATGTTAATCACGGTTTCAGTTTACGCCAGACGAGACGCCTTTCGCCAAAAATTAGAAAGCATCTCTTTTGATATTTTAGAAATTATTCCCTCTAAAAAAATTGGCCAGTCAATTGATTTATTAGAGTCGGCAAAATCGTTGGTGGAATTTGGTTCTGCTATCTATGAAATTGAACCAATGAACGCGGAAGAGGCATTAAGAAGAATAGATCGTCTTAACTCGGCAATTAGGCAATTCGGCAATGTAGAATCAGCAATCTTGCCGGTTGCCGCTTTATCAAAATTGCCGGAAAAGACAGGCGTTATGGATTCCGGAAAAGAATTAGTAAGGGATTCTATTATTAGAAAGGAAATAGACAGTCTACGCCAAGTTTCCAATCCCAGCCCGATGGCTGATTCTCGGCAATCGGCGATTATTGATAAAGTTAAGCAGTCTTCTGGTAGCAGAGTTCAGTTAAAAGACATACTTTCTGGCTTTCCAGGCGTTAGCGAGAGAACTATAAGATATGATCTCCAAAAGCTTTGCAATCAAGGTATTCTAGAAAGAATGGGCAATGGGGGACCATCAAGCTTCTATATATTAAAAGGAATATAGATTTAGTCAAGATTGACTTAGTTTCTGGCCTGTAATATATTCCTTCTTAATTCGTTATAGCTTATGCAGGCAGTGTGTGGACTTTTCCACATTGCAGCTTGTGTGTGCTATTTGGTATTATTTGTTAAGTGGCTTGGTGTGAGGCCTAGCCGAAACAAAGCGCAGACTTTTTAAGTTTGTTTTTGTTGGAGGCCTCGCTTAAAAGCGAGTTTTTTCGTTTTAGACACTAGAGTTATTTTCGTCATTGGGCCCAAAGGTAAAAATTAATTTAGTTATCGGGCGGTCGATGGTGGCGGAGAATAACTTCCAGAAAGAATCAATATAAAAGTTTAAGCAATTATAATTTAAAATATTAAGTCGATCATGAGTACAAAACTTACAAAGTTTACATCTGTTTTGCTATCAGCGACGACTGCCATGTTTGTTGCTGGCTCCGCTTTGATGCCAGTAGCGCACGCGCAGACTGATTTGCAAAGCCAGATCAACGCCTTGTTGGCTCAGATCGCGCAACTTCAATCTCAGTTAGCTTCTCAGGGTGGTCCTGTTAGCTCTGGCGCTTGCAATTTCTCCCGCTCCCTCACAGTGGGTATGAAAGGCGATGACGTCACTTGCTTGCAGAACTATTTGAGTGCTGGAGGATTTTTGAAAGTTGCCGCGACTGGCTACTTCGGTTCGTTGACTAAGGCTGCGGCCGCTGCTTGGCAAGCTGCCAATGGCGTTTCCCCAGCTGCTGGTTATTTCGGTTCTTTGTCTAGAGCTAAGTATTCTTCGTTGGCTGGTAGCGGTACACCGACCCCGACTCCAACCCCAACTCCAGGTACTGGTTCTGGCTTGACCGTTCGTTTAGCTTCCGATCAACCGGCTGCCGGTTTGTTCGGCGAGAGTTTCTCCAGCCGTCCTTTCACGAAGTTGGTCTTAACAGCCTCTTCCGATGGCGACGTGACTGTGAAAGCTTTAACAGTTGAAAGAACTGGCCAGGGTAATGATGCCGCTTTCAGCGGTGTTGCTGCTTTGGATGAGTCTGGAGTTCGCATGGGCGGTTCCAAAACTTTTGGTTCCGATCATCGCTTGCGCTTAACCGACACATTTGTAGTTAAAGCCGGTCAATCTCGGACCGTCACCCTCGCTGGTGATTCCGATGCTGATCAGAATGACTACAATGGTCAGTTAGTTGCTTTGAGTTTGGTGGGCGTAGAAACCAACGGCGCGGCCGTCAACGCGTCCTTCCCAATGTCTGGCGCGACTCACACCGTCAATAGCACCTTAGCTATCGGTACAGTTACCTTAGCTATCGGTTCTTTTGACCCAGGGTCCGGTCAGACAAAAGAAATCGGCACTAATGGCTTCATTTTCGCTGGCTTGAGAGTTTCGGCTGGCTCTGCTGAAGATATGTTAGTGAAATCAGTTCGCTGGAATCAGTCTGGTTCCGCTGGTTCTTCCGATCTTAAGAATGTTAAGGTTGTGTTTGATGGTGTTACCTACGACACGACCCTTAGTGATGATGGCAAATATTATGTTGCCAAGTTTGCTGACGGCATAAAAATCCTCAAAGGATTTAACAAGGAAATGTATATTAAAGGAGACATTGTGGACGGTTCCGCTCGCACTGTTGACTTTGATTTATATCGCTATGCCGATTTGCAGGTTGTTGGGTTGACCTATGGTTATGGGGCTGAGCCGAGCGCTACCAACGGTGCGGATACTGATGGTGACGACGGTGAATTCCAGGCCACAGAGCCAAGATTTGATTCCTTCCAGCACCACATTGGTGCGGGCAGCATTCAGGTTACGGTTTCCAACACTGTTCCAGCTCAGAACGTGTCTATCAACTTAGCTGACCAGCCATTAGGCGCTTTTGACGCGATCGTCAAGGGTGAACAAGTGTCTGTAGCTCAGATAATCTTCCGTTTTGGTCGTTGGAATGGTTCTAGTGCGGCTAATGATACGCAGGATATTACCGGCGTGAAATTAGTTGACGCGAATGGCAAGGTTGTTGCTGGTCCAGCGGATATTACCGCGAGCAGCCCGAACTTGACCTTCTCGGATACCGTTACCTTCCCAGTCGGCACAAACACCTATACCTTGAAAGGTAAGTTGTCCACCGATTTTGCTTCCGATGATACCGTCGCAGCTTCCACTACTCCGTCTTCCAACTGGTCTTCGGTCCGTGGTGTTACTAGCGGCGTATCTATTACCCCGACTCCTTCCTCCGCCTTAGCTGCCAATACTATGACAGTTAAAGCTGGCGCGTTGAGAGTTTCTACTCAACCGACTCCGGTGGCTCAAACCATCGTGTCCGGCTTGAGACAATTCACTTTTGCGCAGTTTAGCTTTGACGCGACTGCTTCTGGTGAAGATGTTCGTTTGAACTCTGCGCAGGTTGAGTACAATTTTGGTCAGGCAAACTCTGCCGACGATTTGACTCTCTGTCAGTTGTGGGATGGCTCTACCGCCTTAAATACTGGCGGAAACGCGGTTAATCCTTCTAACTCTGATTCTTCCGGTGATGATAAATCATTCACCTTTGACCAGAGCTGGATCCTTCCTAAGGGAACTGTAAAGACACTTGATCTTAAGTGCGACACCGTCTCTACCACCACCAGCACTAACGCCTCTACGTATAATTTCACTCTGGAAATTCCGGGCGATGCTGATGACATGGTTCCGACCGGTTCTACTTCTGGCCAAACTGTAACTGAAACCTACAACGACACCACTGGTCAGGCGATTACTTTGTCTAACTCTGGCGCGTTGTCTGTAGCTCTTGATTCCACCAGCCCATCTTTGAAGCTGGCGAGCGCGGGCGCTACCGATGTTACTTTGGCGGCTTATCGCTTTACGGCTACTAATGAAGCTGTGCAAGTTAAGCAGTTAGCTATAGTGCTTGGCGGAACTTCTTCCAACACCCCGCAGGATCTTTCCAAGATTACTTTCTGGGATGGTTCTACAAAAGTTGGTGAAGCTATTCTTTCCAGCGACAATGCTACTGCTACCTTAACCGGCTTCGTGGTTCCGAAAGATTCCGACAAGATTTTGATGGTTAAGGGAGATCTCGCGAACATTGGCGTCGGTTTGGCTGGTAAGCCTGGCCATCGCGTCCGTGTTGAATACGATGGCGCGGCTGCCGATTCTGCCGGTGACGCCACTCGCGGTACCGGACTCTCGTCTGGAAGCACGATTTATTCCACAGGAAGCGTAACTTCTTCCAATGGCGTACACGTCTTCAAGGCCGTTCCGACCGTTGCTAGAATAGCTATTCCGAGCACGAAGCTGATCAACTCCACAATGCCGTTGTATCGCTTCTCGGTTTCCGCTCCTTCTTCTGGACAGGGCGTAGGTCTCTATAAGTTTACCTTCAACATCGCTACCAGCACTTCTGGTGTCACTACTTTCGCGATTACCACCGTGCAGGTTCGTGGTTATTCCGACTCTGGGTTCTCCAACGCGGCCTACGACAACGGCGGCTTGTTGAACAGCACGACCGAGGGAGTGACTTTGATTGTTGGCGATACTGGCAGACACGAGATTTACTTTGACCCAACTACAGTTGATGGAGTAAACGCGGCGATTCAGGTTCCGGCTGGAACCACCAGATATTTTGAACTGGTTGGCACAGTCGCGAACATGAGCGCTACTTCTTCCACCGTAACCGTTTCTCTTGAAGGCGACGCGGCTTATATTAAGGGAACTAACCTTGATATGGCTAACTCCACTGACGGCGATACATTCAGCGGTAGCAATCCGGCTTATGCCTTTGCTACTACTGCCGCCAACGTGGATATCGCTAACGAGACGAACGATGACTTTATTTGGTCTGACAACGCTACTACCACTTCTGGTATCGCGACTTATGACTGGGTGAACGGTTATCGCGTGAACGGTTTGCCAGATACCAATCTGACAGCTGAAGTTCTTACCCCATAACGACTTGAGGACGTTATGAGTTAAAACGAGCACCCCCGAAAGGGGGTGTTTCGTTTTTAAGAGAGTTGGTTATAATTAAAATATGCTGAAAAAGATTTTAATGGCTTTCGCGTTGGGAGTTTTCGCTTATTCTGTGGCACAGGCGGCTTTTTCGGAACAGCTTTACAGAGGTTTGCGCCATTCGCAAGTTTCGGAGTTGCAGAAATTTTTGAGTCAATATCCGGATTTGTATCCAGAAAAGTTAGTAACTGGTTATTTTGGACCGTTGACGGAATCAGCCGTTCAGCGATTTCAGGTCAAATATAACGTTGTTCAGTTTGGCAATCCTGAAACAACCGGTTTTGGGCGTGTGGGTCCTAAAACTTTTTTTAAATTAAATGAAGTTGGGTTGGCTAGTGAGGTGAATCGTGTGCCGCCAGTTGTTGAGGTTGAAAAGCCGATTGGGCAAGTAGCGCCAACGGGAGATGTCCTTCCAACTTGTCGCGTTAGAAGGGTGCCGTCGGATTATTCTACTATTCAGGCAGCAGTGGACGCGGCTTGTCCGGGAGATGAAGTTAGAATCGAGCCCGGATTTTATCGGGAAAGCGTGGTTGTCGGGAAAAACAATTTAAAAATAATTGGCGAATCAAAAACCGTCTTAAGTTCTGGAAACTCTCCGGCCATCTCTTTAGGTAGGGATATTAATTCTATAGAAATCCATGATTTAACCGTAGAAATGGATTATCAAACTACCGGCATTGATCTTAGCGTTAGTGAGGGGGAAGCCAATGTTTTAATAAGCGGAGTGACGGTCAAAAACGCGCTTAGCGGGATTGTTCTTTTTGGATCAAAAGGATCCTTCAAACTTTCTAAAAATTTAATTATTGGCAGTAAAAAATTTGGCGTATTGGATGGAGTTTCTGGTTTAGCCATCTCGGTTTTAGAAAATAATACTTTTACTGATAATGATATTGGCTATTATGTAGATGCTTCCACCGGCAAACATCGGCTTCTAAACAGTATTATTGTTTCCAATCGAACTTATGGAGTGGCGTTCTCTTCTAATAGCGCTGATAAAGAGCAAGATATTCTAACTGTTTATTATACTAATGTTTGGAATAACAAAACCAAAGATTATTTTTCTAATCGGCGGAATGAGCAATTTACACCACCAGGCGGAAATAACTATTCCACCGACCCCCTTTTCGCCGCCCTGGGCGATTATCATCTCCGCCGACCATCTTTGATGATTGACGGCGGCGATCCAAATTCATCGAAAGATCCGGATGATACGCGGGCGGATGTGGGGGCTTTTTGGTTTGATCAACGCGTGGCTAAAAATGACCTCGATCTTCTTTTGTCAAACTTACTCGGATTATTTCTGTCCTTTTTCCAATAGTTGATTTTTTGAGTTTTTTGGGCTATAATCAATTCCTATGAAACGGTATTTTCTTTTAGCCATAGTTTATTTATTTGCCAGTGGAGTTTGGGGTTATTGGTTTTATAATAATTTCCAAGTCGCGCCAACGCAGCAGATTTTAACTGAAGTAGTGAGTCCGTTGCCTTTACCTAAAGAGGTTTCTTCCGCGCCAGAAATTCCCTCTTATCGTGGTGATGATATAGAAAATATTGGCAACGATCTGATCATCGCCCAGGTTCCAGCGGATTATCTCGCGCGCTATAAAAAAGAACTTGCCGATCTTAAAAAATTTCTTTCTATCGATCCGATTAATGGAGATAAATGGTTAAGGGTGGCTGAACTAAAAAAATTTTTTAATAATTACTATGGCGCCCGTGATGTTTTAGAACACCTGGTTTTAATTTCGCCGGCTAATCCAATTCCCAATTTTAACTTGGGCGGTCTTTACGCGGGTTATTTGAAAAATAATGCCAAGGCGGAGCTTAATTACAAAGAGGCGGTTCGTAAAGAAAAGAAATTGCCATATATTTATCTTGGTTTGGCTGATTTTTACTCCGTTTTTTACAAAGAGAAATCTAATTTGGCGGAAGCGGTTTTGTTGGAGGGTCTTAAAAATAATCCTGGGGACGAGGCGCTTCAGCAAGCTTTAGATATTTACAAGGCTTCCCAGGTCAAACCCTAATTTTTGTAGAGGGCGGAGGTTTTTTCCAGCATAGTTTCCAGTCCCAGTTGGTTTTTGAGAGCTTGCGATGAGTTTTCTCCGAAGAGATCGGCCATTTTCGGATTTTCCAAAATGTACTCAATAGCTCTTGCTAATTCGTGTGGTTCGCGCGGCAGAACCACAATTCCTCTTCCTTCGTTTTCATTTTTTAGATCATCTACGATTTCCGGCATGCCGCCCACGCGTGTGACGATGATCGGGCGCTTGGCGGCCATGGCTTCCAAAAGGGTATAGGGAAGGCCCTCTTTGATGGAGGAGAGCACGAAGATATCAAAAGCTTTTAGATAAGGCGCGGCTGGAGCGAGGTCTTCAACGAGGAAAAAACGATTTTGTAATTGGTAATTGGTAATTAATGATTGCAATTTATTTTTTTCCGGCCCATTGCCAATGATGAAAAATTTTACATTTTGATTTTGGATTTGCGCGGCGGCTTCCACAAAATTTTCGTAATTTTTTTCTACCACTAAACGGCCGATGGAGCCGATCCAAATCTCATCAGCTTTTAGCTTAGAGTTGTTAGCTTTTAGAAGGGTTGAGATGGTTTTGCGGGCGGTGGTTTTATCTAAAAATTTTAAGCTCTGATAATCTAGGCCGTTGTGGATAGTAATTAGTTTTTCAATGGGAGCGATTTTGTTTTCTATGGCAAGTTTACGGTCGTACTCTGAAACATTGATGATTATATCTTGAAAGCGGGCGGCCAAGCGGTGGAGAAGAGAATAAAAATTTCGGCGGAGAAATCCCAGATGATTATCTGGATTAAAGACCCAGCCATGTGCGGTAAAGACAACTTTAACTTTTGGCTTATGACTAATAGCTAATAGCAGATTATGCATCCAGGCGGCGAGAGCGCCCACTACGCCGGCTTTGGAGCTGTTGAGGTGGATAATGTCCGGCTGAATTTTTCTGAACCTGAAAAATATTTCCCAGACCGCTAACCAATCATTCAAGAAAAGCAGATACGGCATATAGGTGTTAGAAAGAAAACGCAGGCCTGCCCGCCGGTTAGGCAGGCCGCCTTGGCCGCCGGTTAAAATTTGGGCGTCAAAAATTTCCTTGTCTAAATTATCGGCCAGATCCCGCACGTATTTTTGGGCGCCGCCCACGTCGTCTTTCGTAATTAAATAGAGTACTTTCAGCATTGTTTTCTTGGCTATTTATAGGATAATATAACCACCATGTCAAAGAGAATAGGGGTGTTTAGTTTGGCGTATATTCCGCTGGTGGGCGGCGCGGAGCTGGCGATTAAAGAAATCACCGATCGTTTGCCGGTGGGCGAGTTGGAATTTAAGTGTTTTACCCATAAGTTTGAGAAAAATTGGAGAGCTGAAGAACTGGTTGGCAATGTTGGCGTGGTTCGGGTCGGAAAAGGTAGTCCTTCAACAAGTTCAGGACAAAAATCCGATTACGGATTTTTGCAAAAATTTTTATATGTTTGGCGGGCGTGGCGGGCGGCAGAAAGAGCGCATAAAGAAAAACCCTTTGACATGATTTGGGCGATGATGGCGGCTTACGGCGGTTTGGCGGCGCTTCTTTTTAAGTTGCGCCATCCGAATATTCCCATGTTACTGACTTTACAGGAAGGAGACTCCGAAGAGCACATTTTGCGTCGGGTGGGATTTTTTTATCCACTCTGGAAATTGATTTTTAAAAAAGCGGATTATATTCAAACGATCAGCAATTATTTAGCGGATTTCGCGCGTCGGCACGGAGCGCGCGCGCCGATTGAGGTTGTGCCGAATGGAACGAATACGGGAATTATGAAGCAGGAAGTAGAAAGCAGGGGAGACAGAATAATTAAAATTATAACTACTTCGCGGTTGGTCCATAAAAATGCCATAGATATTCTCATTCGTTCAGCAGCGATTTTAAAAACCATGATTCATAATTCATCATTCATGATTCAAATTTTAGGGGCTGGACCGGACGAAGAAAAATTAAAAAATTTGGCTACAGAATTGGACGTGGCGGATAGAGTGGAGTGGTTTGGTCATGTTGAGCCGGAGAAAATTTATGAATACTTAGCGCTGGCGGATGTTTTTGTTCGCGCTTCGCGTTCTGAGGGCTTGGGAAGTTCTTTTTTAGAAGCGATGGCGGTGGGTTTGCCGATTATCGGCACGCCAGTCGGTGGCATTCCGGATTTTTTGAAGAACGGTGAAACCGGCTTATTTTGCAAGGTGGATGATCCAGAAGATTTAGCCGAGAAAATTAAGCTTTTATTGACGAATGAAGCATTGTGCCAAAAAATAGCGCGAAATGGGCAAAAATTAGTTCAGGAGAATTATGCTTGGGGGAAAATCTCTGAAAAAATGAAACAAATTTTTTTGCAATTAGGGGATTGACCGCTATCCTAAAGAGATGCTATTTTATTAGTTATTCTGATTCGTGAAGATAAACTAAATTATTAATCAAATGAAAAATATTTTTCTTACCGGCGGCGCCGGATTTATTGGTCGGAGTTTGGTAAAAATGTTGGCGGATGCTGGTTATAAATTGGATGTGTTGGATAACTACAGCTTTTCCAATGAGGATCAGCTTTTTAAGCATCCGAATGTCACCTGGCACAAGGGCGACACTCGTGATTACAAGCTGGTCGTTTCTTTATTAAAAGACAAAGACGCGGTAGTTCATTTGGCGGCTCCTTCTTCTTTTATTATGCATGAAGAGAACGATTTGGATGCTTGCAGCTTTACGATGATGGGCTTTAAGACTGTCATGGAGGCCATGCGGCACCATGGCCCCAAAAAGATCGTTTGGGCGAGTACGAGCGCGGTTTATGAGCGCAATCCGCTTCCTTATCATGAAAAAATGACTTTAATTCCGCCAGACAGCAAGGCTGGTTGCAAGCATTGGTGTGAATTAGAGGCTCGCCGCTACGCCGAGCGTTATGGTTTTACCTCTATTGCTTTTCGTCCGTTCTCCGTTTATGGCGTGGGTGAGCATACTAAGGGTGGTTATGCCAACGTTACTTCTTTATTGGCTTGGGCAATGATGGCTGGTGAGCGTCCAGTAATTTGGGGTGAAGGTCATCAGACGCGCGATTTTATTTACGTGGAAGACGCCGCTCGCGGTTTTATGACCGCGCTTGGCAAAGTTTTAGTGGACAGTAAGCCTTACGCGGAAGAGGTGAACCTTGGTTTTGGCAAAGAGCATTCTTTCTTGGACGTGATGAATATCGCGGCGAAAGAGTTGGGCATCAAGCCGAATCCGGTTTATGTAAAGGTACCGATTCAAATTTACGCGGAAAGATTGCTTTCGGATAACACCAAGTTGAATCAATTCCTTGGTTTTCAGCCGAAAATTACTTTAGAGGAGGGTATTCGCAGAATCGCTACTGCCACCCGCGCGCTTTCTCCGGAGTGGCAAGCTAAATTGAAGACTGCTCAACTTTACTATAAAAAGTTGGAGAAATAATCTTAAATCGGCCGCCTTTACAGGCGGCTGATTTTTTTGTTTTATATAGGGTATGCGTATCCTGATGTTTTGCACTATTTTTCCGCCGGCAATCGGTGGGCCAGCCACGCAATCCTTTAATTTGTGTCAGGCCTTAAAAGAACGCGGAATCAAGCCGGTGGTGGTGACTTATGGAGTAAGATTTACCAAAACCGAACCAAACGGATATCCGGTTTATACTTTTCGCACTGGTTATGGGTTCGGCCCCTTAAATAAAATTTTGCGATGGTTTATTTTTCCTCCTTATCTTATTTTTATTCTCCTGAAAGAAAAGATTGATATTTTGCATTGCCACAGCGCGAGCGCGCTTTCTTTTCTGTCCGCTCTTATCGCGAAGGTAGTGGGTATTCCAAGGGTGTTAAAATTTGCCGGCGATTGGGTTTGGGAAACTCTTTCCACCTATGAGTTGCAGGGAAAAGATTTTTTTGAGGTCTATCAGAAATCATTTTTAAGCCGCTTTATGACTCGCGTGGAAAAAATCGGCTTGGGGCTGTTTAATGTTATTTGGACTCCTTCTAAATTCCGCCAAGAAAATATCCGCTATTTATTGGGCGATCAAGCTAAAACGATTATTATTCCTAATTGCCTTTTATTGAAGGACGGGGGATACGCCAATAAACCAACCGATGAAGTGGTGATTGTTTCCGCGAACCGTTTCATCCCGCACAAGCGTATTTCTTGGCTAGTGGAAGCGTATGCCTCGGTTCAAACTTCCAAGACAAAATTAATTTTAACTGGCGGCGGCGATCCTCAAGAGGTTCAGAAAGTGAAAGACAAAATTAAAGAATTGGGTTTGGAAAATTCTGTTAGAATGACTGGCATCATTCCCGCCGCGGAGGTTTATCAGATATTCGCTGGCGCTTCTTTTTATGCATCTTCTTCTCTGGAAGAGGGATTTCCGAATGTTTTCATTGAGGCTATGCATTATGGTTTGCCGATTGTTTCTACTGACGTGGGTGGATGCCGGGAGATGGTGATGGAGGGAGAAACGGGATTTTTAACGGAGCCGCAGGATCAAAAAATGTTGGCGGAAAAAATGCGGATTTTGATCAGCAACGTGGGCTTGCGGGAGAAAATGGCGAAAAACGCCCATGAGCGCTCTAAACTTTTCAATCTTAACGAGCGCGTGGGTGAGTTTATTGCCATGTATAAAAATCTGTTACAAAAATGAAAGTTTTAATGTTTGGTACAGACGTTAATTCTTTGATTAGCGGTTCAGATACTCAAAAACGTCTAATTGAATATGGAAGTTTAGTGGGAGAAATTCATCTGGTTTTGCTAAAGAAAAATTCAGAGATTAAGGATGAGAGATTAGAGATTTCTCGCAATGTTTGGGTTTACCCAACGAATTGTCCGAAGTGGCAAAGAATTTTTCTGGCTTACAAAATAGGTAAAAAAATTATTCATGATTCTGAATTCCTGCCTGCCGGTAGGCATGGCATGATTCATGATTCCTTAATCACCGCCCAGGATCCATTTGAAACCGGCTTGGTCGGTTATTGGTTAAAAAAGAAATTTGGCATTCCATTACAGCTTCAGATCCACACCGATTTTATGAATTCATATTTTCGCGCGGAGTCGCTGAAAAACCGCGCGCGCTATTGGTTAGGAAAATTTTTAGTGAAGCGAGCAGATTGTGTTCGAGTAGTTTCTAATCGGATTAAAAATTCTTTGTTAAAGATTATAGATCAAGGATTAAAGATAAATATATTGCCTATTTTTGTGGATGTTCAAAAAATTAAAAACGCGCCAATTAAAATTGATTTGCATAAAAAATATCCCGGCCGTTTCATTATTTTAATGGCTTCGCGCCTAACCAAAGAAAAAAATATTAGTTTAGCTATTGAGGCAATAAAAAAAGTTAAGGATCGCGGATTAAAGATTAAGGATTTTTTGTTATTAATTGTTGGTGAAGGACCAGAGAGAAAGAATATCCAATTTCTAATTTCTAATTACCAATTACAAAATGATATAGTTCTAGAAAGTTGGACGGACGATCTGATTTCTTATTACAAAACCGCGGATTTATTTTTACTGACTTCTAATTACGAGGGTTATGGTCGCACAGCGGTAGAGGCCTTGGCGGTGGATTTGTCGGTAGTAATGACGGATGTCGGTTTGGCTCGCGAAATAGTCCATGATGGAGAAAATGGCTTGATTGTTCCGGTGGGCGACGTGTCGGCGTTGGCTGTAGCTATAAAAAAATCCATTAATGAACCGAGGGAGCTGGCGCGCTGGCGGAGCAATTCTCAAAAATATTTACCCAAGCTAAACAAAGAGGAGAATCTTGCAATGTATAAAAAAATTTGGGAATCTTGCTAAAATTAATAAGAAAATAGAGATTAGAAAATAGAAAAAACATGTTTAATAAATTATCAGTTATTATTCCGACCTACAATGAGAAGGAGACGATTGAAGAAATTATCCGCCGGATTAAGGCGGTGAATTTAGGAAGTCTGGAGAAAGAAATTTTGGTAGTGGATGATGGCTCTAAAGATGGCACTCGCGAGATTCTGAAAACAATTCCCGGCATACGCTATATTTTTCACGAAAAAAATTTAGGCAAGGGCGGGGCGGTGAAAACTGGTTTCAAAAACGCGACTGGCGATTTTTTAATAGTGCAAGACGCGGATTTGGAATATGAGCCGCGTGATTACGCGGCGATGACCCAACCAATTTTAGATGGCAAAACGGAAGTGACTAACGGGGTGCGAATTATGCCAGAGCGCGATCAGCGCCGTCGGAAATCTTTGTATTGGTTGAGTTGGCTGGGCAATAAGGCGATTACTTGGACGACAAATTGGCTTTACTGGCACAACGCGGGAGAGTATGAGGCGTGCTATAAGGCGTTTACCAAAAAACTGGTGGATTCTATTGAGGTGAAAACCAACAATTTTGATTATGACAACGAGTTGATGTGTAAAATTTTAAAGCGAGGAATCAAGCCAATAGACGTGCCAGTGCGTTATTATCCGCGCAGTTATAATGAGGGCAAGAAAATTAACTGGAAGCACGGCTTCCTGATTTTGTGGACGATAGTGAAGACGAGATTTTCTGCAGCCAATCGGTGATGAGTAGGCCGTGGCTAACGTTATTGAAGGGCTCTTTTTTATTTCGGACGCAATCTATAAAGCACTCCAACTGATTGCGGAGCGGTTCGGCGCCGACCGGTTTTTTTTCTGTTTCGTCCAGTTCTATTTCTAAATTTTCTCCAGACCAGGATATTTTTCTAACTTTTTGCTCACCGGGCCAGGAAGTGATAATTTCTAATTTAGGTCCGCGATCAAATTCTACTACGGCTTCAACGGACTCAAGAAGGCCGGCGGAATTTTTTTGGCCGCGGCCGCTGGCGGATTTGATCCTGGTTGAGCTGAAAAGAAAGTTGTGGATGGAGAGCGGGTGAGGAGCGGCGTCCCAAAGAACGTCAAAATCTTCGCGCGGCGGGCTTTGGCGATGTTCGGATTTCATTAAATCTATTTTCCCCGCGAGCTTTCCTTTTACCCGAAGAATGCTTTCATTGAATAAATACTGGCTGCCCACCATAAAAGTGAGGCCGGTTTTTTTAACTAATTTTACCAATTCCCGCGCTTCCGATATTTTTAAAACCATGGGTTTTTCCATTAAAACATGCTTGCCGTTTTCCAAAGCGGTTTTAGCTAAAGCAAAATGGGTGGTTGGGGGAGTGGCGATAATCACCGCGTCTATATCTGGATTTTGGAAAGCTAAATTTGGATCGTCGCTGGAAGTAGCGACAATCACTGGTAAGGAAGCGCCGGAAATTTCCGGAATCAGGCGGGCGTAATTTTTCCCGAATTTTCCTAAGCCGAACAGCGCGAACCTAAGCGAGGAGTCCTTCATTTTTAACAATTTCTTTATACCAAACGAGTGTGCGGGTTAGGCCGGTTTTGAGATCTACGGTTGGATTGTAATTCAGTTCAGCGTGGGCCTTGGTTAAATCTGGACAACGGCGTTGTGGTTCGCCGGCGGGATAGGATTCCGGATAATTAACCAGTTGGAAATTGGCTTGGCCGCCTACCACTTTGCGAAGGGTGTCCGCGAGTACCATCATATTTACTTCTTCTTTATCTTTACCGATATTGAACGCTTCGCCGTTTTTATCAGAAGCGAGAACTTTGAAGAAACCCTGCATAGCGTCTGTAATGTAGCAAAAAGTTCGGGTTTGATTACCCTTATCGTGCACGGGCATATTTTCGCCGCGAATGGCTTTTACCATAAAGGTAGGAATCACGCGATAATCGTTGGTTTTCATGCCGGGGCCGTAAACGTTGAAGGGGCGAACCACTTTGACTGGCACCTGATAGAGTTGGTTGTAGGTGGCGCAAAGCGTTTCGCCAAGGCGCTTGGATTCGTCGTAGCAGGCGCGCGGTCCGGTGGCGGAAACATTACCCCAATAAGTTTCTGGCGTCGGAATGTAATTCGGGTGCGGATCGCCGTAGATTTCGCTGGAGCTGAAATACAAAACACTTTTCACTTTTTTATTTTTAGCGAATTCCAAAAAGTTTTTAGTGCCGGTAACGGCGACCTCAATCGTTTCAATGGGGAACTTTCGGTAATAAAAAGGGGAGGCGAGGCCGGCGGCGTGAATTACGTAATCCGCTTCCAGATTTTCCGGCAAGGGCTTACGGACATCGTGTTCAATAAATTTAACCCATTGAACCGCCTCAGGATCATTGTCTAAATCGACAACGACGTTCTTTTTAGAGCCGGTAATGTAGTTATCTAAAATAGTTATCGTCGCCGGTTTCTTGAAGCGGGTTTTATTTAAGTGAAGCAGGGTGGCGACAAAATAACTGCCAAGGAAGCCCGCGCCGCCGGAAAGCAAAAAACGCTGGCCCTCAAAAGCCGTCGCTTCTTTTTGAATGGAATCGGCGATGGTTTGGATATCTTGTTGGACTAATTCTTTGACGTTCATAAATTTAGATTTCTCTCGGAGGAATAGCGATTAAATACTTGTAATTTCGGTTGCTGGTTTTAGCTTTTATATCCGAGAAGTATTCATAGGCGAAGACTACCAGAACGTCCGGGTGAACATTTTCTAAATGAGTTTTAGGAAAAATTGGAATATGCGTGCCGGGGCTGAAGCGATTTTGTTTAAGCGGGCTGTCATCGATGATAAATTCTATCAAAGACGGCCCAATTTTTCCATAATTGCAAATGGTGGCGACTCTGGCTGGCGCGCCGTAGCCAGCCACTTTCAAACCGGCTTTTTTATATTCCTCCAGCTTGCGCCGGAAGGCGGCGAGATATTCGTTGGTTTTTTGGGCGAATTCCGCCAAGGTCGCGGGAGTCAGCTCGGCTTTTTCTTTTTCTAATTGGCGAAGAACGGCGGGGGAGGCCGACCGCGCGTTGGTATTTTTAATCGCCGTGACGCGAATGGAGCCGCCGTGCGGTTCAATATTCTCTACGTCCGCCAATTTCATACCGTGCATTTCAAATAAATTTTTCAGCGAGGTTAGCGAATAGTAAAAAATTCTATCAAGGTAAAATCTTTCAAATTGCACATCCCGCAAAAAATTGCCGATGTATTCCACTTCTATAATAAAAGCGCCGTCGTCGGTCATGAGATTTTTCACGTCTTCAATAAATTGGTGCGGATTGTCTAAATGAGTAAAAACACTGCTGGTGATGACCACGTCCGGCCGTTCCCATTCTTTTTTGATTTTTTCCACGCTGTCAGTGTTAAAGAAAGAAACTAAGGTTGTCAGCCCCTGCTCGTTGGCGATTTTAGAAACATTAATAGAGGGTTCCACGCCGATGGCTTTCACACCTAATTCTTTGAGCGGTTTTAAAAGAATGCCGTCGTTGGAGCCGATGTCCACCACGAATTTGGCTTTAGCGAGCTGTTTGGCGAAGGCGTTAAAATGTCGAACGAGTCCCGGATTGACGGAGGAAAGATAATAATAATCCTCAAACATGCGGGCGCGCGAAACCATGGTGCCCAGCTGGACGTTCTTGCAGTTGTGACAGAAAAAAACTTGGAGCGGAAAAAAATCCTCTTTAAGGATTTGTTCTTGGGTGGGATATTTATTGGCGAGCGGTTGCTGGCCGAGATTTAAGAATTCCACCGCTTTTTCTTGGTGGCACAGGGAGCACTGCATGGGAATATTTAATCATTTTTATTCAATTATTTCAAATAAAATTGAAAAATTTCACTAAATTAGATTAAAGTATAGACAAATGCCCGGAGGAGCCGCGGAACAAATTAAAGAACGACTGGATGTGGCGGAGATTATCCGTTCCTATATTCCTATTCAGCAAGCAGGAAAATACTGGAAAGGGAATTGCCCGTTTCATAAAGAAAAGACGCCCTCGTTCGTGATTACTCCGGAAAAACAAATCTGGCATTGTTTTGGCTGTAACGTGGGGGGCGACGTGATTTCTTTCGTGATGAGGTATGAAAATATTGATTTCACCGAAGCCATAAAAATTTTGGGAGAAAAAGCGGGTTTGGATATCCGCCAGTTTTCCGGGCCGGACCAGCGACAGTTTGAAATCCTTTATCAAATCAACAATGTCGCCAAAGATTTTTTTAGAGACGCTTTATGGAAAGTTTCCGAAGCGCTGGAATACGCGCGCGGCCGCGGATTGAAAGACGAGACACTCAAAGATTTTGAAGTGGGTTTCGCTTATGACACGCCAGAAGCGCTTTTACAAAATTTATTGAAAGCCGGTTTTCGGCCGGCGGATATTGAGCGTTCCGGTTTGTGCGTGAAAAATGAGCGTGGCGCTTATCGTGACCGCTTTCGCAACCGTTTGATGTTTCCTTTATATAATCAGTTCGGCAAGACGATTGGTTTCACCGGCCGCATTATGCCGAATGCCGAACATCTGGATTTAGGCAAATACGTGAATAGCCCCGAGACTCCGATTTTCCATAAATCCAAATTTTTGTTTGGTTTGCATAAGGCCAAGGGCGCGATTCGCGAGGAAAACGCGGCGGTTTTAGTGGAGGGGCAAATGGATTTTTTAATGATGTGGCAGGATGGCGTGAAAAATTGCGTGGCGACTTCCGGCACGGCGTTGACGGGCGAGCATTTAATTTTACTTAAGCGGGCGTCTGAAAACTTAATTTTGATTTTTGACAATGACGCGGCGGGCCAGACGGCGATGGAGCGGGCGATTGATCTCGCGGGCGCGGCGGATATGGCGGTGAAAGTTTTGCCGCTAGAATTTCCGGATTTGAAAGATCCGGCGGACGTGGTGAAGGCGAAGCCGGGTTTAATAAAAGAAATTTTAGGAAAAGCCGAGCCGGCGATGAAATTCTACTTCCGCCTTTATTTACAGAAGTCCGGCATGGATTCGGTGGAGTTGAAAAAATCCAGTCGCGCGGTGTTGGAAAAAATTAAAGGTTTGGCGAGTCCGGTGGAGCGCGCTTATTGGATGCGTGAGTTAGCTACTCGCACTGGCATTGAGGAAAAATTTTTGCACGAGGAGATGGGGCAAATTAAAACGGCGATGAAGCAGGAACCTGCCTACCGGACAGGCAGGTCACGAAGCATGAATCAGGAAATAAAAGACGGGGGAGTGACGTCGAAAGCGCAATCTCGCAAAGAGTTAATGGGTGAGCGCTTACTTAGTCTGGCGATGGCGAAGGGGGAGTTTTTAGAAAATCTAAAAGTCGTTCAAGACTCGCTTCTGCCTTCGCACCGCCAAATTTTGGAAAGTCTGCAAAATCCGGAAATTCAGCTCGCGGCGGAAGAGAGCGCGCTGAAAGATATGCTTGGTTTGCGATCGGCGTTGGCGGTGGAGGAAAATTCTAACGCGAAAGAGGCATTTAATTTGCTTTTACGGGAGATAAAAAGGGAAGGATTCAAAGAAAAGCGCGCCGCGGTGGCGGGGAAAATACGTTTCGCGGAACTTCAGAAAGACGAAGAGGCGTTGAAATTAGCGCTGAAAGAATTTGACCAAATCTCTAAAGAGATGCAGAATGTATAAATAACCTGAAGCATGAGCCTGCCTGTCCGGCAGGCAGGTCAGGAATCATGAATTAGGGGTAAATCACCCGAATTTATTTTTTATTATGGCAAAGAAATTAAAAAGAAAGGCAAGGTCTGCCAAATCAAAAAAGACCAAGAAAGTTCATAAAAAATTGGCGAAGAAGCCGGCAAAGAAAGTCAGTAAGCCAGCTAAAAAGGGAAAGGGAAAAATCAGCAAGCGGGAATTGAAGCGCCAGGAAGAAATGCAGATGCAGTTGAGCGAGTTGATTGATAAGGGCCGCGCCCGGGGTTTTGTCACGGACACGGAAGTTTTGCATTATTTTCCGCGCATTGAAGAGGATGTGGCTTTTTTGGAGCAGATTTACGGCAAGTTAGAAGAGTCGGGCGTGAAGGTGGTGGAAACCAGCCAGCTGATTGAACTTCCGAAAGAAGATATTGGCGGCAAGGAAATGGCGGGGGAAATTTCCGATGACAACTTGCCGGATTCCGTGCAGATGTATTTGAAAGAAATCGGCCGCAGTCCGCTTTTAACCACGGAAGAGGAAAGGGAGCTCGCGAAAAGAATTGAGAAGGGCGATGAAGACGCCCGCCGCCGTTTCATTCAAGCGAACTTGCGTTTAGTGGTTTCTATCGCCAAGCGTTACGTGAACCGTTCGCCGAACTTGAGCATTTTGGATTTAATCCAGGAGGGAAATATCGGCCTCGCGCGCGCCGTGGAAAAATTTGATTATCGCCGCGGTTTTAAATTTTCTACTTACGCTACTTGGTGGATTCGCCAGGCGATCACCCGCGCTTTAGCCGATCAATCGCGCACGGTGCGTATTCCGGTGCACATGGTGGAAACTATTTCCAAATATTCCCAGATTAAACGCCGCCTGGTGCAGGAATTAGGCCGCGAACCCCTGCCGGAAGAAATTGCTTCGGAAATGAACGTGCCGGTGGAAAAAATTCATCACATCCAGCAGATTTCTCAAGACGTGATTTCTTTGGAGTCGCCGGTAGGCGATGAAGACGAGGATTCCACGCTTTCGGAATTTATTCCGGATGAAAAGAATTTAACGCCGGCGCAAACCGCCGCGCAGGCCCTGCTTCGCGAGCGCATCAAGGAAATTATGGTGGATCTGACGCCGCGCGAGCAGCAGATTTTGAAATTGCGTTTTGGCTTGGAAGACGGGGTAACGCACACCTTGGAAGAAGTGGGTAAGGAATTCGGCGTGACTCGCGAGCGTATCCGGCAAATTGAAGCGAAGGCCCTACAGCGCATTAAAGGACACGAGAAGGCGACGAATCTGGACGAGTTTTAGACGGGAATTAGGAAGCAGGAATGGTATACTTAATAATATGAAAAAGTATTTTATTTCGGTGGCTTTGTTTTCGGTGGCATTTTCAAGCGCGCCGCTAGCTTTGGCGCATACGGCAGAAGCGCAGAGCGGTGAGGTGGTAGTTTCGGTAGGAATTCTTCCCAGCAATCCTTTTTATTTTTTGAAAGAGTGGGGAAGGGGCATTAAACTTTTCTTCACTTTTAATCAAGTTAAAAAAGTAGAATATCAGTTAAAAGTTTTAGATACTAAGGCGGAAGAGATTGAGAAGATGAAAGAAGCGGACGCGCAGAATTTGGTGGCGCTTTCGGACGCGTTGGAACGTTATCAAAAAAATGTGGAGCGATTAAAGGCGCACTTGGACGCTTTGCGAGAAAAGAAAAATCCAAACGTGGACGAGCTTTCCAAAAAATTGGACGAGCGTTTAGTCCAGCACACTCAGCTTTTCACGCAATTAAAAGAGGAGGCGCAAGCGAGAATTAGCACTAAAGAACCAACTAAGATTGAAATTCCGAATTTACGAAAGCCGGTTACTACTTCTCCGGTTATGGATAAGCCTACGACCGCGCCGATTAATCCAGATGATTGGTTCAAGACGGTGGTGTATGATGGCTCCTCTTTTAATCCGTCAGAAATTACTATTCGCAAAGGAGTGACGATTATTTGGGTAAATAAGAGCAGTGGTAATTTTTGGCCGGCATCTAATGATCATCCGATTCATCAGCTTTATCAGGGATTTGATTCCAAGCGCAGTGTTTCTCCCGGCGAGAATTATTCGTTCCGGTTTGATAATTTAGGTACTTGGAAATATCATAACCACATTAACGCGGTTCAGGGTGGCGTGGTGATTGTTGCGGAATAGATTCTCGCGCGTTGTAATTCTTAGCCACTTTTTTTATACTCTCTGCATGAGCGGCAATGAGATTCGCGAGAAGTTTTTGGAGTATTTTAAGAAGAATGGCCACGCGGTAGTGGCTTCTTCTTCGTTGATTCCCGATGATCCCTCGGTGCTTTTGACGACCGCCGGCATGCAGCAGTTCAAAAAGTATTTTACGGGCGAGCTGGACGCGAAACAGAATTTTCAATCGCTGAACACGGTTTCGGTGCAAAAGTGTTTTCGCACTTCCGACATTGATGAGGTGGGGGACGAGAGTCATCTGACTTTTTTTGAAATGCTGGGTAATTTTTCTTTTGGGGGTTATTTCAAAAAAGAAGCCATTAAGTTCGGTTACGAATTTATCGTGAAAGAAATGGGTTTGAAAATTGATTACGTGACGGTTTTCGCGGGGGAGCTGGCCACCGCCGATGGTGGGGTAGACGTCCCTGCCGATGAAGAGTCGGAAAAAATTTGGCAGGAGTTAGATCCAAAAATTGAAGTTCGGAAAGCCGGACGAGCGGATAATTTTTGGGGCCCCACGGGCAGTGAGGGTCCCTGCGGCCCGACCACGGAAATTTACGTAAAAACCGCCGCCGGAAAATCGGTAGAAATTTGGAACATTGTTTTTAATCAGTATTACCAGCGCGCCGATAAAAAATTGGAGCCGCTGAAAATCCCTGGCATTGATACTGGTATGGGCTTGGAGCGTCTGGCGATGGTTTCGCAAGGCGTCTCTAATATTTTTGAAACGGATTTATTTGAGCCACTTATGAATTTATTGCCGAAAGAAATGCCGATGAAAACTAAAAGAATTTTTGCCGACCACGCGCGCGGCGCTGCTTTTTTGATTTCCGATGGCGTGCGGCCCTCTAACAAAGAAGCCGGATATATTTTGCGCCGCTTAATGCGTCGTATAATTGTTCAAAATCATCTCGCGAGCTCAAAAGTTTCTTTAGAAAATTTATTTTCTAAAGTCGGAGAATTTTACGGCGTGGCCTATCCAGAATTAAATGTTTCTGAAATTAATTCAATTTTTGAAATGGAGAGTGAAAAATTTCAGAAAACATTAACAGTTGGTCTACGTGAATTGGAAAAGATGAACGGTGTTGATTCTGTTTCCGCTTTTAAGCTATATGAAAGTTTTGGCCTTCCATATGAAGTAGTTAAAGAATTGGGCGGCGCGAAAGCGGAAAAATTGAACCGAGAAGAATTTGAAGCCGAGTTCAAAAAACATCAGGAAATTTCGCGCGCGGGAGTGGAGAAAAAGTTTGGCGGGCACGGCTTGCTTTTGGACACCGGCGAATTAAAAGCCAAAGACGAGGCGGAATTAAAAAAAGTAACGCGGCTTCATACCGCGACGCACCTATTACAAGCGGCGCTTCGTATGGTTTTGGGCAATGAGCTTCAGCAGAAGGGTTCGGATATCACCGTGGAGCGCACCCGTTTTGATTTTAATTTCTCACGAAAGCTAACGGTGGAGGAAATTAAAAAAGTAGAGCAGATTGTGAATGAAATGATTAAAAAAGATTTGTCAGTGAACAAGGTTCAGCTTCCGAAAGATGAAGCAATGAAAACCGGCGCGCTCTATTATTTCAAAGAAAAATATCCCGAGATGGTTAACGTTTATTTTGTAGGAAAGGATTTAGATAGCGCTTTTTCCAAAGAATTTTGCGGTGGTCCGCATGTTAATCATACCGGCGAGATAGGGGAGTTTAAGATAGTCAAAGAGGAGTCTACCGGCGCCGGCACTCGGCGCATTCGCGGTATCGTAATTCCTTAATTTCCAACAGACAGATTGGCGTTTTCGTTGTATTATATAAACATGGGGATAACGCCTGATTTTGATTGGGCGTATACTTAAAGAGTAAATGGATTCGGAAATTAAAATTTTTGTAAATAAGGAGGAAGACGTGGACGCGGTGCTGGAGAAAGTAGTGAACGCGGAAGCGAAAAACGTGGTTTTGACTATTCCGCGTTTCGCCAAACTCGGCCAGTCGCCGGAGCATTTTCAAGTTTTACGGGATCGTTTGGAGCCGTTGGGTAAAATGCTTGCCGTGGAAAGCGTGGACGAGACGGTAATGGATCATTGCGATCAGGCGGGCGTGAATTGTTATAATCCTTTTTTTGTAAAATCCAAGCGGCAGTTTTTAGACGTGGTGGTGAAGAGATCGGGCGCCAAAACTGGCAAAAAAAGCAAAGAAGATTCTGAAGAGGAATTTGAATCCTTTTTTTCAAAAAGAGCCGATCAGCCGAAGAAAAAAAGAATTAGCATTTCTTTTTCGCTGCCGGTTTTTTCTTTTGGCGGGGGCATGGGTGGAATGAAAAAATGGCTGATTGGGGGCGCGGTGGCGGCAATCGCGGTTTTCGGTTTTTACGCGGCGGCGAAAGTTTTACCGAAAGCGGAAATTATTTTAACAACCGAAAAAGACGACTGGTCCTACAGAGAATCGGTGGTGGCGGATAAAGATTTGACGGAAATTAATTACGATCGCGCTAAAATTCCCGGTCAGCTTTTTACCGAAAGAAAAAATTTACAGCTTTCCTTTTCGGCGAGTGGTAAAAAGAACGTGGAACGCAAAGCTACTGGTCTGATGACCGTGTACAACGCTTATAGTTCTGAAAAGCAAATTCTTGTGGAAAAGACTCGCTTTCTGACTCCGGACGGAAAAATTTTTCGGCTGACTCAAAAAATTACCGTGCCGGGAGCTAAAATAGAAAACGGTAAAATTGTTCCTTCCAGCATTGATGTGGAGGTGGTGGCGGATCAGGCGGGCGAATCTTACAATCTTGGATCGGTTTCTTATTTAAGTATTCCCGGCTTGAAGGGCGGTCCGAAATATGACGGGTTTTATGGAGAACTAAAGTCGGCTACGACCGGCGGGTTTATCGGTGAAGCCGCTTATCCGACTGACGCGGACATGAAGAGCGCCAAAGCCGCGCTGGCAAAAACTTTGGAAGAAGCGTTGCAAAATTCTATCACCTCGCAGATTCCGGCTGGTTTGAAAGTAGTGGACGGTAGTTCGGTTTTTTCGCTAATCAAACAAACCGTGAATACAGTTACTGATGCCGAGGGAAAGTTTACGGTTTTTGGAGAGGCGGAAGTGAAAAAAATGGCTTTTCGCGAAACGGATGTTTTGGATTTGCTTAGGGAGAGAATGAGGCTGGAGTTTAGCGCGGAATCTGATTTTAAGAGCTTTGAAACGCAGTACGGTCTGGCAAAGTTGGATGTTTCTAACAAATTCGCGACGGTGCCAATAACTTTTAGGGGAATAGTTTTTCGCGGCATTGATACCACATCTTTAGTTGATCAAGTTAAGGGGAAGTCTGAATCGGAGCTGAAAATACTCTTTTCTACTTTTTCCGGCTTGGAAAAAGTCCAAATTAACCTTAAGCCATTTTGGGTTCGCACGGTTCCAGACCGATCTGATAAGGTCAAAATTGTCGTGGATTAAGGCGGATCTGTTTGCCGATAGGCAGGATTTGACACTAAGCTTGGTTATTGCTATACTTTTTCCTACATGAGAAGTGAAAGGAAGGTGATTGGAATTGTTGAGGAGGCGCTGCCGGCTACGACTTTTCGGGTAAAAATAAGCGAGACACAAACTATTTTAGCTTATCTTTCTGGAAAGATGCGTCTTTATTACATCAAGATTGTTCCAGGCGACAGAGTGGAGGTAGAGTTGAGTCCGTATGACGACAAACGGGGGAGAATTACAAAAAGATTTTAATTTATGAAGGTTAGATCATCTGTCAGAAAAATTTGTTCCAATTGTAAAGCTGTCCGCCGCCGTCAGCGAGTTTACATTATTTGTAAAAATCCAAAACATAAACAGCGTCAAGGATAAACAACATGCGCATCATCGGTATTAACATTCCAGATAATAAAAGAATCGAAATCTCTCTCCGCTATCTTTACGGAGTTGGGCCAGCCTTAGCTCGCGAAATTTTAAAGGCGACTAAAATTGATGTTAATAAACGCGCTAAAGATTTAACCGCTTCGGAAGCGAATAGCATTAAGGAATTTATCGAAAAGAATTATAAAGTGGAGGGCACGCTTCGCCAGGTCATTAAGCAGAATATTCAACTTTTGAAAGATATTCAATCTTATCGAGGTACTCGACACGCGCGGCGTTTGCCGGTGCGTGGCCAGAGAACAAAAACTAACAACCGCACGATTCGCGGCAACGTTCGTAAAACCGCTGGTAGCGGCAAGAGAAAGACCGAGCTTAAATAAAAAACCATGGGAAAAAAGAAAGTTACAAAAGAAACATCCGAGCAGGCGATTAAATCTACCGAAAAGGTTTCGGAGGCTATGGAAAAAGCCGCTACCAAAGCTGTCTCTAAAAAATTTGAAGAGGGTCGCGTTTATATTCACGCTTCTTACAACAATACGATTATTACGGTTACGGATGCCAAGGGCGGCGTGGTGGCTTGGAGCTCCGCTGGCTCGCTCGGTTTCGCCGGTCCGAAGAAGGCGACTCCATTCGCGGCTTCCAAGGTGGTGGCGACTATCGCAGAAAAGACTCGCAAGTCCGGTCCGGTGAGCGTGAATGTTTTTGTCAGCGGCGTGGGTAGTGGCCGCGACTCCGCTCTTCGTTCTTTGGCGAATCAAGGTTTTAATATTTTAGGTATTAAAGATATGACCCCGATTCCACACAACGGTCCGAAACCGCCCAAGGTTCGGAGAGTATAAAATCATGTTCAATACTAAAGAAAAAAAAGAGAGATCGCTCGGAATCAAGCTTGGTTTGAAAGCGCATCGTTGTAATTCACCGAAGTGTGTTTTAGTCCGCAATCCTTTGCGTCCGGGACAGCATGGTAAAGCTCGCCGCCGCGCGCCTTCGGAATTCGGCCAGCAACTTTTGGAGAAACAGAAAATGAAGGCCATGTATGGCGTTCGCGACCGCCAGTTTCAGCGTATTTTTGAAGCAGCGGCCAAACACGTGGGCGCTACCGGTGAAATGCTTTTGAAAAATTTAGAAAGACGTTTGGATAACGTGGTTTATCGTTTGGGTTTAGCCGCTTCCCGTTCGGTGGCTCGCCAGCTGGTGAACCATGGCCATATTTTCGTGAATGGCAGAAAAACCAACATTTCTTCCTATCGTGTTGAGGCGGACGACGTGATTTCTATCCGCCCGCAGTCCAAAGAGCATCCGGTTTTTAAGAATTTAGCGGAAACTTTGAAGGAGTATAATCAGCCCGTGTGGCTTTCCTTAGACAAAACAAAACTTGAGGGCAAGGTTCTTTCTGAACCGAAGGACCTTGAGAACTTGTTTGACGTTAACTTGGTCGTTGACTATTATTCAAAATAAATAACTAATATTATGGAATTCGCCTATTTAAGCGATACGGTTGGTATTAAAAAGGTCTCCGAAACCCCGAAACAGGGCATTTTTGAGGTGGAGGGTTTATATAATGGCTATGGCATTACCGTCGGCAACGCGATTCGCCGGGTACTGCTTTCTTCTATTCCGGGCGCCGCGGTTACGCAGGTAAAAATCAAGGGGGTGGGACACGAGTTTACTGCTGTGCCGAATGTCCTAGAAGACGTGGTGGAAATTTCCATGAATTTAAAAAAGGTTCGTTTCCAGGTTTTCACCAATGAACCGCAGGTTTTAACTTTGAAAGTGAAGGGCGAAAAGAAGGTGAGCGCGGAAGATATTGAAACTAACGCCCAAGTAAAAGTAATTAACCCAGAAGCGCATATTGCTACTTTAACCTCCAAGGGCGCGGAGTTAGAAATGGAGCTGACAGTGGAAAGGGGAATCGGTTATGTGCCAATTGATTCCCGCAAAGCCGAAAAGTTGCCAATTGGCGTGATTGCTTTAGATGCTATCTTCACTCCGGTTTCTAAAGTGAATTTTACCGTGGAAAATATGCGCGTGGGAGACCGCACCGATTATAACCGTTTGAAATTGGATATTGAAACTGACGGCAGTGTTTCGCCTTCCGCCGCTTTGCGGAAAGCGAGCAAAATTTTGCAGGATCATTTTATGAAGATGGCGGATGTGGAAGTTTCCGGCGCCGAGCCAGAAATGAAGTCCGAGGTTCCCGCTAAGGAAGAAGCGGTTCCGGAAAAAGAAGAAAAGGAAACTAAAAAGAAAACCGCCAAGAAAAAGAAAGCGGAATAAATATGAGAAAGTTTGGTAAAAAACGTGGCCGGAGAATTCTTTTTGTGAAGAACTTGGCCCACAATTTAATCAAGATCGGCAAAATGGAAACCACGGTTTCCCGAGCCAAAGAAATTCGCCCGATTGTGGAGCGCTTGGTTTCAGTAGCAAAAAAGCAAGAACTTTCCGCCTTGCGCCGCTTGCTGGCGTATTTACCAAAACAAACCGCGCAAAAGCTTTATTATGAAATCGCGCCGAAATATAAAGATCGCAAAGGTGGTTATTTGCGGATTATTAAAGAAGCGAAAGTTCGCAAGCGCGATGGAACCCAACTCGCGATAATTGAATTTGTCAGCTAAAACTATGGAACATATTATTGACGCTACAAATCAAAGACTCGGCCGCGTGGCTACAAAAATCGCCCAGCTTCTTCAGGGCAAGCTTAGCGCCGATTACGAGCCGCGTTTAGCCGGCAAAGATCGGGTAGTGGTTAAAAACATTGCTAAGATTTCGGTGGGTGGCAATAAATCAACTCAAAAAGTTTACTATCGCCACACGGGTTATATGGGTCACTTGTACGAGGATAAATATGCCGAATTGTTCGCGAAAAATCCGGGCAAGGTTTTGTGGTTGGCGGTTTATAATATGCTTCCAAAGAATCGGCTTCGCCCGAAACGTTTAAAGAGATTAGTGATTGAAAAGTAATATGGAAAAAACAGTTAAAGTAATTAAAAAAGAGAGATATCACGAAGGCGTTGGCAGTCGCAAAACTTCCACGGCGCGCGCTCGTATTTTCACTAAAAATCCTGGCGTGATTGTTGTGAATGAAAAAGATTACAAGAAGTATTTTGCTTTGCCTCATCACCAGAGCGCGGTGGTTTCGCCAATCGAACTTTTAAAAATTGCCGATAAAATTTCCGCCACTATTAGAGTTCGCGGCGGCGGTCTAACCGGCCAGGCGGAAGCGGTTCGTTTAGCCATAGCGAAGGCATTGGCTTTATTTGATCCAGAGTCTCGTCCGAAATTGCGTGTGGCCGGTTTCTTGACCCGCGACGCCCGCATGGTGGAACGCAAGAAATACGGACACAAGAAAGCCCGCAAATCCCCGCAGTGGAACAAACGTTAATTTCAAAAGAAAAATCCCTCGACGTAACGTCGAGGGATTTTGGTTAAATAATCACATTTACCATAATCTAGTACTCCCTAGTATTCTGTCGAAGCGGATTTCGCGGTTCGATTTCTCGAACTTCATCCAAGAAAACAATTTCCGAAGCGATCTTTTCCAGTTCCGCTATTTCTTTCTGATTTTTGATATCCGCAAAATATTTTCGGTGCTCGGTGATAGCCACCGGCTCCTCTATCAACTCTGGGAGTGTCGGTTGAAAATCTTTCGGTCCGCCGGTGTAGATTCCGCATTTCGGGCAGATGTAAACCGGCTTTACACCATAGCCAGGATCAATTTTGTATCGGTTCATGCCGCAATGTTTATTATTCCAAAAAATTGGAATGTTTGTGGCAACGCTGATTTCCAGTTCGTAAAACGATTTTTGCTGGCGGTTCATTTCCCAAAGATAGTTCCAAACTGGATAGGGAATTCCTTCAATAGAAGTTTTATTGCATATGTAATTAGAGAGCACGACTCTGTGAAGGTCGGTTAGAGTTGGGTGGCGAATAAGATCTTCGCCCCAGCGAGCAATCAAAAAATAATGGTCTCCGTGAATTTTTCCTAGAAGAACTCCGCGGTGTTTTTTTTCGGCGCGGATAAGGAAATCGTCAAAGAGTTCGAGCGTTTTGAGGTAGTTGATGATTTGAAGAACTGGCGTAGGCGGGTTGCAGGTAAATCCTTTCTTCCAGCCGCCACCGCTGAAATTTTTGTAATCACCGAAATATGTAGCGTAATTAATAATTCTATAGGCAAGAGTTTCAGTTACAAGTTCGTTAGCAATCGTTTTGGCTTTTTCTGTCTGCATCCTCTTTTTCTCTTTATCACCTAACTTTAATTTTCTTGCCAATTTTTTATGCAGTTCCGCGGGATACTGACGTTCAAATTTTGCTTCCAGTTCGTAAATCTTTTCGGGCTCGTGGAGATAAGAGCACCAAGGGGTTGGACCAATCCACGGCCCAACCCAGCGATCCAGCTGGTCGGGACGGATGAGGTTCATAACCCCTCCTTAGGTTTCAAAGGACAATGTTTAGTTTAGCATATCCATTGAATAAATAGCTCTTTAGGATTTATAATATTAGAGCATGAAATTTCTGGTGCGGGGAGGAAAAAAGTTGGAGGGCGCCGTGCGTTTGGCTGGCGCGAAGAACGCCGCCACGAAAGTTATGGTGGCTTCTTTGTTAACCGACGAACCTTGCGTTTTGCGGAACATGCCGCAGATCGGTGACGTAAAAATCACGGCGGAGCTTTGCGAATCTATTGGTAGTAATTTAGTGATGACCGGCAACGAGGTGCGCGTGCACACGCCAGAAATAAAAAATTTCAAAGTGGTTTCTTTGAGCCGGCGCAACCGGATTCCGATTCTCGCTCTCGGGCCGCTTTTGGCGCGCGTGGGACAGGCGGAAATTCCTTATTTGGGTGGCGACGCTATTGGACCGCGTCCGGTGGATATTCATTTGGAGGGCCTGACGATGATGGGCGCGAAAATTGAGGTGCGCGACAATAGTTATTTCGCCAGCGCGCCTCAAGGATTGAAGGGCGCGAAAATTTCCTTGCGATATCCAAGCGTGGGCGCTACGGAAAATATTATTTTAGCGGCCGTGCTTGCTAAGGGGAGAACGGTTATCCAGAACGCGGCAGTGGAGCCGGAAATTATTGATTTGATAAAAATGCTTCAGAAAATGGGAGCGATTATTGAGCTTGGCACCAATCGCATGATCGCGATTGAGGGCGTGAAAAAACTTAGCGGCGTAACGCACGCGATTTTACCGGATCGCAACGAAGCGGTTTCTTTTGCTTGTTTGGCGGTGGCGACCGGCGGCAATGTTTTAGTGGAAGAGGCGAGGCAAGAGGATTTGATTACTTTTTTAAACGCCCTGCGGAGGATTGGAGGAGAATACGCGGTGGAAAAAGATGGCATTAGATTTTGGCGCTCCGGAGAATTAAGGGCGGCGGAGGTGGAGACGGATACGCACCCGGGTTTTATGACGGATTGGCAGCAACCCTTCACTGTTTTGCTGACGCAAGCGCGCGGTATGTCCGTAATTCACGAAACTGTTTATGAAGATAGGTTTGGTTACGCGAAAGACTTGAACTCAATGGGCGCGCGTATTACAGTAAGCACAGAATGTAGGGGAGAATTATTTTGTCGGTTCAAGGGTGGGCAGTGCAATCACAGCGCTATTATTGAAGGGCCGACAAAATTAAAGGCCGCGAAATTAACTGTGCGCGATCTTCGTTCCGGTATCGCCCATATTATTGCCGCTTTAATCGCGGAGGGGGAATCGGTGATTGAGGGAGCGGAAGAAATTGAGCGTGGCTATGAAAGAATTGACGAGCGGTTGAAAATGCTCGGCGCGGATGTTCGGAGAAATTAGACCTGCCTGCCGGAAGGCAGGAAATATAAACTATGTTAGTCAGAAAAATAGGAATTGATCTTGGAACAGCGAACACAATTGTTTTAGTTCCGGGAAAAGGTTTTGTAATTAATGAGCCAACTATCGTGGCGATGAGTTCGCCTGAAAACGCGGTTTTGGCTGTTGGCCGCGAAGCCAAGGAAATGCTGGGCCGCACGCCCGCGGATATTACCGCCTATCGTCCTCTGAAAGACGGCGTAATCGCGGATTATTACATCACTAAAGCCATGCTGAAATATTTTATCGGCAAGGCTACCGGTTCGTTTAATATTTTTCGGCCGGAGGTGGTAATTTCGGTGCCCGCGGGTATTACTTCGGTGGAACGCCGGGCGGTGGTAAATGCCACTATGGATGCTGGAGCGAAAGAAGTTTATGTGGTGAAAGAACCGATTTTGGCGGCTTTGGGCGCGGGCATTCCCATTAACTCCCATCAGGGAAACATGATTATTAATATTGGCGGTGGAACTTCCGAAGTGGCGGTGGTTTCGTTAGGTGGCATCGTTTCTTGGTCCAGTTTGCGCGTGGCGGGCAATAAATTTGATCAGGCCATTATGGACTATATTAAAAAGAAATATTCTTTGGCGATTGGCGAGCAAATGGCGGAAACTATTAAAATTGAAATTGGCTCTGCTTTGCCGATGAAAGATCGTTTAGAATATAAAATTCGCGGAAGAGATTTAGTTACTGGGCTGCCTCGCGACATTGTAGTCAGCTCCAATGAAGTTGCCGAAGCTCTGAATCCTTTTTTGGTGGATATTGGCACCGCGGTGCAAAACGTTTTTAACAGCACGCCGCCGGAATTGGTGGCGGATATTATGGAAAAGGGCATTATTGTCTCTGGCGGTGGTGGTATGTTGCGCAACATTGATGAATTTTTCAAGCGGGTGACTGGGGTGCAAACTTATATTGCCGAGGAGCCGCTCTTTTGCGTGGCGAAGGGTTCGGGTTTGATTTTGAGCCATTTGGATGTCTATAAGAGAACTTTATTAAACAAGAGATAATGGCTTCTTTGGCCGAATTGAAAAAGGATTTTTCTAAGTTGATGAACTCCGGCGATTTGTCGCACGGCTATCTTTTGTTTGGTCCGGGCGAAAAAAAATCTTTTGTGAAGGAGCTGGCGAATTATTTGGAAACGAAAGAGTGGAAGCCGGCGGAAAAGGTTTTGTTGGACGCGCTTTTTTTGGAAGATACCGGCAAAGAAATCGGCATTGAGGAGGTGAGGGGATTGATTCATTTTTTATCCACAACGCCCTTAGCTTCCAGTAGGCGTTTAGCGGTGGTGGATTTTTCCGGCGGCATTACTTTGCAGGCGGAAAACGCTATTTTAAAAATTTCCGAAGAACCACCAAAGTATTCGCTGATAATTTTGCTGGTGGATAATCCGGACGCGCTTTTAGCCACCACCATTTCTCGGTTTCAAAGAATTTACGTAAGCGGAAAAATTCAAGAGCCAAATTCCAAATTTCAAATAATGGTTGAGCAATTTTTAAAATCTCAAAATCCCGAAAGAAAGGAAATTATTAAGGAAATTATTGAAGATAATCGCCAAATGGAAGGTTTTGTGTCGGCCTTTTTGGAGGAACTGAGCCGTGATACAATTAATAATTGGAAGGCGTTAAAGTATATTTTAAAGCGCTGGACGCTTATTAAGCAGTATAATGTCAACAAAAAATTGCAGTTAGAATCAGCTTTAATGAATTTAAAATAAACATGGATAAATTTTTTAATTTAATATTAATGGTTACTTTTTTGGGAGTTTTAATTTATGTTCTTCCAATAGTTTGCAGAGTTGCTTTTGAGTAGTTAGAATAGATTTTTATGGAGGAAGTCATCAAAGTTGCGGAAAAAGAATTTTCGGCGGTGGTCGCAATTTTCAAGCAAGATATTTCTGGAATTAGGACCAACCGACCCACTTCTAAGTTGGTGGAGGATATTAAAGTTGATTATATGGACCAGCAGTTTCCCATTAAGCAATTGGGCGCGATTAATATTGTGCCGCCAAGAGAAATCCAAATTAATGTTTGGGATAAGGGCGCGTTGGCGGCAATCGTAAAAGCGATTGAAGCTTCTGGTATAGGCATGACGCCGAATATTGACGGAAATACGATTCGTTTATTTTTGCCAACCATTACCGACGAGCGGCGCAAAGAATTAGAAAAACTTATTCGGGAAACCGCGGAGAAGCATCGTATCAGAATTCGTTCTGTTCGTGATGACGCTAATAAAAAAGTGGAAGCCGGTTTTAAGGCAAAGCTGGTAACGGAAGATCAACGGTTTAGATTTAAAAAACAGGTGCAAGAGGCGGTGGATAAGGTAAATAAAGAAATTGATAGATTGCTTGAGGATAAGTTGAGGGAGATTAATGCTTAGTTTAGCCGAACGGCGCCAACAAGTTCTTTACGACAAGAAGTGGAAGATTTTTCTTTCGCGGAGTTGGCTGTTCCGTTTTATTCCTTTCGCCGATTTAGCTTTGGCGGCGGGTTCCATGGCGATGGGGAACGTGCGGTCTGAATCGGATTTTGACGTGATTATTGGCGTTCGTGTTGGCCGGATTTTTACGGCGCGTTTTTTTTCGGTTTTGGCTTTTGAAATGTTCGGCTGGCGGCGGCGCAAAGAACACTTCTCGGGTGTTTCCGCGAAAGATAAAATCTGCTTGAATCACTTTGTGGCGCCGGCGGCTTTTCGGCTTTCGCCCCCGCATAACGCTTATTGGCAGGAGCTTTATCGGAATTTAGTTCCTCTATATGGAGAGCCGGCGAAAGTAAGAGAATTTTTTTTAGTAAATCAGACGTGGGCGGGTGAAGTGAATTTTAAAAATGACGATACTCGTTATCGCCATCGGACAAAATCTTTTTTCAAAAGAAAGTTAGAGTGGTTTTTGAGCGGTAAAACGGGGGATTGGTTGGAGAAAACTTTGAGACGCTGGCAGATTGCTAAAATTGAAGCGAGCGCTAAATCCGGTCAGGGTTTTGAGCCAAGAATTATTTATAACGATAACGAACTGGAGTTCCACCCCGACACAAAAAGAATTCTTGATTATTTAGCGAGAAAGTCATAATCTCAATTTAGTACTCCGCCGCACCTACTTATAACAAAGGAGGGGAAATTGGGAGAAAATCTTCGGACGTATTTTGACGCCGAGAATCGCGCGCTCCAGGCATTGAAAAAAATGAAAGATAAGGAATTCATTTTTTCTGGCTATGCGATTCAGCAGTTTGTCCGAACTGCTAAGCATCCTTCGCCGCAAATCAGTGAATTGGATCATAGCGAAAAGATTGATCTGATTGTTGTCTTGAAGCATCAGACGAGCGGGGATGTCTTGACCGGAGTTTTGCAGATTAAATCCCAGCGCAGAAATTTTGACAATTTTCTTAAAGAGAAACGGCCGGTTTGGTGTTTGTTGGTGATGAAACATCACTCGCTGACTTATGTTGAGCGGATGCTTTCTAAGTTTTTCAAAATGATTATTCAGAACCGAAGAAACAATCGTCGGTTTACCAGAGCCAACATTCCGCTGCACCTGCTTTAAGAACGCGCCTAGCGCGTTCTTTTTTATTTAGCACTATTGTCCCAGAACCAGAGCGAAGCACGGTTCGGGACGGCGAGTGCTTTTATTGTAAATTATCAGTTAGCACTCTTGACATTAGATTGCCAAAGAATATAATTTAGGCATGAAACTACAACCTTTAGCTAATCGGGTTTTTATTGAACCACTAAACGAAGATAAAACTACCAAGTCAGGAATTGTGATTCCGGACACGGCGGAAAAAGAAAAGCCCATGAAGGGAAAGGTTTTGGCGACCGGTCCGGGCAAGCTGAATGAAAAAGGCGAGCGCGTTCCGATGTCCGTGAAGGTGGGCGACACCGTGCTTTTTAAAAAATACGGTCCGGATGAAATTGAAATAGATGGCAAAAAATATTTAGTTGGCGACGAAGACGATATACTCGCAATTTTGACTAATAACTAACAACTTATGCCCAAACAACTTAAATTCAACGAAGATGCGCGAAGCGCCATGAAAAAGGGAATTGATAAGCTCGCGGAAGCAGTGCGCATGACGCTCGGTCCACGCGGCCGCGCCGTGGTGATTGAGAAGGGTTATGGCACTCCACAGGTGACTTTTGACGGCGTGACGGTGGCTAAAGAAATTGAACTGGAAGATAAGTATGAAAATTTGGGCGCGGAATTAATCAAGCAAGCGGCGGATAAAACTAACGACAACGTCGGCGACGGCACTACCACTTCCGTGGTTTTGGCGCACGCCATTATTAATGAGGGCGAAAAGGCAATTCGCGAAAAAGGTTTCAACGTGATTCGTTTAGCGGAAGAATTAACCGCGATGGGCCAAACAGTGGTGAAAGCTTTGGAATCCCAGCGCGAAGCCATCAACGACAATAAAAAAATTCAGGAAGTGGCGACGCTTTCCGCCAAGCATCCGGAGATCGGAAAATTAATTGCCGAAGTGATGAGTAAAATTGGGCGTGACGGCGTAATCACGATTGATGACTCCAATACCGTCAATAATTCCTATGAATTAGTAGAAGGCATGCAATTTGATCGCGGTTATATTTCCCATTACATGGTTTCCAACGCGGAAAGAATGGAAGCCGTGCTGGAAAATCCGTATATTTTAGTCACCGACAAGAAAATTTCTTCCATCAAAGAACTTTTGCCGATTTTGGAAAAAATTGTGGAAGCGGGTAAGAAAGAATTGGTGGTGATTGCCGAAGACGTGGAGGGAGAGGCGATGGCGACGCTGGTGGTCAACAAAATTCGCGGAATTTTTAACACCCTCGCTTTGAAAGCGCCGGGCTTTGGTGATAGAAAGAAAGAGATGCTGCAGGACATCGCGACCGTTACCGGCGCGGAGTTCATCAGCGAAGAAGTTGGGAAAAAATTAGACGACGTTACTTTGGAATCGCTTGGCCGGGCACATCGGGTGGTCTCCAATAAAGACAACACCACGATTGTTGGGGGCGCGGGCGATAAAAAAGCAATTGAAGAGCGCGTGGCGCAATTAAAAGCCCAGCTCAAGAAGACTGATTCTGATTTTGATAAGGAAAAATTGCAAGAACGTTTGGGCAAGCTCGCGGGCGGCGTAGCGGTGATTAAAGTTGGCGCGCCGACCGAGTCCGCTCAAAAAGAATTGAAACAGCGCGTTGAGGACGCGGTCGCCGCGACTCGCGCCGCCATGGAAGAGGGAATCGTGCCGGGCGGCGGAATGGCGCTTTTTAACGCTATGCTGGAGCTTTTCGGCGATTTGAAAAAGGGTTATTCCAATTTACAGGATGCCGCCAAAACAATTTTAGCGAACGCTTTGGAATCGCCGATTAACGCGATTGTCGCGAACAGCGGGGAGAACTCCGTGACGGTGGTGAGTAATTTGGTCGCCGCCAAAAAAGGGAAGAACGCCGTGTGGACGGGTTTTAACGCCGATTCCAATCAAATTGGCGATTTGAAGCAGGCGGGCATTATTGATCCGCTGAAAGTTACCAAGACCGCTTTTTTGAACGCGCTTTCCGCGGCGAGTAATTATTTGATGATTGGCGCGGCGGTCACGGAAATTCCAAAGAAAGAAGAACCGATGCCGCCAATGGGCGGGGGCATGCCTTCTATGATGTAGGATTTTGATTTTTATTACCAAATAATCTATAATTTTTCTTAGTTCTCATTAGGAGGAATAGAGATGAAAAAGAGCGCATTTCTGATTCTTTCCATCTCTTTATTTTTAGTTGTCGGTTGTGATAAGAGAGAAGATGATCCAATTAAGAGAAAATCCCGAATAGAATTTGCTATAGCAAATACTATAACTCAAGGAAATTTTTCTTATATACCGTTTTGTGTGAGTGGCGATCCATCAGAGCATACTTTGGAAATACTGGAAGTTATAAATGAGTTTGAAAAAAATCACCCAGAATTGCAAATCATTTCTTATTACATAGACAGTAATCAAAGAACCGGAGTAGGCGTACAAAGAATAGGAGCTTATATATCCGGAATCCGGTTGGTGCATCAACAAAAGTCCCAGTCCTAACCCGACTGGTCTTGCCTCGTAGCCACTTGTGGCTTGCGGGGTTTTTGTTTGTGGGTCACTCACGGAGTGCTGTAGTCTTAATTTCTTATTCTAAATATTTAAATCCTTTTTCTATAAAAAAATCTTTTAGCCATTCCTGAAAATCAGATGATTTAATTATATTTAAATGTTCGAGTATTTCCTCACCAGCTCTTGTGAGTTGATAACACGCTGGGAAATTCCAAAGAAAGAAGAACCGATGCCGCCGATGGGTGGAGGGATGCCGGGCATGGGAATGTAAAAAAATCCGCCGTTTGGCGGATTTTCATTTGTTAGACATTCCAGTTATTTTTTTGTAGAATAACTTTGAACTATGGAGGGTTCGCATAGTGGTCTAGTGCACCATCTTGGAAAGGTGGCGTGCCGCAAGGCACCGAGAGTTCGAATCTCTCACCCTCCGCCAGAAAGGATTTTGCAAATGCGAGTTGCTCGCCTCGCTTCGCTCGGCGGCTAATTTGTATGGGATTTTTGGCGAAAAAGAAATGCTTTTATCAATAAGGGCAAAAGAAATTTTTTCATTCGGATTTTTTGAAAGCAGAAACTCGAAAGGGTTTCTGCTTTCCTTTGATTTTTAGCGTCGTTTTTGCTAATGTCCGATTAGAAATCGCACCTACAAAACCTAATAGGAGGTTGCCATGAAAGCAACGACAGGCCTGACGATGGGCGAAAACGCCCTGACACTGCTCGATCTTCTTCGGAGAGCTGCGGCCCACAAGGGCTTGCGGCTGCACGAAGGAGCTTCGAAGGCGTACTCGGAGCCGATCAAGGAGTATACGCTCGACGAAAGACTGCTTGCAGCACTCGCCGAGCGTAATATCAAGAGGCGGGATCGTCCCGATTGCAGGAACGAGATTTTCACTCTCGTGGACGAGAACCCGCAAACGAAGGTTCCGGGCTGGTCGCTCAGCAACTACTGGAACTTCAAGCTCGTTGATGGAGACAAGTGCAGATTCGATCTCCGCGTGACGATCTCCGTCGGCTTCGGCATCAACTTCGAAAAGCGCGGAGTCGTGCTCGTGCCACAAGCGCATGGATCGTACGTTTCGGCCGCAGATCAGCTACCGAACTTCCGGATGTTCAAGGCGCTGGTCGAGCTGGACACTGATGCCCCTGCTGTTGCCAAGGAGCTGGCCGCAAGTGACGGAACTGCCATCGTCACTTGGACCGAACTAGGTCTCGGTGGCATTCGACGACTCGCGGATCTCTTCACTGAGTTTGCGGCTCGTAACGAAACGGTCGCTCGGCTTGGCAGGAACGGAGAGGTTTTCGACCCAGCTCCGAGTCCTCGATATAAGCAACCGGGTGACGAGTTGTTCATTCCGGAACCGGAGCAACCGCAGATCATCGAGACGTGGCGATCGCAACTCAACGAGTATCGCTCGCACCTCGTCGCGTGATGTCATGCTCCCCAATCATGAGGGTGTCCTGCCAAGTGCCGGACACCCTCATTTTTTTTACAAAGAACATTTGTGCGTACTGCGCACGCTCGAATTTGTATTCCGCTAAAGAAAAACTTAAAATTGTCAGTGTGCGCGGCGAAGCCTCTCATTTTTGCCCCGCCACACCCGAGCCGCGCTTTGCGCGGCGAGGGCAGAATTCCGTTCGAGCTATTTTTAAAATACACCGCAAATTTCTTCCGACGTGCCATTTATGACAAGGCGGAAGAAATCTTTGGGTTGAAAGAGATTCGAAGACCGTAGCGCAGCGCGAGTTTATCCGAAGGATAAGGCGAGCGCCGCGAGGGGCGGGCTGCGAGAAATTTCCGTCAGGAAATTTACTTGTAGCCGAATCTCTCACCCTCCGCCTTCGCCTCGCCGAAGTTCGCTTAATCAAATCGCTTTTTTAATTGTTAAAACAAACCTTAAACACTCCTGAAACAGCCCACTTGCCATTTTGGGGGAGTGCGGTAGTATAAAGAAAAGTCATATTAATAAAAAATAATTAACAAACACATGGCGAATCCAAATTCTGCCTTTATGCAGCCGAAGAAGTTGAGCCCTGAACTGGAAGCAGTCGTGGGTAAAGGTCCAATGCCTCGGTCGGAAGTTGTGAAGAAGATCTGGGTTTATATCAAAGCGAATAACCTGCAGGACGCGAAAGATAAACGCACCATTAACGCTGATGATAAACTGAAGAAGGTTTTTGGTAAGGACTCCGCCGGTATGTTGGAAATGGCGAAATTGCTTTCTAAGCACGTTTCCTAAGTAGTCCAAAAGGCCGTTGCCGCAAGGTAGCGGCTTTTTGTTTGCATTTTTCTGTGGATGTGCTATAATATGCAAACTGATGGAATGTTTCCATCTCGTACTTTCACACTTTGCGCCGAAGGCGCGGAAGGAGAGAAAACATGACGGACAGCGAGAATCTGACGTTCTTGATGATAACTGGAGGCGTTCTTCCCAATGCCATTGAGGACGCGAAGCTGACCGAGGAACAGCTTCAGCGCCTTCGCAATCGTGGTGACGAGATGCGGATCGTTTTCAAGGAGCTCTTTCAACACCTCGGCGAGGGTTCGGCGGAAGAGCTCGCGCGCGCCGAACAAGCCGGCATGGCGATCGTTCCGCGGGACATCGACGGCAAGGATGTCCCGTTGATCACAGTCGCGCCAGAGCCTGGCAAGGGCGACGATGCCCTGCCTTTCCAGCCTGGAGTGGGATTTGACCGGCGGTCGAAGAACTGACCGCGTGGGTTGTCCGCTGGCAAGTCACAGCCGGTCGTCATTTATTGACGACCGGCTTTTCTTTTTTAAAAAATTTGTTAAGCTGAGCTTATGAGAAAATTATCTATTTTAGCGGCAGGTTTAGTATTTTTGAACGGAGCGGCGGCGCTGGCGACGGAAATTTATATCGCGCCGAGTTCTGTTGATTCGGTTGCGCCTCGCGACGCGGCGAGCGGTCAAGCTACCGGAAAAAGACAGTATGAGCCAATCACTATTAATGGTGTTGGCGAGCAGAGCATAGTAGATGGGGTGAAGAGCGCGATTGGCGATCTTGATCGTGATGGTTTGAACGACGCGGAGGTTTATAAAAAAGTTGAGTCCGGTGAGATAAATGTTCAAGTTTCCTCAGAAGCCAAAAGAGCCGCGGAGAAGGCCGATGTGGGGACCGTTCGAGCTGGCGTGATTGTCCGTGGTTGGGATTCAAGGGAAAAGGTGGACATGCCGGGTCGCGGTCCGGTAATGGCGGCGCAGGTTTTAGAGGAGAAAGGTAGAGAGATAGCAAAAAGAGATGAAAATATCCGCCGCGTGTTAGCTACCAAGGAATCCGTAGAGATTGACTATAGCCATCCGGGCAGATTGTTTGGATTCTTTGATATCACTTATCGCGTCCGTTATTCAATGGATAAAGAGGGAAGGGTTAAGGTTCGTTTCCCTTGGTATCGTTTTATGTTGCGCGACGCTTCTGGCGATTTGGCGAAATCCGTGGAGTATGTTTTCCAGAACAACGAAACTAATTTGGATTTCTTGAAGTTGCAGGATGATGTTTTGCGCCAAACGCAGGCCTTGCAGACCTTAAGCAGTGTCTTGAAGACCAAGCACGATACGGTGAAGAATTCGATTGGAAATATCCGTTAGTTGACTTATTAGTGTGTTTGTAGTATAATAGCAAGCAATATTAAAACCCGAAGAAATTCGGGGAAAATGTCGCTTGCTATTTATTTTAAATAAAATATAATTCGTTAATTATGAGAATGCAATTCTATCGGTCAGTTTCGCAGGCGTTTAGTAAAACGGTCGTTGTTTTAGCTGGTCTTTCAGTGATTTTGTCGCCATTACAGCCGGCTTTTGTTTTGGCCGTGGATCCGGATGTTACTTTATTTAGTGATACTTTTGAGCAGTCTGGTAGTGGTTTGACGAATAAGTGGGATGATTACGGCGGCAGTTCCAATGATCCAAGTAGAGATGCGGGAATGGGCGTTGGCGGTACTAGAGGATTAACTTTTTTTGCCGATCTCACTCAAGATCCAGACGAGAGAGCTCAGCGAAGCGTTGCTATTCAGGGTTATTCCACCATCAAGATTGAATACTCCAGAAGCATTGCCAGTTTTGAGCTCGGCGACAGCTTTCAGGCGCGATATTCTTTTGACGAAGGCGCTTTTATTGATTTAGAAACCTTGACCGCTAATCAAGCGCATATTGTCGCTTCTTTTACTTTAGCTAATTTGGATCGCAATACTAAGTTAACTATTCGTTTCTTTGTAAATGGAGACGAAATAAATGATCGAGTTGTGATCGATGATTTAGTGGTTAAGGGCAGCGGCGCTCCTTTGTTTTATGACGGATTTGAAAGCGGAAACTTTACAAGCGGTGGCTGGTCTGTTGAAGAGAGCCCGAGCGTAGTTACGGATGACGATGATGCTTGGACAGATAATAATACTTCTACTGCGGGGCGGGCGGCTAATTTGGAGGCGAGTAGCGGAACTAATCCGGATGAGGCGATTGTGAAAGCTTTTCCAACTACCGGCTATCAAAATATAAAAGTTCGCTATGCTCGTGAGGCCAGCAGCTTAGAACCAGCAGATAACGACAATTTCAAATTTTATTATTCTACCGATGGATCGACTTGGATTACGCCTGCTACCGAAACTATAAATGACGACGATGGATATGAGTCTATTAGTTTCGGTTCTTTGTCTGGCGCCAATAACAATCCGAACTTCAAAATCCGTTTTGAAGTTAATGGTAATAATTCCAACGATGAAGTCTTCATTGACGATGTCGTAATTTGGGGCGATACCTATGTTCCGCCGGTGATCGGTTCTATTGCCGGTATGAAGTTCAACGATTTGAACGGCAACGGAATTAAAGAAGAAGGCGAACCAGGATTGGCGGGTTGGACAATTAATTTGACCGGCCCATCTAATTCCAGCGCGGTAACTGATGGCAGTGGAAGCTATAGTTTCTCCAGCTTAGCCGACGGTTCTTACACCGTTTGCGAAACCATGCAGGCGACTTGGACGCAAACTTTCCCAACTTCCGGTCCAGCTTGCGCCGGTTCCACGTTAGGTTATTCCGTAACCATTAGCGGCGGCAACGCGGTGACGGGCAAAGATTTTGGCAATGTTCAATACGCGAAAATCACCTTAGATAAAGTGACTGATCCGGCAGGCAATACTGAAGAATTCAGTTTTTCTTTGAGCGGTCCGATTTCTGGTAATACTAGTTTGTCTGACACCGATACCGCGCATCAGTTTCTGAATTTAATTGAGGGATCTTATACTCTGACCGAAGCCCCAGTTGAGGGCTGGGTTTTAACTGGTAAATCTTGCGAGGTAGATAATTCAGGGGTTGAAAATGGTTTGATTTTCAGCGTATCCGCCGGAGCCAGCATTTCCTGTGTCTTTACTAATACCAAAAATGGTTCGGTGACTATTACTAAATACGCTTCGCCGAATGGTTCTTTCCAATTCCAATTGAATTCTTTTGAGCCAGTCAGCTTGAGCGATGGTCAATCTTACACTTTTGATAATTTGCCTCCGGGTAATTATTCCATGTCCGAAATTGTTCCAGAGGGCTGGAGCGGTCAGCAAAACATGGATTGTGATAATGAGGTTAATGGAACTAATTCCGTTAATTTCAACTTGAACGCCGGGGAAAATATAACTTGTGTGGCGAATAACACTGAATTCGCGGTTGTTTCCGGCAAGAAATTCCACGACACGAACGCGGATGGCAGCGGTTTGGGTGAAAATGGCTTGCAGGGCTGGACGATTTCTTTGCGGAAATCGGTGATGGTGGAGGCTCAAGTTCCGGTTGAATGCGTGGGCGAGCAGAACGAGCCTTGTTTTGAAACTCAAGTCCAACAGCAGTGGCAAGAGGCGAGCGAGCCGGCTGTAACCGATGAAGAGGGAAATTATTCCTTCTCCAACTTAGAGCCGGGTGATTATCGGGTTTGCGAGGTTATGCAAGAAGGTTGGTATCAGTCCTATCCGACCGAGGGCTTGGATTGCGATGGATCTTTCGGTTACGAATTTTCCTTGAGTGCCGGCCAGACCGTGGTTGGCCGAGATTTTGGTAACTATCAAAAGGCTTCTTTGAGTGGCCAGAAATTTAATGATGAGAATGGCAATGGTCTTTGGGACGAAGAAGAATCCGGTTTGAATAATTGGACGATTGAGCTTTGGTCTGGCGAGCAGATGGTTGGCGAAGATGTAACCGAAGAAAACGGTTCTTATTCTTTCAGTAATTTGAATCCGGGAGTTTACACCGTGAAGGAAGTGAATCAACTTGGCTGGTTCCAGACCTATCCGTTGGCTCCGAATTACCACACCGTTTCTTTGTCTTCTAATGATGAATTAGGAAGTATAAATTTCGGAAATTCCGAAGCAGTGAGCGTTTCTGGTTATAAGTGGTATGACCAAAATGGGGATGGCGTTTGGCAAATCAACGAAGTTGCGTTGGCGGGTTGGGAAATCAAGGCTACCCAAGGGGAAGTGGTGAAAACTACCGAAACCGATGGTAGTGGTTTGTATTCCTTTGTTTTTACTCCAGATGAAATGGGCGAGTGGGTGATTAGCGAGACGCAGTCTTCGTTCTGGAATCAAACTTTCCCAATTGAACCGAATACCTATACCGTTGAAGTTACCTCCGTTGGCGCCAGCTTTGTAAATAAGAATTTTGGTAACCAGAGAAAGGCTTTGATTACCGGCAGTGTTTGGCATGACTTTGACCGCGATGGCGTTCGCGACGAAAGCGAATCCCTGCAGGAACCGGGCGTGGAGGGTTGGAATGTTTATTTGAACGAGATGGTTTCTCAGGAAGTTCCTTGCCCAGAAGAACAGGAAGTTCCTTGCTTTGAAACTGAAATGGTTCAGTTAAGCTTGGTTTCTACTGATGGCGCTGGTAATTTCAACTTGCCAATTGAGCATGCTGGCAATTATCGCATTACTCAAGAAACTCGTAGCTTGTGGAAGCAAACTTCCATTGATTCTTTCTTTGATGTCTTTGTGGACGCGGAAGATTTTGGTCCTGGTCAAATCTATCAATACGATGGTTTAAATCGCCCGATTCGTTTCGGAAATCTTCGCTACGAAAACGTTTATGGCGCGAAAGTGGCTCCGGTCAACGGCAATAGCAACGCGACTGACCCGGCTGTAGTGATTGAGCCGGCGACTATTTTGGTCGCCAGTGGACTTGGCAATAGCACTATCCAGTTCGTGAGTGAGACGATGATTACTCGTAGCGATAATCAAGCTCTCAATATTTTAGCTCTGGCTTTTGGAACCTTTGGCGAATCTTTAGTGACTGGTTTGGAAAATGGTTTTGTCGCCGCGAGCGTTTTGCAATGGGGCTTGCCAGACCTAACCTTGGAATTCAATCCGCCGATAACCGTGAGCTTGTATGTTGATCCATTCTTGAATGGCAAGACGCTCAACATCGTTCGTTCTTCTTCCGCGACTGGCGGTTGGACCAACGAAGGCATTGCTTCGCCGACTTGCGTGGTAGTTGACGCGCACTGCACGTTCCAGGCGACGATGGCTTCTTATTACGCCGCGACTTATCAGCCAGGCGCGACTAATCCTGGCGGTGGCGATCCGGGTGGCGGCGGTCCGATTATTCCAAATACCCCAGTAGATAATGGCGGTGGAAACGGCGGCGGTGGAGGTGGTGGTGGCAATATTCCTGTTCCTCCGACCGATAATGGTGGCAACGGTGGTGGAACTTCCGGCGGCGAACAGGGCGGTGGCACTTCTTCTAACGGAAGCGGTGAAACTGGTCCGGTGGCGTTTGCCGGCTTAGCTGGCGGATCTGAAGATACTTCTACCGGAGATTTGACTGGTGGCGAGGGCGGGGAGCTGGAGTTAGCTTCTCTCGGCAATTCTTTGCCGACCGATGAAACTGGATTTTTAGCTAACCTGTTGGATATGTTCGGTTTTGGCGGTTGGATGTTCTGGTTACTACTCATCATTTTGGCTTTGATTATCTGGTATTGGTTGAGACGAAGAAATCGCAGAAACTAAGAGCGCGCGTTCACGCATGTGTTTCAAAAAGAGGGCGAAAGCCCTCTTTTTGATTCCAGAAATTTTGATTATACTTAATGCCAAGAGGTCGATAATTAAAATCATAAATATTTTATGTATTTATCAATTTTACTCGCGAGCGTGGCCGGCATGGTGGTGGGTTTTCTTTGGTATGGCCCACTATTTGGCAAGTTGTGGCGGAATCTAAAAGGGGTTAGCGATGAAGAGATGAAAGCGGCGAAAGAAAAGGGAATGGCTTGGATTTTTATCCAGAATTTCCTTGCGTATGGAGTGATGTCTTATATTTTTTATGACGTGGTGGGCGTGATGTTCCTGCCTTTCACGCAAGCGCTTTGGGCGACTTTCTCGCTCTGGCTTGGTTTTGTGGCTACCGTCGTTTTCGTCAATAACCTTTATAGCGGCAAGCCGTCTTACGGTTTGTTCTTAGTTGATTCGTTGCATTATTTAGTAGTAATGGAGGTAATGGCTGTGGTTTTGGTTTATTGGGGATAAGGATTAGCCCGCCTTCGCCAAAGGCTTCGGCGAGGCGAAGAAAAAACTCCGACGCGCCTGTGGCGGTCGGAGTTTTGGTTTAGGGGACTTTTTCTAAGTGATGCGGTTTTTCTTCGGTGGAATAAGGCAGAAAAAACGTTTGCCAGATGTTCAGTAAATCTTTGTTGCGGGAATATTTTTTTCCGGCAAAGCAGTTCAATAGATTTTCTCCGCCGGATAAAAAGAAGGAAAGAGGAGTGGCAGGATAAAGATAATATATTTTTTCCCAAACAATCAGAACGCGGTCGCCGTTTTGAACGCCGGCTTCCCAGAATTTATAAGCGGGGATTTTTTGAAAATTGGGGCTTTTTTCGTGAAAGAGCATCGGTTCGCTTTTTTCGTGAACGAGAACGGGCGTGTAGCAACCGGAAAAAATGGCGGCCAAGAAGCAGGCGGAAAGAGTTTTCATCGCGCTAACCTCCTCAGTGGGTTCTGCGGGGATTATAAGGGAAGCGGCGAAAAAAGCCAACTTAGGCGAAGAGCCAGTATTTGAAAATTACGTAGAGGGCGCGCACGCCGTCGGTCCAGCGGATTTTTTTACCTTCCGCGTAACTACGGCCGTAGTAAGAAATTCCCACTTCGTAAAAGCGCCAGCGTTTTTTGGCAAGCTTGATGGTTACCTCCGGCTCAAAGCCGAAGCGTTTTTCTTTCAAATTGACCGAGCGGATGGCTTCTTTGGTAAAAGCTTTGTAACAGGTTTCAATGTCAGTTAGGTTTAAATTGGAAGCCAGATTGGTGCAGAAAGTGATAAATTTATTGCCAAGATAGTGACCGAAATACATGACATGATGCGGGGAAGAGCCGATAAAACGAGATCCATAAACGACATCCGCCACGCCCATGATTAGCGGTTTTAAGACGCGTTCGTATTCATTGGGATCGTATTCCAAATCCGCGTCTTGAATGATGATAAAATCGCCGGTGAAGTGTTTTAGGCCGGTGTGTAGCGCCGCGCCCTTGCCTTGATTGGTTTCGTGATGAAAAACTTTTATTTCCGGAAGATTCAGGGATTTTAAATAATCAGCGGTGCCGTCTTTGGAGCAGTCGTCCACAATAATAATTTCTTTCGTTAAGCCGAGTTTGGCTAAATCAACTTGGCGGACGCGCTCTAAAAGAATCGGCAAGGTTTGTCGTTCGTTATAAACTGGAATAATAATTGAGAGTTTTCGGACTTCCATTTATTGGATGTATAGCATATATTTTGAGCATGAACAAAAGGTTTGACGCCATCATTGTTTTGGGCGGAGGATTGGATGGAAGGGGCGGCATTCCGGCTTGGCCGAGAGCGCGCTTAGAGAAGGCGTTGGAGTTGGTGGAGAGCGCCGATTTTTTAATTACCACTAGCGCTGGTACCACGCATAAACCGCACCCGCTTGGCACGGATGGTTTTCCGGTTTATGAATCCGCGGCCGCCGCCAATTTTTTAATTTCCCGTGGAGTACCGGCGGAAAAAATTTTAACGGAAACGGTTTCTTTGGACACAATTGGCAACGCCTATTTTGTCCGCGCGATTCACACCGATCCGCGCGGCTGGAAAAATTTGGCGTTGATTACTTCGGCTTTTCACCTGCCGCGCACGCGTTCTATTTTTGAATTTATTTTTTCGCTCCAACCGGCGTCGGTGAAATATAATTTTTCTTTCATAGAAAGCTCGGATGCCGCCGCGGATCCGGAAATTTTACGGGAAAGAATCCAGCGCGAGGCGGAGTCCTTGGCGGCGTGGGAGAAGACCAAGGCTAAAATTAAAAGTTGGGCCGAATTTCACCAATGGCTTTATACCGAGCACGCGGCTTATGCTTTGGGTAAACAGCTAAAGAAAGTTGATGGGAAAGTTTTAGAAAGCTATTAACTGGAATTATGAACCTGCCTGCCGGTAGGCAGGTCAAAAATTATGAATAATGGAAATGGATTTTTATCTGCTTATCAAAAATTAAATATAAAACAGAAAGAAGCGGTGGACGCGATTGAGGGGCCGGTGATGGTGATCGCGGGGCCGGGGACGGGCAAGACGCAGATTCTGACTCTGCGTGTGGCGAATATTTTAGCGAAAACTGACACGCCGGCGGACGCGATTCTGTCTTTGACTTTTACCGAAGCCGCGGCGGCGAACATGCGCCGGCGGTTGGTGGCGTTGATTGGTAGTAAGGGTTATTACGCGCAAATTTCCACCTTTCACGGTTTTTGTAATAAGTTAATTCAGGAATATCCCGATTATTTTCCGGCGATTGTGGGCGCCGTGCACGCGAGCGATCCCGAGCAAATCGGTCTGATTCGCGCCATTATTGAAAAAAATCATTTTCAAAACATTAAGCCGTTCGGCGATAAGTTTTTTTACGTGACGACTTTGCTGGCTTCCATTCGCGAATTAAAGCGCGAGGGCGTCAGCGCGGAAAAATTCGCCGAAATTTTAAAAAAGGAAGCGGCGGAATTTGAGGCAACGCCGGATAAAATTCATATCAAGGGAGCGCATCAAGGCAAGATGAAGGGCGAGTATCGCGACTGGCAGAGGGAAATTGAAAAAAATCGGGAATTGTTGCTGGTTTATCAGGAATACCAAAAGGCGCTGGCCGAAAAACGACTTTATGATTTTGAGGATATGATTTTAGAGACGGTGCGGGCGATGGAAGCGGACGAAAATTTCCGCCTGACTTTGCAGGAGCGCTATCAGTATATTTTGGTAGATGAGCATCAAGACACGAATGGCGCGCAGAATAAAGTGCTGGAATTTTTAGGCAGTTATTACGAAAATCCGAATTTGTTCGTGGTGGGCGACGAAAAGCAGGCGATTTTCCGCTTTCAGGGCGCGAGTTTGGAAAACTTTTTGTATTTTCAAAAAAAATATCCGAAGTGCCGGCTGATTTCGTTGGAGGAAAATTATCGTTCCACGCAGGCAATTTTGGATTCGGCGCAGAGCGTGATTGAAAATAATAAAGCGAAAATTTCCAGCCAGCTCCGTTCGCAAAAAAATTATGACGGGAGAAAAATTTCTATCACGCCGTTTATCTTGCCGGAAGCGGAGCTGACTTTTTTAGCGGACACGATTTTAGAGAAAATCAAAATGGGTGAGCCGGCGAGGGAGATCGCGGTGCTTTATAGGGAAAATAAAGACGCGTTGGCGTTGGCTGATTTTTTGGAAAAAACCCAGGTGTCGTTCGTGGTGGAGTCCAATCAAAATATTTTGGAGGATTTGGAAATTCAAAAGGCGATTTTGCTTTTAGAGGCGATTCAAAATTACGGCAACAGCGAGAAGCTGGCGGCGGCTTTGCATATTAATTTTTTGGGAGTGCATCCGCTGGATGTTTACGCTCTGCTGGAGAGGGGGCGGGTCGAGAATTTGTTCCGCTTAATTTCTCACGCCGATTCTTTAAGTTTATTGAAGTTGGAAAAACCGGAGAAGTTGTTGGCGTTGGGAGAAAATTTTCGGCGTTGGAAAGAAAAAAGCGCCAATCTGCCATTTTTGGAATTTTTTGAATTAGTGGCGCGCGAATCCGGTTTTCTGGCGCATCTTCTTTCCGCGTCCGATTATTTGGGAAAAATGGAAAAGTTGGGTACGTTTTACGACGAGGCGCGTAAGTTTGCTGGCAATCGCGGAGAGTATCGTTTGAAAGATTTTTTGACGCATTTGGAAATTCTGCGCGAACATAAGACGCCGATTAAGGCCACCGTTACGCCTTCCATTAATTCAGTTCGTTTGATGACCGCGCATCGCGCTAAGGGCTTGGAATTTAACACCGTGTTCCTCATTGGCGCCACCGACGGGCATTGGGGAAATAAGCGTTCCATCAGCCAGTTTAAGTTGCCGCTGGAAACCACCGTGAAAGCGGGAGAGCTGGAAAAAAATGAAGATGAGCGGCGGCTTTTTTACATGGCGCTGACGCGCGCGCGGGAGGAAGTTTTTATCAGTTACGCCTTGAAGTCTTGGGAGGGGCGCGAGCAGGTGCCGAGCCAGTTTGTGGGTGAGATTAAGCCGGAGTTGAAAATAGAGCTGTCCGGACAGCCGTTTGAAGAAAAGTTTTTGAAAAATCGTGCGATGCTTTTCGCCGAGCGCCAGAAACCGGCGGCGGATATTCGCGAGGCCGAATTTGTGAAAGAATTATTTTTAGAACGGGGTCTTTCGGTTTCCGCGTTGAATAATTATTTAACTTGCCCATGGCGGTATTTTTATCAAAATTTAATTCGTATTCCCAAAGAGCCGAGCGTTCAGCAACGCTATGGCACGGCGATGCACGCCGCTTTGCAGAAATTTTTTAACGCGCGCAAGGCGGGCCAGTTAGCGGAGGAGAATTTTTTGGTGGAGCGGTTTTGGGAAGCGCTGAATTCTTTTCCGTTGGCGGAAATAGACAAAGAAGCATTTCGCCAAAAAGGCGAAAAAACTTTGCGCGCTTATTACCAATTTTATAAAGACAAATGGAATTACAATACGATTACCGAATACCGGATTCCGGGCGTGGATTTAGCGGAGGGGGTTCGATTGACGGGCGTGTTTGATAAATTGGAATTACACCCTTCGACAAGCTCAGGGTATATGCAAGAAGTGGTGGTGGTGGATTATAAAAGTAAGCAACCGGAGAGCCGGAACGCGATTGAGGGCAAGGCCGCTAGTTCGGACGGAAACTATAAGCGGCAACTAGTTTTTTATAAATTGCTTTTGGACGCGGATCCGCAAAAGAAGTTTAAGATGGCGTCGGCGGTAATTGATTTTTTGGAGCCGAACGAACGGGGGATTTTCAAGCAGGAGCAGTTTGAAATTTTGGATACGGAGGTGGAGGAATTGAAAAAAGTTATTTTGGCGGCCGCGGATGAAATCGTGAATTTAAAGTTTTGGGATAAGCAATGCGGCGAAAAAGATTGCGAGTTTTGCAAGTTGAGGGAGATGATGAATTGATAGAGGGATTAGCGTATAGCGTTTAGGGTTTAGAAAATAAAAACTCCGAGAGTGAATCGGAGTTTAGGCAGCTTTATAGATGAGCTGCCGCTTGGTGCGTTCCAGGCGGCCTTGCAGATATTGAATCAGCATAGAACCGCCGGTGCCGTAACGGTTTGAGTTAAGGGAGTTGGTTTCGGTTTGGTTGGCGATGTAGTCATGGGCGTATTGGAGGTGGCGCTCGCGGAAGCGAATCATTTCACCGATGCAAGCGTCGTGCAGTTTGGCTTCTTCGCTTTCCGTGCCGTAGTTATCAAGAACGAGTTGGGTAATTTTTTGGCCGCTCAGCAGATCCAATACATATTCGCGATGTTCTTTTGGAGCATATTCATGCAGACATTTGTCGGTAAAATGCTTCAAGTCATTGGGCGAGTGATCAATTCCAAAAGCGGCATCCAGCGTCGGCATCATCATGCTTTGCGCTCCGGTTTCTCCAATCAGGCGCGCTGGAGTTTTGTAGGCGGGATCAGTCACGCCCAGAAAAATAACCGGATATTGCATGTAGCCAGTAATCCACGGACGAACATATTGAAAATAGCGTTTTGGATCGCATTTTTCGGGCATCCGGAACATGACTTTGTTTACTTTTTCCATTGAGGCGAAGATTGTCTCAAAATGCTTGTGAACAACCTGTTTGAATGTTGGAAACTGCAGGGCGCGGCAGATTTCCATAGCCGGTCCAGCTTCTTGTTCAATTTGTATGTGGATCAAAATGAACCAATCCTCGTCAATTTGCGGCATTCCTAAGTTGAAATTTTTTAGGATGGATAGATTTTCCACCTCAATCGGTCCGTTAGGATCAATCCTAGCCCAATTGTTTAAGGCATAGGAATTGTAGGCGAGAATCGGCGGGCGGCCGAGTTTTTTGGCCACCTCATAAAGCGGAATGGCGATTTGTGGCGGTAAGTATTCAGAGTGGCTTCCGCCCTCCCAAACAAAACCGGCGGCCAAAAACGAAAGATTGCGCATGGCGGATTCAAGCTCTCGCTGATTAAGATTTTCAGGAAGTTGGAGAGCCGGCATGGTTTCTATCACTTTGTTTCTGTAGGATGGTCGTCTCAATAGTTTCGGCAGATCAGAGACGAGATCGTCCCACCAAATCCGGTGTTCCACGGAAAATTTATCCTTAGGCAATTTATTCAGCGGGTCTTCTTCCGGTAGATAACCTCTTTTCAGGAGATTCATAAGTTTTTCCCTTTCGGTTGTAAAGGCGACTGGCAATAGTTTATTATTTTTTGTTTTTTTTGGCAAGTGTCTTAAGATTAAGGTATGGATCAAATCTTGGTTTTAGTTTTTCAGCTGGCGGCGTTGATTTTTTCGGTGATTGTGCATGAGGTCTCGCATGGCGTAATGGCGCTCCGTTTGGGTGATACCACCGCCAAAGATGCCGGACGTTTGACTCTGAATCCCGTTAAACATTTGGATCTGTTCGGTTCATTTATAGTTCCGCTCACGCTGTTCATTTTATCCGGCGGTTCGTTCGTGATCGGCTGGGCAAAACCGGTTCCCTACAATCCTTATAATTTGAAAAATCCGAAATTGGGATCGGGTTTGATTGGCGCCGCCGGTCCGTTCAGCAATTTTATTTTAGCCGTGGTTTTTGGTTTATTGATACGCCTGCTGGTTCCTTATGCGGAAATTCAAATGATCGCCACGCTGATTTATCTTTTCAATATCGTGGTTTTCGTAAACATTTTATTAGGGGTGTTTAATTTAGTTCCTTTGCCGCCGCTGGATGGCGCTAATATTCTTTTTTCAATTTTGCCAAAAAGTTGGGCGCCGGTTCAGGGATTTTTACAGCAATACGGTTTCTACTTGCTGATCACCTTCATGTTTTTTGGTTTTCAGCTGATTGTGCCGATTATTGAGTTTCTTTATAGATTGATTGTTGGTTCGGTGATCGGAAGCTGATTTGACATTTGATGCCGGTTTTTGCTATCCTCTTACCTATGCCGACAATCAATCAGCTTATTCGCAAGGGAAGAAAAAAGCTGACATCCAAGACAAAATCACCGGCTCTCCGTCGGTATTTTAACGTTTTAAAAAATAAGCCATTTGGCATCGCCGCTCCTTTTAAGCGCGGCGTGTGCTTGAAAGTTTTTACTACTACTCCCAAGAAGCCGAACTCGGCTTTGCGTAAGGTGGCGCGCGTGCGTTTAACCAATGGCATGGAAGTAACCGCCTATATTCCCGGTGAGGGACACAATTTGCAGGAACATTCCGTGGTGGTGATCCGTGGTGGCCGCGTGAAGGACTTACCGGGCGTGCGTTATCACATTGTCCGTGGCGTGCTGGATACCAGTCGCGTGGATGCCAGAAAACAACAGCGCTCTAAATATGGCGCGAAAAGACCGAAAGCAACTGAATAAAAATTATGCGTAGAAAAAGAAATTACAAAAGAGATTATAAGCCAGACGTTAGAAATAATAGCGTGACCGCCACTCGCTTCATTAACTATTTAATGCACGATGGCAAGAAGGCCACTGCGCAGAAAGTTTTTTATGCCGCTTTGGATAAAGTGGAGGCGGAAACCAAGCAGAAGGGGATGCAGATGTTTGAAAAGGCGTTGGAGAACGCCGCGCCGTTCGTGGAGGTGGTTAGTAAGCGCGTGGGTGGCGCCAACTATCAGGTGCCGCGCGAAGTGCGACCAACCCGCAAATTCATGTTGGCCGCTCGTTGGATGATTGAGGCCGCTCGTAATAAAAAGGGAAAGCCGATGGCGGAAAAACTCGCCGAAGAAATTGTTTTAGCCGCCAAGAACGAGGGTTCCGCGATTAAAAAGAAACAAGACGTTCACCGCATGGCTGAAGCGAACCGCGCTTTTGCCAACTTCAACTGGTAATTTATGGCTCGCCAATATCCATTAGAAAAATACCGCGATATCGGTATCATCGCGCATATTGACGCGGGAAAGACCACCGTTTCCGAGCGTATTTTGTTTTACACCGGTGTTTCACATAAAATCGGCGAAGTGCACGAGGGCGATACCGTGATGGACTGGATGGAACAGGAGCGCGAGCGCGGCATTACCATTACCGCCGCCGCCACGAACTGTTTTTGGATTCCCAGCTACCACAAGGGTGATAAGAATTTTGAACATCGTATTAACCTGATTGATACTCCGGGTCACATTGATTTTACGGTGGAGGTGAAGCGCTCTCTGCGCGTGCTGGACGGCGCGGTGGTGGTGTTTGATGGCGTGTCCGGCGTGGAGCCGCAATCTGAAACCAACTGGCATTACGCGGATGATTACGGCGTGCCGCGCATTTGTTTTATTAATAAATTAGATCGCACGGGCGCGAGTTTTGAAAACAGTTTGCAGTCCATTAAAGAACGCTTGAACCCGAACGCCATGCCGATTCAATTGCCGATTGGTTTAGAAAGCGCTTTTGAGGGTATCGTGGATCTTTTGAAAATGAAGGCCTATTATTTTGAGGGTGAAAAAGGCCAGCAGATTGTGGAAAAAGAAATTCCGGAGAATATGAAAGCGGAAGCCGCCAAGCGCCGTGCGGAGTTGGTGGAAAAAATCGTGGAGCAGGAAGACGGTTTGATGGCGCAATATTTGGAGGGCAAAGAAATTCCCGTGGAAGAGTTAAAGCGAGTTTTGCGCGCCGCGGCGATTAAATTAAAAATTATTCCGGTAGTGACGGGTTCGGCTTTGAAAAATAAGGGCGTGCAGTTGGTGTTGGACGCGGTCATTGATTATTTACCCTCTCCTTTAGATATTCCGCCGGTGAAAGGAACTGATTTAAAAACTGGCGCGGAGATTTTTCGCGCGCCGAAAGATTCCGAACCGTTTACTGGCTTGGCTTTCAAAATAGCCGCGGATCCGTTCGTGGGCTCTTTAACTTTCTTCCGGGTATATTCCGGAACTTTGAAGCGCGGTTCTTATATTTATAACAGCAGCAAGGACGCGCAGGAGCGCGTAGGCCGTATTCTTCGTATGCACGCCAACCAGCGTGAAGAGGTGGAAGAAATGTACGCGGGCGATTTAGGCGCCGCGGTGGGCTTGAAAGATACTACGACTGGAGACACGATTTGCGATCCGGAGCATCCGATCATGCTGGAAAAAATTCATTTTCCAGAACCGGTTATCTCTCAGCGCATTGACCCAAAGACTAAAGCTGACCAAGAAAAAATGGGCATGGCTTTGCGGCGCTTGTCTGAAGAAGATCCGACTTTCCGCGTGGGCGGCGATCCGGAGACTGGCGAAACAATTATTCGCGGTATGGGCGAGTTGCACTTGGAAATTATCGTGGATCGCATGAAGCGCGAATTCAAAGTGGAAGCGAATGTGGGTCGTCCGCAGGTGGCTTACAAAGAAACTATTCGCGCGAAGGCGGAGGCTGAAGGTAAGTTTGTGCGCCAATCTGGCGGTCGCGGTCAATATGGTCACGCTTGGATTAACGTGGAGCCGATGGAGCGCGGCAAAGGTTTTGAATTTGTGGATGCCATTAAGGGAGGTTCTATTCCGAAAGAATTTATCAATCCAATTGAGAAGGGTATTGTGGAGGCCATGACGAAGGGCGTGGTGGCTGGTTTCCCTATGGTGGACGTGAAGGTGACATTGTTTGACGGTTCTTTCCACGAAGTGGACTCTTCGGAAGCCGCTTTCAAAATCGCGGGTTCGCTGGCTTTTCAGGAAGGAGCCAAAAAAGCTAAGCCGGTTATTTTGGAACCGATTATGAAGGTGCAGGTAATTGTGCCGGCGGATTTCTTAGGTGATGTAACGGGTGATTTAAGCTCCAAGCGCGGCAAGATTGAAGCCATGAATGATCGTTTGAATATTAAAATCATTGACGCGAAGGTGCCGCTTTCGGAAATGTTCGGTTACGCCACCAACTTGCGTTCCATGTCTCAGGGCCGCGGATCTTTCACGATGGAATTTTCTCACTATGAAGAAGTGCCGAATAGCGTGGCGCAGCTTATTATAGAAGGAAAGAAGTAGACTCGCTTTTTCTTTATTCCCTCACTAACCCGCTGAGTCGCATCCGCATCTCCTCTCTCACCGCTCGCGACCTGCCTCACTCGCTTAACGCTATTTTTCCGGCCATCCTAGGACGCTTCGCTCCCGGAAAAATAGCTACTCGTTTCGGGGTACGCCCGCTCGGGATTCGTTCGGAAATGCGGATGCTCCTTTTTTTAGATTTGTTAGAAATTAAAAAACCGCTCGTGAAAAGGTGGGGGCTGTTTTCTTTTGGATTTAAGTTGTTTGATTTTGGTT
>Ga0247727_10001502_pt1 | contig 55405 bp, 43 predicted proteins | sample WisWelCaveWW1625_FD_202498 | JGI IMG/M metagenome (GOLD analysis project Ga0247727, IMG submission 202498) | Biofilm microbial communities from Wishing Well Cave, Virginia, United States - WW16-25 | ecosystem: Environmental > Aquatic > Deep subsurface > Groundwater > Cave microbial mat | place... | reverse complement strand
AGGAACAATGGGGGGCTCGACATTCGGTGGGACGGCGTTGGCGCAAACACCTTCACGAATAACAGGGGAACTGTCCGGGTTTTCAGGCTGACGGTCAGCGCCACCACAGTCGCCCCCGGAGGGCCGATCACCGTCACGTGGACGGCGTCCAGCGGACGACCCGCGACTGACTGGATCGGGCTTTACGCCTCGGGCGCAGCAGATACTGACGTGAACCTGCTCGGATGGCTGTACACGGGAGGCGCCGCCTCTGGCAGCCTGACCTTCACGGCGCCAAGCCGAGCGGGGCAGTACGAGTTGCGCTATTTTCTGGAAGATGGCTTCACCCAGGTGGCCTGGAGTCCTACGGTAACGGTGCAGTAACTCTGTTCTCAAGAGTGACTGGACTGCGCCTCCAGCGCCTGCAAGGCTTTCTGCATCGTGCCTGGCGACAGATCGTAGCGGTTCAGGATGGGGCGCGAAAGCAGTTGCGCTCCATCCATGCTGGCGGCGGCGGCCAGGGCTTTTTGCTGGTTCGTGGAAAGACTGGCCCACGAGGGCGCGTAGATCGGCGCCTGGCTGCGAACGAGCCGCTGATGCGTGGCCGAGCCGTGGCTTTCGCCACAGGGCAGGCGCTCATCTACGTCTTTGATGAAGACGACCTGTTGCCGGAGCAAGACTTCGGAATAATCGGGCTTTTGGATGACGCCTACCTGGCGCATATCTATGCGGGAACGCTACTCCGGATGTATCCGCAGGCGCCTATTTCCGGAGTGGGTTATCAACCGCCTGACGAGCGAACTCTCAATGTTGTGCGCTCGCTGTTGCCGGCGGGCGTCGCGAGCGCGCTGGAGCGCACAGTCGATAACCTTCTCCTCGTAGCGAACTCGTTGTTTGGCGGAGGCGCAGGCGCCGAAGAGTATCCATCGGAGTCTGCTCCGAGCTTGCAGGTAGGCGAGGCGATACAGGCAATGCGCGCTGCTGGTATCCAGGTGGGATAGTTAAGGCGCCCGCCACTCAAGGGCGTAAATATCCTGCGCCCCCACATCGCGCATCATTATCGGCGAATCATCCGGCGCCAGCCCGATCCACCTGATGGAACCCGATGGAGCGGGAGTGATTCGGAGTTCTTTCAGGCCGGCCCACTGTTCGATCTTACGGTCGCTGATCCGAATGCGTCGCACGAAAGGATAGCTGCCAAAGTAAATGTACTTTCCATCCCGCGACCACTGTGGGTAGGAGAGAGGCATGCTGGCCAGTTCTGTCCACTGCCTTGTCGTGAAATCGAAAAGCAGCAACTTCTGCGAATCGAATGACAATGCCGCCAGGTAGCGCCCATCCGGCGACCAGCGCGGCGAGAACTTGCCTTCAGAGCCGGGCAATAGCGAAACCTGCCTCGTGCGCAGATCGAGCAGGTTGATCGTGTCCGTGGCGGCATTCGAGCCAATGCAAAAAGCCAGCGTGTCGCCATTCGGCGACCAGACCGGATCTCGTTCAACGCGCTCTTCCGGCATCAGTTGCTGTGGCGCGGCGCCATCGGCGGAAACCAGATGAATCTTATAGGGTTTGCCGGGCAGCGCGGCGGTAAAAGCGATGCTCTTTCCATCGGGCGACCAGCGCGGCCCGTAAATCTGCATCGGCGGAAAGCTGAGTTGCAGCCGCTGACTGCCGTCAACGCGGCTCCGCCAGAGATTGCCATCAGGATAAGAGGAGTAAGTGATCCACTCTCCATCTTTTGAAAAACTCACCAGACGAGCCGATATCCCCGGAAGATAGCTGACCCATTGTTCTGTGCGCTTGTCGTACCGAATCAACTCGCCGCGCTTCATTTCGCCGACGGCATAAAGTCTGCGGCCATCCGGGCTAGGAACAGGCGCGCGGAAGTTGATCGGCCCGATAGTCAATTGCGCTGGCTCGCGCCCTGCCTGTTCACTCAATGACCAAATGCTGGCTGTCTGATTTCGCGTAGCTTGAAAGACGAAATGCTTTCCGTCTGCTGTCCAATTACCACAGCATTCCGCCGCAGGCTTGTTCCATCCGGGCAGCAGCGGATGCAGATTCGCGCCATCAGCGTTGACTTCCCACAGCGATGTCGCATTAGTCTGACTTTCCAGGATGGTAAAACGCAACCGGCTTCCGTCCGGCGACCAGCGTGGCCAGTATGCTCTGCCGGCAACGGTCACGAGTTTGTGTGACCCGGTTCCATCATTGTTTGCGACAAAAAGGTCGGAGCCGTTGGCAAAAACAATTTGCCGCCCATTCGGCGACCAGGCTGCGGCGTGCGCCTGAACATCGCCCAGGCGGCGAGGCGAACCGCCCACTACCGGAAGCGCCCAAAGCGGCGATGCGAGCCAGTCCGGAGTGAGGTCAGCCACGAGCAATTCAGCTCGGTTCGGAGATATATCCATGAGGATGGCGCTTCGGAAGGGGGCAGGCAATGTGACCGTTTCACCGCCCGTGCAGGAAACCTGGTTGAGAACAAGCTGCCCACTGACCATTGCCGGAAAATAGAGCCGCAGTCCATCGGTGACCAACGACAACCGCAACGTACGCTGAGGTTGTGTATCATACACTCCCACTGCCTTCGCATTGCCGTCAGTGGTGATCGGGATGTAGCTCGTGACTTTTGGTAGTTCATCAGACGACGGCTTCAATTTCCAGATCAACAAAGCCGCTATGACGGCGACCGGAACCGCCGCGATGACGGCCCACTTGCGCCAACGCGCCGGCGGTTTGGCTGCGATTGGAGCGCTGGCCTGAGCCGCTGCGCGCCCTGACGAAACGTCGCGCTGTAGCCGTTTCAGATCAGCCAGTATTTCTCTGGCCGATTGGCAGCGCAGGTCGCGGTCTTTCTCCAAAGCCTCGCTGATGATGTGTTCCAACTTTACTGGCAATTTGGGATTCAACTGCGTCGGTGGAACTGGTTCGCGGTTGAGAATCGCCTCGAAGATCACCGCGATGGAGGCGCCCTTGAATGGCGCGCTAGCCGTCGCCATTTCGTAAAGCATCGTCCCGAACGAGAACAGATCGGTGCGCGCATCCAGCTCTTCGCCGCGCGCCTGTTCGGGCGACATATACTGCGGCGTGCCCATCACCAGTCCCGGCGCGGTGTCGGCTTTCTTCAGTATCATCGCCTCGCTTTCGGCTTTGATGCCAGCGCCTTCAGTCAGTTTGGCAAGGCCGAAATCAAGCACCTTGACCAACCCGTCGCGCCGCACCATCACGTTCTCCGACTTGATGTCGCGGTGAATGACGCCTGCGGAGTGCGCGGCTTCCAGCGCCTGCGCGACTTGGATGGCGACATCAACCACTTCATTCAGACTCAGCTTCGCGGTCTGCATACGCTGGCGCAGCGTCTGGCCGTCAACATACTCTTCGACTATGTAATGCGCGCCGTCCACCTGGCCGATTTCGTGAATGGTGATGATGTTCGGATGATTGGTCGCGCTCGCCGCGCTCGCCTCGCGCTCGAAACGGCGCACCCGTTCGGCGTCATTCGTGAACTGCGCCGGCAACAACTTGAGCGCGACCTTCCGATGCAGCCGTTTGTCTTCGGCCAGATATACCTCGCCCATCCCGCCTCTGCCCAACAGTGAAATGATTTTGTAGTTCGCCAGTTCCCGTCCGATAAGCTGAGGCGCAGGAGAGGTAACTTCGTCTCCGACAATTTCCCGCGCGGCGACTTCGACGGCAGGCGCCTGAAGGAATGATCCGGCGTCATCGTGCGCGGCGAGCAGCGATTCGACTTCGCGGCGCAGATCGTCGTCGTCGCCGCAAGCTTCCGCCAGAAAGCTCTCGCGCTCATCGCCGCCAAGATCGAGCGCGCGATCATAGACTTCCTTGATTTGCTTCCATCGGTTCGCGTCCATCACCCTCCCCAGCGAAGCTCACGATAGAGCCACGCCTGCAGCAGCGACTCCATTTTCTCATCGGAGATGGCCATAATGATTCTCGGTCGGGCGCTCAAACAGGTCCGGCGCCGGTCATTTGAAAGGGGCTGCAATTTATCACTCCCTCGAGTCCGAAGGCAATAAATCGCCGCCCGCCAGGTTCATCATCGGCGACGGTCGTGTTACCATCCGCCGCCGTGAAAGAGACCGAGATCAATTACGAAGAAGGCGCCTTCGAATTTAGGCAGCAGCTTTTCGGACGACAGCCTGCGGATGATGACCTGGCGCGTCTGGCCGGAGCGTTGGATGGCGCGACGGTCAATGTCTCTGTGAAAAAGAAGAAGGGCTGGCTTTATCTGTCGGTCAATGACGCGCGTTTTGAACGTTATGAGACCAGCATCAGAAAAGACGCGGATGGCAGCCTCTTTGCCTACATTCATCACGCTTACGCGGCGGCGGGGCAGAGCGGACAGGGGCACGGAGTGAGAGCTTTTCTGCGCCAGGTGAATGCGGCGCGACGCCTGGGGCTGAAACGCTTTGAACTGTTTGCAGCCGGACATCCCCGCTCAACGAATGAGAACGGTTACTACGTGTGGGCACGTTATGGGTTCGACGCGCCGTTGCGAGAGGAAGAGCGAGCCATCTTGCCACCGCTATTGCAAGGCGCAACTACGATCAATCAGATTATCCGGCGCGGCGGCCAGAAGTGGTGGAAACGCTTGGGTGATGCTCGCTCGATGAACTTTGATTTGACCGACGACAGTGAGATGATGAGCGTGTTCAGGGACTACCTTGCAGAGAAAGCAATCACCGAGGAGTAAATTTATGCCGACCATTGATGCAGAACGAACCATTCTCACTCCCGAAGAATTCAGCGCGGAGCAGGCCGCCGGCTGGTTTAACCCCGAGTCGAGCTATGATGATTATCTGGCAATGATCCACGCGCAGTGGGAACTCAGACGCGACGCCGAAGAAAAGGCTCGTCGTGAAGGTTATGAACTGGGCGCGCCGCAAATCGAACTGACCCCAGAAGACGAAGCTATTCTTGATCGCGTCTGGGCGAAGCGGGCGGCAGAAAAGCCTGTGGTTGAAACGGCGGAGAAGGCGGATGACGAAGACGAGCAATTGGCGCCGGCGCGCGCTGCCTGATCCGAAGTCGCCCCCTTGCTTATATCTCCACTATCGGTTTTCTCCCAACCCCCTCACCGCGGAATGCCCATTCGCCGCAACAAATCGCCAAACCGCGCGTCGCTGCGGATCGTATCCCAGACCGGATCACCTTTAAAAAACGCCCGGATCGCTCCAGTCGCCAGGCCACGTTCCAGCCACGTCAGCGCCTGTTCCTTCTCGTTCAAGGACGCATAGATTTTGGCGATCGATTGCGCCTGACCCCAAAACTACAGGCTGGATGGTTTGTTGCTGACGGCTCCAGCTTATCTTGGCGAGGGCGGTTTCTCGTTGAGAAATATGGGCTAGCGATCCATGTTCTCTAAAATCCAGATGCTGCCGGACACCTCCGTGATGGGCAGGACGAGCCGATTGGCGGCCAGCGATATGCCTATCAGTTGGACCAGTCGGGGCGACATCATCTGTCCCGGGCTTTCGAAGGCCGTCACGCGAAAAGCTTCGCCCACCGGCTTGCCGCCGGTCGGATCGAACCGCATGCCCCAGACGTTGAAAAATCCGGAGCGGCCGGAGACGAAGTAAATCGTCCGCCCATCAGGTGACCAGCGAAGGATATCATCCCAGTATTTGCCTTCGGTGATCCGCCTCCACTCGCCGCCCGCGGCGGGTATAACATAAATAGTGGAGACCCCAGACTCAGTAGCTTTGATGGCATTGAACGTGATCCAGCGCTCGTCGGGGGAGTAGTGGCCTTGCCAGAGGTTGTATTCCGGGTGAGAGGTCACCACGCGCGTTAGGGTTTCCGCCCGCGGGGCAGCCGAGATCGGGAACAGGCAAATCGCCATTCGCCCCGGGGTTTGGCGGTCGGAACTTCCAAGGATCCATGCTCCATCGGCAGACCAATCATAAGCCACCTCTGTCAACGTAGTTGGGGAAGTGATTAGTTGTTCCTCGCCTCCGCCCGCAGGCAGCAAGACGATTGAAGCCTCAGCCTGGGGCCCAAGGTCGGCGATGTCCGGATTAGCCGAGCGGTAACGACGATAGGCCAGGCGTGTCCCATCACGCGACAAGCTTGGGTGATAACGGCCGAAGTTATCGCCCGCTATCAGTAATGTTTCGCGCCCGTCTTCAAGCGATTTCCCCCAGACTTCCTGCTTCCCGGCGCGCTGCGCGCTAAAAATCAGCTTCTTCCCATCGCGCGACAGTTTTGGATTCCAGGCGTCCATGCCGGCCGAGGTAATTGGTTGGCCACCGCCCTTGGTGCGGCCAGTCTGCGCATTGAACGGCAGCGACCAAACGCGGGTCCGCTCAGTGCGGGTGGTGAAGGCCAGTCTCTTGCCATCCGGGGAGAGCGCCAGGTTCGTATCCAGTCCGGGGCCAATGCTCAGGCGTTCCGGGCCCGCAATCCAGTCTAAGGTCTGCGGGTCAACCTCAACCCGCCAAAGGTTTTTCACGCCCTGTGCAGTCCCTTCAAAATAGAGGGACCGTCCCGAAGACGCCCACAAGAAATCGCTGAAAGTAACGGAAGCTTCTTTAAGCTGCTGATCTACCTGCTTAGTGAGCACTGACCTTACGGGAGTGCCGCCCGCGACAGGCACTGTCCAGAAGCTAGCCCCCAGTTGGCGGTGAGTCCCCCAGAGCGAGACGCGCTCGCCGTCGGGATGCCAGGCCACCTGCGGAGGAGTAATGAATTCGGCGAGAAACTCAGGCAGCACCCCGCGCGGTGCTCTTCCGTCTAAGCCGACCACATACACTTTGGGTGGCTCCCAGACCCACACCAGCGAAGTCGAGAAGAGAATCTGCGACCCGTCCGGTGACCAGCGCGGGCGATAGCCGAAGGATGAAATCTTGCGCTCATTCCCGCCCAGCGCTGGCGCCACGAACAAGCCGCCGCCTTCGCGCTCGGAGCGAAAGACCAGGCGATTGCCGTCCGGCGACCAGTTGGGCTGCCAGTCGTGGGCCGGAGATTTAGTCACCTGTATTGGATTACCTTCGCCCACTGGCTGCGCCCAGATGTCGAAATTGCCGCTGCGGTCGGAACTGTAAGCGATGAAGCGTCCGTCGGGTGACCAAGTCGGCTCACTTTGCAACCCCGGATCAAACGTCAAGCGTGAGAGTTTCGGTTGTAATGGCGGCGGGTTAGGCTGGAATCTCTGCCGCATCAAGGAAACCACATAAACGGCGGCTGCCAGCCCAACGACCAGTGTCGCCAGAGCGACAGCCACGCCTCGCTTGTGACGTTTGATCGTGTTGACCAGAGACTCAGTATTTTTCTCCTCACTGCTCCTTGCTTCACTTCCTTTGCTGTCCATCTCTGGCTTCTGAACGCGCGCCAGTCGCGCTTTTGACTCCAGTTCCTGTTTGAGGTCCTTGAGATCAAGCAGCAAGTCCTTGACGACTTGATAGCGATCCTCACGGTCTTTGCGCAGCGCCTTGCTCACCATGCGCTCAAGCTCTTGCGGCGCGTCGGGCGCACATTCAGCAAGCGGCGGCGGCTCATCCCGCAAGATCGCAGCGATCACTTCGCTTGTTGTGGCGCCTGTGAACGGCGCGCGCCCCGTGACCATCTCGTAAAGCATCACGCCTAAGCTGAAGATGTCCGTCCTCGCATCCACCTTCTCGCCCCGCGCCTGCTCCGGCGACATATAGCGCGGCGTCCCCATCACCACGCCAACAGAGGTGAGGGGGAGCGGGCGCGTGGGGGAGTGGGAGAGCGAACGATCCTCTTCTCCCGCTCTCCCGCTCTCCCGCTCTCTCTTCGGTCAGCTTGGCCAGGCCGAAGTCCAGCACTTTGACCAGGCCGTCGCGCCGCACCATGACGTTCTCCGGCTTGATGTCCCGGTGCGTGATCCCGGCCTCGTGCGCGGCGGCGAGCGCGGCGGCGATCTGGACGGCAAGCTCAATCGCATCCGACGGCTTCATCCGCTGCTGCGGCGCGCTTGTCATTCGCTGGCGCAGCGTCTCGCCGTCAACGAACTCCTCGACGATGTAGCGGCGGCCTTCAATTTCGCCGATGTCGTAAACGGTGATGATGTTCGGATGGTTCAAGGCGGAGGCCGACCGCGCCTCCTGTTCAAAGCGCCGCACCCGCTCCCGGTCGTGCGTGAACTCAGCGGGCAGCAGTTTGACGGCCACTTTGCGACCCAGCCTGGTGTCGAGCGCGAGATGAACTTCGCCCATCCCGCCACGGCCCAGCGGCGCCAGAATCTGGTAAGCGCCGATCTGGCGCCCGGCGCCCGCCTGTGCTTTGATCGTGCTCAAGTCTTCGGCTTCAAGCTGCCGCGCCTCCACCACCAGCGCGTTCTCTTCGATGAAGCTTTCAGCCTTAGATTGAAAGCCGAGGAGGGATTCGACTTCCCGCCGCATCTCGTCATCGCCGGCGCAGGCTTGCTCCAGATAAGCTTCACGCTCTCCAGGTTCAAGCTCCTGAACGGCGCGATAATGCTCGCCGATTTTCTGATAGCGTTCAGGTGTCATAAAAGCATTGCGCGCCGCGCGGAATCTTTTGATCACATCCACTTGACGCCGGCGCCGCCGAATTGGGGTTACCCGCGAATCACGGTGACTGCGCGACCTGACGGCGTCGTGGCGCTCTCGGTCGTAGTGCGCTCGCTGATCGGGGCAGATGCGCCGCGCTGATCAAAGATCACCAGCCAGCCTGTCTCCAGCCCCAACCCGCTCAGGTATTGATCGAGTTGCGCCAGCCCTTCCTGGAGCGGATCACGTTCACCATCGCGCCAGACTTTCAGTTCCATCGCCAACCGCGCTGCGCCGTAAGTCAGCAACACATCCATGCGCCGCGTGCCGATGGCGTACTCGCGTTCGAGTGAGCCGCCGCCGTTCACCACCCGATGCAAAAAGGCCATCAGCACGATGTGCGGCGCGATCTCGTGATAATGCACGCTCTTCAGGAGCGGCTGGCCGTGCTGCCGCCAGAAGGCGAGGAAAGCATCCAGCAGTTTAGCCGGATCGAGCGTGCCGTCCGGGTTGAGCCAGGTCGGCGCGATCTGCGGCAAACTGGCGCGCGTCACAAAAGCCAGCATGGTCGGGATGACTTCGCGGTAGATCGGATTGGCGATCACGACACCGCCGCCATTCGTTTGGCGCACTAGCCCCAGGTCGGCGACGAAGCGTAGATCGTCCTGCGGCAAATCGGCAAAACTTTTCCCAGCCAGGATCGGCTCGATGATGTTGCGGATACGCGGCTCGCGCAGCCGTTCAACCAAAGAGTCCAGATGCGTCTCCTGCCGCTCGATCAGGATTTCTTTGGCCTGCTCAATCCCTTTGCGCGTGATGGGTTGCGTGGCATCCGGCTGCAATTCTTCGACCGCGACTTTGGCCAGCGCATTGACCAGATAGGGTTGCCCCTGCGTCAACTCATACGCGCGTTGCAGCGCGTCAGCGGTGAACACCTGCCCTGTTTCGGCCGTGTGCTGGTGATAAAGCGTACTGACTTCTTCCGCCGTGAAGTTACCGATCGTCAGGGAGCGCACTTTGATGTTGAACGGGCTGGCCGTGCTCAGACGCTCGCTGCCTCCGGATTTCATTTTGTAATCGCGCACGTCTCGCAACCCGATCAGCGCCAGCGACCAGGGGAAGCCTTTGGGCCGTTGCGGATAACCGGCGCGCAGTTGGCGTAGAAACGAAAGCAGCACGTCATCCTGCAACGAATCTATCTCGTCAATGAATACCGCGAGCGGCCGTGGCGAGGCCAGCGTCCACGCCTGCAACGCATGGCGGATGCGCGCGCCGGGTTGCGCCTGCGGCCACGGCGGCGGTTGCAAATCTGCCGGGAGCAGCACGGCGTCGGCGCGCCAGCCGTCCAGCACAGCCAGTTCCGCTGCGCCTGTATCGCCGGGGAAAGCCGCCCCCGGTTCCGCCGTGACGACCACCGCATTGAAGCGCCCTTCCGCGACCAATTCCCCCGCCAGTTGCAACATCATCGTCGTCTTGCCGACCTGCCGGGGCGCGTGGATGACGAAATAAGCTTTCTGGTCAATCAGCCTGCGCAGTTCCGGCAAACGCGTTGACGCGGGCAGCATGTAATGGTCTTCCGGGCGGCATGGCCCGGCAGTGTTGAAAAACCGCATTGCTTTTTTCTCCTCGCGTCTATCTTAACATTCCGCCACACTGCCGCCGATGGCCGAGGCGCCGCAAGGCCGGGTTTATCTCAACTGCTCGTATTCTCTCCTGGCCGCGCGCAAAACCGGCAGCTCAGCGTCAGCCTCCTTCCGCGACGCAAAGAGATCATCCCAAGCCTTCTGACTCTTCGCCGCATCGCCCGTGAGCGCCGCCGCGCGAGCCAGCCCCAGATGCGCGAGCGGATACAACGGTGAGAGCGGCGCATAACCACGATGGTCGAGAATCTTTTGAAACTCCGCCGCCGATCTGGCGCCCGGCGCCCGCCTGTGCTTTGATCGTGCTCAAGTCTTCGGCTTCAAGCTGCCGCGCCTCCACCACCAGGGCGTTCTCTTCGATGAAGCTTTCAGCCTTGGATTGAAAGCCGAGGAGGGATTCAACTTCTCGCCGCATCTCGTCATCGCCGGCGCAGGCTTGCTCCAGATAAGCCTCACGCTCTCCGGGTTCAAGCTCCTGAACGGCGCGATAATGCTCTCCGATTTTCTGATAGCGTTCAGGTGTCATAAAACAGTGATGAGTGATGAGTGACAAGTGATGAGTGACAGACATCTTTATCTTGTCACTTGTCACTTGTCACTCGTCACTGATTTGCTCAATTCTCGCAGTAACCACACCTTGGCCATGCTCCAATCACTCCTGACGGTGCGTGAAGTAACTCCCAACACCTCGGCGGTCTCTTCTTCGGTCAATCCGCCAAAGAAGCGCAATTCAACGACTTTGCTCTGTCGCGGATCGAGTTGGGACAGCGCCGTCAGCGCATCATCCAGCGCCACTAAATCCGTGTCGCGCGCTTGAGTAACGATCAGCGCTTCGTCCAATGAGACCTGCTGCGCCGGACCGCCTCGTTTGAGCTTTTGTCTGGCGCGCGCGAAATCAACCAGGATGCGCCGCATCAGGCTGGCCGAGATGGCAAAGAAATGGGCGCGGTTCTGCCAGTCAACATTGTGGGCGTCAATCAAGCGCAAATAGGCTTCGTTGACGAGCGCCGAGGTCTGCAAACTGTGTCCGGCGCGCTCCTTCCGCATAAACCTGTGGGCAATGCGCCGCAGTTCCGCGTGAACCAGCGGGATCAGGCGCTCCAGGGCCGAGGCGTCACCCGCGCGCCAGGCCAGTAGTAGCCCGGTCACTTCCGCCGAACGTGATGTTCCGGATGGAGTCCCAGATGGGGTCCCAGATGGAGTCATGGCTTCCGCCTATTGATCGAATTTGATAGCTGTCGCTGCTTCCCCGGAAGAACGCGGCCATTCTACACCCGCAGCCGCCTCGCAAAAAAAGTTTTCCCGCCATTTCCGCTTTTTCCCGCCATTTCCGCATAAGCCGCCGAGAGAACAAAAACACACGGAGGTAGCATTATGAATTGCACGGCGGACAACTCGATTAACAGGCATTACAACATTCGTTCCTTCGCGCTGGCGCTGTTGCTGGGCGCGCTGTCACTGACGGCTTTGGCCGTCCCACGCGCTGCCGTACAACCAACCGGCGTGCGCAACAGTTCCGGCCCCCAACGCCTGAATGAAAAGCAATTGCGACAGGCGCAGGACAGCTTGCGGCACAAAAGCGGATTTATGGAATTGGGCTTTGACGAACAGGGCGCCTTGACGCTCGGCAATCGCCAGCGCATCCAGGGTGGTTCAGCCACGGCGCGGGCCTTACTGATCGCAGCGGTGGACAGCGCGAACCTGTATGAGTTGGAGAGCCACGAGCGTTCGCCTGACGTGGCCTTTGCGCGGCTTTACGAAAGTGAAGACCGGGAGTTCGGCGAGACCGGCAAGCGAATGACCATTTACCAGGTGCAGCTTGATTTCGCCGACTTCAGCTACGTATCCGGCGCGCGCGAAGCCAAAGCGTCCTTCGATGTCGGCATCAACTTGTTGCACGAATTGACGCACGGGGTTTTGAAACTGCAAGACCCGCGAGGAGAGATGGATCAGATCGGGGAGTGTGACGCGCACGTCAATCAAATGCGCCGCGAATTGCAGTTGCCCGAACGGTTGTATTACCACCCCGGCATCTCCGTAACTCAAACCCTCAGTGGGACACGCATTGTTTGCGCCCGGCTGGAGTTTGTCGAGCGCCAGGCGGGGCAGTCGCAGCCGAGCGCGAAATACGAACTGACCTGGCTCCCCAGCCATGTCTCGCCCAACGCGCAGAACATCGCCGGTCTTCAACAGGGCACGTTGGTGGCGAGGAGCCGATAAATCCCGCTCCCCGTTCCATTTAAAAGTTAAGACGTGACTCAGATGTCACTGCGGACTCCGTGCCACTGTCATCCTTCCGTTGTTATCGAGTGAAATCTGTAGCGCCGAGTTCCTGAGGTCGGGGTTGGCCAGCAGGTGTTTGGCCAGCGGCGCGACGACCATCGTCTCAATCGTCCGCTGCAACGGCCTCGCGCCGTAACGTTGGTCGAATCCCGATTTGATCAGGCGCTCGACCAAATCCTCCGACCACACCAGCTTCAGGTTGTTTCTCTGCAAACCTTCGCGCGCGGCGATCTCGCCCAGTTCTTTCGCGGTGATTTCGCGCATCATCTCCTTCGACAGCGAATTGAACTGCACGACGGCGTCTATGCGGTTGAAGAATTCGGGACGGAAGAAATTCATCGCTTCGCGCGAATACGACGGCAGACCGCGCGATTCGAAGCCGATGTTTTCCAGCTTGTCGGCTCCCAGGTTCGACGTCATCACGATCACTGCGCTGCGAAACGTCGTCACCCGGCCGTAACGATCCGTCAGTCGCCCTTCATCGAAGACGCTCAGCAGAACGTCGAAGACCTCGGCGTCGGCTTTCTCGATCTCGTCGAGTAACACGACGCAGAAGGGTTGTTGGCGGACTTTCTTGATGAACTCGCTTGGCTCGCCGTCAGGTCCCAACACCAGCCGCTGCGCCGCGCCCAGGTGTGAGTATTCGCTCAAATCCAATCTGACCAGACGACCTTCGGGACGATCCGTAGGACCTGACCGTTCGCCGTGACCGAAGAAGTATCGCGCGATGGCGCGAGCCATTTCGGTTTTGCCCACGCCCGTCGGGCCGCAGAACAACAGCACGCCGAGTGGACGGTTCGGATCGTTCAATCCGGCCTTGAACGTCGTGACCAGATGCGCTGCCGTCTGACAGGCGCTGTCCTGTCCGATAACCTGTTTGCGGAACGCTTCGAGGACGTTCGCGTAATCGAGCGGAAGCTCGTCGCGCAGAAACATTTCGGGCAAGCCTGTCTGGCGGATGAATTGCCCGATCACGTCGCTGGCCGCGATCAAGCTCTGGCGATTTCGCGCCGCGCGGTCTGCCAGGTCGTTGAGGAACGCGACCGATTTACCGGGGAAAGCCTGATAGGGAAGAAAGCGATTAAACAGGCGGTGGATCATTGCCGTCACGCCTTCGGCGAATTCGATCCGGTGGTTGCGCGCGTGGTTGGCGGCGATGCGGTTGAGGATCGTGATCGCCTCCTGCCGCCCGAAGGGTTCGAGCTTCAGGATTTGAAACAGGTCAACGAAGCCGGGCAGCAACCGTCTGGCCGCGTCCAGCTCGGCTGGCGTAGCTTCGGCGATCATCCGCAACTCACCGCGCTGCAGGTACGGCATAAAGTATGTCGCCAGGCTCTCGACCACGCCGCCGCTGCCCGTGCGGATCAGATCGAGGAGGTTGTCGAGGCAGAGCACGCCGTTGATCTCCGACAACTCTTCGATCACCCGCTCGCAGCGCGCCTGCCATTCGCCCAGGTATTGCATTCCGGCGATCAGCCGCGCGCCGGAAGTCAGCCAGTGTTTGAAGCGGAATTTTGGCTGGTCGTCATCGCTCTCGCCCTCCGGTTCCGACAGTTGTTCGATCTGGCGCACGGCTTCGATCAGGACGGAGGTCTTGCCCACGCCCGATTCGCCCGCGATGAGGACGTTGGCTCGTTCGCGCCCGATGCGGCGAATCAAGTCTGCGACCTCGCGCTCGCGTTCCCAGGCGCGCGAAAAGCGGCGGCGGAGCTTCTTGTCGCCGAGCGGCTCGGCCACGGTCTCCAGCGTCTCGAGCGAAGGCGCGATCGAATAATCCGGCTCTCGCGCGTTGACGTGGAGCACAATCTCTTCCAGCTCCATCTCGCGCGGCTGGAGGTATCGCGCCAGCGCCACGGGCGACAACCCTCTGAGCTGTTCCTGGGCGTAATGCGTCGCCAGGTCTCTCAGCTTCTGCGGCTCGCTGTAAAAGAATTTTGCGCCCAAGGTGGGCAACGAGCAGACGTGCAGCCCGGCAGAGCTGCGCCCGTAAACGACCGGCACGCGCAGCACGACTATCTCTTCACAGGGGAAGATTCGGTCGCCGACTTGATATTCGGGCCTGATCTCCAATCGCAGTTGAATCAGCTTCGGATCGTTGAAATCAGGCGTCGAGCGCCAGGGGTATTTCTGGAACGACCAGTCGAGGACTTCTTTGAGTTGGTGAACGGCCTCGTCAGCGGTCGCGCCGAATCCGGCGGGCGCATCCGTGTCTTCGACCAATCGAGCAGTGAAATAGCCTGAATAATCTTCCCAAACGAGGATGGGAAAGCGATGAGTCGGCATTGGTTCTCCAAGCGTTATCGCGAGCGGTAGCGAGCGTGACTCCATAGATGGACGACTGATGCAGCCACGCTCGCTACCGCTCGCGGTACTGATTCTGCAACTCCGCCGGCAATTCCAGCGACGAGGCCAGGAAGGCGCGGAAATCGTCCATCGTGGGGAAGCGCGGCGTGGTCAACCCCGAACGCAGATCAACCGTCGTTCTGATCTGACCTTCGAGTTGGCTGTAGATGCGAATGACCGCCTCCAGCGGGCACGGGTCGTCGCTGACGCCGGCTTCGTCCAGCGCGAGTCGCTCGATCCATCGTTGGCGAGCCTTGAGTTGTTCGGCGATGGCGACGCGCGGTCTGGCGGCGTCGAGCGGAAACACGATGACCTGCACGGGCGCCATCGTTTCGTGTTCGTCGAAGTAAAGATGGGTGCCTTGCTCGGCTTGAGCGAGCCGGGCTGCTTGCCTGCCGCTTACCAGCAGCCAATCGTCGGTGCGCATGAAACTCTTCCGATCCGTTGTCAGCAGCTTCACGTCCAGTCCGAATTGCGCGCTGAACAATTCCTGATAAGAGAGCTTCAGCCAATTCCGGTAGGTCGAATAGACCGGGGCGTGCGAGCGCAGCAGGATCAGGACGCGCTGCTCCGGCTGCTCCGGCTCATCCTGCGCCAGGGTTTCAAGCAGCGCCGTCTCGCGCACCGCGTCGGCCAGTTGCCGGCGGAGCGAATGGTCTTCGGGCTGCGTCTGCGCGGCCAACTCGCGCAGGTAAGCGTGAATGTCTTCGGCGGCGAAGAGTTGTTTCAAGATGTGTCTGGGCGCGTTGTCACGGTTCATCAAGGCTCTGTGTTCGCGCGTGCGCGGGACGCGGGGATGGCCTGCGCCGAGCCGCGCCGACGCGCGCGCCGACGATTCGTGCTGCCGGCGCAGCCAATCGCAACTGTGGCGCAGCCGCCGCAGCCGCTCGGTCAATGTGAAGTAGCGGTAATGCTGCGGCTCGACGGCGTCAATCGAGATCGCGCCTGCGGGCCGCATCACCGCAATCTCTTCCTCGAACCGGTTGATGAACTCTCCGATGGATTCGAGCGTCGAGAGCGGATCGTCCAGCAGATCGGCGATTGGCGAAACGGTCTGCGGCTCGGCTTCGATCAGTTCCCGGACTTTGACCTGTAACCGCTCGCGTCCGGGCAGAATATCCACGACGGCTGGCGCGCCGCCGGACATTGCCGCCAGACAGGCCGCCAGCGGCTGCGTCAACTGCTTCTCGATCGCCCGCTTCAACGCGCGCGCGCCGAGCTGCGGATGGAAGCCGGCGTCAATCACTCGTTCGAGCGCGCGGTCGTCAATCCGCAACACGGTTTTCCTGCGCACCAATCCTTCGCGCATGAAGATTTGGTGGATCAGGCCGTGGGCGATGCGCTCGATGATCTTGCGGTCCAGCCGCGCGAACGGGACGAGGCGGTCGAGCCGGTTGAAGAATTCCGGGCTGAAGAATTTTTCGGCGGCCTGCACGTAGATGCTGGTCTGGTTGGCGCGCTGCGATTGAAAGCCCAGGTCGGCGCTCGCTTCCTTCACGCCGAGGTTCGAGGTCAGGATCAGGATCGCGTTCGTGAAGTCCGCGGTGCGCCCCAACGCATCGGTCAACCGCCCCTCGCCCATCACCTGCAGGAGCAGGTTGAAGACGTCGCGGTGCGCCTTCTCGATTTCGTCCAACAGGATGATCGAGAACGGCTGGCGGCGCACGGCGCTGGTCAACAATCCTTCGGGCTGATCGAACGTGCCGACGAGCCTTGAGGAGGCGTCCGGCGAATTGAACTCGTTCATATCGAAACGAACCAGCCGCTCCTCGCTGCCGAACAGCAAGCCGGCGAGCGCCTTCGCGCAGTGCGTCTTGCCCACGCCGGTCGGCCCCAGGAAAAGGAACGAGGCGATCGGGCGGTCAGTATCGTTCAATTTGGCTTCGGCAATGCAGATGGCGTCGGCGCAGGCTTCGGTGGCGGCGTTCTGGCCGATGACCGAATGCTGCAACGCTTCGATCACGTCGTCGCGGCGCAGCTTGTTCGAATCGAGCAGCATCCACCACGCCAACCCGCTCTTCGCCTGGAACTCTTCGATCACCTGACGGAGGCCGATCTGCGAGCCGCGATGCTTGATCGCCATCTGGCGCAGAAACGCGGCGGCCTTGCCCGGAAACGCCGCGTCGCGCACGTAGCGGCGCTGCAGATCAATCGCGGCGGGCAGCGCATCCAGCTCGAAGATGCAGCGGTGCTGCGCTTCCAACTGTCGCAGCAACCCCAGCAGCATCTCGACCGTTTCCTTCTCGCCCGGCTCCGGAACCATCATCACGTGGAACAGATCGGCCAGCCCGCGATCCTGCTCGCGCAGCACGCGCCAGGCTTCGGACGTGATCTCGCCGAGCACGCGCACGTCGCGCCGCTCGAGGTAAGGCTTCATCACGGCGGCGACGTTCAAGCTCGAATCGCGGCTGAGGCCGGCCTTGAACAATCCGATCAGGTCGTCGAAGTAGAGGATGTGGTCGCGCTCCTTCGCCTCTTTCAAAATCGCTATCAGACGGTTCTCCCATTGGCCGACGTAAGACATCCCCGAAATCAGCCGTTGCGGCGCGATCAGCCAGACGTTGTTCTTGTTCTTGAATTGCGATTTGCGTTTGGCCACGGCGCGGAAGACGTACTCTTCGACGAGCGCAGTCTTGCCCGCCATTCGCGGGCCAACCAGCAGCACCGGGCGACGGTCTTCGGCTTTCAGCAACCGCGTCAATTCCTCCACCTCGCGGTCGCGGGCAATGGCGCGGTTAAGCTCATCGGGATAGAGCCAATCCAGACAGCGCCCGACCTGCTGCAGTTCCACCTCGCCGTCCAGCACCTCAGCGCCGCCCAATTGCGCGCGCCATTCCTCCCTCGGAGTTTTGGCGACGAGCGGCGGATTGAACTCAAGCTCCACGGTGCTCGCCCAGGCTTTGCCCACGACCGAGAAGTCTTCGGGTCTCGGCAGGGATTGATCTTTGCGCTTGCCTTTGCCGCGAAAGTGCTGGGTCAGGACTTCCGCCGCGCGCGACTCGATCGTCTCGCCGCGCTCGATCTCGAACCACAGGTCGGGCAGGTTGGGCGAGAACGCGATCCGGCGGTTGAGGCTGTGGAAGGTGACGAAGAGGAATTTGCACGCGACCCGGCGCGTCTTCAGGTCCAGGTTGAACGAGAGGAAGTGGTCGTCAAGCTCCGGCGCGAAGGAATACCCGGCCAGATCGCTGTGCCACATCTTCTGGCCCGCCTCGTTAAGCTCGCGCCGCATGGCTTTGGCGAACCGCGAGACGGCGCGCTGCAGCTCTTCGTCGCGACTCACCGGTTCCTGGAAGAAGAGCGGGCGGACGAGGTAGAAGGATGATGATTGCTCCGGCTGTTGCTGTTGTTCAATGTAGATTGGAATGGTGATTTTCATCTTTGAGTTACTGCCGCCCGCGGTCCTTTTCAATTTCGGCCACGATTCCGAGATGTTGGCAGAGGACGCTCAATACCTCGCGTGTGATTTCAGCCAGTGGTTTAACTTTGAGGGTCATTGCTCAATCTCCTCCAAAAGCTCGATGGGCGAAACAGCTTTCAATATTTCATTATTTGGGCTGTTGCCCAATTCATGCCGGTCTGTGTATGATACGTCTGCAAGGAGGTCTTTATGCCAGCACGGAAAACCGTTCGGAAGAAGGACGTACAGAACAACCATACGACTCTGGATACTGCGATGGCCAATCTTCTAGAAAGTATGGCCGTGCTTAACCAAACTCAGGCGATGTTCAATCAGAATCTGGCCCTGACCAATCAGCAGATTGCGCAGAACAATGCAGAAATCAAGCAGATCAACCGGGAGATCGAAGAGCTACGCCGGGAGAGCGCAGAGCGTTTCGCACGGATAGAGCAATTGCTGATCAGGCATGAACTCATGCTCCAGGAACTGCCCGAGGCCATCCGGCAAAAGATCGGTTTTGAGAAATAGCAGTTACTCCTCGATCAGCTTCTTCACCTTCGCCATCAAACTCTCTTCGATCAACCCGTTCATCAGCTCAACCGTCACCGTCCCCGACCAGGCCAGCTTTCGATCCAGCACCGGGTCGTCAATCAGCGATTGATCCAAATTGTAACTGCGCCGCTTCTCCTGATGCCCGATGGCGTCGTGGCGCGTGATGTTCGCCGGAACGCGGTACTCTTCGATTGCGGCATTGCTCGCGTCAACCAGCACCCGCGACGATTTCCTGTCCTCGGTGAAGGTGTGCAGCCCGCGCTCGGCTTCGAGCTTCAAGTAAGCGAGCGGGAAGTTGACGGTCATCGCTATGCCGGCGATGTCTTCGCGCGGCGCGTTGAGGTACTGATCCGGCTTCTCGATCTGTGTGCGCTCGACCGGCGGCTCGTCCGTCTTCGCTTCCTTCTTCTTTTTGGTCTGAGCGGCGGTCTTGGCCGTGAACTGCCAGACGCCGATCTTGGTGTCGGGCAGGATTTGCCGCATCGCAATCAGGTAGTAGACCCGCGCCATCTCGAACAAACGTTTGTAATCCTCGCCGAAGATGGCGAGCGTGATCGTGTCGGGCTTTTTGAACCGCATCGCGTAGACTTTGATCAGCAACTCCCGCCAATCTTTCGACGCGGCGGCCAGACGCGGCCTGACCTCGTCGAGTTCTAGCTCCGCATTGCCGTAAAGCTCGAGCAGCGTCTCGTGTTCGAGCTGCGCGATGCGCGCGGCGAAGCCCTTGATCGCCCGCGCGATCTTTTGCAGCTTCGACAATTCGGCGACGCGGGCGAGTTCCACCGGGTTCTGCCAGTTGGCCCGCCGCAACTGCTTTTCAATCCGCTGCAGGTTGTAGATTTCGTTCTCCAGGTTGCGCGCGGTGGCGCTGCGCTCCAGCGCCTGCGACTGGCGGCGGAGCGACGAGCATTGGCGCGCCAACTCGGCCACCGGGGCTTCTGCGATTTGAATCGTCGAGCGTCCGGCTTCGGCGCTCGATTGGTGAACGTTGAGTCGCAGTTTTTCGTCTTCGATCCACAGGTTGACGCGGACCGGGTGGTCGTCTGTCCGCTCGTTCAACGCTTCGGACAGCGGCGCCAGCAATTCGCGCGCGATCACGCGCTTGAGCGGGCGCGCGCCGTAACGCGGATCGTAGCCGCGATGCGCGAAATGCTTCGTCACACCGTCCCAGACTTTCAACTCCACGCCGCGATAGCGGATGCCGTCGCGTTGTTTAATCCGTTCGATCTCACGCCCGGCGATTTCCAGCACCGTCGCTTCGTCCAGCGGCGCGAAGGGCACGATGCGGTCAATGCGGTTGAACATCTCGGGCCTGAGCGCCGCGCGCACCGCGTTGGTGAAATGTTTGCTCGCCGCTGCCCGGGTGGCGGCGGCCTGGCCGAAGCCGACCAAGCCGCGTTGAAACGATTCAGCGCCGAGGTTCGAGGTCATGATCACCACGGCGTTGCTGAAATCTGCCACGCGGCCCATCGAATCGGTCAAGCGGCCTTCGCCTAAAACCTGCAACAACAGATCGAAGAACGACTGGTGCGCTTTCTCGAATTCGTCGAGCAGCACGACGGCGAAAGGCTGTTCGCGCACTTTCGAGGTCAGCAATCCTTCCGCCTGGCCGTAGACGCCGCCGATCAGACGGTTGACCGCGAATGGATCGGAGTATTCGCTCATATCGAAGCGCGCCATTCGATTGCGATCCTGGAAGAGAAATTCGGCCAGCGATTTGGCCATCTCGGTCTTGCCCACACCGGTTGGCCCGATGAAAAGCAGCGAAGCGATGGGTTTGCGCGGGCGGGTCAATCCGGCTTTGACCGTCGCCAGCAGATCAACGATCAGGTCAACCGCGTCGGGCTGCCCGATCACACGCTGTGCGAACCAGGCGCGCGCGGCGGCGAGATCAAGCTCTTCCCGCTCGTCCAGCAGCACGCGCGGCAATCCGGTTTCGCGTGAGAACGCCGCGGTCACGTCTTCCGCGTTCAACGTCTTTCCTTCGGGCCGATCCTGCAACAGATTTTTCAGAAACCGCACGGGGCGTCCGGGATAGGCCGAATACGTGGCGTAGCGGCGATGCAGTTGATCAATGCGTTCGATGGCTTCCAGCTCGACGCAGTTTTCGCTCTCCTGCGCGAGCGCGAAGTTGAGCAGCACGCCGCGTCCACGTTCGATGGAAGGCTCTTCGATCTTCAGTTGGTGAAAGGCGTCGAGCAAGCGCGGATTCAGGCGTTCGACCAGCGCCAACTGCTCGGGCGCGCATTCGGCGATTGACAGCACGTCGCCGCGCGCGATGTACGGGCGCAGGAAATCGGCTATGCCCTGGCTGTTCGAGATGCTCTTGCCCACTTCCATCAATTCGATCAGGTTGCCGAGATAAATGATCGCGCGCTCCTGAGCGGCTTCGCGCCACAGCCGCTGGCAACGCTCCTGCCACTGGCCGAAGCCGGACATGCCGGCGACCAGGCGTGAGCCGTTGGTCGCCCAGAACGGCGTGTGCGCGAGCTGAAAATCCTGACGCCGCCGCGCCAGTTCGTAGACAACCGCCGTTTTGCCTACGCCCGAACGTCCGATGAGCAGCGCGCTGCGGGGAGCGCGTCCGGTCAGCGTCTCAGCCAGTTGAGCGACGATCTCTTCCATCTCGTAGGCGACCGGCAGCTTCTCTTTGGTCAAATCCGTGGCGGCTTCGGCCAGCGCCGATTGCTTGTCTTCCTCTCTTTTGGCGTCTTTCGCCAGGAGTTGTTTCGGCGTGAGCAAAGAGACCTCGACCGAATTATGGACGATTCTCAGCTCCCGTTCGCGTTGCAGCCAGATAAGCTGGCCGAGCGAATCCAGCGCGTTGCGGCGCGCCAGCGTTGCGCGGATGTGTTGTCGAACGAGTTGATCGAGAGCCTCCTTCGTCGGCGGTTTGGTAGCGACCACTGCGATGCAGAGCGCGGGGACGTAGGCCAACTGCGCCACGTCGCCGTGATTCCATCGGACGATTGAAAATTTAAGCGCGAGCGGCGTGCGCCACAGATTCTGCCCCGCTGGCGGATCAATCGTGACCGGCACTTCATCCAGTTCGGGCACGCCCGCCGGGTGGCGTTGATGCAGAGCGACGAGGGGCGACTCTTCGACGATCTTCCGGATGTTGGCTTTCAAACTCTCGACGGCTTTCTCCTCGTCGAAATCGAAACGCAGGATTTCCGGGAAGAAGAGCGCCTCGGCGAAGCAGCCGGTGTTTTCGAGCGTTTCGACGACGGCGATGATTGGAAGATCGTGTTTCGGCATTGCTCCAGGAATGTTTGAAACGGAATTGACTGAGCGATACCGCAATGGAGCGGCGAGCATATGGCAGCGCGCCGGGCCAGTCAATTCGTCCGCAATGAATCGGCAAATAAAAACGCGAACGAAGCGTCCGATGTGAAGCTACGTCTTGCCGGATTGGGCAGGCAAAGTATAAAGTTCGCGCATCAACAGACAAGACCACTCATCACTCTTTCGTCTAAGGAGAACAACCATGAGGATTCTGAAGAAGGCGCTGCTCGCGTTGCTGGCCATAATCGCGCTTTTGGCGGTAGTCGGATTCCTGCTTCCGTCGAAGTATCGGGTTGAACGCAGTGTCGTGATGCGCGCGAAGCCTGAAGCTGTCTTCAATCAACTGCAAACTTTGAAGACGTGGCCGGAATGGACGGCGTGGAATGTGCAGAGATACCCGGATATGAAGACCTCTTTCAGCGGCCCCGAAGCGGGCGCCGGCGCAACTTACAATTGGGACGGCCAATCGGTAGGCGTAGGCTCGCTCAAGCTCACCGCCGCCGATCCGCAGAAGGGGATCGCTTACGATCTCGATTTCGACAGCGGCCAATATCTGTCCAAAGGCGAAATCAAGCTGGAGCCTTCAGGCGAGCAGCTCAAAGTGACCTGGAGCAATGAAGGCGATCTGGGTTGGAATCCGGTCAACCGCTACTTCGGGTTGATGATGGACAGAATGATGGGGCCGGATTTCGAGACGGGATTGAACAACCTGAAGCAAAAGCTCGAGAGTCAATAAACCATTTCGATTTGATAGGAGCGAAGCTATGTCCGAACCAGTAATCATTGACGCCATTCGCGCGCCGATCGGCAGAATGAACGGCGCTTACCGCGAAACGCGCCCCGACCAATTGCTCGCGCACGCGTTGCAGAGCCTGATCAAAAAGACCGGCGTTGACGCCAACCAGATCGGCGATTGCATTGTCGGTTGCGTCTCGCAGGTCAACGAACAGGGCGTGAACATTGCGCGCCGCACCGCGCTGCTGGCCGGCTTGCCGATCACCGTGCCCGGAGTTGCGCTCAACCGTTTTTGCAGCTCGGGCCAGCAGGCGATCCATTTCGCCGCGCAGGCCATCGCCGCCGGAGATCACAACTACGTGCTGGCCGCCGGCGTCGAAAGTATGACGCGCGTGCCGATGGGCACTGATGCCGCGCCGGTGTGGAAAGAGATCTACCTCTCGATGCGCGAGCAATACGACCTGATCCATCAGGGTGAGAGCGCCGAACGCCTGGCCGAAAAATACGGCATCACGCGCCGGGAGGTTGACGAATTCGCGGCCGAGAGCCACCGGCGCGCCAGCGTCGCTGCGAAAGAAGGCCGCCACGCCGAGATCGTAGCCACGCCGGGACTCGACGCCGAAGGCAGGCACATCTCGCTCGCGCGCGACGAAGGCATCCGCGACGTGATCAACATGGAGAAGATGGCGACATTGCCGACGGTCTTTCGTCCGCAGGGCAACGGCGTCGTGACCGCTGCCAATTCATCGCAGATCTCCGATGGCTCGGGCGCAGTGCTGGTGGCCGACCGCGAGGTCGCCGAAGCTGACGGGTTCAAGCCTCGCGCCCGTTTCCGCGCACGCGTCGTGGTCGGCAGCGATCCGACGATGCAACTCGACGGCGTGATCCCGGCGACGAGGCTCGCGCTCGAACGAGCCGGTTTGACGATCAACGACCTCGACTGGATTGAGATCAACGAAGCGTTTGCGACGGTGGTGATTGCGTGGGCGCGCGAGTTGAACCCCGATATGGCGAAGGTCAATCCGTGGGGCGGCGCGGTGGCGCACGGCCATCCGATTGGCGGTACCGGTTCGATCCTGATGGCGAAGCTGCTCGCCGGATTGGATTCGGTTGACGGGCAGTTCGGATTGCAGGTGATGTGCGCCGGACACGGGATGGCTACGGCAACGATTGTCGAAAGAATTTGAGAGGGAAACACGACAAATGGAGATTCAAGGCAGAACGTTTTTAGTTTCCGGCGGCGCGTCCGGTCTGGGCGGCGCAACGTCACGGTTGCTGGCCACAAGCGGCGCGAATGTCGTCATCGCCGACATCAACCAAGAGAAGGGCGAAGCGTTGGCCAAAGAGCTTGGCGCGAACACGCGCTTCATCGAAGCGAATGTCGCCGACGAAGCGAGCGTGAAGAACGCGGTGGCGACGGTTGTCTCGGCCTTCGGCGCGCTGCACGGCGCGATCAATTGCGCGGGCATCGGCGTCGCCGAAAAGACCGTCGGCAAAGACGGCCCGCATTCACTCGCGTCGTTCAAGCGCGTGATCGAAGTCAATCTGATCGGCACGTTCAACGTCATTCGTCTGGCGGCAGCGCAGATGTCCGGGCAGGAGCCGCAGCCGAACGGTGAACGCGGCGTGATCATCAACACGGCTTCGATTGCCGCCTTCGACGGGCAGATCGGCCAGGCGGCCTATTCGGCGTCGAAGGGCGGGATCGTCGGAATGACGCTGCCGATTGCGCGCGACCTGGCGCGGTCGGGAATCCGCGTGGTGACGATTGCGCCGGGAATTTTCGATACGCCGCTGCTCGGCGCGTTGCCGGAAGAGGTGCGACTGGCGCTGGGCGCGCAGGTTCCGTTCCCACCACGTCTGGGTCAACCGGCTGAATTCGCCGCGCTGGCCAAACACATCATCGAGAACGCAATGCTCAATGGCGAAGTGATACGCATTGACGGCGCGCTGCGTATGCCGCCGAAATAATTCGATGTCCGACAAACTTCAGTTTGTCGCTGTCTCCGCAGACGGACGCTTTCGGGAGACAGCGACAAACTGAAGTTTGTCGGACACTTTTCACGGAGACCGCAGACAATGAACAAACTGATCAAACTGTTCGCTCTGGTTTCGATCCTCTCTTTTGTTTCGATCATCGCGGCGGCGCAGAATCCGCCCGTGCCGCCGACCATCGCGCCCAGCCCGTCGCTGGCCAAAGACTCGCGCTGTTTTGAAGTCCGCACCTATGTTGCCGCGCCCGGCAAACTCGAAGAGCTTCACGCCCGCTTCCGCAATCACACGATGAAGCTTTTCAAGAAGCACGGGATGGAAGTCGTCGGTTTCTGGGGGCCGACCGACAAGGAGAAAGGCTCCGAGAATACGCTGGTCTACGTGATGGCGTTCGCCAGCCGCGAGGCGCGTAACAAAGCTTGGGCGGCTTTTGGTACCGATCCCGAATGGCAGAAGGCGCGCGCTGAGAGCGAGAAGAATGGTAGGCTGACCGAAAAAGTCGAGTCAGTGATCCTGGGGGCGACCGATTACTCACCTGTAAAGTGACGACGATGAATGGCGCTGAAAGTTTGATTCGCACGCTGATTGACGCGGGCGTCAACGTCTGCTTCGCCAATCCCGGCACGACCGAAATGCCGATGGTGCGCGCGATTGACGAAATGACGGGGATGCGCGCAGTGCTGTGTCTGTTCGAAGGCGTCTGCACGGGCGCGGCTGACGGCTACGCGCGGATGGCGGGCAAGCCCGGATTGACGCTGCTCCATCTGGGGCCGGGGTTCGCCAACGGCATCGCTTATCTGCACGATGCGCGGCGCGCGCGCTCGCCGATTGTGAATCTGATCGGCGATCACGCGACGTGGCATCTGGCAGCGGATGCTCCACTCACCAGCGACATCGAATCGCTGGCCAGACCTGTCTCTTCGTGGGTTCGCCGAAACAAATCCGCTGAGGAACTGGCGGGCGACGCAGCCGATGCGATTGTCGCCGCTTCGCGGAGGCCCGGACAGATTGCGACGTTGATCATTCCGCACGATTGCCAGACGGATGCGGCGGGCGGAGCAGCCGCGCCGCGCGCAATTCCGTCTCCGCCGAAAGCCGGTGAAGACGCGGTCAGACAGGCCGTCGGGTTGTTGCGGCGCGAAGAGCCGAAAGTTTTATTCCTCGGCGGACACGCGATGCGCGAACGTGGATTGGGAGCCGCCGCGCGCATCGCCGCAGCGACCGGTTGCAAACTGATGTGCGAAACATTTCCGGCGCGGTGGGAACGCGGCGTGGGGACGCCGATCATCGAGCGGCTGCCGTACTTTCCCGAACAGGCCATCAATGCGCTCTCGCCTTACCAATCGGTCGCGCTGGCGGGAGCGAGGCCTCCCGTCTCGTTCTTCGGTTATCCGGGCGTGCCGAGTTATTTGATCTCGCCCGAACAGGCGGCCGCGACGCTTGCGACGCCGGATGAAGATGTCGTTGACGCGCTCGAATCGTTGGCCGATGCGCTTGGCGCGCCGATGAATATTGATCAAAACCCGACTGTGCAAACCCCGCCGCGTCCGGCAGGCAAGCTCACGCCTGAGACCTTGTCGGCGGCTGTCGCCGCATTGTTGCCTGACAATGCAATCGTGATGGACGAAAGCAACACGAGTATGGGACCGTTCCTGGCGATGTCGCAATCGGCGGCGAAGCATTCACTGCTGACGCAGCCTGGGGGGGCAATCGGACTGGGGCCGCCGTGCGCGACCGGCGCGGCCATCGCCTGTCCAGATCGGGTGGTGGTCAACCTGCAGGCTGACGGCAGCGCGATGTACACGCTCCAGGCGCTGTGGACGCAGGCGCGCGAGCAGCTCAACGTCAAGACCGTCATCTGCAACAACCGCAGTTATCGCATTCTGGGCATAGAGTTGATGCGAGCGGGTGTGAAAGAGTTCGGGCAGCAGGCTCGGAGATTGATCGGGCTGACTGAGCCGGCGATTGACTGGGTGAGTCTGGCGAAAGGAATGGGCGTGCCCGGCGTGCGCGTTGAAACGGCTGACGATTTGGTCAAGGAGCTTGAGCGGGCGCTGGCCGAAGCCGGGCCTCAATTGGTTGAAGCTATTTTGTGAGACGGCGTTTGGAGTACCACCTTTAGGCGGAAGCGCTCCGGTTACGAGGCCTTTCCGCCTAAAGGCGGTACTCTAAACACCGTGGAAAGGAAACCACGGATGAATTTTGAATTCTCAGACAAGGTCAAATATCTTCAGAAAAAACTCTCGGCCTTCATGGACGAGCACATCTATCCGAACGAAGGCGTCTTCTACGAACAGCTCACCACCGGCGACCGGTGGAAAGTCATTCCAATCATCGAAGAGCTTAAACCCAAAGCGAAGGCCGAAGGGTTGTGGAATCTGTTTCTGCCCGAAAGCGAATACGGCGCGGGGCTGACCAATCTGGAATACGCGCCGCTGTGCGAGATTATGGGGCGCGTGCCGTGGTCGGCGGAAGTCTTCAACTGCTCGGCGCCCGACACCGGCAATATGGAAGTGCTCGTGCGTTACGGAACCGAGGAGCAGAAGAAGCAATGGCTGACGCCGCTGCTCAACGGCGAGATTCGCTCGTGCTTTGCGATGACGGAGCCGGAGGTCGCTTCGTCCGACGCGACCAACATCAGATCGAGCATCACGCGCGACGGCGGCGAGTACGTGATCAACGGGCGCAAATGGTGGACTTCGGGCGCGGGCGACCCGCGATGCAAGATCGCCATCTTCATGGGCAAGACCGACCCTTCCGCGCTGGCGCACAAGCAGCAATCAATGATCCTCGTGCCGCTGGACACGCTGGGCATCACCATCGAGCGGATGCTCAACGTCTTCGGTTACGACGATGCGCCGCACGGCCACGCCGAGGTCACGTTTGAAAATGTCCGCGTGCCAGTGTCGAACATCCTGCTGGGCGAAGGGCGCGGTTTCGAGATCGCGCAGGGGCGCTTGGGGCCGGGGCGCATTCACCATTGCATGCGCACCATCGGAATGGCCGAGCGTTCGCTCGAAGCGATGTGCCGCCGCGTCAAACAGCGCGTCGCGTTCGGCAAAACGCTGGCCGAGATGGGGACGATCCGCGCCGACATCGCCGAATCGAGAATTGAGATCGAGCAGACGCGGCTGCTGGTGCTCAAAGCGGCTTATTTGATGGACACTGTCGGCAACAAGGCCGCGCGCGCCGAGATCGCAATGATCAAGGTCATCGCGCCGAACATGGCCCTGCGCGTAATTGACCGCGCTTTGCAGGCGCACGGCGGCGGCGGCGTCAGCCAGGATTTCCATCTGGCCAACGCCTGGGCGCATCAGCGCACGCTGCGGCTAGCCGACGGGCCGGACGAAGTTCACCGCGAAGCGATTGCGAAGCTGGAGTTGAGAAAGTACGAATGATCGTCATTCGCCCGGAGAAAACCGAAGACATCGCCGCGATCCGGAGCGTCAATGAACAGGCGTTTGGCCGTCCGGCGGAAGCCGATCTGGTTGACGCGCTGCGTCGAAACGGCAAGGCGACGCTCTCGCTGGTGGCTGAAGATGACGGTCAGGTCGTCGGCCACATTCTCTTCAGTCCCGTGACGATTGAATCGGGCGATAGGGAATTGGTTGGGCTGGGGCTTGCGCCGCTGGCCGTTCGGCCTGAGATGCAGAATCGCGGCGCCGGCTCTTTGCTCGTCAAAGCAGGCCTGGATCGCTGCCGCGAAGCCGGTCACGGGTTTGTCGTCGTGCTGGGGCATCGCGAGTATTACCCGCGCTTCGGTTTCGTCCCGGCGAGCCGCTTCAATCTCGCGTGTGAATACGATGTGCCGGACGATCATTTTATGGCGCTCGAATTGGTGGACGGAGCGTTGCGGGGCTGCGCCGGGGTGGTGAAGTACCAGGTAGAGTTCAATTGATCATCGCTTATGAAACAGTGTCAGAGTCAAAATGCTTTTACCGCTGCGTTGGCAGTCTTGGCGCTGTCGGTTTCGCTCGCCGCGCTGAATGTTCGAGCGCAGCCGCCGGCGCAAGATCCGCTGCTCGTCTGGCTTGACCGGATTGCGCAACAGCAACTGCAACGACGCGCGCAGGCGATTGCCGAAATCGGAACCGTCGCCGGCGCCGAGCAGCGGAAGGAGTGGGCGCGGACGAAGATCCTGGAATTGATCGGCGGGCTGCCCGGTTACGACGGGCCGCTCAATGCGAAGATCACCGGGCGGATCAACGGCGATTCGGCCGTGATTGAGAAGGTGATCTTCGAGAGTCTGCCCAACTATTTCGTCACGGCGAATCTTTATAGGCCGAACCGGGCAGGCCGCCACCCGGCGGTCCTGTTTCCGCTGGGACATTGGGACGAAGGCAAGGTGGCCGCGCAACTGATGGCGGCCAATTTGGCGGCGAAGGGGTTTGTCGTGCTGGCTTTCGATCCGGTGGGACAGGGCGAACGGTTGCAGGCTTATGACCGCAGGCTGGGGAGATCGCTGGCGGGCGGGAGCACGAATCAACACTTCCTGGCCGGGGCGCAGGCTCTGCTCCTGGGGCAGAGCTTCGCGCGCTACCGCATCTGGGACGCGAAACGCGCTCTCGATTACCTGCTCACGCGCCCGGAAGTTGACCCGGAACGAGTCGGCTGCACGGGCTGTTCGGGCGGCGGGACGCTGACGGCCTACATCTCCGCGCTCGACCCGCGGATCAAAGTCGCCGCGCCGGCCTGCTATATGAATTCGTTCCGCGCGCTCTTCGCCGGCTCGGTCGGCGATTCGGAGCAGAGCCTGCCGAACTTTCTTTCATCGGGGCTGGATCAGGCCGATTACGTTGAATTGTTTTCGCCGAAGCCCTGGCTGATCGCTTCGACGCTCGAAGATTTCTTCACGCCCGAAGGCGCGCGACAGGTCTACGAAGAAGCGCGCCGCTGGTATCAGCTCTACGGCGCCGAGGACAAAATCCGCTGGGTCGCCGGCCCCGGGCCGCACGGCACGCCGCGCGAAGTCCGCGAAGCGATCTACGAGTGGATGATCCGCTGGTTGAAGGACGGCCAGGGCGATTGGCGCGAGCAGAGTGTGAAGCTCTATCCCAATCACGAGCTTCAGGTGACGCCGAGCGGCCAGGTCGCCGGTGAGCCGCAGAGCCGCGAGTTGTATCAATTCATTCACGACGATTACCAAAACAGAAAACGCCAGGGCACGGCGCAGGAATTGATGGCCGAGCTTCGCAAGCTGATCCCCGCGTCTGAAAACGGCGCTCCGGCGGTGAAGACGCTCGGCGAAAGCGCCGACGAACGGACGGTCACGCAGCGCATCGCTTTTGAGACTGAGCCTGGACTGGAGATCGGCGGGACGCTTTACCTCCCGCGCTCGCCGGGGCGAAAAGGCGCTGTGATCGTGGTCAGCAACGGACGGAATTCATCGCTGGCGAAGAGCTTCGCCAGGACAGGACGGGTTGTTCTCGATCTTGCGCCGCGCGGCCCGGCCGCCGGCAGAGGTTCGCCGCCGCCGCTGATCGGCGAGTGGATCACCAACACCCGCGCGTGGCTGATCGGACGCAACCTGCCGGCGATGCGGGCGCACGACATTTTGCGCGGCGTGGACGTGTTGGCTGCGCGCAGCGATGTTGACGCGTCGTCAATCGCAGCGGCTGCGCAGGGAGTGAGCGGGATCTGGCTGTTGCTGGCGGCGGCGGTAGACACGCGGATCAACCGGGTGTGGCTTGACCGCACGCCACATAGTTTCAGGCCGGCGCTCGAAAATCCGATTCACATTGATCTGCACGACGCGGTGATTCCAGGCTTCGCTCTGCGCTGGGATATTCAGGATTTGGCCGGACTGATGGGCCGGCGGCGGACTCTGTGGACTGACCCGACGGACTGGCTGGGGCGAGTGACGCCGCTCGGCGCGAATTACCGTTACCGTCACTTCGGCGAACCTGACGATGCGCTGATCGAAGAGTTGCTGCGGTGATGGCGGCATCTCAGAGCGCGCCACTCTTCTTTATGCGCAGGTTCGAGAGGAGGCGCATCAATCTGACGTTCTAAACCGGCTGTGCGCTATGAAACAATCCGTCCTGAAACTCATCGCTGGCTGTCTGATCGCGTTCACGCTGAGCTGCCGAAGCGCGACGCGGCTTGAATCTGCCGACACGCTGCTCGTGAACGGCAGAGTCTACACCTTCACGTGGGATGGTCCGTCGAACGACGGCGCGCCTGCGGCCAACACACCGCATTCGGCAGAGGGGTGGAAGCCTGACGCCGAAGCGATTGCCGTGCGCGGAGAGCGGATTGTCTTCGCCGGCAGTTCCAGCGACGCTGAAAAGTATCGCGGCCCGCAGACGCGCGTGATTGATCTGCAGGGCGCGACGGTGATTCCCGGCCTGGTTGATTCGCATACTCACGTCGCAGGACTCGGCGAAGCCCAGAGCCGCGTTGATCTGACTGATGTTCAGACCGAAGAAGAAGCCGTGGCGCGCGTCGTGGCTTACGCCGCCAAAGTGCCGAAGGACGAATGGATCGTCGGGCGCGGTTGGGATGAGGGCGCGTGGGCGAACCGCTACCCGACGATGAAATTGCTGAGCGAGCGAGTGCCGGATCATCCGGTCGTTCTGTTCGGTCTGCACAGCTTCGCGGTGTGGGGGAACAAACTGGCTTTTGAACGCGCGAAGGTCACGCGAGCAACCCAGCCGCCGGTCGGAGGCGAGATCGTCAAAGACAGGAGCGGCGAACCGGCCGGCATCCTGACCAACCGCGCCACGACGCTGCTCTCATCGGCAGTTCCGCCGCCGACCGGCGAGCAATTGAAAGCTTACGTGCTCGCCGGGTTGAACGTGATGGCGCGCGATGGCTACGTCGCGGTGCACGAAGCGGGCGCGGACTCACGCTTGATGCAGGCGTTTGAATCTCTCGCCGCTGAGGGCAGATTGCCGATCCGCATTTACGCGATGTTGTCGGCGCGCGATGCCGATTTGTGCAAAGCCTGGTTGAAGAAAGGGACGAAGCTCGACGGAATGCTCACCGTCCGATCGGTCAAGGCTTTCTACGACGGCGCGCTCGGTTCGCGCGGGGCGCGGCTGCTGGCTGATTATTCAGATAAGCCCGGCCATCGCGGCTTGAGCGGTGAGCAGTACGGTTTCGACCGAGCGCTCGTGGCCGAGATGATGAAAGGCGGATTCCAGATCGCCATTCACGCCATCGGCGACGCGGGCAATCGAGAGACGCTCGATTTCATCGAGTCGGTCATCGCGCAGAAAAACGATGTGCGCGCCAATCGCAATCGCATCGAGCACGCACAGGTCGTGCATCCCGGCGATTTCAAACGATTCGCCCAGTCGGAGATCATCGCTTCGATGGAGCCGCCGCATTGCGTCGAGGACAAAGCCTGGGCCGAGGCGCGGCTGGGGCCGGAGCGAGTGAAGGGCGCTTATGCCTGGCGGACGCTGCGTCGGGCAGGCGCACGATTGATCTTCAACTCCGATCTGACCGGCTCGGATCACAACATCTTCTACGGCCTGCACGCAGCCATCACTCGCCGGGACAAACAGCTTCAACCGCCGAATGGCTGGTATCCCGCCGAGCGAATGACGCCGGAAGAGGCGGTGCGCGGTTACACGACCTGGGCGGCTTACGCGGCGTTCTGGGAGAAGGAGACCGGAGCGATTGCTCCGGGGCGGTGGGCCGACCTCACCGTGATGGATATTGATCCGATGAATGTTAGCGTAAATGATCCGGCAAAACTGCTGCCAGGCAAAATCCGGTTGACCATGGCCGGCGGGCGGATCGTGCACTCTTCAGGCGTTGAAGCAACGACGAAACAATGATGAAAAGCTCGCGGCGCTCATTTCTCAAAGCCGGACTCGCGCTTCCCATTCTGCGTGGCGCATCACCGGCGTTGGCGACCGTTGCCAGCGGGGACTCATCCTTCGATCCGTGGGTCGAAATTCATTCCGGCAACCTGCGTCACAACGTCGAGGAGATCAGGCGGCGAGTTGCTGCGCGCCCCATCCTGGCGGTCATCAAGAACAATGGCTACGGAATGGGCGTGGCCAACGCCGCCCGGCTGCTGGAGCCACAGTCTGCCATCGCCGGGTTTGCAGTAGTGAAGCTGCGCGAAGCCGTCGCGCTGCGTGACGCCGGGGTTCGCAAGCCGATCCTTCTGATGGGGCCTTTCGACGAGAAGAACCTGGAAGAGGCCGTCAGACGTAACATCACGCCAATGGTCTACACATCCGTAGGTTCTGCATTGGATCGCCTTTCCGTAAAGCTGCAAAAAACCGTCCCGATTCACGTCTGCGTGGACACGGGGATTGGCCGCGTCGGAGTTCCGCATCGAGAAGCCGCCGCGTTGATCCGCGATCTGGCCGGACGCAAATCAGCGCGAATCGCCGGAACGATGATGACTTTCACCGAAGACCCGGAGTTCGACCAAGAGCAGATCAAACGCTTCGCCTCGTTGTGCAGCGGGCTGGAGAAAGAAGGCATCGGTTTAGGGCGCAAGCATGCGGCTTCAAGCTTCGGACTGTTTCAGCACAGTGAAGCTTTTCTGGATATGGTTCGACCGGGGATGGCCGTCTACGGCATTTATCCGGAGAAAGAGTTCCGCAGCGCAGGCGTGATGGATTTGCGCCCGGCCCTGAGCCTCAAAGCGCGCGTCGCCTACGTCAAGAAGCTGAGCCGCGGCGAGAGCGCGGGCTACAATCGGGCTTACGTGGCCAAAGAGGACGTATGGGTGGCGACGTTGCCGGTAGGGCACGCCGACGGATGGCCGCGCGCGGCGGCCAAAGGCGCGCGCGTGCGCATCGGCGGTAATCTCTATCCGGTCATTGCCTCGGTCTCGGCCAGCCACACGATTGTGGAGGTCGGCGCCGCAGCCGAAGTGCGGATCGGCGATGTCGTCACGTTGTTCGATTGGCGGGAAGGATCGCGGCCCGAAGACGTTGCGGCTGCTTGCGGCAGCTCGGTCTACGACCTCACTATGCACCTGAACGCGCTGCTTCCCAGGCGGATTGTTTAGGTGGCACAGACTTTAGTCTGTGCAGTTCTCGCAAGTTGAAAATTACTGGTAAAAGAGACTGCACAGACTGAAGTCTGTGCCACAAGGATATGACCAGAAAGAAGGGAAAATTCTATCGTCGCAACCTGCCTCACTGGCAGCCTCCCGGCGCTACTTTCTTCATCACCTGGCGGTTGTATGGATCGCTGCCAAAGTCAGCCATAGAACAAATCGAGGAGAGCCGAAGGCTGCTCGAGCAGGAGGTGGCGCAGTTGAATGAAATGGATGAGCAACGAAAGATTCGTCATTTCAAGAAGCTCTTTGCGCTGTATGACAGCCTCCTCGACAAAGCCGAAAGCGGGCCTTTCTGGTTGAAAGAGGGATCAGTGGCGGTTGTGATGGAAGAGGCTTTACTGCGACGCTACTCGGCGATGTACCATCTGTGGGCTTATGTGGTGATGCCTAATCATATGCACGTCTTTCTGCAGCCCAAAGTGGCACAGACTTCAGTCTGTGCAGATGACTCTGCCGAAGCTGATAGTGATCCTGAAGCCAGCGCACAGACTGAAGTCTGTGCCACGAAATACATTCCTCTGGAAAAGATTACTCAAGCTCTGAAAGGATATTCGGCGCTCGAAGCAAACAAAATCCTGAGCCGCACCGGCCAAACTTTCTGGCAGGATGAATCCTATGACCATTGGTCGCGCGATGAAGCCGAGTTTTATCGAATCATCGCTTACATTGAAAACAACCCGGTCAAAGCTGGTTTAGTCTCGAAGCCTGAAGATTGGCCCTGGTCTTCGGCGGCAGAAAGGAAGAGGAGTGGATACACTGAGATTCGATCGCTGACTTGAAGTGGCACAGACTTCAGTCTGTGCAGATTTTACGAAAGGCGCATCCTTGGTGGCTGAGACTGCACAGACTGAAGTCTGTGCCACTGCCAACTACGAAAATATGTTTGTTACTCATCTCGAATGTTCTAAAACCGGAAGAACATACGAACCCAACAAGCTCTACAACCTATCCGAAGCGGGCAAGCCATTGCTCGTTCATTACGATCTGAAAAAAGCTGCGCAGACGCTCACGAAGGAGAGCCTGAAGCGCCGCGTCTCGTCGCTCTGGCGTTACCGCGAAGTGTTGCCTGTCGTGAACGACGAAAACATCGTCACGCTCGGCGAAGGCTGGACGCCACTGGTTCACGCTGAGCGTTTGGGCGTGAAGCTTTCGATGCCGCAGTTGTTCATCAAAGACGAATCGCTCAACCCGACCGGCGCGTTCAAGGCGCGCGGACTGTGTCTGGCGATCTCGATGGCGAAGGAATTGGGCGTGAAGAAGGTGGCGATCCCGTCGGCGGGCAACGCTGCCGGGGCGATGGCGGCTTACGCTTCGCGCGCCGGGATGGAATCGTTCGTCTTTATGCCGCGCGACACGCCCGCCGCGAATCGAATCGAATGCGTCGAGCTTGGCGCGCGCGTCACGCTGATTGACGGATTGATCACGGATTGCGGCGCCGAAGTCGCCAAACGCAAAGACGCCGAGGGCTGGTTCGATGTCTCGACGCTGAAAGAGCCTTATCGCATCGAAGGCAAGAAGACGATGGGATATGAGCTGGCCGAGCAGTTCGACTGGGAATTGCCCGACGTGATTCTCTATCCGACCGGAGGTGGAACGGGGCTCATCGGAATGTGGAAAGCGTTCGACGAGATGGAAGCGATGGGTTGGATCGGGCCTGAACGTCCGCGAATGTTCACCGTGCAGGCCACGGGTTGCGCGCCCATCGTTCGCGCCTTCGACAACGGCTGGGAGGACGCGCCGGAGTTTGAGAACGCGCATACTTTGGCTTCGGGACTGCGCGTGCCGCGGGCCATCGGCGATTTCATTATGCTCGACATACTGCGCAGGAGCGGTGGCGGCGCGGTCGCGGTGACGGACGAAGAGATGATCGCGGCGGCGCGCGAAATCGGCGCGGCTGAGGGAATCTTCTGCGCTCCCGAAGGCGCGGCCTGTTTGCCGGCGCTGCGGAAACTGATAGCCGACGGCAAAGTCGCGCCGGATGATCGCGTTGTGTTGTTCAATACCGGCGCGGGCTTGAAGTATCTCGAAGCTTTCGGACTGTAAAGCATTCAATCAAATTGGGCGCAGCTCTTTTAGAGTGACGATAAATAAAAACCTGGAAAACGCGGAACACGCGGAAATAGCGGAACACGCAGAAAGTTTCAGCGGATTTTCCGCGTGTTCCGCTATTTCCGCGTGTTCCGCGTTTTTCTGTCGTCCTAAAAAAGCCGCAAACCGAAACTGAGGAGGTAAATCGTGAACCGAACGAAGACCCGGATGTTCGCCGCTGTTTTGTTGCTCGCCGCTTTGCTCGTCGCGCCCGCAAGGCACTCCGCGCAGACGAAGCTCTCCGCCGATCAGCAACTGCTGCGAGACATCTTCCAGCAACTGATCGAAATCAACACGACCGACTCAATCGGCGATTGCACCGCCGCCGCCAATGCGATGGCTGTGCGGTTGAAAGCGGCGGGGTTCGCCGATGAAGACGTGAAAGTGCTTGGCCCCAATCCGCGCAAAGGCAACCTGGTGGCGCGGTTGCGCGGAACCGGAGCGCGCAAGCCAATCCTGCTTCTCGCTCACCTTGACGTGGTCGAAGCGAAACGCGAAGACTGGTCGTTCGATCCGTTCAAGTTTCTGGAAAAAGACGGCTACTACTACGGCCGCGGAACCTCTGACGACAAAGCGATGGCCGCCATCTTCATCGCCAATCTGATCCGCTTCAAACAAGAGGGATTCAAACCCGACCGCGATCTCATCGTCGCTTTGACCGCCGATGAAGAAGGCGGCGATCACAACGGCGTTGACTGGCTGCTCAAAAATCATCGGGGGTTGATTGAGGCCGAGTTCGGCATCAACGAAGGCGGAGGTGGCGCGATCCGCAACGGCAAAAAGCTCTTCAACTCGGTGCAGGCGAGCGAGAAGGTCTATCAGAGTTTTCGGCTCGAAGTGAAAAACAAAGGCGGCCACAGTTCACGGCCCGTGAAGGACAATGCGATCTACCAGCTCGCCGCCGGGTTGCAGCGCCTCGCCGCATTCGACTTCCCGGTCAACCTGAACGAAGTCACGCGGGCATATTTCGAGCGCGTGTCGAAGATCGAAGGCGGAGAGACCGGCGCGGCGATGAAAGGCGTGATTCAGAATCCGCCCGACGCCAAATCCGTCGCCTACCTGAGTAGCATTCCGGCCTACAACGCTACGATGCGGACGACCTGCGTGGCGACGATGCTCGAAGCGGGACACGCAGAGAACGCTTTGCCGCAAACGGCGCGCGCGACCGTCAATTGCCGCATCCTACCGACCGAAACTGCTGAACAGACGCGCCAAACTCTGATCAAGGTCATCAGTGACAGCCGCATCGCCGTTACTCCGATCCGCGAGCCGAAGCCCAGCCCGCCCTCGCCCCTCAGCGCCGAAGTGATGAAGCCGATTGAGGCGATCACGGAGCAGATGTGGCCGGGCGTGACAGTCATTCCGACGATGAGCACGGGCGCGACCGACAGCCTCTACCTGCGCAACGCGGGCATCCCGATCTACGGCACGTCGGGAATTTTCGGTGACATTGACGACAGCCGCGCGCACGGCAAAGACGAGCGCATCGGCGTGAAGGAGTTTTACGACGGGCAGGAGTTTTTATATCGGTTGATCAAGGCCTTTGCGTCTGCTGGCGCGAACCAGCGCCAGGCGGCCAAATGAACTCTGAGGCAGGAGTCCGAATTCAAGCGGCTTTCCGGTCCGCCGCTGACGGTTTAACTGCGAGATCGCCGTCGTCGCTAACGACTGAACTTAGGATGCCGAGAATCTTGTCAACCTGGCTGATGTGATATTCGCTGCGATCAACGAAGATGAAGTTCGCTTCGAGCTTCAGGAAACGCCAGAGGTTACCGGCGGTGACTAGACCGTAGATGGGAGAGGAGGGTTGGTTTTCACGCTCATTGAAGATTCTGGCCGCGATCATTGCGGCCATACATTGTGGCATTCCGGCGTTGATATTTTCGTTCTTGGCCTCGATGGCGATCAACACTGGCGCGGTGATCATCAATTGTTCGGGCGAGCGTGAGATGATGAAGTCGCAGAAGCCGGTCAGCCCCTGAGCCGGATCGACATTGAAGTTAAGCCCCGAAAACAGACTGATTTTTCGGGGACTGGCTTTGCGAAAGGCGAGCAGCAGCGGGGCGATGATCAGTTCGGAGCGCGCTTTCTCGCTGCCAATGGCCAGCGCCAGGGGCACAGATTCGCTCAGCGTCTCAGTCAGCCAGGCGCTGGCCGGGACCTCGCTGATCGCGGAAAACAGATCGGTTTCTTCGTCAACAGTGATCTGGAATTTTTGCTTGATGTCGTTCAGAGTGAAATCGCTGTAAGCCATTGCCGCTCCTTCTGAGAAATAAGCCTAGTTCGAGCGAACGGATTATATCGGGCACGGCATGCCACAGGCAATAGAACAAACTCGATCCCCGCAAAGATCAATGCCGCCGCTTTACCGCCAGGTGCGATGGTGGATTCTGGCTTTGCTCTTTCTCGTCACAGTCATCAACTTCGTTGACCGCCAGGCGCTGGCCGTGCTCGGCAATGACATCACCGCCGAGTTCAAACTCTCGAACACGGACTTCGGCACGATCGTTTCGTGGTTTCGTTTCGGCATGATGGTCGGCGAATTCCCGATGGGGATGCTGATGGATCGCGTCGGCGTGCGCATTGGGCTGGCTTTCGCGGTGCTGTGGTGGTCGGTGGGCAACAGGCTGCACGCGATGGCGAGTTCGATCTGGAGCTTCCGCATCTTCCGGTTCTGGCTGGGCACGGGCGAATGCGGCAACTATTCGAGCGGGAACAAGATCGTGGTGAGCTGGTTTCCGGTGCGCGAACGCGCGTTCGCCATTGGAATGTTCAACAGCGCCTCGATGGTCGGCTCGTTCGTCGCGGCTTTTTTGATCATCCCGATCCGGGAGCATTTCGGCTGGCGAATGGGATTCCTGATCCCAAGTTTGCTGGGCGGGTTGTGGGTGGCGATCTGGTGGTTTGTTTATCGCCAACCGAAAGATCATCCGCGTTTGACCGAGGCCGAAGCGTGCCACATCACGAGCGACGTCGCGACCGAAAACTCCGAAGCGGCGCCGAGTAACTGGCAATTGCTGCGATTGCCGCAGACCTGGGGGTTGATGCTGTGCCGTTTCTGGGTCGGCCCGGTCGTCGAGTTTTACCTTTATTGGATGCCGAAATACTTTCACGACGTGCGCGGATTGAGCGTCAAGAACAGCGCCTACTTCAACTCGGTGACGTTCGTCTTCGGCGACATCGGCAGCATCGGCGGCGGCATTGCTGCGGCGTGGCTGTTGAAGAAAGGGATGGAAGTGAAATCGGCTCGACGTTCGACCTTGCTCTTCGGCGCGGGGCTTTGTCTGTTGAGTTTTCTGGTGCCGCTGACGGGCAATGTGGCCGTGGCGATTGCGCTGATCTCGCTGGTGCTGCTCGGCCACACTTTTCTGTCGGCGAATATGTTCGCTTCGGTGTCGGATGTCTTTCCGAATTCAGCCGTCGCGCGCGTGACCGGATTGACGGGCGTGGCGAACGGGCTGAGCGGGATGATCTTCCCGATTGTCACCGGGATGATCGTTGACAGGTTCTCTTACCTGCCGGTCTTTTTCATGGTCGCGCTGATGCCGCTGCTGGGCGTGGCGCTGGCGCTCGTGGCGCTCAAGAATTACCAGCGAGTCGATCAGTACCGCAAGCGGTAGCGAGCGGAGCTTAATCAGAAAGCCGCGCTCGCTACCGCTCGCGGTACTGACTTGGAATAAACCATGCCCGACGTGCTGATCACCGAAAACATAATCGGCGAGGAGATGGACGCGCTGCGGCGGGATTTCGACGCGGTCTTCGACCCCGACTTGTGGAAGCAGCCTGAAAAGCTTCGCGGAATGATCCGGGACTTCCGCGCCTTGATCGCGCGCAACCAGACGCGCATCACGCGCGAACTGATCGAAGCCGGAACGCGGTTGGAAGTCATCGGGCGCGCCGGTGTCGGCATGGACAACGTTGATCTGGAAGCCGCTTCGCAGGCCGGGATCGTCGTCGCCTACACGCCGGAGCAGAACACGAATTCGGTGGCGGAGTTGACGATCGGGCTGATGATTGCGCTGGCGCGGATGATTCCTGAGGCCGACGTTGATACAAAGCGGGGCGGCTGGAACCGGGGCCGGTTTAACGGCATTGAATTGTCAGGGAAGACGCTCGGCATCGTGGGTTTGGGTCGCATCGGCGGCAGCGCTGCGATGAAAGCGCGCGCTTTGGGAATGGAGATCATTGCCTACGATCCGTATGTTGATCCCGAAAGTCTGCGCGCGATGGAGGCGCAGGCGAGGCTGACCGGCTTTGACGACGTTTTGTCGCGCGCCGATTTCGTCTCGCTCCACGCGCCCGAAACGGACGAGACGCGCGGGATGTTTGGTTACGAGCAATTTTGCCGGATGAAGCCGGGCGCTTATTTCATCAATACCGCGCGCGGCGGTTTGGTGGACGAAGAGGCGCTCGTTCGCGCGCTGCGTGAAAAACGAATCGCCGGCGCGGCGCTGGAGGTTCGCGCGCAGGAACCCGCCGCCCCGAGCGCTTTCGATGAGATGGCCAATGTGATTTTGACGCCGCACATAGGCGCGCAGACACGGGAAGCGCAGCGGCGAGTGGTGACCGCCATCTGCCGCGATGTCGCCGCAGTGCTCAGCGGCGGAGCGGCGAGGAATTTTGCGAATTTCCCGAAGCCAAATCAGTACCGCGAGCGGTAGCGAGCGGGCTTCTCAGAAAGCCCGCTCGCTACCGCTCGCGGTACTGATCCAGTATTGACTCGCGGTGCTGATCCGATAACGAAAGGACGCTATGAAACTCTTTCTCGACACCGCAGATGTAACGCAAGTCCGCGAAGCCTGGAGCTGGGGCATCGTTGACGGCGTCACGACCAACCCTTCGCACGTCGCCAAGACCGGGCGAAAAGCGATGGATGTTTACCTGGAGATTCTGGACATCGTTGATTGCCCGGTCAGCCTGGAAACCGTCACGCTGACCGCGCCCGAAATCGTCGAAGAGGCGCGCCAGCTTGCGAAGCTGCACAAGAACGTCGTCGTCAAAGTTCCGCTGCTGAAAGAAGGACTGAAAGCCGTCAAGGTTCTTTCAGCCGAAGGGATCAAGACAAACGTCACGACGACGTTCTCGCCCTTGCAGGCGTTGCTCGCGGCGAAATGCGGCGCGACTTACGTCAGCCCGTTCGTTGGCCGGTTGGATTACGTCGGGCACGACGGAATGGAACTGGTGCGGCAGATCAAAACGATCAACGACAACTACGGCTTCCAGACCGAGATCATCGTCGCCGCCGTCCGCCACCCGCTGCACGTGCTCGAAGCCGCGCTGGCCGGGGCCGGCGTCTGCACGATGTATTTCGAGTTCATGGATATGCTCTACAACCACCCGCTAACCGACGTGGTAGTTGACCAATTCCTGAAAGATTACGCGAAGATTCCGAAGTGATGGGTGGCGCTGGTTAACGAGTTGATTGCGCAAGGACTTCAACCCTTTGCCTTACCAGTTCGCTCATCGCGCGGATGAAGCGCGAACGTTGGTCAGGTTGGGGATGGTAAAGCGGGTCTGTGGACACGATTCGAGCGTTGAGCATCCTCATTCTGCTGAGGGCCGAAACCAGTTTCGCCGGGTCAAGTCCCAACCGTCGCAGCGCGATCACAGCGATGCCGTCGCAGCGCAGCTCGATTTCGCGCATCGTCTCGTGCTCCTTCCGCTGGCGGGCTTCCATAAATTCGCCCCAGAAATATTCGTGCCCAAGTTCGTGCGCGACCGTGGCCTGAAGCTCTTCCGTTGACAGTTGATTTAGCGCCGGTTCTGAAATGAGCAGGACAGCCCGTCCTTGTAAACCGACGAATAGCTCCTTAACGCCGATCACTCTGATTTCAATGACGGAATCACGCTCGTGGTAGCGGAGAATCGGCTCGAGCGCGGCGAGTTCCTGCTTCATTCGGTCGGACACTCTGACCTCTTTGCCTTTCGCCAGGCGCGCGAGGACATCCGCCTTGAAAGCCGAAGAGACCTTCGGCAACCGGACGCGCCGCAGGTAATCGTCGAAGCTTCGGTCTTCGATCCGCTCGAAGAAAGCCAGCGCCTTTGCCTCCGCGCTGCCAGGCTTCAAATTCGTTGGCCGGATCTGTCCCGAAGAACTGGTCGTCAACGCCAACATCAAGCTCAAAATCGTCGTCGCGTGCATCAACATGGCTGCTCCTTTCAAAAAAGACAGACCTCTCCCTGGCCGCCAATGGGTCCGGCGGGAGCGAATCGGTCACGGAGTTTTTGGGTTTGGGTGAGAGGTGAGGCGGGAATTGATTGCTCAACTCGCCGCCTCAGCCCTAAAATGAGCCGGCCACCATGCGTTTAGTATTCGGCTCATTTCGCGTCGGACGTTAGCCTGAGCGCCGCATTGCAGTCCTTTGGGAACTCGAAGAAATGGCTTGGGAAATTCTTGGCGGGTTCTTGGAGAGCTCTTGGAGCAGCTATGAGCCAACCAATCAAACACTTATACGAATTCGGCCCGTTCCGGCTGGATGCCGGGGAGCGTCTGCTGCTGCGTGACGGCGAGAGTGTCCCGCTCACGCCCAAAGCGTTTGACCTGCTGCTGGCGCTGGTCGAACATCACGGACGTTTGCTGGAAAAAGATGAATTGCTGAAGCTGGTCTGGCCAGACGCTATTGTCGAGGAGGCAAATCTCTCCTACAACATCTCGCTCATTCGCAAGGCGCTGAGCAATGGCGAGGACGGGCAAAAATACATCGAGACCGTGCCAAAGCGCGGCTATCGCTTTGTGGCCGAGGTGCGGGGACAGGGAGAATCGGTGGCCGCTGCGCCGAAGCCCCCGGTATTAGTCGTCAATCGCCGGATGAAACGGTGGCGCAAGCCGGTCATCGCGCTGGCAATCTTGCTGCTGGTCGGAGTTGGCGCCGCACTCAGCTTCTGGCCTGTGGCGCGCCAGCCGGCTGCGCCGATTGTGGATATCAAGTCCATCGCCGTGCTGCCGCTGAGAGCGCTCCATGCCAGCGAGCGAGACGAAGCGCTGGAGATGGGCGCCACCAGCATTCTTATCACCCGGCTCGGCAGTCTGCGGCAGTTGATCGTCCGCCCCGAAAGCGCGGTCGAAAGATACGCGCGTCCCGATCAGGACCCGCTCGCCGCAGGCCGTGAGCAGAAGGTTGACGCGGTGCTCGATAGCCGTTACCAGCGCTCCGGCGACAAATTCAGATTCACGCTGCGACTGCTGCGCGTGGCGGACGGAGCGACGCTGTGGGCGGACACGCTCGACCAGCAGGCCGCCGACCTTTTCGCCATTCAAGACGCCCTTTCAGCCAAAGTCACCGGCGCGCTCAGACTAACGTTAAGCAGCGTGGAGAAGGAGCTGCTGGCGAAACGCTACACCAACAGCACCGAAGCCTGGCAGCTTTACGTCAGAGGCCGTCACCTGTCGCATCGACGTCTCCTTCTGGACGTCGAAAAAGCCATCACCTACTTTGAGCGTGCGATTGCCCTCGATCACGGTTTTGCCCTTGCACACGCCGAGCTAGGTTACGCCTATGCTACGCTGAGTATGCAAGGGCGCTCTCCGGCAAAAGAACTCATGCCAAAAGCAAAGGTTGCCTACGATCAGGCGCTGAAACTCGACGACCAGCTTGCCGAAGCTCACGCCTACCTGGCTCTTTATAAACGCTCATACGAATGGGACTTCACCGGCGCCGAACGTGAACACAAGCGCGCTATTGACCTCAATCCCAATTCGGCGGATGCGCATCATCTTTATGCATTTTATCTGACGTATATGGGGCGCTTTGAGCAAGGCATCGCTGAGATCAAAAAAGCGGAAAATCTGGATCCCGCAGACTCGTTCATCAACAGAAATGTCGCCCAGGCGCTTTTCTTCGCGGGCGATTATGACGGAGCGATTGAGCAGTCACACCGGGCGATTGACCTGAACCCGAACGCCGGGCCTGTTTACAATTGGATACGCAGAGCTTACGAAATGAAAGGTGATGAGCAGGGAGCCTTTGCCATGTACTTGAAGATGGCGAAAGCATATGAGATTAGCGAGGATGAGATCGCCGGGATGAAGACGGCTTTTGCTGCGGGTGGATTGAAAGGTCACTGGAAAAAAAGTCTCGGCCGTCTGCTGGAGCGGGAAAAGAGCGGGTATGTCACGCAATACAATGTAGCTTTGCTCTATGCGCGTCTGGGCGAGAAGGAGCAGGCGCTCGAGCGGCTGCAACGGGCGGTCGAGGATCGCGATCACTTCGTCATCACGCTCAAAGTCGAACCCCTCTGGGACAGCTATCGCACCGACCCGCGTTTTGTGGCGCTGGTGCGGCGCGTCGGTTTGACTCAATGAAGTCGCAGACGGCAGCGACATTATGCTGATGGACAACTTCCGCTGAATTCCCGCGAAGCTGATCAACCCGGAGATTTGATGAACCGCTGTGAGAATTGGGCGCGCGCGACCAACTCTGGATGGGATTGAAAGATTCCGCTCGAGAAAGGCTATGAGTCAGCAAGCAAACGGAATAGACTGATTCGGCCCGTTCCAGTTGGATAGGGGAGAAGTGAAAGCGGCGGAATCGAACAAGGAGCGACGATGAAACAGTTCAATACCACCGGGCCGTGCCGGCCTGACATTCATTACATGTTGCCCGCCGCAGCGCGCTTGCCGGAAACGCGCCGTCTGATAGATGGGCAGAATTATTTTGTTTTGCACGCGGCGCGGCAGACGGGCAAGACGACTTCCATGCTGGCGCTGGCGCGTGAGTTGACCGCCGAAGGGCGTTATGCCGCGCTTGTGCTGTCAGTCCAGACCGCAGCGGTTTTCAGTCACGATGTCGACACCGCTGAGCGGATGCTGCTCAGCCGCTGGCGCGATGTGGCGGAAGACGAACTGCCGCCGGAGTTGCGCCCACCCGAATGGCCAGAGGCGGAAACCGGGCAACGGGTTAATGCGGCGCTGCGCGCCTGGTCGCGCGCCATCCCGCGTCCGCTGGTCGTGTTCCTGGATGAGATTGATTCGTTGAAAGATGACTTGCTGTTGTCAGTGCTGCACCAGTTGCGGGACGGATTCACTTATCGTCCGAAAAGCTTTCCGTGGTCGCTGGCGCTGATCGGCCTGCGCGATGTGCGCGATTACAAAATCAGATCCGGCGGCAGTGAGCGGCTCAACACTGCCAGCCCGTTCAACATCAAAGCGCGCTCGCTGACCCTGAGCAATTTCACGGCGGAGGAGGTCGCCGCGCTCTATCGCCAGCATACAACCGAAACCGGGCAGGTCTTTACCGACGAAGCCGTGGCGCGCGCCTTCGAACTGACGCAGGGACAACCTTACATGGTCAACGCGCTGGCGAAAGTCTCAGTCGAAGAACTACAGCCGGATGTTGCGCAGCCCATCATCATCAAAGAGATCGAACGGGCCAAAGACATCCTGATCGAGCGGCAGGAAACGCATCTGGACAGCTTGGTCGAGCGGCTGCGCGAGGAGCGCGTGCGCCACGTCATCGAGCCAATTCTGGCGGGTAGTCAGGAAATCACCAGCCTGCCGCCGGATGATTTACGTTTTGTGCTCGATCTGGGACTGGTCCGGCAGGTCAATGGCGGGATCGTGATCGCCAACCCGATTTACCGCGAAGTCATTCCGACCGCGCTGGCTTATGTTACGCGGGCTTTTTTGCCCCAAATCGCGCCCACCTGGCTCAACGCCGACGGCAGCCTCAATCCTGACAAACTGCTCGAATCCTTCCTGGCCTTCTGGCGGCAGCACGGGCAGCCGCTGCTCGGCAGCGTGCATTATCACGAGATCGCCCCGCACATCGTGCTGATGGCCTTTCTGCATCGGGTCGTAAATGGCGGCGGTTCGCTCGAACGCGAATACGCCATCGGCACTCGGCGCATGGACGTGTGTTTGCGCTACGGCGCTTTCACGCTGGGCATGGAATTGAAAGTCTGGCGCGATGGCAAACCCGACCCGCTTACCGAGGGGCTGGCGCAACTGGATGAGTATCTGAGCGGGCTGGGGCTGGCGACGGGCTGGCTGGTGATCTTCGACCAGCGCAGCGGCTTGCCGGAGATCAGCGAGCGGACAACGGCTGAAACCGCCACCTCGCCCGCAAGCCGAACCATCACGGTCATTCGTGGCTGAAGCCGATCAACCCAGAGATTTGATGAATCGCTGGGAGAATTGCGCGCGCGCCACCAACTCAGGGTGAGACTGAAAGATTCCGCTCGACAGACTTTTTCTTTTGATGATGACCTGGATTCGCTGCAAACCTCTCAAGTAGTGAGCCGGATCGTAATTCAGCAATTTCAGCGACAGGATGGCGACCGCGTCGCATTTCAGTTCGACCACTCGCATCGCGCGGGCGTCTTTGGCGCGCTGAGCCGCCGCCATCTCATCCTCGAAGTAGGAGTGACCAAGCTCGTGCGCGATGATTCCAGCCAGTTCACCGTCGTAAAGCGGATCGGCGAGGCCGTCGGAAAGCACAAGCACGCAGCCGCGCCAGAGCATGGCCGAAGGAACGTCGTCCTGGAAGAGGAACAGATCGAGCTTGCCGCTGCGCCCGTGCGACTCGAGCGTCTGGCGAAATACTGTCTCGACGCGGCTGAGCAGCTTGCCCTGCGTAATTCTCCGTTTATGAAGCGAGGCGGGGAGCGCCGCTACGGCTTGCGCGCGAAACTCATCGTTGAAGACGGTGATGCTGTGGGTGAAGAGGCGGCTTTTCATTTCAGCGGCTGATCCGGCGTCGGCTGCCGCAAGCGCCAGTTCTATCTCATTAACTTCTTTGCTGCTTGACAGCGCGGCGCTTTGGGTGGGCTGCCCCGTAACGGCGAGCGTCAAGCTGAGAGAAAGAACTACTACCCAACTGAACCGGCGAATGATGTGGTTGCGCATGATCTGACCTTTCTCCGCCGCTCGGCGCGCCACGGGGCAGAAGACACACCTGTCCCGGTCAGCCAGAAGGTCTGGCCTACGCGCCGGCTTTGGAATTTTGGGTGTGAATAGAAAGGCGGGACTGCTACGATCCGCCTGCGACTACAACGAACAATTTCATTGCGGGGCGGACGATAGGCAAACGGGCGTAGCGGAATCCTGTGAGATCGCCGGGAAATGGCCGAGAAATTTCCCAATGCGTTCCTGGAAAATTCCTGGAGGGGTTATGAGTCAGCAAACAAACGGGATATACGAATTCGGCTCGTTTCGGCTGGATGCGCAGGAGCGATTACTGCAACGCGATGGCGCAACAATTTCGCTCACGCCCAAAGCATTTGACCTGCTGCTGGCGCTGGTCGAACGACACGGACGGCTGGTGGATAAAGAAGAATTGTTCCAAACGGTCTGGCCAGACACGATCGTCGAAGAATCAAATTTGTCTTCAAACATTGCGCTCATCCGCAAGGCGCTCGGCGATGGCGAGAATGGGCAGAAGTTTATCGAGACCGTACCGAAGCGCGGCTACCGATTTGTAGCCGAAGTGAGAGAAGCGCCGCCGCCTGCCGACAATTTGGTCCCGGAGAATGCTCAGCCGCGCGCCGAGGCGACTCCACCGGACGTGGCTTCATCGCCGACGAAGCGAACCAGCCGCTGGGTGTGGCCAGTCGTCTTCCTCGCCGCGGGCGTGATCGTCAGCGCGGCGATCTGGTTGATGGTTGATCGCCAGAGGGCGAAGGCGCCGATGGCTCCGGCCAGGATCGTTCCCTTCACCACGCTGCCGGGCATTGAAAGCGAGATGTCTTTCTCACCAGACGGAAATCAGCTTGTCTTCGCGTGGGATGGGGGGTTGAAAAATAACGTTTTGCATCTCTATGTCAAACAGATTGGCAACGAGACGGTGCGGCAATTAACCAGCGGCCCCGACGGAGATTACTCACCTGCCTGGTCGCCGGATGGCCGTGAGATTGCTTTTCTCCGCTTGTCTGCCAAAGGGCGCGGCCTATACGTGATTCCTTCGCTGGGCGGCGCGGAACGGAAAATCAATGAGCATCTCTTTGCTTTTTCGGCGCGGCTCGCCTGGACACCGGACGGCAAGGGACTGGTGATGCAGGGAAACAACTCGCCCAACGAAGCGCGCAGCCTTTACTTCGTCGTGCGCGAAACGGGGGAAATGCGGAAGCTGACAAATCCGCCGGAAGGAATTTATGGCGACCGATTCCCGGCGCTTTCCCCCGACGGAAAAATGATCGCTTTCTGCCGCGCTACAGGCATCAGTCACGGCGATCTTTACCTCATCTCGATCAATGGCGGCGAACCTAAACGGCTGACGTTCGATCAGGCTCTGACCACGTGGCCAACCTGGACGCCGGATGGCCGCGAGATCCTCTCCCTCTCGAATCGCCGTGGCAGCATTGGCACGCTTGAAAACCGGCTGTGGAGAATGCCGGCCAATGGCGGAGAGCCTCATCCGATAGATGTCGGCGGGCGCAATCTGACGGCGATTGCCATTTCCAAACAGGGAAACCGATTGGCTTGGGCCGAAAATCTACGGGACATGAACATCTGGCAGATCGAATTGGATGGCGCGCAGAAACCAACGCCCCGCCAGCTTGTGCTGTCCACGCAGCAAGAAAACTCGCCGCAATACTCGCCCGACGGCAGCAAAATCGTCTTCGCGTCAGATCGGTCTGGCAGTCCTGAGATTTGGGTCTGTGACAATGAGGGCGGAAATTTGCTGCAACTGACCGAAAACACCGGGAGCGGTTCTCCGCGCTGGTCGCCCGACGGACGCCAGATCGTTTACGACAGTCTCATTGATGGCAATGCTGAGATTTGCGTTATCAACGCCGAAGGAGGCAAGCCGCGCCGCCTGACGAGTGATCCGGCGGAAGACATCGTGCCCAGTTGGTCGCGCGATGGGCAGTGGATTTATTTTTGCTCGAATCGCACCGGGAGTCAGCAAATCTGGAAGATGCCAGCCAGGGGCGGGCAGGCAGTGCAGGTCACGAAGCATGGCGGTTTTGATAACGTCGAATCAACCGATGGCCGGTATCTGTACTATCTGAAAGGCCGGTTAATGACGGGCATCTGGCGTATTCCAACGGCAGGCGGCGAAGAGACGCTGGCGCTGGATCAGCGTCGCGCCGGTTACTGGCGTTACTGGGCCGTCACCGAACAAGGAATTTACTTTGCGACTGCCGAGCAGTATGAACATCCGCTGATTGAGTTTTTCGACTTTGCGACTGGGCAAACTAAACTCATCTTTGCACCTGAGAAACCCATCCACATGACGCCTCCTGGCCTGGCTGTCTCGCCTGATGGTCGCAGGCTGATTTGGTCGCAACAGGATCAAGAAGGCGGCGACATTATGCTCTTGGAAAACTTTCGTTGAATTGTTATGAGTCCGCCTCGCAAGCAATGCTACGAATTTGGCCCGTTCCGTTTGGATCGGCAAGAACGCCTACTGCTGCGTGACGGCGCGACGGTTACACTCATGCCAAAAGCATTCGATCTGCTGCTGGCGCTCCTCGAACGACACGGGCGGTTGGTCGAGAAAGAAGAACTATTCAAAACCGTCTGGCCCGACACGATTGTCGAAGAATCAAATTTGTCTTCAAACATTGCGCTCATCCGCAAGGCGCTCGGTGATGGCGAAGACGGGCTGAAGTTTATCGAGACCGTGCAGAAGCGCGGCTACCGCTTCGTGGCCGAAGTGCGGGAACTGAGCGCGGAGCAGGCGGAGAGCGCCAGTCGCATTGAAGAAGAAACGCCTCTGACCACTCAAGCCGGACAACGCAGAAAAGGCGCGCGCCTGGCGCTGGCAGTGTTGGTCATCGGGCTGGGCGGAGTGGCTTTCGGACTCTACAAATTCATCACTCGGTCTGAAAGCAAAAGCTCTCGGCTTGAACCGAAGATCGTTCCGTTCACCAGCGTTCCCGGCAGCGAATCACAACCGGCCTTCTCGCCCGATGGCAAGCAAATCGCCTTCGTCGGCGGCGGCGAAACGGGCGACAACGAGGACATCTACGTCAAGCTGCTTGATGCGGGCGAAGCGCTGCGGTTGACCACTAATCCGGCTGCGGAGACCAGCCCCGCTTGGTCGCCCGATGGCCGCTACCTCGCGTTTGTCCGACAAACGGCGGAAGAGGCCGGAGTTTATGTCGTGCCCGCCTTGGGCGGCCCGGAACGCAAGCTGACCAGTGTTGACGGTTACGTTGTGACACTGGGCAAACCAGTGCGGCTGGCCTGGCGCCCGGATGGCGAATGGCTGGCGGTGGCGGACAGAAGTACGACGGCAGAGCCTTTCAGCATTTCGCTGCTCTCCGTCACGACTGGCGAGAAGCGGAAGTTGACCACACCGCCCGCCGGTTATTTCGGGGACTGGAGTCCTGCCTTCTCTCCCGACGGGAAGACCTTGGCGTTTATTCGGGGGAAAAGCGGGATTCATCTGGATATTTACCGGATGCCGGTCAGCGGCGGCGAAGCGCAACAGATGACCCACGATAGCGCGCATAAAAAGAGTTTGGCCTGGACGGCGGATGGCCGCGAGATCATCTTTTCGTCGAGTCGCGGCGGCAGCGCCAACACCGCCATGCTCTGGAAAATCCCGGCCACCGGTGGGACGCCGGAACGCTTGGCCGGCGTGGGGCAGAACGTTTTCTCTTTGGCGATTGCCCCGCAATGGAACCGCCTGGCTTACGAGCAGCGCATTCACGACACGAACGTCTATCGCGTTGATATCTCGGATGCGGCGAGCCAGAGCCGTTCGCACACGAAGCTGATTGCCTCGACCTTTCAGGACGATAGTCCCAGTTACTCGCCGGACGGCCGGCGGCTCGCTTTCGTTTCAGACCGGACGGGCAGTTTGGAAATCTGGCGCTGCGACAGCGAGGGCGGCAACGCCCTGCCGCTGACCAATTTTGGCGGGCCGCACACCGGCACGGCGCGCTGGGCGCCCGATGGACAGTGGCTTGTTTTTGATTCCAACATCGAAGGCAGTCAGGAGATTTTCGTCATCAGCGCCGAGGGCGGGAAACCACGCCGCCTGACGTTCGATCCGGCGCTCGATATGAATCCGAGTTGGTCGCGCGATGGGCGGTGGATTTACTTCTGCTCAAATCGCAGCGGCTCTTTTCAGACCCGGAAGACGCCCGTCGAAGGTGGGCAGTCCGTGCAGATGACGCGACACGGCGGCTTTGAGGGCTTCGCTTCGGCGGACGGCAAGTTCATCTACTACGGGAAGACCATTGACTTTCCCAGCATTTGGCGGACGCCGGTCGAGGGTGGCGAGGAAACGCCGGTGCTCGATTTGCAGAAAACGGAGCACCGGCGCTCCTGGGTCGTGGTGGAAAAGGGCATCTATTTTGCTGCGGCGGAGACGACCACACGCTCCGTAGTGGAATTCTTCAGCTTCGCCACGGGCCGGGTGGAGCGGCGCGTGGCGACGTTGGAGCGCGCCATTAAACAAGGCCCGCCGGGACTGGAGGTTTCTCCTGACGGGCGCTGGCTTCTTTACACGCGCATTGACCAGAGTGGCAGCGACATTATGCTGATGGAGAACTTCCGCTGAAAGGTGTGCAGGTTACGGGTATCTTCATTTTCCGGCTCATTCCTCTTACAATAACCTTATGCCAGCAAGAGATGTCTATCACGATCACGTCAAGCAGGCCCTCGTCAAAGATGGGTGGGAGGTCACGGATGATCCGCTGCGGCTGGAGTGGGACGACACGCCGCTCTACATTGACTTGGGCGCAGAGCAATTGCTGATCGCGGAAAAAGGTCTCGAGAAGATTGCGGTCGAAGTCAAAAGCTTTCTTTCCAAATCCGAAATCGAAGACTTAAAAAACGCGCTGGGGCAATTTGTCTTGTATCGGGCAGCGCTGCAGGAGAATGAACCGGAGCGAAAGCTGTATCTCGCCGTTCGAGAAACGACCTACTTGAATCTTTTTACCGCTCCCAAAACCAAAGCGCTCTGCCGGCAGGAGCAAATTCACTTGCTGGTTTTCAATCCCCAAACGGAGGAAATTGTCGCATGGATAGATTGAATCAGTATCGTGAACTCATTGAAAGGACGCTCCGGTCACTGGCGCAAGTGCCGCATCGGTACGGGCAAATCTCGGATCGCGTGATTTGTGATCGCGCCACCGACAACTATCTCTGGCTCGCCGAAGGATGGAATAAAGCGAAACGGGTACACCATTGTCTGGCGCATCTGGAAATCATCAATGGCAAGATTTGGATTCAAAAAGACCAGCTTGAGGAAGGCATCGCCACCTACCTGGAAGAAGCTGGGGTACCCAAACAGGACATTGTGCTAGGCTTCCAGCATCCCGAGGCCAGACCTTTTACCGAATACGCCGCGGCTTGAGTAAAGAAGAGCTATTCATCCCAGATTCGTTGCTTGAGCGAAGCGCTGGCAGAGCCATTGGTTCAACTTCAGACGCGCGCTCAGCGAAGGATGCGTTTTCGTTTCGCTTCGTGTCACATTGCCAGCCGTAATGCCGATGTAGGTCATCCGCTCCAACGCCCGCGCCAAATGGGCCGGATCGTCGCCAATCTCTTTCAGCGTAATCGCGGCCACCGCATCGCAGAACAGTTCGATCTCTCGGAGCAAACTTTCGTCCTTCTTCTCGAAAGCCCGCTCGCGCTCCTCCCAAAGGTATTCGTGGGCGAGTTCGTGCGCGACGATGCCGCGCAGTTCGGCCTCGCTGGTGATGAGCATCAGCTTCGTCGTGATGATGAGCGCGGCGCGACAGGCTACGAACGCTTTCGGCTGCTCGGAGCGCAACACGTAAATTGGCAGCTTGCCGTCGCGTTTGTGGTAAGCGAGCACTGGTTGGAGAGACGCTTTGAGACGCTCGACTCGTTCGCCTGAGACGACCGTCAACTCCTGCCGTTTGATGATCTCGTTGAGCAGGACCGGGCCTGGTTGATAAGCCGGTGGGCGCATCTCGTTCAGGCGGCGACGCACTGCGTTGGGCGCCAGATCGCCCAGGCGGGCCAGGGCGCGCTCCGTTTCGGTCGTCCTGGTGGTTTGCGCTGCGATGGCGGTTGAAAGTCCGAGCGCGAAAATGGCGGTGAGCGTGATCTGCTTGAGCATGGTCTCTCCCTGGTTGTGACCGCCCGCCGCCGCTAATGCGGAAAAAGGGCACACGAATCCCGGGTCGCCACTTGGTCAGTGCGACGGGCAAGCGGTTGAAAATTTCGGTTTGGGTCGGAGTAAGGCGGTGGCTGATTGTCCTCTGCCGCCGCCTTACCCTAGAATGAGCCGGTCACGTTTCATTCCTAATTCGGCTCATTGCGCTGCGGACGTTACGCCGGACGCGGCGGCTAAATCTTTTGATTGCCCAAAAGAAACTCTCCGAAATTTCATGCAGATTTCTGGGAGAATTCATGGAGCGGCTATGAGCCTGCAAACAAAGCACATCTACGAATTCGGCCCCTTCCGCCTGGACGCGGCGGAACACCTCCTGCTGCGCGACGGCGAGTCTGTCCCGCTCACTCCCAAAGCCTTCGACCTGTTGCTGGCGCTGGTTGAGCGGCATGGGCATTTGCTGGAAAAAGATGAATTGCTGAAGAAGGTGTGGCCCCATACGTTTGTGGAAGAGTCGAACCTGTCCTCCAACATCTCGCAGTTGCGCAAGGCCCTGGGTGATGGTGATAACGGGCAGCGGTATATTGAGACGGCGTCGAAGCGCGGCTACCGCTTTGTGGCCAGTGTGAAGAAGGTCGAGGATGAGCGCGCGGAGTCAACGATCTTGGATGATCAGCCTCTGATGCTGCGTGATGTAGGCACTCAGGATATTTATGCGCTGGAGTGGCAGACCCCTTAAGCGGCGGATACCCCTCATCCGGTAAAGACCCGCGCCGCTGTATAATTGGGCCGACCGGGCGCCGCGCTGGCGGTCGGATTGTTATCGAAAGGAATGAACAAGCTATGTCAACTATCACCGTGGAAAACATTCTGCAACAGATTGACCAGTTGCCGCCCTTCGAACAGAGCAGGCTGGCGCGATTGCTGGAAGAACGCTGCGCCGAACGGGCGTCGCAACCCGCCAAAGCGCCGCGCGATAAACGGCTGCCCGACCAGCCCTGGCCTGAAGCGCAGGCGGCTATGAAATGGCTGCGCGAGCACGCGCACGAATATCGTGGGCAATGGGTGGCGCTCGCTGGCGACCGCCTGGTTGCGCGCGGCGCGAACGAGGCAGAGGTCTGGGCCGCCGCCGAAGCTGCCGGTCTCGGCGCCGATCAGGTGCTGCTGCATTACATCGCCGGCGCTGAAGAGCCGCCGTTTATGGGAATCTGATTATGAGCAAAGAACTGAGCTTCGATTACGAATATCGGTATGAGGACGACGAAGAGGGAATCCCTTTACCTGTCAAACTCACATTTGGCGGGCGTACCGTTGGTGTCACAGCCAAAGTTGATCCCGGCGCCGCCGTCTGCCTCTTCAGACATGAGATTGGGCTCAAACTCGGCATCCCAATTGACCAGGGCATTCCGATCACACTCGGCGGTCTAACTGGAACGCTCGAAGCTTTCGGTCACGAAGTCACGTTGCAGACCGAGGAACTCAGTTTTCAAAGCATTGTCTACTTCGCCAAATATCCTGATCTGCCGCGCAACCTGCTCGGACGGCGCGGATGGCTGCGCAACCTGCGGCTGGCCGTAATTGATTACGACAATCTACTCTACCTGAGCGATTACAATTCATAACTCGGCGTATGAAAACCTATCCTCTTTACCTCAACGGCGACTGGTATGTTTCCAGTCCGTTTCAACCAGTGATCAACCCCGCGAATGGCGAAACGATTGCGCAGGTTTCGACCATTGACCGCGCGCGCGTCGCTCAAGCCATCAGCGACGCGCACGACGCTTTTCAATCGTGGCGCAAGCTGACTGGCAAAGCGCGCGGAATGTTCCTGCACGCCATCGCCGACGAACTCGAAAACCGTTCGGCTGAAATTGCCCGCACGATGACGCTCGAAAACGGCAAGCCGTTGGCTCAAAGCCAGACCGAGGTCGCGTTCGCGGTTGATCACTTGCGCTGGTTCACCGAAGAAGCCCGGCGCGCTTACGGTCGCGTTGTTCCACAGCAGGCGCCCGGCAAACGCCATCTGGTCATCAAATCGCCGATGGGGGTGGTCGGAGCGATCACGCCGTGGAACTTTCCGCTCGTGCTCGGCGTGCGCAAAGCCGCGCCGGCGTTGGCCGCCGGCAACACGGTTATTTTGAAGCCCGCTGAACAAACGCCGCTGAGCGCAATCGCGTTCGCCGAATGCGTAGCCGCCGCCGGATTGCCGAAAGGCGTCTTCCAGGTCGCGCTCGGCGATGCGCCGGAGATCGGCCAGGAGTTTTTGCAGAATCCGCTCTGCCGCAAAGTGACTTTCACCGGCTCGACCGAAGTCGGCAGAATTTTGATCGCAGGCGCGGCCCAGACCGTCAAACCTCTGTCGCTCGAACTCGGCGGTAACGCGCCAGTGTTGGTCTTCGACGACATTGATTTGGAGCGCGCGGTCGAAGGCGCATTAATCGCCAAGACGCGCAACACGGGCCAATCGTGCATTGCGGCGAACAGGATTTACGTCCAGCGCGGCATCTACGAAGAATTCCTCGAAGCTTTCACCGCCAGGATGAGGTCGTTGAAAGTCGGCGATGGTTTGGAACAGGGCGTGGAGATCGGGCCGTTGATTGACGACG
>Ga0247727_10001501_pt1 | contig 55410 bp, 43 predicted proteins | sample WisWelCaveWW1625_FD_202498 | JGI IMG/M metagenome (GOLD analysis project Ga0247727, IMG submission 202498) | Biofilm microbial communities from Wishing Well Cave, Virginia, United States - WW16-25 | ecosystem: Environmental > Aquatic > Deep subsurface > Groundwater > Cave microbial mat | place... | reverse complement strand
AACCCTTCACGAGTATATTTTATATGAACAATCCCATTCTCGATCCGATGTCCGCCGAAGAAATGGTGGCGCTGACCAAAGCGCACTCGTTTTTTTCCTGGTCGGCGCAGGATGCGGTCAATCCCATTCCGATGGCGCGCGCCAAAGGCGTGTACTTCTGGGATGCCAACGGCAAGCGCTACTTTGATCTGAATTCGCAACTGATGTGTGTTAACATCGGCCACGGTGATCCTCGCGTGATCGACGCCATCAAACGGCAGGCCGAGGAACTAACCTACGCCGGGCCGAGCATGGCCTCGCGAATCCGTGCGGAGGTTGGGCGCGAGCTGGCAGCGTTGACGCCGGGTGATCTGAAGAAATTTTTCTTCACGCTGGGCGGCGCGGAGGCGAATGAAAGCGCCATCAAAATGGCGCGCGCCTTTACCGGGCGGCAGAAAATTCTGGTGCGCTACCGCTCCTATCACGGCGCGACCGCGGGCGCGATCACGCTCACCGGCGATCAGCGCCGCTGGGCCAACGAGCCGGGCATCTCCGGCGTCATCCGCACTTTTGATCCGTACAAGTATCGCTCCCCGCTTTACCAGGCCGGCGATAGCGACGAAGCTTTTGCGCGCAAATGTCTCGAGCAAATTGAAGAGACGTTGATGTATGAAGGCCCGCACACGGTGGCCGCGGTTTTTATCGAAACAGTGACGGGCACCAACGGCATCATCATCCCGCCCGATGGCTATTTGCCAGGCTTGCGCGAAATCTGCAACCGGCACGGCATTCTGCTGATTTGCGATGAAGTGATGGCCGGGCTGGGCCGCACCGGCGAGTGGTTCGCGGTGGATCATTGGAACGTCGTGCCCGACATCATCACTTTGGCCAAAGGTTTGACCTCGGCTTACATGCCGCTGGGCGCGGTGGCGATGAGCGAAAAAATTTACGATTACTTCCGCAAAAATGTTTTTTACGGCGGCCTGACTTACAGCGCCCACCCGATGAGCTTGGCCGCGGCTGTGGCCAACCTGCACGTGCTCAAAGAAGATGACTTGGTGGGCAACTCCAAGCGTATGGGCAAAGTCATGGCCGGCTTGATGGCGGGTTTGCAGGCCAAACATCCTTCCGTCGGTGAGGGGCGCAATATCGGATTGTTTGGCGCGATTGAGCTGGTGAAGAACCGCCAGACCAAAGAGCCGATGGCCCCATACGCCGGCACCAGTCCGGAGATGGCCAAGCTGGGCGCATTCCTGAAAGATCATGGCGTCTATGCTTTCACCTGGCGCAACCTGCTCCACACCAATCCGCCGCTGTGTACAACGGAAGCGGAATTGCTAGAAGTGTTCGAGATCATCGACGCGAGCTTGGCGATCACTGACGAGGCGGTCACCGGCAAATAGAACCGCCTTTGTTTCCGGCCATAACAAGGAAGCGAAAAAGTCGCGACCCATTTTCACGAAGATTGCCAAACTCTGGGGCCGATGAATATGAAGGTAACCAGCCTCAATGGCACGGATCCCGTGACGTTGATGGCGGAGAAACTTCACGCTTGACTTCCGAAGGAGGAAAATAAAGTGGCAAAGATAAATGTGAAAGGCCGAGATATAACCATATTCAGTCAAAAGGAAGAAGACTATATCTGCATCACGGACATAGCGCGCTATAAGGACGAAGAACGGAGCGACTACCTCATCCAAAACTGGCTGCGGAATCGCAATACGATCGAATTTCTGGGCATCTGGGAGCAACTGAACAACCTCGATTTTAATTCCATCGAATTCGATGGAATTAGAAAGCAGGCCGGACTCAACAGTTTTTCCCTGACCGCCAAGCGCTGGATAGAGATGACAAACGCTGTCGGGTTGATCTCAAAGACGGGCCGCTACGGCGGCACCTACGCCCATAAAGATATAGCTTTCGAGTTTGCGTCCTGGATTTCTGTAGAATTCAAATTGTATCTGATTAAAGAATTCCAACGCCTGAAAGAAGAGGAGTTGAAGCAGCTCGGCTGGGATATCCGGCGCAATCTGGCAAAAATCAACTACCGAATTCATACCGACGCCATTAAAGAGAACCTGATTCCGCCGGAGTTGACGCCACACCAAATAAATTTGATCTACGCTTCGGAAGCGGATGTTTTGAACATGGCTCTCTTCGGCATGACCGCGAAGCAATGGCGCGACAGCCATCCAAACGACAAGGGCAATATTCGCGATTACGCGAATGTATCGCAGCTCGTTTGCCTGTCCAATCCGGAAAATCTGAATGCCTTGTTCATTCAAGAAAAGACACCGCAGGCAGAACGGCTGCGCAAGTTGAACCAAATCGCCATCCAGCAGATGAAACTCCTGACGGACGACACCAGAATCAAGCAGCTTGGAGCGGGAAATAAATAATGCCCACCGATTTCAAATACGACGTCTTCCTCAGCCACGGCTCGAAGGACAAACCGGTGGTGCGGGAGTTAGCGAACCGGCTGAAAAACGATAAACTGCGCCTGTTTCGCGACCCGCTGGATTGAAGTGCGAAACTGGATTAACCCCGATAATTCATACAGTGCGTAAATCGGCTACACTCTGCTTCTCGGCTTGAACATAAAATATAGTTTATGAATTATCGGGGTTAAACTTGCCAGTGAAAAAGGCAAGAAACCCGTGAAGCAAATCGCCTTCGAAGGTGAGCGCTTCGACGTGATGAGCATGCGAAGGTGGCGGGAGAGGGTGTTGCAGTAAGGTTTGCCGTAGAAGGCATTTGAAACAGATAGCGAAAGAAGGTTAGCCTCTTATGAGCAAAAAACATCTGCAACGCGTCCGGCGCCTCTGCGCCGCGCTGCCTGAATCAACCGAAAGACTCTCGCACGGTGAGCCTACCTTCTTCGTGCGCAAGAAAGTCTTTGCCATGTTTGCCAACAACCATCACAACGACGGGCATATTGCAGTGTGGCTGCCCGCGCCGTTTGGCATCCAGGAAATGTTGATCACGGCCTCGCCGGAGAAGTACTTCAGGCCGCCTTACGTCGGCGTGCGCGGCTGGGTTGGCGTCGAGCTTGCTCGCGTCAGCGATGAAGAACTGGATTTCCTCGTGCGCGAAGCTTGGCGGCAGATAGCGCCCCAAAATTTGCAGGCTGTGCTCGAAACCTCACCAAATAGAATTGAAAAAACGGCTCATGCCAAAGATGATCTCGCTTCTATTCTCTCATCAATGTTGGAGGGCTTGCCCGGCGTCAACGTAAAAAAGAGTGCGAACCGCCTCTCTTTCTTGATCGGGAAAAAAATTTTTGCCTTCACGCAAAAGAATGGCGTGGTGATAAAGCTGCCGCAAGAAAAAATAAAAGAACTGGTGGATAAAAAGACGGCTTCCTTTTTGGTGATGGGCAAAAGGGAAATGAAGGAGTGGGCGGTCATCGAGCATAAAGATCCAAAAGAGTATAAAAAGGATCTAAAGCTTTTCAAAGAAGCGATTGCTTTTGTTTCATCTAAAGATGTTGGCTGAAACGTTTAATATACTCAATAAGGGTTATTTTGTAACTGTCATTGCGAGTGTTTCTCAGCGAAGCAATCTTTTTAAAGTCATGAGATTGTCTCGCTGAAAAGCGGGACGCCTCGCAATGACTCACATTCCAACCCGAAACGAGTATGGATTAGAGAACGGCGTTTAAACTTTCATAACTTTTAAGGAGAAACTATCCCATGAGCAATGCAGACAAAGCAGTGGAAACCCAACTCCAAAACCTTCAAACGAAAACCGGAAAAACGCTGGACCAGCTCTACGCCCTCATCCGCAAGAGCGGCCTGGCCAAGCACGGTGAGATTCGCGACATGCTCAAGAAAGAGCTGGGCATGGGCCACGGCGATGCCAACACCGTCATTCATTTCTATATGAAATCCACCGAGAAACCCTCGGCGCAAGCCAAGTCGGCCTCCCCAGATGCCGCCGTTGATGAAATCTATTCCGGCGCCAAAGCCCATTTTCGCCCAATCCACGACAAGTTGATGGAGGCGATTAACAAGTTTGGCGAGTTTGAGATCGCGCCGAAGAAAGGTTACGTCAGCTTGCGGCGCAAGAAGCAGTTCGTTATGATCGGCCCGGCCACCCAGACCCGTTTTGAAGTCGGGTTGAACATGAAAGACGTCAAAGCCACGGCGCGCTTGCTTGCGATGCCGCCCGGCGGCATGTGCCAGTACAAAGTCAACCTCACTGATGCCAAAGAAGTTGACAAAGAGCTTATTGACTGGATCAAACAAGCTTATGAGAGCGCGGGCTGAGCGCATCGTCGCGGTAAGGGAGTCGAACTTCAAGAGAGAATCCCAACTCGATGACTACAGAATCACCTACGAGATGTTATACTCATTGCGGGTTGATTGGTAAATGTCCTTGCGATACTACCAGAGGTGGCTTTTTCAGAAAGAAACGTCGTCATCGCGAGGAGCGCTTTTTGTGACGAAGCGATCTGTTATTTTTAAGAGATTGTCCCGCTGAAAAGCGGGACGCCTCGCAATGACTGAAATTTTAACTCAAAACGAGTATCTCTCTAACAATGAAACGTTCTGCATCGTCTGATCGTCATATTCTCACAGAGGCGAGGGATTTTCCGTCTCTCGGACGCTCTCTTCTGATCGGCGGCATAGGGTTTTGTCTCGTCAGTTTGTGCGTGTTCGCCACCGTCGCCTTTGCCGAAAGGTGGATGTACGCGCAGCTCGGTTTGCTCGGCGCTTACTTGGCTTGGACCGCTCTTTTTATTCTGTTAGGCGGCGGAGTTTTGGGTGCGCTGGTTGCCGGCAAGTGGCGGCTGCCAAAATTCTATTTGCTCTTCGGTGCAGCCTTCTTCGCTTATGCCGTTGGTTGGGTCACGGCATATTTTATCTGGCGTGATGGCTTGGGCGAATGGCTCGGTTCGCTCGCCGGGTCAATCCTGATGGGCTTATTCCTCGCCACCGGCTTCGGCGTGATTCGCACCACGCTGAACTTTTCTGCGGTGCTGTTCGTGGCAAACTCCATTGGATATTTTCTCGGCTCGGCGCTCAACAATGCAGTCAAAGGGAGCACGGGAATGTTACTGTGGGGCGGTGTTTACGGGCTGTGCTTGGGCGCCGGACTTGGCGCAGTTTTGCATATCGCCCAAACCCGGCGCGTGGAGGAGTTAACCTCAAAATAGAAATAATCGAGTTGTAGATGAGCACAGGTGAAATTTTAACCAGAGTTACAATCTGGATCGCCATCGCCGGATACGCTGCCGGGGCTACCATTTTCGCATTATCCCACCAAAGATATAAATGGGATGCCGCAGCAAGGCTGGCTTGGACGGCGGCCTGTATCGGCCTGCTCGCGCACGTCATTTGCGCCTTCCATTTTTATCACGCGTGGAGCCACGCTTCCGCCTACCGCGATACGGCTCGCCAGACCGCCGAGGTGTTCGGCCTCGACTGGGGCGGCGGGCTTTATATCAACTACATATTTCTCCTCGGCTGGGTTATCGACACCCTCTGGTGGTGGCGCGGCCTCGAGGCTTATCGTCGCCGGCCGTGGCCGTTGGTTGCCGCGTGGCATACGTTTTTGCTTTTCATTTTTTTTAACGGCACCGTCGTTTTTGCGGCCGGCCCCACGCGCTGGCTCGGGCTGTGTTTGTGCCTGGGTTTGTGTGTTGTGTGGTGGCATTCGGCGCGAAACAATTCGCCGCGCAAACCGGTCCAACGTAGCGCAGACTTCCAGTCTGCAAATTAATGCAGGCAGGATGCCCACTGTCACTAACTTTTCAAGAAAAACAAAATATTTACGCAAAGACACGAAGGCTCGCAAAAATATTTTTTGCAAGATAATTGTGGCAAAATAATTAAAAAGCCTTTAAATCATCTTGCCATAATTATCTTGCGTTTCATAAAGGCATTGTAATTCGATTTATCTTTGCACCTCAGCGTGTGCTTTTCTTTTTTGATTTTGCCGGTTCCAAAAAGTTAGCAGCATTGAGCGGATGCCTGCGCTACAATTATATCCGCGATCGTGATAGTTGTTTCAGCGTAACCCTAGATGCTCACTGTTGTGGAGAATTAACATGGATTCTTTGCGCGTCGAGTTGCGCCGCCCGACTATCGGTCCGGTTGCTTTTCCTTTCTACTACGGCTGGGTGAACCTCGCCATCGCTGCGTTCGCAATGGTCGGGACGCTGCCGGGGCGGACACAGGGCCTCGGCCTGATCACTGAGCCGCTGCTCACTGACCTCCAGATCGACCGCATTTTCTTCGCGCGCATCAATCTTTGGGCGACGCTGATCGGCTCGCTCTTCTGCCTCGGCATCGGGCGGATGATCGACCGCTTCGGCAGCCGCGTCGTTCTCACTATTGTCGTCACGGTGCTCGCGGCAGTTGTGCTGTTGATGAGCGGCGCGAAGGAAGTGGCCTCGCTCGCCCTGCTAATTACGCTCACGCGCGGGCTGGGGCAGAGCGCGCTTTCCGTCATTAGCATCACGATGGTCGGCCAGTGGTTCGTGCGCCGGCTCAGCTCCGCGATGGGCGTTTATACGATCGTGTTGAGCCTCGGATTTATGCTGGCGTTTCCGCTTGTGGGCGCGACGGTCATCAACTACGGCTGGCGCACGGCATGGACGGGCATCGGCCTCGTGCTGCTGTTGGGTCTGGCGCCGCTCGGTTGGCTTCTCGTGCGACGGACGCCCGAAGCGTGCGGCCTCTCACTCGACGGCGAACGCGTGGTTGAGAACAGCGCCGCGAACGATGCGACCGGCCGCACACTGCTGCAAGCTCTGTCAACGCCGGCCTTTTGGATTTTCGGTTTGGCCAGCTCGGTTTATGGCCTCGCCGCTTCCGGCATCGGTTTGTTCAATGAATCTATTTTGGCAGAAAGGGGCTTCGACGCTTCCACTTATCACCGCACGCTCGTAATTAGCGCGCTGACCGCATTGTTCGGAAATTTTCTCGGCGGCTGGCTGGCATCCAAGTGGTCAATGAACCGGCTCATGGCTTTAGCGATGGGACTCCTCGCGGGTTCGCTTGTCGCACTGCCTCATGTCACAACTCAGGCACATATCGCAGCTTACGCTCTTGTCATGGGGCTGGCCGGCGGTTTCGTCATCGTTATTTTCTTCACGTTTTGGAGCCGCGCTTTCGGTCGCGCGCATCTCGGCAAAATTCAAGGTGCGGCACAAGCGCTCACGGTGCTTGCGTCGGCAGTCGGTCCGCTGCTGCTGGCGGAATGCGTGACGCGCACCGGCTCTTACGCCGCGATGTTTTACACACTGGCCGCCATCGTCGCCGTTCTGGGGCTGGGCGCGTGGTTCGTCACCGTTCCGCATGCATCATCGGGTATGCCGGCTTTGGCTGGCGTCAAGGGTGAGGTCAATTAAGAAAATGGTAAGGCCTCAATTACAGGTGTACCGTCCGGACGCTGAGTTTCGATAACTCGCCAGAATCGCGTTTGACAAAGCGTCCGGACGGTATTACTGTAGATGTTAAAATTTTGTTGCATCCTTCAGATTTTGTCGTATATTGCAAATCCGGTATTTGCCAGCGTTCGCCGTCACCAATACGATTCTCGGGATTGCAGTTCTGCTTTTTGTGACGCTACTGAGACAATGAAAATGAAACGAACTATTTTCTGCGCATTCGGCTTGACGGTCTTTCTATTCAACGCAACATTCAGCCACGCGCAAAATGGATTTTCTCTTCCCATCGAATTTGGGCAGGGAATCATCTTCAAGCCGGGAGTTGACCCGTACATATTTTCGGCACAACTGCATCCGAGCCTCGGCTTCGGCGGCAAATTCACGATCGGCGGGAGCATGGCCGGAGTTTATACCAATCCGGAGTGGGCGTTTATGTGGGGCGGCCGGCTCGCTTTTCATCTGACCAAACTCAGCAAAAAACCGATCAGTGCCGGACCGGGCATTGATTACGGAACGCTCTATTTCGTGGGAACATTCTTGCTAGAAAACAACAAGCTCCGCCGCCTGGCTGGCGGCCTTATCCTCGATATCTGGGACGGCGCTTTGCAAATCAGCCCGCGCGCCGGTTATGATGACAAGCTGGAGCGGCCTTTTTTAGAAGTCACGCTCGGAACGAATCTCCTCGCCAGGTAAAAGCCCGGCCGGCGCAAAACTCAGAAAAAATTCATCGGGCGCAGCCTGCAATTTTTAGCTTGCGGAAATGGCTTATCGCCATAGGCAGCGCCCGTCGAAAACAGCCGCCTCCCGCCTTTTGGTTTCGCTCATTTCTTCCGCAAGAAAAAATTGCTGTAGGTATAAGTTTGTTTTAAAAAAGCATAAAAGGTTGACTTTCATTTTCTTATTCCGTAAATTTAAGGCTAACGTCCTGAAGGGACGGACAAATTTGAGCTGGAAAACGGACTTTCAAATGGGGGTTTGTATAATTTCAAACCTAGATAAGAACCCCTGATTGACACCTGTGGAGCCAATATGCAAAGATTTTTGGTAACCGGCGGGGCCGGTTTCATTGGCAGCAACTACATTCGCCATCTCCTGCGGAAGACCCGTGATATTTTCATCATCAATTTCGACAAGCTGACGTACGCCGGCAATCTCGACAACTTGCGCGACGTGGAGAAGAATCCGCGTTATCGCTTCGTGCAAGGCGATATTTGCGACGCCATGCTGGTGGATCAGTACATGGCTGAAACCGACGTCGTCGTGAATTTTGCCGCGGAAAGCCACGTGGATCGCTCGATCGGCGCGCCGGATGACTTCATCCGCACCGACGTTTTCGGCGCGTTCGTGCTGCTCGAAGCGGCGCGCTGGCATCGCGTCAAAAAATTCATCCAAATCTCGACCGACGAAGTTTACGGCAGCATCGAGCAAGGCTCGTTCAAGGAAACCGATGCGCTGATGCCATCCAGCCCGTACTCGGCCTCGAAAGCGGGAGCGGATCGGCTGGCCTATTCGTATTTTGTCACCTTCGGCCTGCCGGTCATCATCACGCGCGGCTCGAACAATTTCGGGCCATACCAGTATCCGGAAAAGCTGATTCCGCTTTTTGTCACCAACGCCATCGAAGACAAACCCTTGCCGATTTACGGCGACGGCAAAAACGTCCGCGATTGGATTTACGTCGAGGATCATTGCGACGCCATCGATTTTCTTTTGGCGCACGGCAAGGCCGGCGAGGTTTACAACATTGGCGGCGGCAACGAGCGCAACAATCTCGAAATCACCGAGATGATTCTCACGGCTTTGCACAAGCCCAAAAGTTTGATGGCTTTTGTGGATGACCGCCTGGGCCACGACCGGCGTTACTCGCTCGAGGCGGGCAGGCTGGCGGCGCTGGGTTGGCAGCCAAAGCACGATTTTAAAACCGCGCTCGAATTTACCATCGACTGGTACGCGAAAAACCGCTGGTGGTGGGAAAAACTGAAAAGCGGCGAGTATCTCGAGTTTTACAAGAAAAACTACAAGATGGCTTTATAAAAAGTGTTTATCACACTGGGACAAATTTCATGAGGAGACTACCTGTGAGCCTTGACATCAAAATCGAAGACAAAACCGCCAGGGTCGGCGTGATCGGCTTGGGCTACGTCGGCCTGCCCCTGGCGGTGGAATATGCTGCGGCCGGCTACGACGTGTTCGGCATCGACGTGAGCGAAGAAAAAATCACCAAGCTCAATCGCGGCGAAAACTACATCGACGACGTGGACGGCAAGAAATTGCGCGAGCTGGTGAAAGCCGGCAAGCTTTCCGGCGCGACTAACTACGATCGCATCGATTCCTGCGACGTCGTCTACATTTGCGTGCCGACGCCGTTCACCGACAACAAGGAGCCGGACGTCTCTTATATCGTCGATTCCGCCAAAGGCATTGCGGGAGGATTGCGCCGGGAGCAGCTCATCATTCTGAAATCCACCACCTACCCGGAGACCACCGAAAAAGTCGTGCAACCGATTTTGGAAGAGACCGGCTTAAAGGTGGGCAAGGATTTTTATCTGGCCTTCTCGCCGGAGCGCATCGACCCGGGCAACAGGAAATTTACCACGGCCAACACCCCGATCGTCGTCGGCGGGGTGACAAAAAAATGTACCAAACTCGCTGCGGCGATTTCCCGCAAAGTCATCGTCGAGGTCAAAGAACTCTCCTCGCCCAAAGCCGCCGAAATGACCAAGCTGCTCGAGAATATTTTCCGCTCGGTGAATATCGCGTTGGTGAACGAGCTGGCGCAGCTTTGCGATCGCATGGAAGGCATCGACATTTGGGAAGTGGTGGAAGCCGCCGCCACCAAGCCGTTCGGCTTCATGCCGTTCTTCCCCGGCCCGGGCATCGGCGGCCATTGCATTCTCGTCGATCCGTACTACTTGTCGTGGAAAGCCAAAGAGTACGATTTCCACACCAACTTTATCGAGCTGGCGGCGATGACCAATGAGAACATGCCGTATTATGTTTTGGATCTCATCATCCGCTCGCTCAGCCTGCACGGCGCCGCCATCACCAATTCCAAAATTCTCATGCTCGGCGTCGCTTTCAAGAAAAATGTCGACGACATGCGCAACTCGCCCGCGATCAAAGTCATGGAGCTGCTGTACAATCGCGGCGGCCGGTATTTGATGTACAACGATCCCTATGTGCCGTCGCTGCGCGTGTGCGGCAAGGGTTATCATTCCAAAAAGCTCGATGCCAAGCTGCTGGAGTCGGCGGATTGCGTGATCATCGCCACCAACCACGATGATTACGACTACGAGATGATCGTGAAACACTCCAAACTGGTCGTGGACACGCGCAACGCCACGAAGGACGTGAAAAACGGCCGCAAAAAAATCGTCCGGCTCGGCTGCGGCACCAACACCATCCCCGCGGAGCTGCGCACCCCGCACGAGTGATTACCCAACACTTCATGTCATTAAATTAAGCAACGATCTTGTCATTCTGGAAGAATGTCGGCTTTGTTAATTTAATGGCATAAACCCAACACTGACGAGCCGCAAGCGCAAGCAAAGGCATCGCAAAGATATTTTTGCAAGATGATTGTGGCAAAATAATTTAAAAGCTTTTAAATCATCTTGCCATAATTATTTTGCGTATTCGCATGGACGAGAAGCAGCTCAATCAAGTTTTTGAAATCTCACCTAACGGCCGCCGAGACACGGCCGCCGCGCCAAAGCCGCCGGAAGTGTCGATTGCGATCATTGCCTGGAACTCGCGCGAACTTCTCGAAAGCTGCCTGGAATCCATTTATGCCGGCGCCAATCAAGTCGAGTTCGAGATCATCGTGGTTGACAACGGCTCGACCGATGGCACTGGAGAGATGCTGCAGCGCCGGTTTCCTCAGGCACGTTGTCTCACCAATGCCAAAAATCGGGGCGTGGCCCCGGCGCGCAATCAAGCGCTAAAAGCGGTCGCCGGTGATTTTGTGCTGTTGCTCGATGCCGATGCGCGCCTATCATCCGGAGCCATCGACGAGCTGGTGGCGTTCGCGAAAAGCACGCCGGAGGCCGGCATCGTTGGCGCGAGAATCGTCGACCCCACCGGCAAGCTTCTGCTCACCTGCCGGCGCTTTCCCACTATCTTTACGCCCTTCTTGCGCCGATTGCAATTCATTCCCTTTTTTCGCAATAATCGCACGCTCCGCGAACAGGCCATGGCGGATTGGGATCACAACGCGATTCGCGAGGTGGATTACGTCGTTGGCACTTGCCAACTTATCCGCCGCGAGGTGATCCAGGAAGTCGGGCTGTTGGACGAAAAATTTTTCTACGGGCCGGAGGATGCGGATTATTGCCTGCGCGCGCAGTCGCACGGCTGGAAGATTGTTTACTATCCGCACGCAACCGCCATCCACGACAAGCGGCGGCGCCCCGGCGATTTTTTCCGGCCGCTCAATTGGAAACAACTGTGGGCGGTTTTTTATTTTTTCCAAAAGCACGGCTATCTTTTTAACGCCAAAAGCCGCGCTTACGCCATCATCATGCCGCGCGCCATCGAGCGGACGCTGCTCTTTGTCAGCGATTTTGTGGCCGTCGTCGGTTCATATTTTATCTGGATCTGGCTGCGCAACAAATTGGCGCTCTATGCCCCCTCGGAGCCGTTTGAGCTGCTCTCCGCTGCCGTCGCTATTTTTGCTTATTGGTTCCTTTTTTTTCTCTTTTTCGGCCTTTACCGCACCTGGTACGCCTATTCGCGTTTTGACGAATTGGTTACTCTGGTTAAAACCGTTTTCTTCGGCGCGATTTTTATTTTTTTGTTTACCGCCGAAACGCAAGACCTGACCACCCCGCCCAAATTCAGCCGTCTGCTGTTTGCCGGCTACTGGGTTTTAATGACCTTCATGGTCGCCAACGGGCGCATGTTGTTGCGCACCATCCAGCGGCGCTTGCTCGAAGCCGGCATTGGCATGCGCCAAACCGTGATCGTCGGCTGGAACGACAAAGCGCGCGCGCTGCTCGACAAAGTCAAGCGCTTCCCCGCGCTCGGCTATCGCGTCATCGGCTTTGTCGATGTGCGCACGGCCAAAGCCCGGCAGGCTTACGGCGACGTGCCGGTGCTCGGCTCCATCCATGATTTGAGCTGGATTATCCGCCGCGAGCATGTGGAAAACGTGCTGATCGCGCTCGATATTTTCCAGCGGCGCGAGATGACCGAGGCGGTCAATCAGTGCACCGGTTTCCCCGTCACCATCAAAATCATTCCGGATCTTTACAGCATCGTGATGGGGCAGGCGCGCACCAATCAGATTTACGGCTTTCCGCTCATTGAGATCTTTCCTCAAATTATGCCGCTGTGGGAGCGGCGTTTCAAGCGCCTGCTGGATATGGCGGCGGCATTAACCATCATCATTCTCGGCTTGCCGTTTTGGCTGATTCTGGCGTTGATCATCAAATTGGATTCGCGGGGCCCGATTTTTTACCGGCAGGAAAGAGTGGGCCGGGATGGCCGCGTTTTCACGATCGTCAAATTCCGCACGATGGTGCAAAACGCCGAGCAGCTTACCGGGCCGAAGTGGGCGGAAAAAGACGATTCCCGCATTACGCGAGTCGGACGTTTTATGCGCAAATGGCGCCTGGACGAATTTCCTCAATTCATCAACGTCTTGCGCGGCGAGATGAGCTTGGTCGGCCCGCGCCCGGAGCGCCCGTATTTTGTCGAGAAGCTGAAGAAAGAAGTTCCCTTTTATATGCGTCGGCTCAAAGTCCAACCCGGCATCACCGGCTGGGCGCAAGTGAAAGGCTCTTACGATAACACCATCGAAGACGTGAAGCAAAAACTCCAGTACGATTTTTTCTATGTCGAGAACATGTCACTATCTATGGATTTCAAGATTTTGCTGCACACGGCTTATGTGATGCTGGCGGGGAGAGGGCAGTAGATAGTGAAACAAAAATGGGGGGAACAATTTTTATTCCGATTTAGTAGAATGATCATCAGAGAACCCTGGGACCGCCTATTACAGTTCTCTATAATTTAATCCACTAACTCAAGGATCGGCTGAAGAAGCCATTAAATTCGGAGGATAAGCGTATGTCACACGTCGTCAACGTTACGGAAGAGCTCATTGTTGGTAGTGTTCACACCATCGCTTCGGGGTCAACGACTACCACAACTGGATCGATTAACGCCGGGTCTACCACACTTACCGTGACTAGCATACAGGACTTCGCGCTTTATCAGGGTATTCAGGTAGATGGTGCTGGAAACGGAGGCGCTCATTTGATTACGAAAATTACTGGTATCAGTGGTACAACTATTACACTCCGAGATGCAGCAGGAACGAGCAAAACCAATACAACGGTCAGGCATCTTGACCGGGATAATCATATGTCTCACGTCATCAATGTTAAGGAAGAGCTGATTGTTGGTAGTGTTCACACTATTGCTTCGGGGTCAACGACTACCACAACTGGATCGATTAACGCCGGGTCTACCACACTTACCGTGACTAGCATACAGGACTTCGCGCTTTATCAGGGTATTCAGGTAGATGGTGCTGGAAACGGAGGCGCTCATTTGATTACGAAAATTACTGGTATCAGTGGTACAACTATTACACTCCGAGATGCAGCAGGAACGAGCAAAACCAATACAACGGTCAGGCATCATGACCGCGAAGCAATTCAGGCTGCCTTAGATGCTGCAGGTGCGCAAAAGGGCTGGACAGTAGTTATGTCGCCAGGCAACTATTTTCTTGGCACCGGAGACCCAAATAATAATGGGAGAGGTTTGAAAATCCCGAGTGGTGTTACATTTCAAGGCACAGGAATTGACCCTGATAATGCTGCCCCAGTCAAAGGGAGCCTGATAAAGTACAACGGTACAGGCGTAGCGATATTAGTTGAAACAGTTAAGCATGTGGTCCTGAGTGATTTTCTAATCGATCTGAGAAATGCCACCGGCGCCAGTATTCGTGGCATTCACCTTCACGGGGCCTGGTTCACTACGCTCAGGAACCTGCGCTTTAAAGTACCCTCTAATGGTCTTGCAAGTGGTGCATATGCGATATTAACCGACACTTTTCCAGGCGCGATTCCGGGACCTCCTTCTCAGCCTTGGGGTGCCCAACACATCTACTTTGAGCGTGTATCGACGGGTGAATTAACAGCTACTACGGCTGATAATGGAGTTATTCGGTTTCAAGGAGCTTCAGATACAGATCAAATAACAACGACAGTCCTTAACACTGTCTATGCAAGGCGATATGAAGTAGATCAAGTTTCGTCGATCACCTTTATAAATAGCACAGCAGAGGGTTTCGGAGCGAACGAAAAAGGCTTTACAATTCAAAACTGCGATCAGGCTAACCTACTTGGAGTAGATATTGAGAGTCCCTTTGCCACTTCAACTTCAATTGGAATTAGTCTTGGGACCAAAGTGAGGCATTTTCTTGGTATTGGTGTCAATTTCCTTGGATTGCCGGTGGCGGCAAAAAGGATTGATGGCAGTCCGTCACTTCCTCCTCCACCGCCACCACCGAACCCTCCATATTTTCCCGATGCATACATTGGAGGTCTATTGCTTCAAAATTACAGCGAACCTACCTTTTGGGGGAGCTTAGGTGATCTTTCAGCAACTCGCTATACTTTGTATGACGCATCGGCGAATGTATTTGTTGAGATAGGGGCTAGAAATTACTGTGTCAATCAGAATAAAGCGTTTAAGTATAGATGGATTGTTGAAGGAGATGCCAACAATCAGATACTTAAGTTGCGAACTTTTCGTCAGCCTGCAGACCTTAGTGTTGAACCACCGTATGTCGATCCATTTGTCATTAGTGACAATGTTATCCAGATTACGACAAATGGTGCCTTACGTATTGACGGAACTATTAATGGTACTACCGCTACATCAGCCACCGCTGGTTCAGCCAGCTCACTTCCATCTGTGCCGGCCGGGTATCTTGTTGTAAAGATCAATGGAACAGACCGCAAGGTTCCGTTCTATGCTATGTAACAAGAACATGCTGGAAATCCAGATTTGTGCTATTACGATAAATTGGTTATAAATCGATTGTACGGAAGGTTGCGAGAAATTCGTGACCTTCCGTTAAAATTGGCAGGTGTTGAGAACATGTCGTCTAAGGTTTAGGATTTCAAGATTCTGCTGCATACTTCTAGTGATGCTAGTGGGGAAGAGTCAGTAAAAAAGCATCCTATTCGGCATAGGTCCAGCGCTTTGACCGCTGTGTGAGGTTATTTCTCTCCGTCAATTCCTGATAGACATTTTCCAGCGCTTGAACGATCACATCCCAATTATATAGACGCCAGATGATCGCCATGCCTTCCTGGCCGAGGCTGTCACGATAAGCCGGCTCTTTCATGACGCGAACGACGTGGCGCGCAAACGTGTGAGGGCCGTCCGCAATCAGAATTTCTTTGCCGTTGGTTACATCCAATCCTTCGGTTCCCATCGAAGTCGCCACGACCGGCACGCCGAGCGCGAGCGGCTCGAGAATTTTATTGAGCGTTCCGGCGCCGAAACGAATCGGCGAAACGGCGACGGCACTGCTCAAATAATACTGCTTGATGTCTTCGACGAAACCGGTGACGATCACGTCGTTGGAGGCCAACGCCCGCACTTTGGAGGGCGGCGCTTGACCGACGATGTAGAATTTTGCTGCCGGCACTTCTTTTTTGACGAGCGGAAAAATTTCGTTGACAAAATAAAAGATGCCGTCAATGTTGGGATAATACGTCAGGTTGCCGGTGAAAACGATTCGCGCCGGGTCATACTGCACCGGCGTGTCGTTGGAAAAATACGCTAAATCGACGCCGTTGGGAATAATGCGGATGTCCGCTTGCGGCGCGGCTTGCAGCAACTGTTCTTTGTCCGGCTCCGAGCAAACAAAGCAGGCGTGAAATTGCTCGAGGATATTTTCATAGCGCTTGATGCGCTCCAACTCGATTTTCAGGAGCAGCTTCATGAATCGGCTTTTCTCTCTGGGCAAGAAACGGGTGAGATAAAGCGAAACCGCATCGGTGAGATCCAAGAACCGCAACGGCTGCTCGGAACCGGCCGTATATTGCGCCATGCGGATGAGGTGCGTATGAATCACGTCAAAATGTTGGCGACGACAGATTTCATCGATCCGCCGGCGCATTTTTGCAGACTTAAAATAATGTACTTGCAAGGGCAAAGCTGAGAAAAGGCCGAACAGGCATTGCAAATACGAGCGCCATCTCGGAAGCGGGATCACCTCGACCGCGGCGCAGTAAGGCGTCAAATACTGAATATATTCTCGCTCGCGTTTGTTTTCGACGAAGGATATCAAATGTATCGAATTGTTCTTCGAAAGCCTTTTGAGCAGATTTAAAATTTTCAGTTTGTCTCCCCGATACGGTGGATACGGCAGGCGGGGAGTGATCAAAAGTATATTCATATTGAATGTTTCTGTTGCTCGTTCATCATTCAGTTTCCGATGGCATGGTTGAGCCTATTTTAAATAAAGCAATTTTTTTGCCAAGTCCAATGGCAAAAAATTTAGCGCAACACTTTATTATCCAGTCATATTTTTTTGCCTACCATTGTGATGCTGACAAAAAAGTTGAGCAAGATTGAATTTCGTTGCAGTTTTTGGCGCACCTTGCGAGCAAAAACACTTTCCGCTCTATCGCGCCAGCCCAATTTCTTGCGCAACTTTCGCAAAATCTTCAAAACCAGGAAATCCCAACCCACACAATCGAGAATGCGGAAACCGTTTTGCTCCAGCAACGATTTTAACTCGCGCGGCGAATACTGGGTTTCCCATCCCGGCAGCCAGCGATCGAGCGTCATCAGTAATTTTTTATAAATGGTGTAAAGCGTCCATTTGTTGGGAACCTCGACGACGATGATCGCGCCCTCACGCAAAACCCGGTATTGCTCCTGCAAAACCTCGCCAGGTTGCGTAAAATGCTCGAGGACGCCTTGCGAAAACACGAGATCGAACGTGCCGGGTTGAAATGGGAGGTGGCGCGCATCGCCACGCACCAACGGCATAGCCAGGCTTTCTTTTGCCAAGCGCTGCTGCATCAAATCCATGGCAGATTCGGAGAAATCCAAGCCGACACACGCGGCGCCTCTTTTCGCAAGCTGGACAATTTCATTCCCCTTTCCACACCCTACCTCGAGAATGTGTTTGCCGTGCAAATCGGCAAATTGCTGGCCAATGATTTCCACCAACTGCTGCTGATATAAATATAAGTCCTGGTAACGCGAAAGATCGGCATACACCTCCCGCCAGTTTTCTTTAGTGGATGATTTCATGATAAACCTTTTCAAATGCAGCGCCGATTTGATGCCAATCATATTCTCGCGCGACGAGCCTGCGGGCATTATTGCCGAGAAACAGGCGCAGCTCGCGATCGCGTAAAGCACGGACGATGCTCCGGGCAAACTCCGGCGCCTCGTCCGCAATAAGCAATTCCCGTCCGTGCGCAGCCGCAATCCCTTCACATCCCACCGAAGTTGAAACCACACACTTGCGATGCGCGAACATTTCGAGAATTTTTATTCGCATGCCGCCGCCGGCAAAGAGCGGCACGATGCAGACTGGCGAAGCTTGAATGTACGGAACCACATTTTCCACAAAACCGACAAAGCGAATGTTCGGATGTTTGAGATTTTGGAGCCGCGCTGACCGCCCTTTGCCGACAATCAAAATACTGATTTGCGGCTCTTCACGCAGCACGAGGGGCAGAACGTTTTCGTGGAACCAAAAAAAGCCGTCGGCGTTGGGTAGCCAATCGAGCGAGGCAAGGAAAAGAATGCTCTTGGAATCATCTCTCACATGATTGGTGAGAGCGGGAAGATCGACGCCAGCCGGAATAACCGCTGTTCGTACCAGGTTAGACATCGCGCGAATGCGCTGCTCGTCTTCACGGGTAATCATCACACATCTGTCAAACCTGGCACAAATGTCAGATTCGTACCGCAACAATTTCTTATGCTGAAGATCGGCATACCATTGCAGCCAACGGTTATTCTGATGGCGCGCAAAACGCTCCATGAGTGTGGAGTCGATATTGTGCTCGCGCAAGACAACCGGAAGACCGTAACGCTCTTTCAAGAAGATGCCATAAGCAGCCATGTGCAAAACATCGACATGCACGACGTCGACAGGTGAAGTTGCAACGATTTCATTCAGCTTTTGAAACATAGCGCTCGTGTAATACTTGGATATCGTATATGGAACTTTGGAAGCCGCTTTTAAAAGCGCGCCGGCCCAGTGGCTGTTTGTTTTGTGTTTCACAATCGACAAATCACAATATTGGCGCAAAGCTGCAAGTGATACGGATTCCTCGGTTCCAAATGCCGCCATTTTAATCTTATGCCCTCGCAACGCGAGGTGTTTGGTTACGTTGAACATGGCGATCGCTCCTCCGTCATAAAGCGGATAAGGGACGCGAGGGCAGATTTGGAGAATCCTCATTGCGGTCAGTTAATTTGGGTGTGCGGTTTTAATTTTTCCTTGGGGCGAGTTTCCGCAAAGACTTCTTCATAGATTGTCGCTAATTTTTCCATGAACTCGCTTTCAGAAAATTTCAGGCTGACCCATTGGCGCACATTCTGTCCATATTGTTCTCCAAGTTGGCGATTTTGAAACAACTCGAGGATCTCTTCGGCCAATCTTTGCGGCTGGCGCGCCGGCACTAAAACTCCGGTTTCGCCATGCTTGATGACTTGTGAAACCGCGCCCACATTGGTCGCAATCATCGGTCTTTCGCAAGCCGCGGCTTCCAAAATACTGCGCGGCATTTCCTCCTGAAGTGACGGCGATACGTAAATATCCATCAAGTTATAAATGGCGACGAGGTCGTCTTGATACCCGGCAAAGCGAACAGAATCTTTTAAGCCTAATTCGTCGGCCAATTTTTCAAGCGCTTCTCGCATCGGGCCATCGCCCACAATAAGAAATTTTGCATTTTGACACTGTCGAACGACGTGGACGGCGGCTCGAAGCAAATCGTCTATTCCCTTTTCGGGGCTTAAGCGCGCCGCGGTGCCAATGACAAAATCTCCATTACGCACATTAAATTTGTTTTTTAAAGGGCTGCTCACCGTGAGCTTGCGAAATCGATTGACGTCGACGGCGTTGACGAGCAAAACGATTTTGCCCTTGTCGAAACCGTATGCCAATAACTCTTGATAAGCCGTTTGGGATACCGCCAAAATCCGATGCAAAGGCCGGAGCGCCCACAAATCAATTTTTTTGCGAACCTGATCCGTGATCCAGCCGTGGGTGGTGGAGACGGTGGCGACATTCTTGAAATAAATGGCAAAGCACGCCAAAATATTTTCGCGGTATCCGTGCGCATGGACGATGTCTATTTGGCGCCGCTGCAAGTATAGCAAGAAATCGCGTATGGTTGTCAACGAAAAACGGTGTGAATAGCGCAGCGTATCATACGGTATTTCCAAGCGCTCTGCCGCTGCGGCGAGAAAGCTGTTTTCATAGCGGTTCGGAAAAGTTGAAAGAATCGAGAGGCGAAACCGCTGTGGATCCAAATTTTGGCAGATCGACAGAATGATGTTTTCCGCGCCGCCAAATCCCGTGCTCGCGCGCAGATGTAGAACGTTTAACGGCATTTTAATAAAACCTTTTCTCAAATTCGGAGTGCAAAACTGAAGTTTTACACTCCGCTTCAGGCCGACTTTTCAACTTATTTTGGCACTGAGCGTTGGCGGCGCTTCCTTTTCGGCAATCTTGCGTAAAGCGCCGGCAAAACCTAAAAATACCCAAAACATATATTCGTAATGAAGCGACAGAAATGCGGCAACGAACAAAAATCCCCAAAATCCGATTTCCAAGCCTTCGCCAATCGTCGCCATGCGGGTTTGACCGCTCTTTCTGAAGCTTTGATAGCTTTCCCGTATGTAGCGAAACGTGATCCAAAGCAGCAAGCTAAAAACGATCAGGCCAAAGACTCCTAACTCTGCCAACATCTCCAGATAGGTGTTATGGGCAACCTGATGCCGGTCAATCCAGCGGAATGAAAACAGGATAAAATTTCCAACTCCAATTCCCGTGATTGGATGCGCCCAAAACAACTCCCAGGCGCCAACGGCTAATTTGTATCGCCAGCGCAGGGAATCGTCGCGGCCCACGCTTGACAGGGTTTGCATACGTTCCCACAATTGCCCGGGCAACAAAAAAATCAGGGCCAGGATTATGCCGGTTGCCAGCCAAAACCAAACACGATGTTTTCGCATTTTGTGCCCCAACAATAAAAGCACAAAAGCCAGCCCCAATATCCCGGCGCGCGATAATGAGCTCAAAATGCCGCCGATCATGAGCAAAAAAATGGTCAGCCAAAAAATTTTCCGCCAAAGCTTCTTTTCTTCAAAAATGAAAAGGAAGGGCAACGGCAGGAAGGAAACCGCGGAAAGCGCGAAGAAATTAGGATCGGTGCCGCCACCCGATACGCGGCGCAATACTCTCGCGACGAGTGACGGCTGTATAAAAAATGTGTAGAATCCGTAACCGACGGCAACCAGCAATGCGAAAAGCACTGTATATATGCACCATTCAAAGCGACGGGTGGTGGTGAGAAGATTGACAAATAAAATGTAAAGCAGCAGGAGCTTCAAATAGATGAGAACGGTAGTGAAAGCCAATTTTATATCATACGCAAAGGGAATGGAAAGAAAGAGCAAAAATATGAACGAGAGAATGAGCACGGTTTGGCTTTTTAGCACGTTGATCCGGAAGTCCAACCGAAATCCCATATTCGTCACCCACGCTACTGCGGTCAAAGCGACGGCGACCATGAACATTCTTCCCACGTCAAGACTCTGGAGCAGGCGGGAAAAAATCAGAAACAGCATTAATAAGCTGCCTAAATATGGATTCACGAAAACCGCAGCGACGAGCAAGGCAAAGCCGAATAATGCCGGCAGCGCCCAAAGAGGAGCGAAGACGGAAAACAGAACAAGCAGCAATAACCCGAGTATCCAAACGCCAAATATGATTTGGCGACGGAGTGCGAGCTCAACCGGCATTATCGAGAGTGATGTATTCATCAAGCTTTTGGCGCATTATTGAGGCGTCTCAGGTACAGGAAAAATGCCCTTCTTTTATATTATGAATGTTTTTTGCGGAGGCGGGTTGGCCGGTTTCTACGTGATTTATCGTGTAGTTGTAAGACTCGAGTAGCTCAAAAACTTTTTGCGCATTCGCCATTTTGTCTTTTTCCCCTACTCCATGCAGCTCGATATATAATTCAGGCCTATGCTGCATCATGATATTTTTCATTCCGCGCAACACTTCGTATTCCATTCCTTCAACGTCGATCTTGACAAAATCCGGCACGGGCAGGATATCCGCATCAACATAGTGATCCAGCGGATAGATTTCGACGGTAACTTTCGCATGCGTTATTCTCATGAGCTGCGCTTGAATCGCATCGTCCATGCTGCCGGTGGCAAGCGCATCGGGATCGTACATCAGTGTTTTAGTTTCACGTTTTTCTCCGACGCCGGCTTCCATAATCATGATGTTGTCCCAATCGTTCAGCGCCAAGTTTTGCTTTAAGGCTTTTGCATTGGCCGGATTTGGCTCAAATGCAATCACCTTGCCAGCCTTGCCTACCGCTTTGGCAAAGAACATGGTGGTTACGCCGACATAACTGCCGATATCATAGATCGTTTTGCCGTCAAAATTTCGATTCAACAAAAATAATTCTTCCGGTGCCGCTTTTTGAGATGGCTTGAGAAATCCCAAACCACCTTTTATTTTGAAGCCTTTTCCCAGACCATGCCTGAGGGTGTAGACATGGTTTCGGAACAAGGGTTTGAAAAAGAGTAGGATTAGTCTTTTCAACATTATGCCAAAAATTAATATCCACCTTTGTCACAACACTTTTTAAAACTTCTCGATAAAATGCAGTTTTACTGCTCCCTCCGCCAATAAACGCCTGTCCAATCAATTTGACCAAGCGAGACAGCGATGCCGTTTTGATCCCGAAATTCATCAACGGCTTGCTTGCAACCCTTCAGGGCGTAATCGTCAATGATGCAATAACCGCCAATTGACAATTTGGGATAAAGATAGGTCAGGGCTTCCATCGTGGATTGGTACATATCGCCATCTAATCGCATGACGGCCAGCTTTTCAATCGGCGCTTTTGGCAGCGTGTCTTTAAACCATCCTTTCAAGAATACCACCTGTTCATCAAGCAGGCCGTACTTTCTGAAATTCTGCTCCACCTCTTCTTGCGATACGGCAAGAAAACGTTCGGCGAAGTGTGTGTCCCCTTTGTCCTGGGGATAGCGTTGCTCGTCAGGCTCCGGCAACCCTTCAAAAGAGTCGGCAACAAAAATGCGCCTGTCGGTTATGCCATAGGCGGCAAGAATGGCACGCATAAAAATGCACGCTCCTCCTCGCCAGACGCCGGTTTCGATCAAATCGCCATCGATGTGATCGTTGAGCACATTTTGCACGCAGAATTGGAGATTATCCAATCGTCGCAATCCGATCATCGTGTCGGCTTGCAGCGGCCAGATCAACCCTTGCTCTTTTTCTTTTTCATCGTAAACGATATTTTTGACGATCTGCCAGCCGGCGAGTCGCGCCAAATTCGCTGAAAAAGTTACAAAAATTCTTTTAAGAAAAGTTCGCTTGTAATTAAAGGTTTCTATGGGGAGGCCGGGGTCCTTCCACAAAGAATAAGACAAGGTCTTTTTCATGAGATCCAAATACAGGGCAGCAGAATCTGGTTTTGGTTTCATCTTTTGTTTGCCTCAAGATTATCGCCTTTCGTGTTGTTGAAATTTGTATCCCGTAGCGCAGACTTCCCCCGCCACGGCGGGGCAAACGAACCAGGCTGTAAACCCGGGCTACAAATCTTCGCGGTCGTGATCGTTTTGCCGGGGTAATATAATTAAGTGTTTTAAAATGGCACAATACAAATTTAATTTCTGTTTCGCCGAAGGCCGTTGCTGCCGGTTGGCCAAAATCCATCTGAAAAGTTGTTTGACCAGAAGCAGGCCACGACCGGCGCCCAACACGGCCCGCAAAAGCAAGGCATAAGCCTTCCCTCGCGTTAGCTCGTAATACTGCATCATGCTTTGATAGTTATAAAGTGTCGTCCGGTAGAGCGTGTCCAGGTTGATGGTTCGGCTCCGGCCCTCTAAATGTTTGATAGCGGCGTCGGCCAGATAATAAATTTTGTATCCGTTTTGCAGAACGCGATGGCAGAATTCCACGTCTTCATACATAAAAAAGAAACGATCATCCAAAGGGCCGCAGCGCTGAATGACTTCGCGGCGCATCAACATGCATGCTCCGGAGAGCAATTCGACCGGCCGCGAGTCTTGGTGATCCCAGTAGCTCATGAGATGACGCCCAAAGATTTTCGAGCGGCGAAAGCGCTCATCCAGACCGGACAGCTTCCAAACTTCCATGAGCAAATTGGGGAGGCGCCGGGCGCAAGTCAACTGAATGCTGCCGTCCTCATTCAAGATTTTGGGGCCGACGACGCCGACCTCGGAATGCTGCTCTAAAAACGCCAACATTTTTGATAAAGCTTCTGGCAAAATGACGGTGTCGGGATTCAGCAACAATACAAAAGCGCCACTGCTATTGCCGAGGGCTTGGTTGTTGGCCGCTGCAAACCCGACGTTTTTTCGATTTTGCTTAAGAATAACGTATGGAAATTGGGTCTGTATGATTTCGGTTGTATGATCTTCTGAAGCATTATCCACCACGAAGATTTCATGGTCAATGCCGGCTGCCACTTGGCAGATGGAATTGAGGCAGTTCGCAATGTGCTGCCGGGAATTCCAAGTGACGATGATGATCGACAATTTTTTGGGGGCCATGAAAATCCTTTATGGCTCGGAAACGACAGTACGGCCCTGACGCGACTTGACAAAGATTGCAAGTTGCGCCCAATCATGGCGATGAAGCACACCCAAAACGATCAGGCTGATAATATAGATCACGAAACTGCCGGCCAGCGCAATAGCTTTATTGATCGAACCCAGTGTCCAAATCGTCGTGGCCATGGCTATTGCGGCAAATATAGCTTTGAGCGCGGTTTGGGTGATAAATTTCATCTCGACGCGCGTGCGCAATGCCCAAACGCCGCCCGTAAACACGACGGCTTCGGCAAGAATTGTCGTTAATGCTGCTCCCACCATCCCGAGCCGCGGAATTAAAATAATATTGAATCCAACATTTAACACCGCCGCGAGGCTTGCCAATCCCAAAAGCGTTCGCTGCATTTCAAACGCGATCAAGGCGTTGGTAAAAGTGACACCACCAAAAACAATAACCGTCGCGATCAGCAACAAGCGAAAAGGGACGGCGCCATTGACATACGACGCGCCAAAAATCATCATCATAAAGTCGTTCGCAAAAAAAATGCCGCAGATCAGTATAGGCAGCGCGGCGACCAGCAAAATACGAAATGATTGTTGCATGAGCATTTGCGCGCTTTTCGGCGAAACGGTGATCTGGTGCGCCAGCGTGGGAAGCAACACGGCGCCATAATAACCGGCGATCATAATGAGGACATTGATGATTTTATATCCGGCATTGTACCATCCCACGACCTGGTCGCCATGAAAATATGACAAAATAAAAGTGTCACTATTATAGTAGATGCGAATCATGAACAATGACAGGCCTAAGGGCAGCGCCTGGACGAGAAATTGCTCAATCGGACGCCGCGAAAGGCGCAGCCGCAGCGCGCCGAAATTTCGTCGATACCAAATAACATTGAGCACGGCAACCAAGCCGTAGGCAGCAAGATAGATGACGCCAACGGTTTGGACGTGAGAGTTAAAAGGCAGAATGGAAACGGCCAACAAAAAGATGATCGCCGCGCGAAAAAGCTGCAAGAGACCCACTTGCCGCATTTTCTCATGCGCCGCGAAGATCCACCCGAGATCAAAAACCGAGAGTGGCACCGTCAGGGCAAACAAAAGGATCGTCAGCTTTTTCGAGCCGGAACCCGGCATCAGCCAAAGTCCGGCTACTGTCCCTGCCACGGCCATAAGCGACAGCAACAGGCGCAAGGAAGAAATGTAACCTGCCAGGTCGGCGGTGCGATCACGGTCTTTGGCAATAAGTGAGATGGCTTTGGTGGTGAAGCCAAAATCGGTTATCAGCAGCAAATACGTGAGCAGGGCCTGCGCAAAAGAAATTTGCCCAAACGCCGTGTCGCCAAGCGCTCGGGCAATATAGACGACCGTAAAAAAGCCCAAGACCAGGGAAAAAGACTGCGCTGAAGATAGCCAAAACAAATTTTTTGCAAAACGGTGTGCAACCTTCATGCGCTACGCTGTTTTCGTTTCCACGGGATAAACCGCATGACGTCGGCTCGCAACGTCTCGTAGGCCTCCATCAAGCGGTGGTGGTCTTCCGGCGCCGTGGTTTTTAGCCGATTGAGATAACCGCTCACAGCGATTTCAAAACCGCTTACAAAAAAACTCAAGATTACGCCAGCCAGGACAAAATAAAGGCGCTTGGGCTTGCTTTTGCGCTGCGGCAATGCCGGCGCATCCAGCAATTGCACGGTTGGCGTATCACGGGTTTCGCGAATCCGGGCTTCCTCGTATTGTTGCGCCAGCAGCTTATAGATCGCCTTTTGCACTTCCGTATCCTTGAGCAGGAAAACATATTGCATGCCCAGATCGGGAAGATTGGAAAAGGCCAGCAAAACGTCATTCGATGAATTTGCCCCGTCTTCCACACGCTGGAGTTGTTGTTCGAGCGCACCGATATTGGTTTTGAGCAGCTTGATTCGCTCGTGCGATTCATCGAACTGTTGGCGAAGCATTTCGTATTCCACTTCTTTAACGGCTACTTGCGCGCGAATCTCTGCCGCGGCCTTGAGCGAGGCCCGTGTTTGCTCCTCCAGCGAGATGACGCCGTATTTTTTTTGAAAATCCCGCAGGTTCTCCGCCGTTCGGTGCAGGTCATTTTCCGTTTCTTTGAGGCGCTTTTCGATGAATTCTCGCGTCTGGCGGGCGGTGCTGAAACGCAAGTTGCGATTGACGCGATCCAACTCTTCAACATAGGCTTGCGTCATCTTTTGCGCCAACTCGCCGGTGCGCTCAGTGGCTGAGATGACGATGAGGCCCTCTTCGGTCTGATCGATGTCAGTCAATCCATCGAGCGTTCGCAAAGCATCTTCCATGAGCTTGACTTCCCATAAGGACATGAGGTCGAGCTTTTTGATGACTTCTTCCCTCAAGTTGCGGCTGCGCAAGATACCAATGTAGAGTTCGGAAGGACTTGAGCCGGTTCCGCCAATGATGCTTTTGAGGTTGACCGGCAAATCCGCCATTAACGAAAAAAGCCCCATGGATGACGAAGATTCCGTCTCCGGCGGCAATAAAGTAGCAGACGAGGTGTACCATTTTGGCAGAAGCAAAGCGATGATCAAACTGACCACGGCAAAAATGATAAAATTGCGGAAAATACGCCGCCGCCATTTTACCAACATTGAAAAAAAATGGACTAACGTGATTTCCTGGGTTTCCGTTTCTAACATAGGTGGCCTTCTGAATCGTCGTAACGCTTTTTATTACATTTTCTGCAGCTTTATTTTGACAACTGCCGATACAGCAGCACGACCGTCGCCAGGCCGGCCGTCGTTTGGAGCACGTCGCGGAAGGCAGTCCAATATACGGAAGCCGGCCGCCGCACCAGCCGCGTCACAAAAATCTGGTCGCCCGGCTCGAGGGCGGTTTCTCCCGGCGCCAGCCAGGCGTTCGTATTGCGTTTCAAAATGCGCACTTTCTGGCGATCGGCTTCTTTGCTAAAACCGCCGGCCTTGTCGATATAGTAGCGAGAATCCATGCCGCCGAGATAGGCGACGTAACCGGGATTGGCCACCTGGCCGAAAACGTTGACGATGCGGCGCTGCAAGGGCACGAAAATCTCATCGTTTTCCACCACTTCGAGGTCGGCGAATTCTTTGTGCTCCTCGAACAAACCGACAAAATCAACCACGACAAAACCGCGCTTGAGCGTCTGCTCAAAATCGAAGTACTTATCGTGGTCGGCCAGTTTGAGATCCATCAGCCGCGATTCGAGCAATCGCACATATTCCGGATTCTTGCGTATGGCATCCGGATTGTGGTCTTTGTATTGGCGAACCAGCCGGGCTTCCGCGATCGAGGCCTCGGGCCTGAAGCCGCCGGCGCGCGCGATGATTTCGGAAAGCATCGTGCGGTCATAAAGCAGCGCATACTCGCCGGGCCTCGCCACCGCGCCGTAAATGCCGATCTTGCGCTCTTTGCGCTTCTCCATATCTTCCCGGATAAAAACGCGATCGTTCCGTTGCAAGGGCATATCCGGGCTATGCCCGTTTTGCCCGGCGTTTAAATTAACGGTAAGCGTTTGCGCTTGCCGGCCGCTGGCAAGAAAGCGCACGACTTCGACGTGCTCGAGCTCGGCCAGCGTCGTCGGCCCCAACGCCAAGCGCACCAACGTGCTCAAGCTATCGCCGTCGTGAAATTCAAAAACGCCCGGCGCGCGCACGCCGCCGAAAATGCTCACGCTGTTGCCGGGAAGATTTTCCGTCGGCACGAAAATGACGTCGCCATCGCGGAGAAACGGATTGCAGTGCTTCTCGCCGGTCGCGAAAAATCGCACGAGATCGACCTCCAGCGTATCTTTGTTGCTACGATACAGCTTGATATTCCGCAAGGAAATGGCAGGGGCTGGCTTGGCTTCGTCGGCGCGAAAGCTCACCGGTGGCGACTCGAGGCTTTTTTCCACAGGTTGCGCTTGGGGAGTGGCGGCGAGATTGGGCAAATATACCACGCGATCGACGCGGTCAACCGGACTCACGGTGTAAGCACCAGGATTGGCCACCGCACCGGCGACAATGACTTTGAACGTGCGCAACGATACCAAATTCACGCTGATCTCACCGGCAGTGTATTTCTTGCGTACTGCCTCCCGAACTTTCTCTTTGGTTTCAGCCAACGTGCTGCCGGCAACGGATAGCTCGCCGACCGTGGGAATGAGCAATGAGCCTTCCGGCGTGACTGGTCCAGTATAATTGAAGGGCGCCATCCCCCAAACGACAATCGTCAAGAGATCGAAAGGGCCGACGACATATTCGGCCGGATTGATCGGACCTTCCATGCCGAAAGCCTGCTGTTGGCTTAAAAATCTGGTAGGATCGTTGAGCGATCCCGAGCTCAAACGGGATAAGCTCGATTTGTCTTGCTGGGAAAATGGCCGCTGGTAGTAGCGCTGCAACAGATCCAATTGCTCGGAAGACTCGTTGTTGAGGAAAGGGTTGGCTTGGTCGGTGTCGGCCTTCTTTTCTTGGGGAATTTGGGCGGAAGCAGGCAGAAACGGAACGATGAACAAAACGACACTGGCGACGACGATAAAAAACTGCCGCATGATTTTGCAACTCCTCATTGGAAACCCCGATTTTGCATCGGGAGTCTAAAATTGTCACCCTCAATGCGCTCAATAATTCAAGGAAAATCGGGGTTGACTTTTTATGTCCACAATTTAAGGAACATAAAGCATGCACTTTCAACACAGAATCTAATATAACCAGCCGCGCCAATAATCGCAACAGAAATCTTTTGTCAAAAAAATGTTGCATCTCGCCATCATATTCTTTATTTTGTTTATTCGGACTAACCTCGTTGGGATTGAGAACTTGACCGCTATTGCAAATGGACTTTCAAAAACGTTCGTGACGACCGCGAACCAACCCGCTGCTGCAAACGGAGAATTGGCGCCGGCCGATATTCAAATCCTCGATTTCGGCATCGCCTGGGAATGGGAATATGATCAACATTTTGTTTTTAAGCTGGCGCAGGCTTGCAAAGCGCACGGGCTCTCCGCCGATTTGATCAATCCCTCTGCGATAGAAGACACCTTCTTCAAATACCGTGCCGAAAAACTGCATTTTCGCTATTACTTGGATCGCGGCTCGGACGCCTTGAAAGATTTTGAGCCACTCGCCAAGCTGATTTCTGCCGGTGGAGCCAGAATTGTCAACCACTACCGCCACCTCAAACATAGTCTCGACAAAGCCACAATGCATTTGGAGTTTCTCACTGCCGGCTTGCAGGTGCCATATACAATCATTCTTTCTCCCTACAAATACGAACCGGAAATTAGAATAACCGATTTGGCCAAGCTCGGCCGGTCGTTTATCATCAAACCGGCGATGGGTTCCGGCGGCACCGGCGTCGTTGTGGGCGCCGAAACGTTGGCGGACGTTTTGCTGGCGCGCAAAAGCCAAAACGATCAGAAATTCCTTTTGCAGGAAAAGATCGAGCCGGTCATGCTCGGCAACGAACGCGCCTGGTTCCGCGTGTTTTACGTATTCGGACGCACATTTTTGACTTGGTGGAATGACGTTACCCATTTATATCGCACCGTAAAGCCTGAGGATGAAAATGATTTTGGGTTGGCGCCGATGCGGCAAATTATTCGCACCATTGCCGCACTTTCCGAATTGGATTTTTTCTCCGCCGAAATCGCACTCACCAATGACGGCCGGTTTGTCGTGATTGATTACGTCAACGACGTTTGCGATATGCGGCCGCAATCGGAGCATCCTGACGGCGTACCTGACAGTTTGATTGAGGAGATTATTAATACGTTCGTCACTTTTGTGACGCCGCGCAGTTTGCACCAGGAAACTGGTGCGAACCATGCAGTGCGCCTTCCAAAAACTTTGGCTGCGGTGGTCGAAAAATGGCCATAGCAGCCAAGTTAGCATGAGAATTGAAAATTTTTCAATTTTTGAACATTTTTTTATTGCATTTTTTAAAAGAATTGCTTATATTTCGAAACTTTCAGTCGTTTTGCCCAAAAAATACTCATGCAAGTGTCCTCGTTGACAAATCGCGGAGTTCGATGACACGAAGAAATATCCAGCCAACTTTGCTTGGGTTGGGGAATTTCGGAGTGAAGAGTTCTCTCCTCTGTTGCCAGGACTACTTTTTTTCAAAACTAAATCACTTCTTTGTAAAATTGCCCGGTGCTGTGGTTGATTTTCGCACCCACCGGGGATTTTTCGGGCCTGTTTTGCCAGACAGAGTCGCACGTGGCGTTCTTTGGCCACTGCAGCTATAAGTCGTGCTCGTTCTGACTTTTCCCAACGGGACGAGCGCCAATATAAAGTTTTAAAAATACAAGGGTTGGATCCCTCGTTTTAAACTGGAAAGCTTTCGTCATCGTTTGGAATCGTTTCCGCTAAAACGAGGGTTGCACTGCCGAAACCTTATCCTTCCACTTCATCCAACCCACTTTCCTGTTGATTTGCTTATCTTTCCCAGAGGAAACGCCGGTTTTTCTTTAGAGGAGGAAAAACCGGGAAATCGTCTCGAGAAGTCAAGGGTAGCGCTTCCGGGCGATTCTATTCAAACAACCTGTACCATCCCAGGAAACTCAAGACCTGCTTATGCTGTGGCCGTAGGGCTTTGCAGCAAGGGTGAGGTCTGTCGAGTTGCTTGTGGATTGTCTGCCGGATTCGACTGCACTAGCCCGCCGGAGGGCTGGTCGATAACCCGTTTTATTCGCCAATGTCCGATTTGGCCAAAGACCGATTGGCAGCATTGGCGAATCAAACGGGTGACGAGGAAGGTGGACAAACTTCCGGAGTGAGTTGGGGCTATAGGTTAAACGGAGGTATTGTGAACTATGAGGTATGGAGGAACGAAGCATGCGTGCAGAATTATTCCTTGCCGCTCGCCGGTCCCAATTTTCCTTTCGAAAAACGATATGGAAAGCCGGGTACTGGTGGGCACTCTTGGTCCTGTTCGTTGTCGCTTGTGCCACTTCACCCAGTGAACAACTGAACCAGGCCGAGGGCCTGCTGTCCAAGCTGGAAAACAGTGGCGCCGATGCCTATCTCACCTACGAGCTTGCCAATGCCAGGCGCAAGCTCGAAGAAGCGCGCAAATTTATTCGCAAAAACCGCTTCGAGATGGCAAGCCAATATTTGAGCAGCATCTGTCAAACGCTGGACAGTTGCAGCGTGGCTTTTTTGCAGAAGCGCCAGGCAGCCCAGCAGCAATGCCAGCAACAAGTGGTCGCGCTGCTCACCGATATCAATTCCCTCGGTGGCATGATGACCGGCCTGCCGCGCCAGAGCTATATCGACCAGAACCGGTACGACATCTATACCCATCGTCTGCGCCGCTACCGGGAAGAGCTGGACATTCTGCAAAAGCTCATGGCTCAACAGGATTTTCCCACGGCCCTGCAAAGAAGCGCGCGGCTCCAGTTCCAGGTCAAGCAATCTTTGGCCGGCCTGGCCGGCTCGACGTCGATACCGGATAAATTCGAGAGCCAAAAAACAATCGCCGAAACGCCGGCGTCTTTGGCTGCAAGCACGAGCCGTTCCGGTTCTCGTTGAGCGCTCCGTCTCGGAGCGCAAGGCTTGAGCGTTTGGCGGCAAAAATTTTGTTTGAACGTTGCTTTTTTTTGAATCAAAGAGCAACGGAGGGGAATATTTTTTATAACGGCTTTCTTCGTTGCGAATCAAAAAATATTCCCAGCGCGTCAAACCAGGTCGACCGATAATTATGGTCGAGCGCAAATCCTTTTTTCGATCTCTTTGGGGTAGGTGTTTTTTATTTTATTTTCTTTCCAATTTCATCCCCTATTTCTGCCGCGCGTTGTCCGGCGCAATTTCTCCTCTTGTGAAGCATGTGAAAATTTCCCGGCATTTCCCGCAACGTCACGGGCGCGGCCTCGTCAGCCGGTTTTGCGACCCCTCGAGCGAAAGGCTCTATAAAAATTTGTCCGAGATTTAACTTGCAATTTTCGTTTAACATTTTTAAACTGCTATTAAGGAATTTAGCGAATCGGCTAGTGGTTGCAGCGGCGCTCAATCAAGCGCAAGAATTTTTCTTGACAGTGTTGAATTTATTCTTTATAATGGCTATATGACGCTTTTTAATCAACTGGTTCGAGCTGCTGAAACAAAATTTATGCAAAGCTTGGGAGGTTGTGGGTTATGCTGATCTCTGTGCGAGTTGATCGAGTCACCTTGGATACGACAGCGAATCGCTTTGTGGTCATTCTCAGAGATGACTCCCATCATCGTTGGCTTCCGATCGTGGTCGGCTCTTCGGAAGCGCAAGCGATTGCGCTGCAAATGGAGAACATCGTGCCGCCGCGCCCATTAACCCACGACCTCGTCAAAAATTTGCTGGATTCGGTGGAAGTCCGCATCTCCCGCGTGGTGGTGAGCGATCTGCGCGAGAATACCTATTACGCGATGATCGGCCTCAAGATGAACGGCAATCACGTGGAAGTGGATGCCCGGCCAAGCGACGCCATTGCGATTGCCTTGCGGGCGCAGGCGCCGATTTTCGTCGACGACGAAGTCATGAAAAAGGCTTCGGTGAGCGACAAAGATTCGGAGCGGGCGGAAGAGGCGGCGCCGATGGATCGCATGGAGCGCTTGAATTTCGAGCTGCAGAAGGCCGTCAGCGAAGAGCGTTTCGAAGATGCGGCGCGGCTGCGGGACGAAATCAACATGGCGAGAAAAGACCGCCGCAGCGAGAAATAAATTTTGCAAATTTTGTTTTTCAAAAAGCACGTTCTGCCGGCAACGGTTTCAAAGCGGAATGATGCTTTTTTTGTTTTATCGCGAATTTTCCCTTTGCAATTGCCAGAATCTTTAGTTATTATGTTAGCCGTGGGGATTTAAATTTTTGAGAGTTGCTTTGCATTGTTGGCAAAGCAGCCAATAAACGATGACGCGATATTTTCTATTAAGAGCATCGGTATTTATGAAAAAGGTGGAGAAAAAGGCTGTTGCCGTTGTAGGCAATCATAGAGAAGAGTTGCTTGACGCGCTCGTGGAACGAGCCAAGCCTTATGTGAGAGAAAGCCTCGCACAATGGCTAGAGCAGACTCTTGATCAGACAGCGTCTCAAGCCTCGTTGACGCATCCTTTTCGTATGACTTTCAAGGAGTTTGTAAAACTCTCTGAAGATGAGCAGCGGGCATGGCGTCATCAAGTGCTTGACTTGGAAGAGGATCGGCTTGCCGAGCAATTGGCTCACAAAAACGCGGAATGGTTGCTGGTAGTGGGTGGTAAAGTCGTCAAATCGTCATCAAATTTGGAAAAACTGCCAACGAAGAAAGAAATTTATCGAATTGCGAAAGCGCGAGGTTTTGCTCCACTTCTTTTTATTAAGGACATACTGATCGAAGAATCGGGAGTGCCGGTGGGAAACAGTTCGTGGTCCCGAATCTCGGCAGATGATTACTATCCCACTATCGAGCTCTATATTGGAAAACCGGATTGGCAAGATACTCAAATCATCGCATACGGTCAGCAAATCGTTGCCGATTTTGATACAGGTTGCCCGGTGGTTCTGATTAGTGAAGATGAAGTTGATACGAGCATTTTGGGTGGCCTTGAATTTGAGTCCTCTGGCAAACATTTAGGCCGACGTTATGATTATCGTGTCTGTAGTGTAAAAATAGCGGTACGCACAAACAACGACAAAATAAAAGCCAAAACTTTTCTAGCTCGGTTGGTACATAATTGGCAAAAAAGTCCTTTGTGCACAATAAATCCAAATAGAAAAGCGCTCATTGGCCGTGAGTTGGCTTTGCGATTATTGTTGAATATCCTGCTCAAAGCCGATGAGAGAGAAACCGAGATCATCAAATAGAACACAAGTTTTATATCATAAGTTACAATTTGTAAGATTTTTTTTCAGATGTCTCAGGAGTTGAGATTATTAAAAGTTCGATGTTATGTCTGAAGTCGCTGTCCCCGTCAAAAAACGCCGGTCGCACGTTTGGCAACGGCCGCGCGAAATCACCATTCCGCGCTATCACGTCGTTTTGCTGGATGACGACGACCATACTTATGATTACGTCATCGAAATGTTGATGAAGCTGTTCGGCCGCAGCCGCGAGCGCGCGTTTCTCATGGCCTGCGAAGTCGACGGCGCCGGCCGCGTCATCGTCGATACCACCACCAAAGAGCGCGCCGAGCTGAAGCGCGACCAAATTCACGCCTTCGGGCCGGATTGGCGCATCCCGCGTTGCAAAGGCTCGATGAGCGCGATCGTCGAGCCCGCGCCAGGAAATTGCGACGAGGGTTGGTAGCAGCCCAAAGTTTACACTAACTATTTCAAGCCGGCGATTGGATTCAGGATTTGACTTCTTCAGCGCGAAGCTCAAGGAATAACTTCCCGGCCAATCTTCATTCAACACCACTTCAAAACAAAGGCGGCATTTTGCGAACACCTCTTTTCCGTACGCACGATCCGATCCGGCGCGTCCCGGCTGTAATCGGCCACTCGTGGTTTATGGCCGGGATCATTGCCGGCTTGGCGGCCTCTATGGCCTTCGGACAAACCGCCTCGCAGCGGGTCGTAGCCAAAATGCTTTCGCGCCTGGCGGCGAACGACTCCCTCCGGCAGCAGCTCGCGTACAGCTACGATCTGGTGTTGACCGGCACGTTTTACACCAAAAATGATTCCGCGCAGGTGATTGAAGAATGGCGCATTGCGCACGACAGCGACAGCGTGCGTGTCCGTTTGCTCACGCGCCGGAGCAGCGGCAAAGACGACGTTGCTAAACGTTACGAGCCGCCGATGCAAATCAATTCGTTCAAACGCAATGAAAACCAGTTTGCAGACGATCCGGTCGTGGCGCTGGCTTGGGAGGTTTTGAATCGGATCAGGCAAGATCGCAAGGCGCAGGTATTGATCGACGGCCAAGTGGCCGGGGAGAATGGCAGCGCCAATTATCTGATCAAGTTTTTAGCGGGTGGCCGCGCCGGCAGCTTGTGGATCAACATGCGGACGGCAGATTTGGAACGCCTCGAATGGACTTATGGAAAATCGCTCGGCGTGGTTTCGTCCGGGCACAGCTCTGTAATCACAATGGCGGAAATCGGCGGCGCGATAAGATTTCCGGCCAAGCTCATGATCAATGAGCGCTCGCGCGCGTTGTTGCGGCGGACCGGCAGTTATACGGAGATCGAAATTCGGAATTTTCAGCAGGGAAAAAGGCCATGAACATACGTCAACTGAACGATACCGACATCGAAGTGGCTCTGACGCTATGGAATCGCAGCGCCCGTTTCGACCCAATGACGCCGGAGCTGTTTGAAGAAAAGGTTTTCGACGACCCGGATTTCCGGCCGGAATGGGCTTTAGTGGCAGAAGAGCAAAACCGCGTCGCCGGCTTCATCATGGGCGTGGCTCGAAACTTTGACGACGACAAAGTCGGCTTTGTGAAGCTGCTCGCCGTCGAGCCGTCGATGCAGCGGCACGGGATCGGCACGCAATTGCTGCAAAAGATCGAAGCCACCTTATGGAGCGCCGGCGTTTCGCACATTCGCCTCATCGACAGCAATCCGAATTATTTGCAGCCCGGCCTCGACCCGCGCTACACCGAGGCGGTGATCTTTTTCGAGCATCACGGCTACAAGCGCTTCGCAGAGACGGTGAATATGGAAGTCGATTTGACCAGCCGGGAATTCAATGTGCTGGCGGTCGAAGAGCAACTGCGCGCCAAGGGCATCGAGATCCGCCGCGCCATCATGGGCGACCGCGACGATTTGATGAAGCTCTTGGAAAAGCATTGGAAAGCGTGGATTCCGGAAGTCGACCGCACGTTGCTGAATTATCCGGTGACGTTGCACGTCGCGACGCATCAAAATCGCGTCATCGGTTTTTCGGCTTACGACGGCAACAATCTCAACACCGGTTGGTTTGGCCCCATGGGCACAGACCCGGCGCTGCAAGGGAAGGGTGTCGGCGGGGTTTTGCTCCTGCGCTGTTTGCAAGACATCAAAGCGCAAGGCCATCGCTTCGCGGTCATTCCGTGGGTTGGCCCGGTGCGTTTTTATACGCATTACGCCGGCGCGCGCATCAGCCGGGTGTTGTGGCGGTATAAAAAGGAGGTGGCGTGAGGTGGGTTATCTTATCTTATTCATCACCGCCACCGTTTTGGTTTTGACTTCACCGCCGGCCTGAATGGTCACTACATAAAGTCCGCTCGGACAAGTTTTGCCTTGCAAATCTCTGCCATGCCAACTGGCGACGTTTTCGCCATGGTTTTTGGGTGCGCTCTCTTCGATGATGGCGATCAATCTTCCGGCGGTGTTGTAGACTTTGCAGGTCACCTCTCCATCTTGTCCCAAGGTGTAGGAGATGTCAACTTTCGAACGCAGACCGGCGCTGTTTGGGGTGAACACGCGCGGATGAATTGCGACAGCAGAGATGCCGGATTCATTGCCGGCGGTTAAATCTTCATACAAAGCGAACACCCCCAATTGAGTAAAACGGGTGGTGATTTTGCTCTCGTTCGTACTTACTGAGCCGCCCAAACGTACCCAATTGCTTTGGCCTGTCGGTAAGTGATACACCGCAAGCTTTTGTTCATTGATATTTTGTCCTGAAAAATCGGGATACTTGATCGTCATGGTAACCGGCTTTGCAAAAACGATCTCACGATCTGAGGTAATTTCAAAACAGAAATTAGTGAATGTGATATCCGGCCCATTCAAACGTTTGACCGTCTCGCACTCTTTGATATTGACTTGCTCTTCCTGCGCTAGCGCTTTGGGTGGAATGAAAAGCTCGATTTGACCGGCGTCAACCGAGAGCAATGCGCCGTCACTGGGGCGGATGTGATTCGTGGATTTGACCACGTCGACTTGAATCACATCCTCGCTTTCGTGGCCCAAGCTATCGCGGGCGGAGAGCTTGAGCCAATACAAACCGTTTTTTAAGTTGCTGGTATTCCACATCGCCAGCGTGTCGTTACGTACTGTGTCTTGCCGTGAAGAAATGCTTTCCCAGTTGGCGACTTCATTTAGCTCACTTCCGGTTCCATACTCGACTTGATACTCGATGAAATCGCTTCTGAAAGAGGTATCAAAGGCCGAACCGAGAACGGCCACATTTCCTGCAATCACCTCTTTGGGCTTGGGTGAGATGATATTGACCGTCGGTGGAGTGGCATCAACGCGGAAGGTGTAGCGAGGGGGCCTGGCGGTAACTTTGCCAAAAAGGTCTTTCGCTTTCACGGTGAAGGTAGAGACGCCATCGGCCAAAGGCGGTAGCGTGACGCTAGTTTCAATTGACCACTCACCAAACGGAATGAAAAGGCCTTCACCCTGAAGCTCCCAAGCAAAGAGCAGCCTGTCAGCACGCGTAACATCGTCCCTACCTGAATAGATGAACAGAGGCGAGATATTGCCGGTCAATGTCTCGGGTCTAATAAGAAAATTCACCCTGGGAGAGGTGTGATCTTGCACTCTAGTTACTCCACCATATGTTCCAAACCAGAGTGCGCCTGCGCTGTCCTCGACAATGACCGAAACATTATTGTTGGGCAGGCCGTCAGAGGGGACAAAGGTGGTCCAGCTTTGACCGTCATAACGACTCACCCCACCATCAATTGTTCCAAACCAGAGCGCGCCAGCGCGGTCCTCGATAATGGCCTCAACGTAATTGCTGGCCAGGCCATCAATGTTGGTAAAGGTAGTCCAGCTTTGACCGTCATAACGACTCACCCCACCCGACCTTGTTCCAAACCAGAGCGCGCCGGCGCGGTCCTCGACAATGGCAAAAACACCATTGTTGGCCAGGCCGTCAGCGGTGGTAAAGGTGGTCCAGCTTTGACTGTCATAGCGACTCACCCCACCACCTCTTGTTCCAAACCAGAGCGCGCCGGCGCGGTCCTCGACAATGGCAAAAACATCATTGTTGGCCAGGCCGTCAGCGGTGGTAAAGGTGGTCCAGCGTTGACCGTCATAACGACTCACCCCACCACCCGCTGTTCCAAACCAGAGCGCGCCGGCGCGGTCCTCGACAATGGCAAAAACATAATTGCTGGCCAGGCCGTCAGCGGTGGTAAAGGTGGTCCAGCGTTGACCGTCATAACGACTCACCCCACGTTCCCCTGTTCCAAACCAGAGTGCGCCGGCGCGGTCCTCAATAATAGCCTGAACATAATCACTGACCAGGCCGTCAGCAGTGGTGAAGGTGGTCCAAATTTGACCGTCATAACGACTCACCCCACTACCAAATGTTCCAAACCAGAGCGCGCCGGCGCGGTCCTCGATAATAGCCACAACATAATTGCTGGCCAGTCCGTCAATGGTGGTAAAGGTGGTCCAGCTTTGACCGTCATAACGACTCACACCTCCAGCATATGTTCCAAACCAGAGCGCGCCGCCGCGGTCCTCTATAATAGCGTTAACACGATTATTAGCCAGGCCGTCAGCGGTGGTAAAGGTGGTCCAGCGTTGCCCGTCATAACGACTCACGCCTCCACGAGTTCCAAACCAGAGCGCGCCGCTGCGGTCCTCCACAATGGCAAAAACATAATTGTCGGCCAGGCCGTTACCGGTGGTAAAGGTAGTCCAGCTTTGACCGTCATAACGACTCACACCTCCAGCATATGTTCCAAACCAGAGCGCGCCGGCGCGGTCCTCGACAATGGCATCAACATAATTGTTGGCCAGACCGTCAGCGGTGGTAAAGGTGGTCCAGCTTTGACCGTCATAACGACTCACCCCAGCGCCATATGTTCCAAACCAGAGCGCGCCGCTGCGGTCCTCCACAATGGCAAGAACATAATTGTAGGCCAGGCCGTTACCGGTGGTAAAGGTAGTCCAGCTTTGACCGTCATAACGACTCACCCCACCACCAAATGTGCCAAACCAGAGCGCGCCGTTGCTGTCCTCGATGATGGCATTGACCCAATTGTCGGGTAGGCCGTCAGCGGTGGTAAAGCTGGTCCAGCTTTGACCGTCATAACGACTCACCCCACCATGTGTTCCAAACCAGAGCACGCCGGCGCTGTCCTTGGCAATGGCGTTAACACGATTGTCGGCCAGGCCGTCAGCGGGAGTAAAGGTAGTCCAAGCTGGATTTTGTGCGAAGGCGGATACAGATAGCAAAAGCGACAACAATCCGCTCATGATCATGTGCTGATTCATAGGCTTTTTCCCTTTATCATCTGGATTTCTGAAGTTTTTTCCGGAGGCAACGTACCAGACAATAATCTGATCTCGAGCAAAGCTGATCCAACCCGCGATTGTTTACTCATTCAGAAATATGCTTTTTCCACTCCGCCATCTCATCGGCAACCATCTTTGCCAATTGCTGCATGCTTATCCCGCCAGTGGGTACATCACTCTCAACCGCTACCGAACCCCCTCGCAACTCCGTACGCCGGATCGGCTTCGGCGTTTCGACCGCGAGATCGTAGAAACGACTCGACTGCCAGACTTGATAGAATGAGGCATCGAAATCGCTCAGGTTGAGTGGCAGCCACGCCTTGCCTTGCATATCGTTGCGCGCCAGCCGGTCTTGCGCGTCGCGGGGATAGAAGGGATGCTGCTGATCGTGAATGCCCGTATCGAAATAAAGAACAAGATTCGTCTGTTCGGCAAAAGCGTAGTCAATCGGCACCTCGAGCGCGAGCAGCATCGTGGCAAACAGAACAGCCAAATCGTTGCCGTTGCCTGCTTTTGCAGTGAGTGTTTCGACCGGATACTGCAGATAACGGGCGCTGCGATTGTCGAACTTTGGCACATGGGTCAAGCCATGCATCTTCATCCAATGATAGGCGCCTGCAGCTTTGACGAAATTCACGCCAAAATAGCTGCCGTTTTCAGTGGTGTAAAGTGAATCGAGCGCGTCGTTCAAATCCTTGGCTAATCCGGCAAAAAGCGCATTATCGGTGTCAAAAAAACTTTGAGCTGTTCGGGTTTATCAAAGTCCAGATAGTTTTTGGGAATCAGGTAAACTGCCTGCGTCTTGAAGTCTTCACTTTCCACTTTGCGCTCGGCAAAAGACTTGAACCCGAGCTTGACGTCCACTCTGCCCGAACGGGCATGGTTGAGGCCAAGTATTGATTCGAAGTTTGGAAAATCGAGATCAAACAAACGCGTGCCCTTGAAATCGTTCTTGACCGGTTGAAGGCTGGTCCCGGAAGCGAGACCATTTACATTGAAGGACAACGACAAGTCCGCGGTTACCGGCTTGGAGGGATCAGCGCGAAGCTCAACCGTAATCTGTGAATCCCGATATGCCGCAGCCTGCACGAGGAAAAGCGTATCCGGTACACCTGAGATTTTCTCCAGGCGCAGATAATCTTTCACCGGCGCTTTCGGTGCCCTCTCCAAAATGAACTGGCTCAATGCGATCATGACCGGAATCGCCGTGAGAATAGTGATCGTGGTCTTGCTTTTGAGAGCTTGGATAACTTTCTGCTTTCGAGTGAGAGCCTTTGCTTTGCCGTTCTCAGAATCGGTCGGTGCTTTCGATTTCATCCGATAGCTCGCCACCGCCGCAGCGTTTTTCAACAAGATCGGTGTCTGGTGCTCGGAGAGATTATGTGCTTGAATGGCATTGACGCCAATTTTGAAAGCCTCCTCAATTGATTTGCCGCCACCGAGGCCGTCGTAAAAACCCACGGCGAATTCCGTCGCCGCTTTGTCGCCGATCGGCCTGCTCATCCCAATCACATAGCCGATATGCGCCTTGATCGCTTCGGCTTGCGCTTGCGACCAGCAAGCATTGAGCACGACACATTCGATCTTGTCGGCAAAGACCGCAAAGAGTCCGGCGATGGCTTCATTTGAAAGCAGAGTCGGAAAGCCCTGATCGTCTTCCACCATCAGCCCCTTTTTTTCACCATGCCCGCAAAAATGTACGATCTGAGGGTCTTCGTCGAGCAATGCGCGCCGGATTTCCGTTGGGTTCACCGCCCACCTTTGGGCGAGCTCAAAACGATCACGATGCTTTGAGCGGCGCAGGCCCTCGCCAATTTCGCTGACTTCTTGATCCAGGCGTAAAAAGGCCAGATCGGTTGGCGCGGAGGCCAAGACAAGTATTTTTCGCTTTTTCTCTGGCATCGTTCGGCTTGATTCAATCGTGTGTGCTCACGCTCTGGCTCATGGCCAGGCTTTTCTGTTTTGCTTCGTCATTAACGACTAGTACACTGTTACTTTAGTTTCGTAGTCCTGCCTCCTTGTGGGGCACTGCTGCAACCGCGAGTTTATGGGCTTTGACAACCGCCCACAAGGGGCGGGGACTACAAAATTCATGGTTACAGTGCATTAGTACTTCCTCTGCGGCTTGCGGGTGGAGGCATAGACGAGGTACTCACCATCCGGCGACCAATCGGGATTCTGATCGGTTGACCAGCTTTCCGATACTGGTTCCACGCGTTTGCCATCAAGGTCGCGAATGAAGATTTCCCAATGCCGTCCCATGAACTGATGATAGATGACCAGGTTGGCCTTGGGGTGCAATTTCAAGTTCGTGAAAAGCTTGTACACCGTGGAGGGCGGCGTCGGCTCGGACGATTGCGACCGCGTCGTCAGATCAAGCTGCACTAAGCTGCGCTTGTCGTCGTTAGCACGAATGGCGAGAAGGATGCTGCTGCCATCTTTTGACCAGGCGCATGGCTGGTAGACGCCGGGTGTCGGAGCCAAATCTTTTTCCTGGCCGGTTGCAAGAGAGATCGCCATCAAAGCGTCACCACGCATGAAGGCGATCTGCTTGCCGTCCGGACTCCATAATGGAAAGTTGTCGGAGCCTGACCCTTGCGTCAGTTGGCGCTGATCGGTGCCGTCGGCCGCCATGATCCAAATTTTCGAGGACCTGCCATCCCCACGAACGTAAGCAATGAAGCGGCCATCGGGCGACCAGCGCGGAAAGTTGTTGTCGCGATCCGTCGAAACCGTCAAATACTCCGGCGGCGCGCTCAAATCCGCTTTGAGCTTCCAAATATTCAGATTACGGCCAACGCGAGGATCGTCGCCGCGCGGCGCGCTCTCAATTTCCTGGTGTACTTTGTAGAGTTTTTTCAGCAGGTCTTGCGAGACGTCGCGTTGAAAATATTTGGCGATGTAGCCGACGCCGTCACTCTGTGCGAGCAGGACTGCCGCAGCAAGAGATTCAAGAGCATGCATCTGTAAATCAGCCGTCTCATTTTCCTATTGAGCTCGATCTGTGGTTTTGAAGTTTTCTGCCATTTCATGGTTTTGTCATTGACGGAATATCGATGTCCATTTTGTTTTCCTTGACGACTTCGGCGTCCTTGTCCAACATCTTGGCGCGATGATAAGCATCGCGTGCTTGTTGATCTTTGCCTTCTGCTTTTAAAATCAACGCCTCGAGAACATAGCCATGTGGCTTGTTTGCAAATAGCTGTTGCAGCTCGCGGGCAATCCGGTGCGCCGGCAGCAATTGATTATCTTTTAGGTGCAAAAGTCCAATCTCGAATCGGTGAGAAGGTTCATTGGGCTGCAAGCGCGCGAGCCGTTGATAGCGTTCGCGGGCCTGCTCGTGCTCGCTCTTGAGCTTATGGAGCAGCGCCGTTTTCTCCAGCGCTTCTTGATCATCGGGATTCCGGTCGAGCCGGTTGAGAAGCTCCTTGCTTTCGGCGCTCAAGCCCCGCGTCCGCAGCCATTGCATATCATCTCGATACAGCCTTTCAATCGAACTTCGCCCCGGTGCTTGCACGCTAGCCATCCGTCGGGGCGGATAATTGGGACGGAACTGATTCCACGCCTCGCGCACGACCGCCATCTGCTGGCGATCCAATCCGGCGCCTTTGTGGACCGCTTGGTAAAATGGCTGTCCGATCAATGTTGCGTCAACCGGCACCCAGACGCGCCCTTGTTCCACCTCGTAAAGCGACTCGTCGTACAGAAGATTTTTGGCCGAGTAAGGCCGCACGCCGGCATCGACGAACAAATAAAGATGCCCCGGGGCAAAGGCGATCGCGGCCGGAATATTCTCGGCTTCCAGGAGCGCGGCGAACAAAACCGTCAGATCGTCGCAATCACCAACGCGCCGTTGCGGATGGAGGGTTTGGCGCGGATATTTGATTTCATCGAAGCTGTTTTCGGCGGTGTCCGCAATCATCGATACGAACGGCTTCTCATCGTCCGGTTTGTACCGAATGCCCAATTGTCCGAGCGCATCAAAAAGAATTGCGGCTTTGCTGAGGTTGACCGGCCCCTCGATGGATTTCAGAGTATCTTCATAGGCCTTCAGCGCCCCAGCAGCGAAGTCGCGGATGACGGAATCGCTGGGCGCAATGAAATTCGCCGCCGCCGCCGGTCCGGGTTTCCACGACACCGCGCCCGTCTTGAGAAGATTGACGGTGTAACGTTCGGTGCGTTCCTTGGTGATCTCTTCTTTTTGGCCGCGAGTATACGACACGCGAACTTCCGCGCGCACGGACTTGGGCTCGCTAACGGTTAGAGCTTTCTCGCGTATTAAACTTTTGGGCTTGAACTGAAAAATGTTTTTTTCTCCCGGCGCCATGACCTTATTGCTGGCAACCTCTTCGGGCTTTTCCATAAGGTCCGGTATGAAAAACTCGATCTTGGTGTTGATCGGCTCTTTCTCTTCGTTTTCGAGTTCCACCTGCCCGATCGCGCTATCTCGATAATCGCCAAATCGGCTCGTATAAAGCTGATCAAAATTCGGTTCGCTGAGCTTTACCTTTGCCCGTCTAAATGAAACCGCGAGGGACACGGAGAAACGCGATTCATTCGGCAATACCGGCGGCATCACATAAGCGTAGTCGAACTGGGCAATGGAATATTTCAAACTTAAGCCAGCGGAATAAATGGTTTCAGGCGCAGGCGAATCGTAAATATCGCGCTGCAGGCCGGCCCGCAAGCCGATAAGTTCCTTGAACAGCCAATACTCAGCACCCAAATGGACGCGATCACCAGGTGAAACCATCATCGCGAGGGTTAGGGGATTCAGCGGATTATAAGCGACGCCAAGGCGAAAAAGCTGGTCGCGTATGGTTTCGGTCGAACCTCTTCTTTGACTTCCATCTTCAACTGTTTCGCCACTGCTCGTAGAAGTGTGACGTATGCGCAGCCCGCCAGCATCTTGCCAGAGAGCGCCAAAGCGCCACTTCTTGACAATATAAAGTGCGCCAAGATCGAAACCGAAACCAGAAGGGCTATTCTGCAATTGCTGGTCTTCGGAAACCCGAATCTGCACGAACTTCGCCGACAGCCCTATGGAGAATCGTTCGTTGAGGCGATAGGCAGAAGATAACTGATAGGTGGTCCAGCCGAACTCAAGTCCCAATTGCGTGGCATTATCCACATCTTGTAGCCCCTCGAAGAACACGCTGCCACCCAGGGCGAAAGAAGTTGAAACCGGAAATACGTAGCCCAGAGTTTGGTTTTTGTATCCCGGAATCCCTAATGGATTGGCATGCATGGTGGTCAGCTCATGGTGTCCCAGCAATGGCAAACCGGCAGGATTCCAAAACAAGGCATTGCCATCGTCCGCCAAAGACACGAAAGCATCGCCCATGCCAGCAGGACGTGCTCCAAACGGCACTTGATTGCTCTGCGCAAAAGTGTTTAAAGGCAAAAGCACACTATACAAGAGCACCATAAGTTTTTTAGCAAACTCTTGCATAAGATGGTCCCTCTCGAGTCAAAAATTTCGTTTTTGAAAAAAAGAGTTCTTTGGGCTCTCTCAAAGTTGGAAAGTGCCAAGGAGAAGTGCATCGAAAATGGAGAGCAAAACTAAAGAGGCATTATACCGCCAAACCCACCCCAAAATTTTTAAACGCACAAACATTAAACGGACTTCGCGCATGGGGGTGTTAAAGCCACTACTTTACATCAACACGACTCAGAAAAGCGGTACAATTCACCCTACTATATAAGACACCTAAATAGGCTAAAAACGCACGTCCTGTTTAAAAAATTTATTGGTGTGATACCCAGTTTTCCTGTTTTCCAGCTAAACAAATTTTTGTAAAAAATCAAGTATTTTAAAAAAAGTGATAAGGACGTTCCACAAAATCTTTTTCTACTCTTTAGACAAAACCATCCCCAGCCCCGATAGTGCGCCCGCAGCCGGCACCGGATAAATTTGCACGGCATAGTTTTTCGGCAAGCCCATCTTTTTTCGCGCATATTCCAACGCGTCATAAAGACCGCCAAATTCATCAATGCGTTTCTTCTCTTTGGCTCCTTGTCCGGTCCAAATGCGGCCCTGCGCCACTTCGCGCACGTGCGCCATATCCAGCTTGCGGCCTTCCGCCACTTTCTGCAAAAACGGCTCGTAATAAAAATTCAGCGCGCGTTGAATCCAATTCTCCAATTCCGGCGATGGCGGCTGATAAACATCCAGGAGCGGGCTGTATTTGCCGCGGTCGAAATTTCGCACGTACAAATCGGCGCGCTTGGCGAGATCATAGAAAAAGGGCATCGCCGTAATCACCCCGATGCTGCCGGTCATCGTCAACGGGCTCGCAAAAATTCTCTCACCGTAGGCTGAAACATAATACCCGCCGCTGGCCGCCAGATCGCCCATGGAAACGATGATCGGCTTTTCCTTTCGAACTTCGCGAATTTTGCGCGCGATCTCATCCGACGCCACCGCCGAGCCGCCGGGCGAATCGACGCGCAGCACGATGGCTTTCGTGTAACGATCCCGCACTGCGGCATCGAGTTGTTTCGCGACGGTGACGGAACCCGTGCTGCGGCTTGTCCCGAAAAACGGAATGGGCAAGCCGCCGGGCGGCGTGCTCTCGCCGGAAACAATATCGCCATAAACCCCGATAACCGCCACGCCTTTTTGCCGCTGCCAATTCGTGTCCCAGGCTTTTAAATTGGCTACGTTCACCAACCGTTGGCGATTGCCATCTCCGAAAACCATTTGCGCCGCGAGTTTTCTGGCGTCCTCATACCAGCCGATTTCATCCACGAGGCGCAGTTCTTTCGCGGTGGCTGGAAACAACAAGCTCGACAACGTATCGCTCAGTGATGAGGTCATTTCAACGCCGCGGCCTGCGGCAATCTGTTTGAGCATCCCTTCGTAAGTCTCATCCACGAGCTGGTTCAGCTCTTCGATCTTCACCGCGCTCAGACTATCGGAAATCGGATTGAGCGAAGATTTGTATTTGCCCGCGGTGTAAGTGCGCACGTCGATGCCGAGCTTCATCGCCGTGTAACGATATTTGATCGCCTGAAAGTGGATACCGTATTGGCCGATGCCGGCAAGCTCGGCGATCATGATTTTGTCCGCGTGACTGGCGATATAATATTCCGCCACGCCGGCAAACGCGCCACCGGTGTCATCGGCATCGAGATAGGCGATCACCGGCTTTCCGGCAGCGCGCACGCGCTTGATCGCCGCGCCCAATTCTTGTAGATTACCGCCCAAACCAAAAATCGTGTAGCTTGTGGAAAAATTTTTGATGTGCAAAATTAACCCGCCGATTTCGGACAATTCGGCAATGCGATCCAGTTCGCGAATCACGCTCTGCAAGCCGCGGCGGCCTTTGCCAAAAACCAAGCCGCCGATCGAGGAGGGCGGCACATCGTAATCGGGATAACTGCCTTCGAGCTTGACTTCTGCAATTTTCTTTGCGCCGCGCACAAGACTTGGTTGGCGAAATTGTGTGGTCGTGAGGGTTATTCGTGAGCCGAGATTTTTATTTTCGGTGCGTACATGGTCTGCTGTGACGCCCAAAGTGGGCAGATCAAAAGCGAGTCCGAAAGTGAGTTCTCGCGTGCCATGGCGTTGATCCCGCCAACTCCCGCGTAGGTGCAATCCCTTCGCCAGCTTGAAATCGCCGCCGAGTTTGAACGGCGCCGTGTCGTGATTGGTTCTGTCCATCATCGCGACTTCGGCAGCAATTGTGAGCCGGTCATTGCCCAAAGGCCGTACGCCGAGTCCGAGCGTGTGCTGCGCTTTGATTTCAATGTCATTGAATGCCGGCGAGTTGAAATGATTCCACGCATAGCCAAACGACAACCCATTCGTCGGTCGCCAAAACGCGCCGAGATGATACGTGCGTTTGGTGCGCTTGTCGGTCAAATCGCCAGAGAACCATTCGGTGACCAATCCGATGCCGCCGCTCTTGCCGCCAATGGCGGTGCCGAGCGAGTAGAAATTCGTCACCGTGGATTCCGACCCCAAACTCGCGCGGCGATAGCTCAACAGCGGCAGCAACGGCATGCCGGTGATTTGGAACTGGTGCTCGAGCACCGCGTTGGCGTCATTCAAGTAAAGGCTGTAGGAAAAATTTTGGCCGCGGGGAATGGCGAGCAGTGCGGGGTTCAGTAAAATGTCGGCAGGCGCATCAGCGGTGGCGATGAAGGAGAAGCGGTTCGAGCGGGTGAAGAAAAAATCATGGGTGAAGTTAGATTGGCTTTGGGCGGGGGTACAAAGCACAAGCAACAGGGCTGCCGCGAATAAAGCTTGTTTCATGCGTATTGCATTCTCCGGCAAATTCTTTCGAGAGCTTAATGCGGACAAATTGCAACCAATAAGTTTTCCCCAACGGATGAATTAAGCCCAACTGATGTTTTTATCCGCTGGGCTTAATTCATCGGTTGGGGCTAAATACGTGAACATAATTTTCAACTCATGCCGCGGCAGCGACTTTGCCATTTTCCACGACCGGCAACACGACGAAATGATAGCCGTAATCGAGCAGGATGTCCATCGTGCGTTCGCTCGAATATTCAGCAATCTCCATAAACCGATCTTCGCTGCCGGGTTCGGTGAAATGGAGCCACAGGGTGTTTTCACTTTCCGGACTGGGAACAACTTCGACAAATCTGATGTCAGGAAATTTCGCTTCGATTTCCTTGGTTAATTGGGCGATCAGCTCTTCTTGTTTATGATTGAGTCGCATGGGATGCCTCCGTATTTATTGCATTGACGAATTCTTTGGCTTTTTTGAGCGTGCGTGAGACATTGTCCTTGCCTGCAAACCGTGTTTCGTAGTCGGCCACAACACGAAGCAAATAGGCCTCGGAAAGATATGACCGAAACTTTGCCGGAAAAACTTTGCGCTGTTTGATAAGCTGCCCGGAAAAGTTCGATTGCAGCCAATCATGTCCGACTTGGGCATCGGGTTTCAGCAGGCCATGTTTGACCATCGCGGCAATGCCCGCCTGAAACATCGCATAATACAACCGGTTGGCGCAGGCGTTGAAGCGTCCATTATCGAAACACAATTGCGCTGCCGCCAAATTCTCGTTTGCCTTGTTCAGCCAACTTTGGTGGCTCATAAAATGTTTCTCCCCTGGGTAACAAGTCACTTTGACAACTTAATTTAGGCAATTTTAAGACCGATGGCAAGCTGAAAATGTAACTACAATTTTAAACAGTTAATGGCTTTAAAATGCTTGTGTCCAGGTAATTTTGACCAGCCATAGTTCTCCAGTGGCGAGGTGAGAGGTGGGTTATAGTATTACCCTGGAAAAACTATCACAACCGCGAAGATTTTTACACCACAAAGACACAAAGCTCACAAAGAAAAAATCATAGCTTTCTTTGTGTCCTTTGTGCCTTTGTGGTGAAGTTTGGTTGCGGCTACGGCCGCGCTACGGTAGATAATGGTAGTTTAAATCACGTTACTTGAACCTACACCCAATTCCCGCACTGCTACAGCGACAACGCGCCGGCAATGAGCAAACGATTGTTTGTAATCTGTCTGAGGTTGAACATTCCATACGGCATCGACACAATTTGATTTCTGCCGGAGCGGGTCGAAATAATCCAGGTGAGGCCAAGGGCAAATTTTTCTTTCTGGAATTGACCGCCCAATGAGGTGTAAGTGGCTGCTTCATCTGAATAGATCCGGTCGAAGCGCTTGCCGGTTCCAGTCGTTATGAATAACCGGGAAAACACGCGCCATCTCAAACCCAAGGCATATTCTTTTCGCGAGGAAACATCGCCAAGCAAATGCCAATGCGAACTGGCCACCCAGTGAACACCGCCTTCCAAGGCAAATTTCGGTGCAAAGGCAACTCCGTTAAATTGCATGGGATACCATGCAAAGGATTGGCTGGGATCATTGAGATTAACGAATTTCAAAGGCTGAGAAAATGGCTTGGTCGTGCGGTTCCTGAAGAGATTGCGGAACACCAGTCCCAAATTAAATTTTTTGCTCGACCTTCTGATGCCGAAATCGAAAGCTTGGATGCTTTGCCCTAAGGAAAAAGGGCCGAGATTTGCCGGCACGACTAAATAGTTTTCATGGCGCATCGCTACGCCGGCGCGCAGATTCGATTTAAGTTGCAACCCGATGCCGGCGCTCCAATCTTGTTGATAGGCGAAAACCAGGAAATGCAGAGGGTGCCTGAAAAAAGGGTCATCGCGGCTATTACGATTTGCCTGTGCTTCCGAACCCGGGGCGCGTTCCGACTGTGCCAGCGCGATGGTCAGACGCGGCGTTATCGCAAGCTGCAGCACGAAATCCGGCAGCTTATCTTTAAAGGATGTCTGCAGGTTGTTGTGTGTGGCCTCAAGTGTACAGGCAAAGCGATGGTTGTGGGATAAATCGCTCAAAATAGCTGGATTGGCCGAAACAAAATCCACCCCCAACCCTGTAAGTCCAATGTAAGCGACTGAAGCCTCGGTAAAGGCAGAAGACGCCAATTGCGCTTGCACTATCTGAGGTGGAATGAACGCTATAACTGCAAGTGATATGAGCAGGCAGCGACGTGGAAGTGTTTTACACATAGAGAAGATTCCCTCACTTTTTAATAAGCGCTTATCGCAGAAGCAGCAATTTTTGTTTGTGAAGATTTGCACCGGCGCGCAAAACCGCAAAGTATACGCCAGACGCCGACAGATTGCCTTGCTCGTCGAGGCCGTTCCACAATGCTGAATAGACGCCGGCAGGCAAACGGCCGTCTCGCAAGAGACGCACGCGCCGGCCAAGGAAATCGAAAATTTCTAACGAGATGCTTTCCGGTTGGGCTAGCTCAAACCAAATCACGCTGACATTTCGAAATGGATTGGGCGAGACTGGCAAAAGCGCCGATCGCGGAGGCGCGGGCTTATTAGCATGCGTCGCGCGATTGAGCAGAACATAAACCTCGCCGGAAGCGACACCGCCTTTTGTGGTGGTAGCCGTCCAAGCGCCGAGCACTAAGTCATCCTTGCCATCCGCATTCACGTCGGCCTTGATCATGGCTTGCTCAATATCAGCATTTTCCGAACCTCCCCAAATCAAATCCCATTTCGCATTGTTGGCGCGAAAATCGACGCTATCCGGAAGCGTGGCGCTGCCATACAATACATAAGCCATGCCCTCACCTATCCGTTTGATGTCGCGATAGGCCTGGCTGGAAATCACCAAATCATCAAAACCGTCGGCATTCCAATCCAAACTGGCGAGATTGTACGGAAAGCTACGTTCATTGAGATAGCGGTCTATGATCACCAGCAGGCGATGCGCTGGATCAAACCAGTCAAAAAACAGCGGACGCTGTTTGAAAGGATCGCGATAGACGTGTACAGATTTCAATTGTAATGACGACTGCCGGATATTCACGGCCATGTCAGTTACACCGTTGCCATCGAAATCGCCGGTTGCAAAACGAGTTCCTATATAAACACCGGGGCGGCGACTAATGAGGAAAGTCACGTTACTGATTTTTTGTATATTCGTCAAGTCAATGACCGCCGGCCATTCCGGCCTTCCCCAAATAATACAACCGGCGATGCCGCTTTCCGTCGGTTCGAGCTGCGCTCCTGGCAGCGTTAAAATTAAATCATGGTAAGCATCGCCATCGAGGTTGCAGGCAAAAACCGCCGGTGCGGCCTGATTTTCCGAAGGCGGTATAATGACGCAACGTGAGAAAGCTGGATTATCAATCGGCCCATTCACCAGGCGTTGTCCGCCCCAAATGAGGTAGACGATTGCTTGTTGCGGGCCGGGCCGAGCTGCAGAACGGCTGACAACGGCTAAATCACCAATGCTGTCACCATTGAAATTGCCATGTGTCGAACCGGTGCCCAAAAAAGCCCTGGCGCTTTCACCATATAACGTCGCAGCGGCGCCATCAGCCGGATTATCCTGCAACGTGAGCTCGCTTGGCCAACTTTTTCTTCCGGGCAAATAATAAATCTTCCCCCTGCCCTGGTTGTCTCTTGTAACCAAGTATTGCGGCGCTGAAATAAAAATATCCGCCAGGCCATCACCGGAAAAGTCGAAAAGATCGACGAGAAATCCCGTATAGGCTTGCGGGCCGTTTCCCCAAAAAGCCACACGGTCATTCACATTCGCCAGATCGATGAACCGGGGCAGCGTGGCACGGCCGGGGATCAAAAACGCCCCACCTCCAGCAGTATAAAAAAGTTCCGTGGCTAAAGCGCCGCTAATCAGATCTTCCCTACCGTCGCCATTAACATCTCCGGCAGCAAGAGAGGTTCCCAGGCCGCTGCTCGGCAAGAAATTTGAAATGCGAAGGTCTTCTTCATAACGACCGAGGTCGATCACGGTTTGCGCCGCAAGAAAATTCGGCAAAGAAAACCACCACAGCACATGAACCCAATATTTTTGGTCAAACATATACGATGCCCGTGCGCTAAATTTTTATACCAGATGAATGAAATTTACTTGCATTCTGTGGCGGCAGCCATTAACTGCCGCCACAGAGGTTTAACGAGAGCCACTTAGAATGATTCAGTTCATGGCAAGTAATCCGTCGCCTGCACCCAAAATTCATTGCCATTTAAAGAATACCAATAATCCAAATCTTGATGTTGTACAGCATCCCAACTGGTATTAAAATCTTCATAACAACCATCCTGCCAGACGTCATCACTATTGATGGGGCCTGAGTACCAACACCAGAATTCTCGCACCGTACTGACGACTGACCAGTTGGGATAACACACAGTGACTGCCGCACTAAAAATTAGGTCGCAGTACGTACAAGTTGGAGGACCAGGAAGAAACCAGTCGCGATTGTGAGTACCGGCGGTTTGATCATCTTCGATGGCGACCCAGCCTTGCGCTTGCGATTGCAGCAAAAAGAAGGCGGGGAGTTGAGAGGCGGTATAAATTGAAGAAGTGGTATTGACGTCAGGAAAAAAGACGTAGCGGCCGGCGGCGTCATATTTACCGATGCCATCGAAAAGCAGGCCAGTGGTCTTGTTGTATCTGGACCCACCAGGAGGCAAAGTGTAGACTTCGCATTCCTCGTTGGACCCCGAGTCAAGATCCTTCTTCATATGGATCTTGTGGCAGGCAAGGGAAAGTACGGTAGCCGTCTTCTGTAAGGAATTCGATTGAGCAATCGGCGTACGATCTCGATATCCAACGAGATAGAACGGAATGTTAGCAAAACGATTGACGTAGTCGTCCAGGGTAAAAGATATCGGCGTTATACTGCCGCGATCGACGAGCAAGCCTTTGACAATGTAAGCTTCGTCATCCCGTATAAATCTATCCGGATCCGGCGCGAAAATAATTGTGGAAGGTGAGGTGGATGGCATCACATGACAAGGTTGTGCACGCTCCAAAGTCGTTTCCAAAATTTGACCATCAGGCGTGGTGAAAGACCTTGGCAAATCAGCATCAAGATTCAGCTTAGCAAAGGATAGTTCAGTTCTGTCGGTTCCCATTTTATCCTTTGCCATGATCTTTCCGATCACTTGGGATGCTCGTTGGGACAAAAGCATTGCAAGTTTTTCGAATTCAGGCTTCAGATCCTTTTCGGCAATACCCGCCGATACGACTTTGCCCAGGCTTTCGGTCCCATTGGGCATGGTTGGATCTTTTGGATTCTTTGAACAATTTGCATTTAGCAAGACCAAAAGACCCGCCAGAAAAACACTTTTTACATGCCTGGTACGCATAATTACCTCCTTGTAGTTTGGAGGCAGCCCACAAAAAGTGCTTGCTTCTCTCAGCTTCACACTTTATATTAGTGTGTCCGTTGTAGCGGAGAAGCTTTGGTTGGTCTCTTTGCAGGCTGCCAAGGCTTTTCTGTTTTTGGGGTGAATTGTACGATTTGGCGCAACAGACTTAGACAAAAGTGCAACGGCTTCGAAAGATATACATATCTTTTCTCGCTTTCTATTTGCTCCAGCATGAATGAGAGTTATCGATAATTCACGAAGCAAACCGAATTTTCAAGGCCTCTTTGTCAGAAATCGATTCTAAGTGGCTTTTCAACAAAAACAAAACTTCACTTATCGCGTCTGAGTTTCCGACCAAGCCAAGTCTGCGCCGAAGGGAAAGGGGAACGGGAAAGGAGAAAAGGGAAGAATGGAGCAAAAGTCGATCGTCCTTGAAGGTGCAGCCCAGGAAACTGCTCTGATCATCCTTCCCCCCGTGTACATTCATAGAAACCGAGTTACCCAGACACACGTAATATAAATCGCGCAAAATTTAAAGTCAAGTATTTTTTAAAAATTTTTATGCGCCTGTAATACCACAATAGAAATGTCAGGTTTCTGCTCGATAGAAATGTCAGGTTTTTGTTAATTGGAAATTCACCCTTAACGGAGGAATTTCCCCGAATGACAGGAACACTGACGATGAATCAGAAAGAGCGTGACCGTTTGAAAGTGTTGACGCAAATCCAGCAGAACGAATTGACCGTGGCTTTCGCTGCCGAGAACTTGCATTTGAGCGAGCGGCAACTGTATCGCCTGTTAAATCGTTATCACGAGCAGGGCGATGCCGGACTGGTGCATCGTTTGCGCGGGCGGTCATCGAATCATGCGCATGATGAAACCGACAAAGCCAAGGCGGTGCGGATCTATCGTGAACGCTACCGCGATTATGGCCCGACGCTTTTTTCCGAAGTGCTTGCCGCTGATCACGCCGTGGCGGTCGCGCCGGAAACGCTGCGCCGATGGTTAATCGCCGCTAGTTTGTGGGCCGGTTCGCGGCGCAAGCGCCCGCATCGCCGTCATCGTGAACGCCGCAGCGCTATCGGTTCCCTCGTCCAATTTGACGGCAGTCCGCATGATTGGTTCGAGGGCCGCGGCCCCGATTGCACGTTGTTGGTGGCCATTGATGATGCCTCCAGCCGCGTGTTTTTGCGCTTTGCCGAATCGGAAAATACGCACGACGTTTTCTTGGCGATCCGTTCGTATTTTGAGCACTACGGCATCCCACGCGCTTTCTATACGGATCGCGGCAGTGTGTTCTATGGCGAAGACCAACCGACCGAGTATCAACGCGCGATGAAGGCGCTCGGGGTTGAAACCATCTTTGCCCACTCGCCGCAAGCCAAAGGCCGTGTCGAACGCAGCAATCGCACCCATCAAGATCGTTTGGTCAAAGCCTTGCGGCGGCATAATATTAGTCAGATGGCAGCGGCCAATCGCTTCCTGGAGCAAACCTATCACGCCGAACATAATCGCGACTTTGCTCAGCTCGACGGCTTGCCCGATTTGCATCGTTCCATTGACGGCATCGATCTCAAGAACATTCTTTGTTTTGAAACCAGCCGGCAAGTTCGTAACGATTACACCATTACGTTGGGTGCGCAATATCTTCAACTCCAACGCGGCGACGCGCCATTGCCACCGCCGAAACGTGAGGTTACCGTCAGGCGATGGTTGGATGATTCCTTGCACCTTTTCTGGAACGAGCACGAACTCAAGTATACAATACTCAAGTCCAAGCCCATACCACAGGCTTCGACCACGCCACTGCGCCCGGCTTCCGATCATCCCTGGCGACGACGGCCGGTGGGAAAAGGTTTTAAAACAGGCGGCGCGTGACGGCGCGGCGGCGTCTCGGTCTTGGCCGCGATGCAACAGTCGTCGCCCAAAAGGTGAGCATTTTTTTTGCCGGATGAAACGCGGTAGCGTCGCATCATAAAATCTGTGGCGCAACGATCCCAGGGGTTGGGAAAATTCTTTCTGCGGGTAACGGAAGGAGCCCGTAGGGCTCCTTCCGTTACCCGCAGAAAGATTGGCGCGTTGCCGGAAGCGGGAAGGTTAAAAATCACCACAATATAACTTAAAACTCTTGACCAATGAACACAATTAGTTTATATTCCTCCTGACATTTCTATTGTGGCCAAAACCATGACATTTCTATCGAGCTTCTACAAAAATTTTTATGCGCCCATCTTTGATTTCACCAACCTTTATAGCTTTCTAGAATTATTGCGATCTTTCCCGTTGCCTCAAAATAAAATGTAACCATGGAAGGTCGTAGAGTCCAGCGCTTTTTTAAAAATATTTTATCACCATAAGCCGTAACGGAAGGAGCCCGTAGGGCAACTAGGGTTACGGCTTATGGT
>Ga0247727_10001500_pt1 | contig 55424 bp, 63 predicted proteins | sample WisWelCaveWW1625_FD_202498 | JGI IMG/M metagenome (GOLD analysis project Ga0247727, IMG submission 202498) | Biofilm microbial communities from Wishing Well Cave, Virginia, United States - WW16-25 | ecosystem: Environmental > Aquatic > Deep subsurface > Groundwater > Cave microbial mat | place... | reverse complement strand
CGGCTGTTTTTGGTTTGCCAACTCGAGAATTGCCGACGGGGTACGGAGACACCACCTTTTCCCTTCTCCCGCTCTCGCGGTCACTCGGTGGGTAGCAGACGCCACAACCCTATGATGCCTATCCGCAGGTGACGAGAATGGGCTTTCATCGACGATCGGTGTTGGCGACACTGCTGCTCGGCAGTCTCGTTCCCGTCGTCGTCCCGAGCATGCCGCGAGCCGATATACCCGTTCTGGAGGATGGCGACGAGTTCCAAGTCAGTGAGGACACGACGTCCTTCCATGGCACCCCTGCGATCTCGTCGGCCGCGGACGGCACTTTCGTGGTCGTATGGATCGCCGAAGACGGCAGTCTGTCCGGCATTCGCGCTCGGCGCTTCGATGCCGCGGCCGAGCCTATCGACAGTGAGTTCCCGGTCAACACACACACAACCGCATACCAGCAGAATCCAGACGTGGCGTCGGCGCCGGATGGAAGCTTCGTCGTCGTGTGGCATCGCGCTACGTTTTCACAATCGGATCGAAGTGTGCACGGGCAACGCTTCGATGCCGCAGGCGTAGCGGCCGGAACCGAGTTTCTCGCCAACACCTACACGACCTCACGTCAGTTCGATCCCACCGTGTCCATCGCCGCGGACGGTAGCTTTGTCGTCGTATGGACGAGCGAGGGACAAGACGGCAGCGGTACGGGCGTTCACGGACAACGCTTCGACGCGTCGGGGGCGCCCGCGGGAAGCGAGTTCCAGGTCAACACACACACAACCGCATACCAGCAGAATCCAGACGTAGCGTCGGCGCCGGACGGGAGGTTCATCGTGACCTGGAGCAGCCGCGGTGCCGACGGAAGCGGTGACGGTGTGCGCGGCCAGCGCTTCGATACGGCGGGGAATCCCGACGGAGGCGAGTTCCAGGTCAACGCGTACACGACCGGCTACCAATCCGGGCCCGCAATTGCCGCGTTAGCGGACGCGAGCTTCGTGGTCGCGTGGAACAGTTACGCACAAGACGACATTCCCTTGAGCGTGCGCGGCCAGCGTTTCGATGCCATGGGTGCGCCGGTGGGAAGTGAGTTCCTCGTCAACGCCAACACCAGCTCTTGGCAGTTCGCCCCGGCTGTGGCCCTGTCAGCGGACGGATCGTTTGAGGTGGCGTGGACCAGCCGCGATCAGGACGGCGGCGAAGACGCCATAGTCGGACGGCGCTTCGATGCGTCCGGTTTGCCGGTGGCGACTGAGTTCCAGGTCAACACGGACACGGCCTCAGCCAAGTCCAGCGCGGCGATCGCGGCGGTCGGGGCGGCGGGATTCATGGTCGTGTGGGAAAGCGCCGATGGGCAATTCGGTAACCGCCCGAGCGTGCACGGCCAGGGCTTCTGCACCGATACGAGCTGTACGCTGTGCGGAGCGGCGCCGGTAGGCGGATGCTTATCGGCCGGCGCCGCCGCGCGAATTCTGGACAGCTCGGACGACAAGCAAGACACGTTGAGATGGAAATGGAGCCGAGGCGAGCGTGCGCTGCAATCCGACCTCGGGGCCCCCGCGACAAGCACCACGTACACGCTGTGCATGTACGATTCGATCGGTGGTGTCGATTCGCTCGTCGGAGCGCTCAAGATCGATCCGAACGCGAATTGGAACGACGAGGCACCCGACGGCTGGCGCTACTTGGATGCTGGCGGCGCCGAGGATGGCGTCGGCAAATTGCAGCTGAGAATCGCTCCGTCCGGGAGGTCGCTGGTGCAGGTTATCGCGAAGGGCACGAATCTCCCGCTGCCACCGGCAGTCAGTGCGACCGAGCTGTTTGCTTTGGATTCCACGGTGACCTTCCAGTTGCTGAACGACGCGACGTCGACATGTTGGACGTCGCAGTTCACGACCGCTAGGCGAAACCAACCCGACCGATTCATCGCCCGGACGCCCTAGCTGGCGCACAGAGAGTTGGCCGCGTAATGGCGTCTGGTCCGCTTCGGCGACATAGAGTTGTCAGACTTTCGAAAATGGGCCTGAAATTTCCTGTCTACCCGTGCGTTGCGTACGGCGAGCGTCAAATGAGCGCATCAGAGCGCTGCAACTCGATGCCCGCTACCACTGCGACGGTGGCGAATTCGACGGCCCGACCGATCACGTACGCTGCGTAGGCTACCAGGATCTCAACGCGTCGATCCTCTTCAACGACTACGGCTGTAGCTCCGAGCTCCGGTGTGACGACCGCCGTCTCGGTACGCTCGATCGCGCCGTAACGGCCTGGGCTCAGGTCGCTTCGCGAGGCCGTCGCTTCCGCGGGCTCGATTGCACCGTCAACCGCACGCGTACACCGGCGCGCGCAAGCATGTCGACAAGCGTATCGATGCTGAAGAGATCGATCTTGCCGCGTACGAGGTCGCTCACGCGGGGTTGCCTCACGCCAAGGATTCTCGCGGCAGCGGCCTGAGTCAGCCCGAGGCGCTCGATCAGTTGGCGAATCCGAATCATCAGATCCGCGCGAATCCGTAGACTCGCTGCGTCCTCCGCGGCGAAACCCACGTCGTGGAACACTTTGTCGCGCGAACGTTTCATCTTTGAGGCCATCCGTCACTCCTTGGAGGTCAATTGTGCGGTGCTCGAGTGCAGAGTGAATCCGAATCTCGCGCGCTCCTGGTCCCACGGCACGCATCGGCTTCCAATCCGATGGGGCAAGGCCCTGCTGAAGCCGATACAACTCATAGCCCGTTCGCTGGCGTGCGATCGTCGAGAACGCACGAACATCGTCCGCCGAGGCGCCGGCCCAAATGACCAGCTTCACGGCGCACCCAAGTATGCAAATTCTTGTATCACGACGTCAACCGAAGCGTACTGCGGGCATGCGCCGAGGCCTCGGTCGATGCCAGAGCTGGTGTTTTCCGTTGCTGCTACGCGCGTGAATATTCCGTTACCGCGCGGCCGATCGCGACCTGGCGTCATGGCCGTTTCGCAAGCGATAACAGCCTCGTCATTGTCCATCACTGCGCGACGCGCGAGCCTCCGACTCGAGCGTCGAATGACTTTCGAGATCGTAAGCGAGGTCGAGCGGATCGAGACCATCGCGGTACGGTGTGGCATTCGAGAGCTGGCACGCCTGCGAGCGCGCTACGGGCATGGACAGTGGCGCAAGCTGAAAGGTGTCGCTACGGTTCGCTTCTCCGCTGGTAGGACAGCGCGCGCCGAGTTACATTGGTACGAAGCTCACGGGATCGGCCGCGTCGGAGTCAAGATCAAGGCCCTACTCGACTGATGGCGACAGTGAAGAAAAAGAAACAATTTCTCCTCTGCGTCCGGAACGAGGGCTGCGACGACCTCGAGGTGCGTAAGCTCTACGAACAACTCCCCGATGCGCGCGGGACCAAAGTCGACCACGTACGTGTCATCGACGAGTCAGGACAAGACTATCTGTATCCCGCCGGTAACTTCGTCGTCGTAGATTTGCCGGAAGGCGCTCGACGTGCGCTTCGCGGCAACGGCCGCGCACGCAAGCGCTCGGCGGCCTAGTCGTTGGGGCAGCGCTTTGAAACAGAAGCCGCTCGAGAGCGTGAATCCGGCCACCGGCGAGACCGAGCGGACGTTTCCGTCGAGCTCCTGGGACGTGGTCGATCGGCAGCTCGCGCGCGCGGACGAAGCGTTCAGGCGCTGGTCGCGCAGCCCCATTCACGATCGAGCCGCCGTCCTTTTGCGCGCGGCGGAAATTTTCGAAGCTGAAAAGCAGTCGTTGGGCGAGCTCGCTACCCGCGAGATGGGCAAGCCCATCAAGGCCGCGCGGGCGGAGTCCGTCAAGTGCGCGTCCGCTCTTCGCTACTACGCGGAACACGTCGCTCGGTTGTTGGCTCCCGAACCGGTAGACGGTGCCGACCAAGCGGTTTGGTTCCAGCCGCTCGGCGCCGTTCTCGCGATCATGCCGTGGAACTTTCCATTTTGGCAGGTGGTGCGCTTCGCGGCGCCGGCGCTCGCGGCGGGGAACGTCGGGCTTCTCAAGCTGGCGTCCAACGTTCCCCAGTGCGCGCTCGCGTTGGAAGACATCTTTCGCCGCGCGGGAGCGCCGGAAGGCGTATTTCAAGCGCTCATGATCGGCTCGGATGCGGTCGAGCGGGTGGTCGCGGATGACCGAGTGGCGGCCGTGACACTCACCGGCAGCGAGGCCGCCGGCCGGAGCGTCGCGGCGACGGCGGGGCGCCATCTCAAAAAGGCGGTACTGGAGCTCGGTGGTAGCGATCCGTTCATCGTCCTGCCGAGCGCCGACGTCGACGCCGCAGCGAAGTCGGCGGTGGAAGCGCGCATCGTCAACAACGGTCAGTCCTGCATCGCCGCCAAGCGTTTCATCATTGCCGACGCCGTCTGCGACCGATTCGAAGCGGCCTTCGTCGCAGGTATGGCGGCGTTGCGCGTGGGCGATCCCATGAACGAAGCGACGGACATCGGACCGCTGGCGACGCGCGCCATCCGCGACGAGCTCGCACGTCAGGTGGCCGACTCCATCGCCGCCGGAGCCCGTCTGCTTCTCGGCGGCACGCTCGACGCGGCGACCGCCGGCGCGACCGTCGATCTTCGCGGCAACTACTACCCGCCGACGGTGCTCGCCAACGTGCCGCTCGACTCGCCGGCCGCTTGCGACGAATTGTTCGGTCCGGTGGCCGCGCTGTTTCGAGTCGCGAACGCCGAGGAAGCGCTTACTCGGGCGAACGATACGCGGTTTGGTCTCGGGGCGAGCGTGTGGACGCGCGACGACGCCGAGGCGGCACGATTCGCCCGCGATCTGGAAGCGGGTGTGGTGTTCGTCAACGGCGTGGTGGCCTCCGACCCGCGCTTTCCGTTCGGAGGGGTCAAGCGCTCGGGCTACGGACGTGAGCTCGGTGCTTTCGGGCTCCGCGAATTCGTCAACGTGAAAACGGTGCGAATGATTCGGGGATAGCGCGACGCCCGTTGCCTCGATCGCTGGCACCTAGTCGACCGAAGTGTTCTGATCCGCCGGTCGTTCAGGAGGGAATATGGTTCGTCTCGGTCTACGCGGTCACCTGAGTCTCGTTGCCGCAGCTGGTCTGCTTCTCTCGTCGCCGCTCGTTCGCGAAGTCCGCGCGGTCGAGGAGGAAGAGGAAGTAGCAGTGGTCGAAGTGGAAGAGGAAGACGCGGGCCCGAATCAGGGCCGTCTTTCGCTCACCTTGAACAACGACTTCACGACCGCGTACTCTTTCGCGGCATCCTGAACGAGCGAAAAGGCCTCATCTGGCAGCCTTCGCTCGACTTGTCGCTCAACGTCTACGCGGGTGATGGAGCGCTCGAGAGCGTCGACTTGGGATTCGGTATCTGGGCCAGCTACCAGAGCGAAGATCCTCTCGCCGAGGGCGCGGGGCCCGAATCGCTCTACGAGTGGGATCGAGACCTCGCTCATCTAATATCTCTACACCAGCCCCAACGGCGCATTTAATACCGTCGAGCAGATCGATCTCGAGCTCGCCGGAGCGCCGGGTCTCGAGATCGCCCTACCTGGCGACGAAGACACCTTCGGCTTCGTGACCTTGGGCGTCGATGCCGGTGTGCCGCTCGCGTTCATCCCCGAGGAATTCGGCAGCTGGAGTACGACGCTCGGCCTCGATGTGTTCTTTCTCAGCGACCGGCTGGAAGACGTCAACGAAGACGACAATCCCTATCCCGTCTTCACGGCGAGCGTGACGATGGACTACTGAGGCTTCGGCGGCTCGGTTTCCTTCGTTGTCGCCGAGGTTGCCTGCGCCTCGTCGGTTTCCTCGAGCAAGGCGGGAATGGCATCGAGCAAGTAGCGCTTGTCGCGCGACCCGTAGACGTAGTGTTTCGTCTGCGAGAGCTGAGCAATGAGCTTTGTGACCTCGTCGTCGAACCATTTCGGATGGATGGTGAGAAGCTCCTGGACGCGCCCGAGGTAGGCCTCGGTGCCGGGCGCATTCTCGTAGTAGCGGCGGTAGACGTCGTAGCGGTAGAGCCGCTTGAGCCGCTGGAGATTTTTTGCTGCCGTGGGTAGCGGCAGCAACGCGACATCCGTCTTTCCACGGGCAAGCCGCTCGGCGAGTCGCTGCTGCACCACCTCGAGGCTGTTCTGCAAGAACTCCGGTGTGCAGAAGCATGCGAATTCGTCGTAGAGCAAACGCATGGTCACGCTCGCTTCCTCGATCGGTAGCCGTGCCTGTCGCTCTCTACCCATGCGACGCAGCAGCAGCATGAAGGGCACTGGCGTGTTCTGCGTCGCCTTGATCACGTCGGGAGATCGAAAATCGGGCTGACGGTAGGGGAAGTGTCGGGGGTCGATCGCGTCGAAGCCGCCGCGTCCGTAGAAGAGAATGCGCTGCAGTGAGAGCAGATCGTCCGGCGAGAAGTACTCCATTTCGGCAGCGAGATTGAGCTGCACGCCGAAGTATTTGCCCGGCTGATCGGGAAGCGGCAGCGAGATGAGCCCGCGCTGTTGGAGACCGAATAGATACTCGATCGCGAGCTCTACCGGCGCGATGCGGAGCCAGTACGTGAGCACCGTGCCGCGGGCATTCGGCAAGACGAAGATGTGCGAGAGATAGACGGTGCAAAGCTCGGGCGCCCAGCTCGGGTTGTAGATCACGGAGCCGTCGCGCACACCGCGCAGATTGCCCTCGCGATCCTTGGCGACGATCAAGAAGTAGCGAATGAACGTGCCCGACGGCAGCGGCTCGAAGGCGTCGTCGAGAAGAAAGCGACGAATCGCGTGTTCCGGCTCCATCTCGCCGTTGCGGCCGAAGGCGTCCCACAGGACCTGATACGCACGCGCGAAATCCGGATGATCGGGATGCTCGATCACGACGAGCTCGTAGGAGCGGCTCTCGCGCTCGATCATCTCGACGATGTCTTGCTGGTAGAGGTCCTTGAGGCAGAGACGAACGGGGTTACCGAGACTCAAGTGAACCCTAGTGCGGACGGCGGCGCCCCGTGTACCATAGCGCAGAGGCGAAGGCGACGACTAGGGTCATTCCGAGAGCCGCACCGAACGGCCAATTGCGCGCACCGCCTTTGAACTGGTTCTCGATGACGTTGCCGATCATGTCGACCTTGCCGCCACCCAAAATGTCGTTGACCGCGTAGAGGCCCAGCGCCGGAACGAAGACGAGCAGCACGCCGGCCGAGATACCCGGCGACGTCATGGGCACGATGACTTTCGAGAACGCGCGCACCGGACCGGCGCCGAGATCGAACGCTGCTTCGACGAGCGCATTGTCGAGCTTCTCTACCGACGTGTAGATCGGCAGGATCATGAACGGCAGAAACGTATAGACCAGTCCGACGATCACCGCGCCTGGCGTGTAGAGCATCTCGAACGGTTGGCCGATCATTCCCACTTGAAGCAACAGGCTGTTGAGCAGCCCCTCGCTCTTGAGAATCGTCACCCACGCGTACGTGCGGATCAGAAAGCTCGTCCAGAACGGCACCATCACGAGCATCAGCAAGAGATTGCGCCTGCGTTCGGGCGCACGCCCGATGTAGTAGGCGACGGGATACCCGACGATCAAACAGGTGATCGTCGTCACCGCAGCAAACTCGATCGAGCGGATGAGGATCTTGAGGTACGTCGGATCGAGGACGGCCCAGTAGTTTTCAGAAGTGAAGTCGTAGACGACGCCACCGAGCGTGCCGCGCTGGCAGAAGCTGTACACGAGCATGATCAGGGTCGGTGCCACCACGAAGGCCGCGACCCAGAGGAGCAGAGGCGAGAGGAGCAGCCAGGCCGTCCCGCTCGCCGGGCGTTGCCTCACCGGACCCGCGCCAGCGAGCGCCGTCAGATCTTGTCGCATCGACCGCGAACCTGGCTCTCGACTCAGCCCTTCGCCTTGAGATCCGTGACCAGCTTGTCGATCTCGACTGCCGCTTCGCCGATTTCGGCGAAGCCCGACAGCTTCGGATCGCCCGGCGGATAGCTGGCCGGGTTGGCGACGGCCTCGGCCTCGAGCAGCTTCCGCGCTTCGAGATTCGGATTCGTGTACGGGAAGTCGTCCGAGATGAGCTTGCTCACGTCGGGACGGCAGATGTAGTCCATGAACGCCATTGCACCCTCGGGGTTCGGCGCGTCGGCCGGGATGGCCAGACTGTCGAGAAATTGATGGGCGCCTTCCGAGGGCAGCACGTACTTGAACTTCGGATCCTCCGCGTACAGAAGCGCCGCCTCGCCCGACCAGACGACGCCGAGGTCCACGTCGCCGTTGAGCAGTGCCGTCTTCGGGCTATCGGAATCGTAGACTTTGACGAGCGGAAGCCAGCGCTCGAGGATTCCTTTCGCTTGCGCCAGCGTCCCCGACGTCACGTCGTTGGGCCCTTTGCCCATCGTCGCCAGCGCCCAGCTGACGATCTCGCGCGAGTCGTCGAGCACGACGATGCGGCCGCGGTATTTCTCTTGGAACACGTCGTTGTAGCCGTTGATCGGATCGCTCACCTTCTCGGTGTTGACGACGATGCCGACCGTGCCCGCCATCCAAGGCACCGAGTACTTCGTCTTGGGATCGTGGGGGAGGCTCTTGAACTGCGGGCCGATGTTCTTGAAGTTCGGCACCTTCGACCAGTCGACCGCCAACAGATGATTCTGCTTGATCAACGCCTCGATGGTGTACTCCGACGGCTGGATCAGATCGTACTTCTGAGCCCCGGAGACGAGCTTGGCGAGCATTTCTTCATTCGACGCATACGTCTCGTAGTTGACGCGGATGCCGGTCTGCGCAGTGAAACCATCGATGACCGCTTGCGGCACGTACTCCGACCAAGCGAAGAGGTTGATCTCTGCGTGTTTGCTCGACTGCTGACAGCCGACGCCTACGGCGGCGACCATGAGGGCGGTGGCGAGAACGCGGGTGTGTTGAATGACTACTCCTTGTTACTACCTATCGTGCCGCAGTGAACGGAGCGTTCCGGCGCTTGAGGAACTCGGTGACCACCACGAGGAAGACCGTGAAGAGGATGAACACCGTCGAGATTGCATTCAATGTGGGATCCAAACCCTTTTTCACCCGCCCGAAGATCTCGAGCGGCAACGTGCGCGTGCCGGCGCTGGCCGTGAAGTACGTGACGATCAGCTCGTCGAGCGACAGCGAGAACGACATCAGCGCCCCCGACACGATGGCAGGCATGAGATACGGCACCAGCACTTTCCGAAACGCCACGGCTGGGGTCGCTCCGAGATCGAGCGCGGCTTCCTCGAGCGAGGGATCGAGCCCGGCCAAACGCGCTTGCACGGCGACCATCACAAAAGGGAAGCAGAACGTCACGTGCGAGATGATGATCGTGGTGAAGCCGAGCTCGAGCTGGATGACCACAAATAAGATGAGCAGGCTCACGCCCATGATGACTTCGGGCACCAGCATCGGCACGAAGATCAGCGTCTGCCAAAGACGCACGCCGGGAAACCGATAGCGGTAGAGGAGCCAAGCGCCGCCGGTGCCGAGCACAACCGACACGACGGTGGTGACTACCGCGACGATGAGGCTGTTCTGGAGCGAGCGGACCAACACGGCGTCGCGCCAGACGGCTACGAACCACTCGAGCGTGAACCCTTCCCACACGATGTTGAGGCGAGACGTGTTGAAAGAGAACCCGATCAAGATGGCGATCGGCAGGTAGAGGAAGATCATCGCGCCGAGGGTCCAAGCGCCGAGCAGTTTCTCGACGCGCTTCACGCTCCGAAGACCTCGCGGGCGGCGACGAACGTGTTGAGGTGAACGCGAACTACCTTCGACACGTCCTCGGTGTAGCCACCGGCCAGCACCCACGCAATCGGAATTCCCTCGTCTTTGGCGAAGGCGAACGCCCGCCGGTCGCGCTCGAGCAGATCGTCGTGGTCGAGCGCTAGCGGCGAGTACGGATCCTCGCGAAACGGATCGGCGCCGGCCTGATAGAGAATCAGATCCGGACGCCCCCAGGCTTTCAGCATCTCGAAGCCGCGCTCCATGGCCGCGAGCATTTCCGTACGACCGCAGCCCTCGTAAAGCGGGATCGATCGGTGGTTCGGGCCGTCGCTGTGGCGCAGCTCGCGAACGTCGCGATAGGCTTTGTTGCGGTAATACTCGTTGCCGTAGATCGACAGGTTGAACAGGTGAGGTCGCAACGGCGCGAGGGACGCTGTCCCGTTGCCGTAGTGGAGATCCATGTCGAGCACCGCGACGCGCGAGGCGACGCTTGCGGCGAGCAGGTGGTCGGCCGTCACCACCAGGCTGTTGAAGGTGCAAAAGCCTTCGCCGTGGTCGGCGTGCGCGTGATGGAAGCCGCTCACGAGCGCACCGGCAACACCTTCGCGAAGCGCCTCGCGAGCCGCGGCGAGGCAGCCCCCGCCGGTCAGGAGCACGGAGGGGTAGAGCCCGGGCGACCAGGGAAACTTCTGCGACTCCGCGAGCTCGCGCGGCTCGCCCGTGCGGACGGCGTCGATGTAGCTCGGTGTGTGCACGCGCAGCAGCTGCGCCTCGGTGAGCGGGCTCGGCTCGGCGAGGTGCACGCCCGACTCACCGCGCAGGCCTTCGGCCACCAACGCGAACTTGTCCATCGGCATGACGTGCTTTCCGATAGGGGCGGCGTAGCCGGGATGGCTATACACGGCGATCGTCATCGAGGTGTCTCCTACAACGACTCCGTCGTCTGCCAAGGCGAAACGAGCGCGATCGCTTCGCTCGACGAGACGAACTGATCCACCAACGCGCGCAGCGGCGCCATGTGATCGCTGCGGACGTGCACGCCGAACATGGCGTGCAACGCCTCGACGAGCTCGCGCAGCTCCGCTCCCGGCGCCTGCGTTTCGCTCTCGAGGCCTACGCGCCTCAGAACCAGCGCCAGCGCCAACGGCTGCACCGAAGTTCGATCGATCTCGGCCGCGCTGCGGAAGTCCGGCTGCAAGTAGCGCGTGCGCGCGGGGTCGACCATACGAAATCCCGCCTTCCCGTAGGCTCGCAGCCTTGCCTTCACCGCCGGCGCCTCATGGTCGCCGTGCTCCATCTCGGCGACCAGCGTGGTGCGCTCGGGCGGCGGCACACCGGCGGCGGCGGCGGCGGCGCGCGCAGTCCTGAGCGGCAGCGCACGGAGCCAAGCAGCCAACCCGCTGCCACGCAGCGGCGGCTCTACCAACGCATGCGAGAGGTGGACGACGGCGCGTGCCGCCGAGTCACGGCGCACGATCGCGGTGTGGTCGCGGACGGCGACGAGCTCGGTGCCCTGTCGCACCACGAGCAGCTCGTACTGCAAGGCGTATCCGCCGACGGGCTTGCGCGGATCCCAGGCCAGTCGATCAGTGATCACCTCGCGCCTTTCCATCTCGCCGCGCGGGCCGAACTCGCGCAACAAACGGGCGTAGGCTTCGTCGAATAGCGGTCCGTCGGCGGTGCTGACGGCGTCGAGCGTGAACTCGGACCAATCCGAGTCGAGAGCGCGCAGATCGCCCGGGGCGAGATCTGCAGCGGACCGTGCAAAAGGACCGAGGCGCACGCGCCCACGGTGTCGCGTTCCGTCGCGTCAGTAAAGGCGGCCCGCAACATGCCGCACCCGGCGGCGCGCGATCCGACGGGCGAGCCCATTGGTGGCCGGAGTATCGACGTTGTGCTCTAACACTCCGGCATGGACCCCGCGGTTCTGGCCACGCTGCGGCAGAGCGATCTCGAGCATCACCTGCATCCGTTCACGGATCACCAGGCGATGCATCGAGAAGGCACTCACATCGTTTTTTCGGGCTCGAGTTGCCACGTCATCGACGAGAGCGGACGGCGCTTGCTCGACGGGCTGGCCGGTCTTTGGTGTGTCAACGTCGGCTACGGTCGTCGTGAGATCGCCGACGCGGTTCACAAGCAGATCCTCGATCTCTCCTACTACTCGTCCTTCATGAACTCGACCAACGAGCCGGCGATTTTGCTCGCGGACAAGCTCGCCCGTTTGGCCCCTGCCGGACTCGGCAAAGTCTTCTTCAGCAACTCGGGCTCGGAGGCCAACGAGACGGCGTTGAAGCTCATTCGCGCGTACAACAAGCTGCGCGGCCGCTCCGGCAAGACGAAAATACTGAGCCGCACGTTCTCCTACCACGGTGTCGCAATCGCGACGACGAGCATGACGGGCCTCGCCAGCTGCACGGAGCCTTTCGATCTACCTTTGCCTGGCTTCCTGTACGTGCCGGGACCTCACCCCTACGGAGTGGAGAGCAAGCTCTCGGCGGTCGAGTACGGCCGCTGGTGTGTGAGCGAAACCGAGCGCGTGATCGCGAGGGAAGGGGCGGACACGATCGCCGCGCTCTTCGCAGAGCCGGTCCAGGGTGCGGGCGGCGTGATCGTCCCTCCCGAAGGTCACCTCCGCGAGCTACGCGAGCTCTGCCGCCGTCACGACATCCTCTTTGTCGCCGACGAAGTGATCACCGCCTTCGGGCGCCTCGGCGCCTGGTTTGCATCGAGTCGTTGGGGGCTCGAGCCCGATTTCGTCACCATAGCCAAGGGCATCACCAGCGGTTACGTGCCGCTCGGAGCGACCCTGGTGAGCGACGGGATTGCAGACGCGCTCGCCAAAGGCGGCTACCTCGCTCATGGGTTCACCTACAGCGGTCACCCGGTGAGCGCCGCCGCTGCGCTCGCCAACCTAGCGATTCTCGAGCGCGAGCGACTGATCGAGCATGTACGCGACGATATCGGGCCGCATTTCCAACGGCGGCTGCGCGCGCTGGAAGGTCACCCTGCAGTCGGCGAGGTACGAGGTGAGGGCCTGATCGGCGCGATCGATCTGTTGCCGCGCGGCGGCCGCGCTGCGCTCGCCAAGCCGCCGACTCTCGGCGTGACCGCTGCTGCGCTCGCACGTGCGGAGGGAGTGATCGTGCGCGGGATCCGCGACCTGATCGCCATCTCGCCGCCCCTCATCATCACGCACGAAGAGGTCGACTTCCTCTTCGGCGCGATCGCCCGCGTGCTCGATCGGATTCTCGACGCCGGCTGATTCTCAACAGGCTGCTAACGCCGACGCGGCGAACGGCCGGTCAGACGCGTGTACACATGGTAACCCAGCCATCGCAGCGGCTCCGGTGGCATGGGCGGCAGGCGTCGCTGGTAGAAGGGCAGATCGCGCCACGCGTCGTGATCGCCGGCATAGAGATCGCTCAAGACCCGCCCCGCAAGCGCTGCGAGCGCGATGCCATGTCCGCTGTAGCCGAGCGCGTAGTAGACGTTGTCGTGTCGGCCTCTCACTCCGATGCTGCAGACGCGATCGAAGGTGATCGCGAGCGGCCCGCTCCAACGGTGCGCGATCGGATGCGTCGTCGCGAGCCCGGGCACGTAGTCGCCGAGGCGGCGCTCGACGGTTGCGAACGCTCCGGCCGGAGGCGAGCCGATCTCCGTCGAGCCGCCGAAGCGGTACGTGTACGCGGCGTTGGCTCCACCGCCGAACAGCAGACGGCCCCCGGCGGTTCGGGCGCCGTATCCGATCCGGTCACGATCGTCGGTGAATCCGTCGTGCTCGGGCCAGCCGAGGCTCCGCCACACGTCGGCGGGCAAGGGCTCGGTGGCGACTACATGCGAGTGCAACGGAAGAATCCCGGCGCGAAAGTAGCCGAGGGCCGGCGTGTACGCGTTGGTCGCGAGCACGATGGCACGCGCCCGCACCGCCCGTGATGCTACGGTGAGAGTCACCGTAGCCCCTTCCTCGATGCGCGACACCGCGCTGTTCTCGTAGATCTCCACGCCTCTCTCGACGAGCGGGCCCCGCAGCCCACGCACGAGCGCCGCCGTATTCGCACGGCCGGCGCTCGGGTCGAGCACCGCGCCGTGGGCACCGTGAAGGCAGGTGGCCGTGCCGGGTAGCCAACGCAGCGGAACGCCCCAAGCGTTGTAGCGCTCGACGCGGCGGTGAGCCGCCTCGGCACACTCAGCGGTCGTCGAGATCTCGAGGCACCCGCGGCGGGCGAAGCCGACGTCGAGGGATGAGTGCGAGGCAAGGCGCTCGACGATGTCGATGCCGCTGCCGGTTGCATCGTAGATTCGTCGCGCGGTTTCGGCATCGCGAGGCTCGACGCCGTTGATGCCGTTCAAGACTTGGCCGCCGTTGCGTCCGCTCGCGCCGTTGGCGAGGGTCTTGGCTTCGAGCAAGACGATACGGCGGCTCGGCCACCGCTCGGCGAGATGCCAAGCGGTCGAGATTCCGGTGAGACCGCCGCCGATGATCGCGACGTCGACGGTGAGATCGCTCGTCAGCGGAGGGCTGGCCTCGTAGGGCGGCAGCTCGGCCAGCCAGCACGATTCGTTGTCGTCGATCGGTCCGGGACGCACCGTCCTAGTCTGCCTACGCCGTGTGGGCATTACACCGAGACGCCTTGCGGGACCGCAGCGCTTCTGTCAGAAGCGCCGACCAGGCCACTGAAGATGTCGGCGAGCGGCGTGTCTTCCAGACAAAACGGCGACTCAGGCGGCCCGGTCATATCGCTCGAGAGCGTGCACAAACGTTACGGCTCGTTCGTGGCCGTAGAGTGCGCCGACTTCGAGATCCGACGAGGAGAGTTTTTTTCCATGCTCGGTCCGTCGGGCTGCGGCAAGACGACCATGCTGCGCATGATCGCCGGGTTCGAGGAGGTCACGAGCGGGTGCATCCGGCTCGACGGTGTCGACGTCTCGAGCGTCCCGCCCTACCGCCGCAACGTCAACACGGTCTTTCAGCAGTACGCGCTGTTCCCTCACCTAAACGTCTTCGACAACGTTGCATTCGGCCCCCGCATCAAGGGTGTGTCCGACAGCGAAGTCCAGAAGCGCGTGCGCGACATGCTGGAGGTCGTTCGCCTGCAAGACTTCGCGTCGCGACGGCCCGACCAGCTCTCGGGTGGCCAACGCCAACGCGTCGCTCTCGCACGGGCGCTCGTGAATCTGCCGAGCGCGTTGCTGCTCGACGAGCCGCTCAGCGCTCTCGACTTGAAGCTCCGCCAAGCAATGCAGATCGAGCTCAAGCGCATCCAGCGCGAGGTTGGCATCGCGTTCATCTTCGTCACCCATGACCAGGAAGAAGCGTTGACGATGTCGGATCGAACCGCAGTGATGAGCGCAGGCCGTGTCGAGCAGGTCGGAACTCCGGAGGAGATCTACCACAAGCCGGCCAGCGTCTTCGTCGCCGGCTTCATCGGTGACGTGAATCTGATCCCGGCCCGTGTGCTGCGCGTCTCGGGCAACAGCGTCGACGTCGAGCTGGCCGGCGGTCTCCGCACGGAGGTTCCGGTCGGCGCGCGCGAGGTCAGAGCCGAAGACCGCGCGCTCGCGATGGTGAGGCCCGAACGTGTGAAGCTCTCGGCCGCGCGGCCGGAGCACATGTGCGCCATGCCCATCACCATCACCGAAGTGATTTTTCAGGGCCCGGTGCTGCGCTGCTTGTTGCGCGCCGAATACGGCGACGAGATTTCTGCGCAGGTCGACGTGGACGATCACCCCGAAGGCCTCGACAAGGGCGCTCGTATGTGGGCCGCTTGGGATCCTGCCGCGGTCTGGCTGCTGGCGCCAGAGGAATAACCTCCATCACGCCGGGTTCTGGCGCTGTGGTACCGGCACGCCCGATCCCGGAGCGCCGCTCGAGACCGCCAACATGGATCGCGATCTTCGTCCCGTCATGCACCGCTATCTCGGTGCCGAGATCGGAGACGGATACCTGAAGGCTACGCGCGGCGACAGTGCCGACGGCGTGGCGCTAAGACGCTACGGCCCCTTCGCCGAGAACTGCTTCTCCTCGTTCTTGCTGGCATTCGTGAACACGGTCTCGAAGCAGAGCGAGTCTACGCCAACCTCCACGATGAGCTGAGCCGTTACTGGCGCGTCCAGAGGCATCAGGTGAGGGGCGACGAAATCGCCTAGCTTGCTCTTGGCCTTGATGCCGATAGCGGCTTTGCCGTCCACCCCCGCCGTGAGCTTCATCTGAGCCACACCATCGGCGTCGCCGTTCTTGCTCTTGTACTGGAACTTCGTGCTGCCGGCCGATTTCCAGCAGGGCTTGCCGTCGCAAGTGCCCCCACCGGGAATCTCGGCACCTAGCACCAAGCCTTCGTTGTCGTAGACGCACCAGTGATACGACGGCGTGCCGTTCACCGGATCACCGAAGTCTGCCACATCGGTGGCGTTGCCATTCTTCCAATCGTAGCGGCCTTGATCCTTCTTATTGTCGGCGATGTTTTTCGTGTCGTTTCTGAGCTGAATCTTCGAGCGGCCGGGCGCGCTGCTGCGGCAACCTGCGAGCGGTAGGTCCGTGCATCCGCCGCTCGGCGTGCAGTGCTCGGTGCAGCCCTCGTCGGCGTCGTCGCCTTCGTCGCAGGCTTCGCCGATCTCGGGCGCGAAGTTTCCGCAAACGGGCTCCACGTCTTCGCAACTTCCGATCGCCACATTGACGGTTGCCGAGCAGGGCACCGGCGGGTTGCCGACCGTGCAGTCTTTGACGGTAGGGACGAACTGCGCAGCGTTCAACACGGCCGGCGGCACAGTCGGGAAATACTGACAGCTCGCGAACACGGAGGGGCCGGTGAAGACGTTGGCCTGATTCACCCACGCGACTTCCACCGTCGCGCCGTCCACGTTGACGTCGGTGAAGGCCGGCGGCGCACCCGTCATCACGCAATCGAGCTTCGAGAAGCCGCCGGCTTGCGCTGCCCCGTGGTTGAGCTCGATCTGCAGCGCGTTCGCCGTCATCGCGTTGGTTACCGAGATCACGACCTCGCAACGCTGGCTCTGGGCGTGAGCGCGCTCGGCGCCGAGGAAGGTCGAAGCGAGCAGTTCGAGCATGGCGAGCAACGTGAGATAGCGGATCGGAACGAGGCGACCTGGCAGCTGAATCATGGTGCTCGAAAGCTAGCTCTTTCAGTCCGGTGAAGTCATGCGCCAATCCGCGCCGAACCCCCGCAGTCGGGGGACGGATCGTCGAAAATCTCCAGATTTGTCATCGGATGGCGACAGCGCGCGCCCTCTGCGACTCTCCGCCCGACCGCAATGGCCCGGATCATCGGCAAGCTCGAAGCCCATGACGAGTACACGCACGAGGTCGGTCCCGAGCCGAACTTCAACGAGAGCATGTACTTCAACTTCTTCGACCCATCGCGCGGGGTCGGCGGATTTCTTCGCCTAGGAAATCGCGCGAACGAAGGCTACGCCGAGATGACGACCACGATCTTTCGTCCGGACGGTCGCGTGCTGTTCGATTTTCAGCGGCCGAAGATCACGGGTAACGAAGCGTTCAACGCGGGTGGCACCCGGTTCGAGGTGATCGAAGCGACCGAGCGGCTCCGAACGACGTATCGCGGGAAGCCGGTCTCGCTCCGTCGGCCGCGCGAGATGGTCGATCCGCGTCGCGCGTTCACGTCGAATCCCCGCGCGGCCGTGTCCATCGATCTCGTTCACACGGCGGTCGGCCCGCTCTACGGTAGCGCTCATGACGAAGCGGAAGCCGGCTCGTCTGCCGAGTCTCAGTTCGCCAAAGCGCACTACGAGCAGCACATGCACGTCACAGGCACCGTCGAGATCGACAGCGAAAAGATCGAAATCTCCGGCAACGGCCTTCGCGATCACTCCTGGGGGCCGCGTTCCTGGCAAGCGATCGACGGCTACGAGTGGCTGACGATGAATTTCGGTGACGACCTAGGCGCCATGCTGAGCGTGATTCGCCGTCCCGGAAAGCCGCTGCGCATGGGCGGAGTGCTCGTGCGCGGTGACACGATCGACCCGATCGACGACATCGCGATCGAGATCGACTACGAAGACGGCGGGCTCTTCCACCGCGCGCTTTCCGTAGACGCGAAGACTCGCAGCGGCGAGCGACTCGCGATCGAAGGTCGAGTGCTCGCCTTCCTTCCGCTCAGAAATCGCCGTGCCGAGCGCACGACGCACGTAGGAGAGGGCATGACGGAGTGGCGCCTCGGCGACCGCGTCGGCTTTGGGCTCTCCGAGCTGCTGCGGACGGTGGACGCCGCCGCCATCCCCACGTGTTCGCTGTGACGGAGAGTGGGCCTCTGTAAATACACGCCGCTCGCCGCGGCCGCGCTCTTCGCATTGACCCTTGCCGGCTGTGATTGGTTGTACCCGGAATCACCGCCGACCGATGCGGCGTGGACCGACGGCTACAAAGTTCTGCTCGTCGGCGACATAGATTTCGGCGAGAGCTACCGCGGGTCTGACCGACGCATACTTCGAAACGGCTACGATTTCGGTTTCGAGCGTGTAGCGCACTTCGTGCGCGCGGCTCACCTCGTGGTCGGCAACTTGGAGACGCCGATCGTCGATCCCGTGAAAACGCCATCGCCGTTAGCCGGACGAAAGAGGTATGTCCATTGGGCCGATCCGATAAAAGCCCCGAGACACTTAGTGAAGCAGCAGATCCACGTGGTGAGTCTCGCGAACAACCACACGCTCGACCACGGCGTGCCGGGCTTGGTTCAGACGCTCGACGCGCTCGCGCAGCATGACGTGCGCGCGTTCGGCGCGGGTATGACGCGAGAGGACGCAGAGAAGCCTTTCGAAACCGAGCTTCGCGTCGACGACCGTAGCTTCCGCCTCGCCATCTTCGGCGGATTCGAGTCCGCTCGGCGCTACGAAGAAGAGTGGAGCTTTTATGCCAGTGAGAGTGCGCCGGGTGTCGCGCGACTGACCGCTGGTCGAATGGCTGAGCTCGTTCGCGCCTACAAGGCGCAGAATCCGGCGAGCTGCATCATCATTTTTCCCCACTGGGGCGCCAACTATGTTTGGAAATCCGAGGCGCAGACGGCGATCGCCGAATCCGTTCTGACGGCCGGTGCAGACGCAGTGCTCGGACACGGAGCGCATACGCTCCAAGAGATCGGGTTCCACGGTGAAGGCACGGTGATCTACAACCTCGGGAACTTCGTGTTCAATACACCCGGTAGATATGCGTACTACGACGTCACTCCTTACAGTCTCGTCGCGCTTCTTCGTTTCACGGCCCAGGACGGCGAGCTCGCTGTCCACGCGCGCCTCTATCCGATCTTGAGCGACAATCGCGTAGTCGAGTACCAACCACGACCCGTTCGGGACGCCGAGCAGGCAACTCTCGCCGACGAGCTCGCGACGCGTAGTGGCGACGCGTTCTCGACACGGGTGAGAACCGGAAAAGACGAGCTGGGCTCGTTCTTCGAGATCCGGCTGAGGTAGCCGTCGCTGGCTGCGGAAGCCGCTCTTTCAGCTGAGGATCTGCAACAAGATCATGAGCTCGCCGACGCTCGCGAGGCCGAAAACCGCCGTTCGGAGGTAGGGAATGCCGAGCGTGTAAACGACGAAGTGAGCGACCCGTCCCCAAAAGAACAACGTCGCACCGAGCGCCGTCGTCGCATTGGCTTTGCCGGCAACGTGAGCGACGAGCACGAGAACGGCGAAGGGTGCAAGATTCTCGACGAGGTTGGCGTGCCCGCGTTTCGCGCGGGCGGCCCAAGACGGAAGCTCCAGCGGCTTCTCACGATTACCGAAGCCCCACGCGAAGCCGCCGGGAATTTGGCCGAGCCCGCCCACGTACACGAACGGCACCATCACGCACAAGAACCCGGACCACACGAGCATCCATAGATCGGTCGTCATCGCTTTGCCCCCCTGAAGGAGAGGCTACTCGCTCGCCGAGCTGAGGCTAGCGCGCACGCCCGACCGCCTTCGACCCAGGCTCTTGACGGCCGGGCGGCGGATATGGGAAGACCAGGTGGAGATCCGGCCGACGAGCTTAGTCTCGGGTGTGACCTCGTCGCCTGGTTCGGATCCGTGAGCGAGCGGGAATTCCAACTCATTCGAGGTCTTGCTGTGGTCATCGCGATCGCCACGGCGCTCGCGCTTCAGCGTATCGCGCCGCACGCTCGATACCGGGGCAGCGCTCGCACGAACCTCGGTCTTTGGGGCGTGAATCTGTTGGTCGTCGGGACGGTATGCGGCGCTTGCGCCTGCACTGCCGCACGCTTCGCGGAGCAGGCCGGCCTGGGTCTCTTCAATGTGATCCATGTTCCGGTCTGGACCCGCGTCATCGCGACGATCGCCGTCCTCGACTTCGTCTCTTACTGCTGGCACCGCGCGAATCATGTGATCCCTACGCTCTGGCGCTTCCACGCCGTGCATCATTCGGATGCGAGCTTCACGGTTTCCACCGCACTCCGCTTTCATCCGGGCGAGCTATTGCTCTCCTTGCCGCTCCGGTTGGCTGCCGTCATCGCCATCGGTGCAACTCCGGCTGCCGTAATCGCGTTCGAAGCGATGTTCGCGCTTTCGAACTACGTGGAGCACGGCGACATCGACCTGCCGGCCTGGCTCGAAGGACGATTCGGCCGTGTGTTCGTCACGCCGGCGCTGCATCGCCTGCATCACGCGCGGACGCCGACGGATCGCGAGCACAACTACGGCACCATCTTCGTCGCCTGGGATCATTTGCTCGGTACGCATCGAACGAGTGATTCGACCGCGCGAGTGGAGGTCGGCCTTCGCGGCTTCGACGATTCGATGGATCTGCGTGGCGCGCTGCGCCTCCCGGTGCAGTTCCATTCGGATGAGAGGAGATGAAGAAACCCGTGACGGACTCGAAACGCAGCATGCCGAACGTCGCTGAGATTCTCGCTCCGTTGCTTGCGCGCGTGCCGCCGACGCGCCAGCCCTTGCTGCTCGCGGTCGCAGAGCGAATGGCAGCCGAGCGCTATCGAGGCTGGGCGAACGATCCCGGCTACGCCCTGCACCGGGCGAGCCTTCTCGCCTGCGCCGCGCGAGAGGAAGAGATAGCGACACGAGTCGAGGCGTTGAGCCCTGATGCTCGAGCGGTCGAGCGCGAGATCGTCGCACAGAATCCGGATCTCGAAGAGATCAATCGTACGGTATTCGCTGGCCGGCCGATCGCCGACCAGATGCGAATACAATCGGCCGGGGAGCGCGCCGGCGCTGCTGCGTGGCGAGCGTTTGCGGCTGCGGCGGGGCTTACGCCCGCACGCGACGCGTTTCTCGCCTGTGCTCGCCTCGAGGAAGAGAGCGCTCTCGTGCTCGATCGGATCCTCGCGGTTTGACGGCAAGCGTCGGATATCCAAGTCACGACTTTGCGGCTAGAAGCTCCCTTCATGGACTGGCCGGCAATCCGAACCAGCTTGCTCGAGCGCGGCTTCGCGATGACGGGGCCGTTGCTCGGCGAAAACGACTGCGCGTCGCTCATTCGCGCGTACGACGACGAGCACAACTTCAGGAAGCGCATCTCGATGGCGCGCCACGGCTACGGCCGCGGCGAGTATCAATACTTCGCCTATCCGTTGCCGCCTCTCGTGAACCGGCTTCGCCACGAGCTGTTTCCACGCCTTTCGGAAGTAGCCAACGAATGGGCCGAACGCGCGCGACTCGAGGAGCGATATCCGGAGACGCTAGACGCCTATCTCGAACGCTGCCACGAGGCCGGCCAGCAGCGGCCGACTCCGTTGCTCCTCAAGTACGGGGTTGGAGACTACAACTGCCTTCACCAGGATCTCTACGGCGAGCAAGCATTCCCGCTTCAACTGACCGTCGTGTTGAGTGAGCAGGGCGAAGATTTCGACGGTGCAGAATTCATCCTGGTCGAGCAGCGACCGCGGATGCAGTCACGCGCGCACGTGCTCCGGCCCAAGCGTGGCGAGGGCGTACTGTTTGCCGTCAACCAGTTTCCGCGGGCCGGCGCGCGCGGCTTTCACCGCGTGAAGCTGCGTCACGGTGTCGGTGAGCTCGAGCGCGGCGAGCGCTATGCCCTCGGCGTCATCTTCCACGACGCGCGCTAGGCCTACCGAATCCTGCGACGACGACACGACAGAGCTGCTCCAAGCGCTTGTCGTACTGCGCCGGCGTCGGCGACTCGCCGCCGCCGCGGCCCTGAAGACCGTACGCACTCTGTGTGACGAACGATGCAGCGATGTCCGCCGACATACCGGTCGCGGTTAGGTCGATCTCGTTCGCTTTGTCGGCGTCGCGTAGCAGCTTGGCGATGGTCTTCTGGTAGCGGCGGGACGCCTCGGCCACGGCTTCGCCGCAGAGTCGATTGCTCTCGTCGAGGATCTCGTTGCCATGCCGCGTCGTCGAGAGCTTCTCGAAGAACCAGCCGAGCTTCGCGCGCAGCACGCCGAGAAGCTTGCCCTCGAGCGGGCCTCCTCGGGCCGCTTGCTCAGCCGCGGCCGCGAGCGACGCTTCGTTCAGCCGCTCGACGACGGCACGGAGGATCTCTTCTTTGTTCCGAAAGTGATGGTAGAGACCCGTACGCGAGATGCCGGCCTCGCGGGCGATGAGATCGAGGGAGGCTCGCGCGAAGCCGTAGTGGATGAAGATCGACTGGCCGGCCTCGAGGATGTCCTCCCGCCGGCCTTCCACGGCCGCCGCCGCTCGGCTTGACATATCGACATTCTGAACGGCAAATGTCGATCTGACAAGCTCGATCTGACAAGCGGGTCGTTACGGAGGAAACCATGGCGTGGACCACAGCCGACATTCCGAATCTGAGGGGGCGCATCGCGGTCGTGACCGGAGCGAACGGCGGGCTCGGCCTCGAAACCGCTCGCGCGCTCGGTGGCGCCGGCGCGCATGTCATCATGGCAGCGCGGGACCCGAAGAAGACGGCGAGCGCAGAATCCGACATCCGAGGGACGCACCCCAAAGTGTCACTCGAGGTGGTACCGATGGATCTGGCCTCGCTTCGGTCCGTCCGCGAAGCCGCCGAAAAGATTCTATCGCGGCACCAGCGCATCGACATTCTCGTCAACAATGCGGGCGTGATGGCTTGCCCCGAGCGAGAAACGGAAGACGGCTTCGAGATGCAGTTCGGCGTCAATCACCTCGGACACTATGCGCTCACATCGCTGCTCCTTCCCGCGTTGCTCCGCGCGGAAGCCGCGCGCGTGGTCTCCGTCACGAGCACCGCGCATCACATGGGTCGCGCCGTAAATGTGGCGAATCCTCATTTGCGCGGCCGCTACGCGCCGTGGACCGCCTACGGACAGTCGAAGCTCGCGAATTTTCATTTCGCCCTCGGTCTTCAGCGCCAGCTCGAAGCGAGCGGCGCCGAAGCGTCGAGCCTCGTCGCGCATCCGGGCCTTTCGAACACGGATCTTCAAGCGAAGAGCGTGCGCGAGACCGGGGGCGGCGCGAGCCAGCGTTTCTTCCACGTGCTGGCGGGGCGCATGGGCATGACGCCGGCTGAGGGGGCGCTTCCGCAGATTCGAGCGGCGACGGATCCGGCCGCGCGGGGAGGAGAGATGTACGCTCCAAGGTACGTCAATTTCGGCGCCCCGGTGCGGCGTCCGATCTTCCGCCGCATCGGGCTTTCGAGTGCGATCGACAAGCTCTGGCAGGTCTCGGAGCGAGAGACGAAGCTCTCCCTGGACGTCGCAGCGCTGGGCTAGCCCGTCGGTTCGTGCGTTCGTGCTGCGCTCTGACGTGCGCGTCGCTGAGTGAAGCGAGAATCTCTGCATACTGGCTCATGACGGATGATATGACGGCGCAGAGCTGTCATCGTCGGCGTGATGGCTTTGTCAGCGCTGCGCCGAGCGACGGGTCTATACTCGGGAAGTGGAGTCCGTTCCGATGTCCGATCACAACGCCGAGCAAGTCGCTCTCGATTCCGTCTCTTCTCTAGCCGCCGACGCGTTCTCGCGCCTCACTCAGCTCCAGGAGGAGCTCCGACGAAGGCTCCAGGCTGTCTCCGTGCGCGAGGGTGCTCTCGACGCGCTCGCTCAGAACCTCGAGACGAGAAGCAACGAGCTGAAGGCGTTCGCGGGGCAGTTGGAGAGTCGCGCGAAAGAGCTCGACGACAAAGAGGCCGCGGCAGTGGAGCGGACTACGCGCCGCGAGGACGTCGTCAGCGCGTTCCAGGAAATGCTCGCGCACATGCACACCGCTTTGAGCGACATGTCGTCGGACACCATCATGACGGCGCTCGACGCAGGCACGGCCTACGAGGAGCGCGCGGTGAGCGCCAAGCTGAAAGCGACGGCGTCCGCAACGAACGGCCCCGCTGGCGGCAACGAGCCGCCGGCGCGACCTGCGATCGGCCTCACGCCCCAAGAGCAGAAGGCGTTCTTCGCCCTCCGCGAAACCGGCCAGAGCGACGCCGAGATTCTCGCCGGTATTTACGCTGCGCGTCGGCAGACGGCCAGTAGCGCTATTTCCTAACCGGCAACCGGCCGGGGACGCGGAAGAGCGAGCGACCCCACTCGACTTTCTCCGAGACGAGCTCGAGGTGCGGGAAGCGGCGAATGAGTGCGCCGATCGCGACTTGGCCTTCGAGTCGCGCCAAATGTGCGCCGAGGCAGAAGTGAGCGCCGCCGCCGAAGGCCAGGTGCTCGTTCGGTGCGCGCTCGATGTCGAAACGGTCGGCGTCTCGAAACACGTCCGGGTCACGATTCGCGGCGGCGAGCACGGCGACGACGGGAGTGTCTTTCGGAATGACCTTGCCCCCAAACTCCGTATCTTCGTGAAGGATGCGAAGAGCGGCCGAGATCGGCCCGTCCCAGCGGAGACACTCCTCGACCGCGCTCGCGATGAGCTCCGGACGCGCGCGTAGCTTGGCGAGCTCCGTCGGGTGCAGCAGTAGGGCACGCACGCCGTTGCCGATGAGGCCGATCGTCGTTTCGAAGCCCGCGATGAGAAGGCCGATCGTCTGCGAGACGAGCTCGACCTGAGAGAGTCGATCGCCGTCCTCTTCTGCGCGTATGAGCAAGCTCATGAGATCGTCGCCACCGCTCCCGCGCCGCTTTACGATCAAGTCTTCGAAGTAGCCGGCCAGCGCCATTGCTGCGCGCTCCGCACGCTCCATCACGACGGGGTCCGGAAACGGATTCGGGCTGATCGCGTGCGTGGCCTCGGCCGTCCACGTGGTGAAGGTCTCGCGGTCGGCAAGTGGCACACCGAGCATTTCGCAAATTACGGTGGACGGAACCGGGAGCGCGAGATCGGCAATGATGTCGATCTCTTTCCGATCGGCGACCGCACCGAGACAAGCGTTGGCAATACGTTCCGCCTCGCTCCGCCAACGCTCGATCGCGCGCGGCGTGAATGCATGGCTCACGAGCTTCCGAAGGCGTGTATGGGTAGGAGGGTCTTGGAAGAGCATGAACTGCGCGCGACCGTGCCGGGCTTGCTCGGTCATGCGCGGCGAATAGCTGTCGCCTTCCGTCGAGCGCATGCCGGCTTTCACCTCGCGGAGCAGATGCATGCAGTCGCGATGTCGTGTGAGGCGCCAGAGACCTACAGGCGTCTCGTTTACCGGATCGATGCTCCGCAGCCGACTGCAATCTTCGTAGAGACGGTCTCGCGCGCCTTCCTCGAAGAAGTTCCAACCGTGCCAGCTCGCTTCGTGTCCGGCCGGTTGCTTTCGTGCTGCGTCGCTCATCGTCGAGAGTCTATGCGACGCGCCGAGCTTGACAAAGAGGAGCCGCGCCCTTCTGTTGCATCGCGTGCGACGATTCGTGGCGGCAGGGCTCGCCTCTGCTCTCATCGCGGCGGGCGGTTGCGATCGCGCCGCACGCGAAACGACGTCGGCCGGCGACGGCGAGCGCGGGGATTTGACGGTTTTCGCGGCCGCCAGCTTGACGAATGTGCTCGGAGACTTCGAGACGATCTTCGAGCGACGGAACGCGGTTGACATTCGCTCGAGCTACGGAGCCAGCAGTGATCTTGCGCGCCAGATCGCGGATGGCGCGCCCGCGGATCTCTATCTCTCCGCGAGCAAAACGTGGATCGAAAAATTGGAGAAGGAGAGTTGGCTCGATGGCAGCTACGTTGCGGTCGCACGAAATCGCCTCGTTTGCATCGCTGCGGCGGGGGCGCCGCCGCTTGACCCGGCACCGACCGGACTTCGCGCGCTCTACGATGACATCGTGAGGTCGGGCTGGCGCGTGGCGGTAGCGGACGAAGGCGTGCCGGCCGGTGACTACGCGCGACAAGCCATGAAGTCCGTGGGGCTGCTCGACGGATACAAGCCGAAGTTCGTCGGCCAAAAAGATGCTCGTGCGGTGCTGAAAGCCGTCGCGAGCGGCGAGCTTCCGGTCGGCTTCGTCTACGTCACGGACGCGCGGAGTGCGAGCGTGACGGTTCTTTTCGAAGTAGACTCGAACCTCCATGACCCGATCGAGTACTACGCAGCCGTGGTGAGCGGGTCTCCCAACGAGGATACGGCGAGAAAATACATCGAGCTGCTGCGTGCGGGGGCCGGTCGCGGTGTCTTCGAGGCGCGCGGCTTCGGGCTCCCTTAGCGGTGCTTTCCGACGCCGAGATCGCCGTCGTTTTGCTTTCGCTCCGCGTGGCTGCGTGGAGCGTAGCGCTAAGCCTCGTGCCGGGTATCCTGATCGGCTGGTTGCTCGCTAGATGGGAGCATCCGCTGCGCGCGATTCTACAGGCGTTGGTCATGCTGCCGCTGGTGCTGCCCCCGGTGGTCACCGGCTATCTCTTGCTCGAGCTCTTCGGTCGAAGCGCGCCGCTCGGGCGGCTTTGGAATGCTGCAACCGGCGGCGCCATCGCGTACACGACGGGTGCCTGCGTGCTCGCCGCGGCGGTGGTCGGATTTCCGCTCATGGTGGAGAGCATTCGACTCGCCATCCTTGGCGTGGATCGTCGACTCGAGCTCATCTCGCGAAGTCTCGGACGGGGGCCGCTATCGACGTTCATTAGGGTGACTCTCCCCCTCGCGAGCACGGGAGTGCTCGCCGGCGCGGTCGTCGGCTTCGCTCGATCGCTCGGCGAGTTCGGCGCGACGATCGTCCTTGCCGGCAACATCGAAGGCGAGACTCGAACCATCCCGGTGGCGGTGTACACGCTGCTCAACATGCCCGGCGGCGAATCCGCAGTGCTGCGTCTCGTCGCTGTGAGCGTCGGGTTGTCGATCGTCGCGTTGCTCGGCGCTTATGGACTCACTCGGCGTGCCGAGAGGGCGCGAGGCCGTTGATGCTCGCTGCGAAGATTCAGCGAACGGTCCGCAGCTTCCGTCTCGACGTCGACATCGAGAGCTCCGGGCCGGTGCTCGGCGTTTTCGGATCCTCGGGTAGTGGGAAGACGACGCTGCTCCACGCGATCATGGGTCTCGTGCGTGCCGATGTGGGCGAGGTCAGCCTGGCTGGTCGTACCTTGTCGGCGGCGCCCGGTGGTTCGTTCGTGGCACCGGAGAAGCGACGGATCGGCCTCGTCACGCAGGATCCTTTGCTCTTTCCGCATCTCAGCGTCGAGGGAAATCTGACCTACGCGCCGCGTGCGCGCGAGGCGCTCGCGAGCGGAGAAGGCCGCGAGATCCTCGAGCTGCTCCGTATCTCACCGCTGCTCGAGCGCGGCACGGCGAATCTTTCGGGAGGCGAAAAGCAACGGGTCGCGCTCGCTCGCGCGTTACTCGCGAGCCCCGAGCTGCTGCTTCTCGACGAGCCGACGAACGCGCTCGACGCGGAGCTCGCGCGCGACGTCCTCTCGCTCCTGCTCGAGGTGAAGCGTCGACTCGGAGTACGCATGGTGTTCGTCACTCACCGAGTGGGCGAGCTGCTCGCGCTCGCCGACGACTGCGTCGTTCTCGGAGAGGGGAAAGTGCTGGCTCACGGACGCCCGATCGACGTGCTCGCGCGTCCGCGCGCCATCGGAGTCGCGAGCCTCGTTGGCGTGGACAACCTCCTTCGCTTGCCGGTCCTCTCGCACGACGATCGCGGCGGCGTGACCTTGCTCGCTCTCGGCGACGACCAGGTGCTCGTCGCACCGCTAACCGACTTGTCTGCCGGTACGACCGCAGCCGTGGGCTTCTACGCGGACGAGGTCATGCTCTGTCTCGATCGCCCCTCCGGGCTCAGCGCACGAAACGCTCTTCGCGCCAGGATCGTCAGTCTCGATACGCTCGGCCACGAAGTGTTGGCGGAGCTTCGAGTGGGCGATGCCCTCCTGCTTGCGCGCCTGACCCCGGCGGCGGCGTCCGAGCTGGCGCTTGCGCCCGGCAAGAGCGTGGTCGCGCTCGTCAAGACTTCCGCTATTCACTGGCTCGGCTAAAAGGAGCGCATGAAAATCGGACTTCACCTACCCGTCATGGTGCCCGGTCTCGACCGCGAGAAGACTCTCACATGGTGCCGGCGCATCGACGCTGGGCCGTTCTCGACGTTCGGTGTGGGCGAGCGCATCAATTTTCCGAACCCCGAAGCCATGGTGACGCTTTCGCTAGCCACCGGTGTGACCGAGCGCGTGAGCCTCGCCTTCGCGGTCATCGTGCTGCCGATGCATTCTCCCGTGCTCATCGCGAAGCAGGTTGCGACACTGGACGTGCTCTCGAACGGTCGCGTATCGCTCGGCGTCGGTGTCGGCGGCCGCGCCGAAGACTACCGAGCCGTCGGTGCCTCGTATGACCGTCGCCTCCTCTCCAGATTGGAAGACGCAGTCGCGATCATGAAGCGCGCTTGGGCGGGTGAGATCATGGGGGAGGGGATTCTCGGACCGGTAGGGCCGAAGCCGATTCAACCCGGCGGCCCCGAGATCCTGCTGGGCGCGCTTTTCCCGCAGTCGATCCGTCGCGGCGCGCGCTATGCCGACGGGATCTCGGCCTTCACCTTCGGTCCGACCTCGGACGACGTCGCCGAAAAATTCGAGCTCGCGAGAACGGCATGGCGCGAAGCGAATCGACCGAAGCCGCCGAGGCTCGTCACGGGATTCTGGTTCGCTCTCGGCGAGGATGGGCGCGAGCAGATGGGCATCTACCTCGAGCGATATCTCAGGTTCATGGGAGAGAGCGCGGGACGAAACTTGTTGCCGCATTGCATCGCAACGTCGCGCGAAGGCGTTCGCGAAGCGCTACGGATCTGTCACGAGGCCGGAGCCGACGAAGTAGTGCTCTCGCCTACCACTACCGATCCCGACGAAGTGAGCCGGCTCGCGGATCTAATCGGTTGAGCGGAAGCCGTCGAGCGAATGGGTCGCGAGCGGTGCTCCCATTCGACGTGTTGGAGACGGTTCACTAGACTGCTTCCAGCAGGCAGCAAAACATGAAGCTCATCTCGGTCAACGTCGGCATGCCGCGCGAGATCATGTGGCAGGAAAAGGTCGTCACGACGTCCATTTTCAAGCGCCCGGTCAAAGGCTCGGTCCCGCTTCGCAAGCTCAACCTGGACGGCGACCGCCAGTCGGACTTGACGGTTCACGGCGGGCCCGACAAGGCCGTCTATGGCTACGCGTCCGAGCACTATGCGTATTGGCGGCGCGAGCTGCCCGATGCCGAGCTGCTGCCGGGCGCATTCGGCGAGAACTTGACGACGGAGGGTCTCGACGAGCACGATCTCTCGATCGGAGACGTCGTGCGGGTCGGGACGGCGACGCTGATGGTCACGCAGCCCCGCGTGCCCTGCTACAAGCTCGCCGCGCGCTTTGGCAGGGCCGACATGGTGAAGCGTTTCGCGGCCGCACGGCATTCGGGCTTCTACTTCGAGGTCGTGAAAGAAGGCGCGGTGGAGGCTGGCGATCCGATCGCCATCGTAGAGCGCGCTTCCGAGCGCATGTCGGTGGCCGAGCTGAACGACCTCTATTTCACGAAAGAGCTGCCGGATCCGGAGCTGCTGCATCGAGCTCTTCGGCTTCGCGGGCTCGCGGAAGTGTGGCGAAAAGAGATCTCCACGATCGTGGCCAAGACTTCGGCTACACGCTAGAAGAAAGACGAGGCAAACCAGCATGGCCGTTCAGCATTTTTCAGCTGCCGCGAAGGCGGAAGAAGTCGCGGAGGCGCTACGGTGCGACGGGGTCGCGGTGATCGACCGTTTGGTCGACCCCTCTACGATGGACCGAGCTCGCGCCGAGCTCGCGCCTTACATGGCGGCAACGCAGGCCGGACCCGACGAGTTCTCCGGGCACAACACGCGGCGAACCGGCGGCCTCATCGCCCGCTCACCGACTTGTCGAGAGCTCATCATGAACGCGACCGTGCTCGCGACCGTCAAGGAAGTTTTGTCGAAAGCGACGAACTTCCAGCTCCACCTCACACAGATCATCGCGATCGGCCCGGATCAGCCGGCCCAGACCATTCATCGCGATCAATGGGCCTTCGATTTCTTTCCTTTTCCCTCGGGCTACGACGTCCAGTGCAACACGATCTGGGCGATGACCGATTTCACGGAAGCGAACGGCGCGACCCGCGTCATACCGGGCAGCAACCAGCGCGAAGACCGGCTGCTTTTCACCGAAGCCGATACCGAGGCAGCCGAGATGTCGAAAGGCTCCGTGCTGTTCTACACGGGAAGCCTCTACCACGGTGGCGGAGCCAACCGCTCGAGCGACGTACGCTGCGGCATCAACATCACCTACGCCATGGCGTGGCTGCGCCAGGAAGAGAATCAGTATCTCTCCGTGCCGCACGAGATCGCTCGCGAGCTGCCCGTCGATCTTTTGCGCTTGATGGGCTACGCACGCGGTGCGTACGCGCTCGGCTACGTAGATGACCTTCGGGATCCCATCGAGCTCGTGCGCCCAGATCTCCCTCGTGCAGGGCTCGGCGATCTCGACGAGGCCCTCGACCTGCTCGAGCCGGCACGCATTGCCGGCACCGGATCGCGCTCGCGATGACTCGTATGTCGCGCGCGCTCGTCGCGTTGGCTCTGGCTGCGATCCTTCTCGTTACCGCTTCGGCCACCGACGCGTCTGCGGAGGCTGCGATCGAGGGCGACCCTACCGGCACTGTGCTCTCCATCCCCGACGGGCCGCGCGACCACTGGGTATGGGTCAGCGATCGCGTGTTGCGCCACAGTCAGCTCTTTGACGGCGATACGGGCCGCGCAATCGGCACGATCGACGTCGCGTGGAGCTTGAGCGGACGGCTACCGCACGAGTCGGCGGAGCGAAACGAGATCTATATGGTGGAGTCGGTCTACGCGCGTGGCCATCGCGGTGCTCGAACCGACATCGTGACCCTCTACGATCGCAAAACCCTCGCGGTTAAAGGCGATGTAGAGATTCCACCGCGTGCGGCGGAGACGGGTGCCGGCGTCGCGCTTACTGCCCTGCTCGACGGTGCGCGTTTTCTCGTCGTCTACAATCAAACGCCCGGGTCCGTGTCCGTCGTCGACCTTCAAGAGCGGCGCTTCGCCGGCGAGATCGATACGGCCGGCTGCGCTTGCGTGTACCCGACCGGAGCCGACAGCTTCGGCATGCTTTGCGGCGACGGCACCGCCGTCAAGATCGAGATCGACGAGACCGGGAAGCTCCGGCGAATGACGCGGAGCGAGAAGTTTTTCGACGTGGTCGCCGATCCGTTGACAGAGAAAGGCGTGCGAGTGGCCAACCGCTGGGTCTTCTCGTCGTTCGACGGACATCTGCACGACGTCGACTTCGAAGGCCTCTCGCCGGCGCTGAGAGACAAATGGTCGCTCTTCAGCGACGCTGAGCGAGAGGCAGGCTGGCGCGTCGGCGGTGTCCAGCATCTCGCGATGCACGGCTCGAGCGGCCGCCTCTACTCCCTCGTTCACGAGGGCGGTGCAGGAAGTCACAAAGACCCGGGTGCTGCGATCTGGGTCTACAATCTCGCCGCGCGCGAAAAAACGGACGAGCTCGCCGCGCCGAGTCTCGTCATGCCGTTCATCCGACCGTTGCTCGGCCTCGAGGTCGAGAGCGTATGGTACCGATTGCTGAGCTACGCGTTATCGCAATTCGGATCGCCTGGTGTTCATTCGATCGTCGTCACACAAGACGAGAGCCCGCTGCTCTTCGTTCGAAACGAAGATCTCGGGGCACTCGGTGTGATGGACGCCACCTCCGGCGCTCATTTACGCGACATCGAGGAGATCGGTATTTCCGGCTCCATCTTGGCGGTGCCGTGACGATCGACCCCATCATCGCGGCTGCGCTCCGCGTCCTGCTCGCACTGCTCTTTGCCGCGGCCGTGGCGCACAAGGTGGCCGACTTTGCGGCGTTTCGCATCGTGCTTCACGACTACCATCTGCTCCCGTTAGCGATGGTCACGCCCGCGACGGCGATCGTGATCGCGACCGAGATCGGCCTCGCTGCGGCGCTCCCGTGGCCGGCAACCGGCTCCACTGCGGCCTGGGCTGCGGTTGCCCTCCTTGCGATCTATTCGTTCGGCATCGCGATCAACTTGCTCCGCGGCCGACGTACCCTCGAATGCGGCTGCGCACCGTCGACATACCGGCAACCGCTCAGCGAATGGCTGCTCGCGCGGAACGCCGTTTCGATTGCGGCGGCATTCGCGCTGACGCTCCCGCACGCACCTCGAGCGCTCGCCTGGCTCGACGCCGTCACGTTCGCCGGCATGGTCGCCGCCGGCTCGGCGGCTTGGGTAGCGACGCAGCAGTTGCTCGCTCTCGCTCCACGTGTCGCCGTTCGAGGTGCATCGTGACGACAGCGCTCGCAGTATCCGTCGCCGTGCTCTGGGTGGCGGTCGGGGTGCTTGCGATCGTCGTGCTCGCGCTTGCGCGGCAAGTCGGCGTGCTTCACGAGCGAGTCGCGCCGGCGGGCGCGCTGCTCACCCGCGCAGGTCCGGCAGTGGGGGACCGGGCGCCAGTGCTCGACCTGCGTACCTTCGACGGCGTAGCGCTGACGGTGGGCGGAGTGAGCGTAGCCGCGCGGCGGACGTTGCTCTTCTTTCTCTCACCGAGCTGCCCGGTTTGTAAGACCGTGCTCCCCACACTGCTCAGTGTTGCCGCGGGCGAAACCCCGGCGATCGACGTGGTGCTCGCAAGCGACGGACGACCCGAGGAGCACGCCGCGCTTGCGGCCGAGTTTCGAGCGAAAGCGCTTCCCTACGTGCTGTCGACCGAGCTCGGGCTCGCGTATCAAGTCGCGAAGCTGCCGTACGCCGTGCTCATCGACGCCGATGGCGTCGTCAGAGCGAAGGGCATCGTCAACACGCGAGAGCACGTCGAAAGTCTCATCGAGGCGGAAAGGCTCGGCGTGGCCTCGATTCAAGACTACGTCGCGAGCGTGGAGAAACGGGAGGTTGCGAGCGTGACAGGGGGCAGGGCATGAGCGGCTTCGATCGTTGGGTTGAAGGATCGACGCGAGCCCTGGCGCGTCGCTTGTCGCGACGGAGCCTGCTCCGACGCGTAGGCGTCGCGCTTGCCGGCGCAGCGGCGTTTCCCGTGCTGCCGGTCGCGCGTGCGGCGGGCGAGGGTGACGCGGCTCGCGCGGCGGCACCACCGGAGACCATCGACGGACCCGCCGGAGATCCCTCGCGCTGCGAGTACTGGCGGCACTGCGCGATCGACGGGTTTCTCTGCAGTTGCTGCGGCGGGAGCCAAACGGCCTGTCCGCCCGGCACGGAGATGTCGCCGATCTCCTGGGTCGGCACCTGCCGGAACCCGCTCGATGGGAAAGATTACGTGATCGTCTACAACGATTGCTGCGGGCGCGGATTCTGCGGACGCTGCTTTTGCAACCGCAACGAAGGGGATCGACCCATCTACCATCCGTATCGTAGCAACGACATCAATTGGTGCGGTGGTGCGTCCACTCAAGTCTACCATTGCTCGACGGCGCTGCTCGCGGGCCTCGCGCTGGAAGCTCAGCCGGAGAAATGAGGCGCGTCTTCGTCGTTGCCGTGCTGCTCTTCATCGGCGACGGCGCCGGCGTCAGCTCGGCAGACGATGCGGTGACGCGGTTCGACTTCGTGCTCAATTGCTCGGGATGTCACCGCACGGATGCCAGTGGCTCAGCGACGGTTCCCGCGCTCGGCGAGACCGACGCGTTGATCGCGACGCGCGAAGGCCGCGACTATCTCATTCGCGTGCCGGGAGTCGCACAGGCTCCGCTCTCCGACGAACGACTCGCGCGGCTCATGAACTTCGTGGTTCGAGAGTTCGGTCGGGCCCCCGAATTCGAGCCCTTCACGGCCGTCGAAGTCTCTCGCCTTCGCGCCGTTCCTCTCCGTTCGCCGCTCTCCGCCCGGCCTTAGAAGCCTGCGAATCGTCTATCCTGGCGAGCTCGGAGATGCGGGCGCGGACTTTGCCGCCGAGGCGTCACCGATCACGCGAAACGTCGCTTGCACCGGATCGAGGAGGCGCTGCGACCACCACCTGAGGCGTCGGTCGACGTTTTAACGGACGGAGCGATTTCGATGCGCGTCCGCGAGGGTGGCTACGGTAATTCTGAGCGTAGCGGATGTGGTGCGAAGCAGGATCGAAATGGAACGGAGCTTTCCCGCAACCATCGCGGGAGTATCGTAGCAGTCGGTTTATAGTAGAATCGAGTCTCTCACGATGACTTCTCCGAAGGCCGCAACCCCTCCGCTCCGTGTCGGCTTTGTCGGGTGTGGGCGTGCGACGGAAGCTCTGCACATCCCTGCTCTCGCGGCGGTCGAAGAGCTCCGGACCGTCGCCGCGACGGATCCCAGCTCCGAGGCAGTAGCGGCCGTTCGCCGCGCGGCTCCCGGGATCACGATTCATGCGGGCTACCGCGATCTCGTCGCGGATCCGAGCGTAGATGTCGTAGCCGTGTGTGTACCACCGACCTTGCATGCGGAGGTCGCGACCGCGGCTCTGGCGGCTGGAAAGCACGTGTACCTGGAAAAGCCGATTGCGGTCACGTTGAGCGACGCGGCCAAGATCCGGTCCGCCGCCAAGAACGCATCGACCAAGCTCGCCCTCGGCTTCAACCTTCGTTCCCATCGCCTCGTCGCCGAGGCGCGGTCGGTCGTCGAAAGCGGGGCTCTCGGGAAGCTCGAGCTCGTGCGAACGGCCTGGACTTGCGGGTTTCACGTCGGAAGGGCGTGGCCCGCTTGGCGCTACGAGCGGCGCAAGGGTGGAGGCGCATTCTACGAGATCGCGGTGCATCATCTGGATCTGCTCGGATACCTTCTAGACGATGAGATCGAGAGCGTCGTTGCGACGGGTCGTTCGGACGAAGTCGAAGATCAGGACATCGTCATCAGCGCCCGCATGCGCTCGGGGGTGGTCGCCTCCCTCGCCGTGAGTCAGCGAACCACGGATGGAAACGAGATCGCGATCTACGGTCAGCGCGGCGTGCTCGCCTTTTCGTGTTACCGCGCCGACAGCTTCGAGTTTCGCCCGAGCGATCGGCTGGGTGGAGGACTGCGCGCGCGAATCGGCGAGCAGGTGGAGAAGCTGCGACGTTTCCCGAGAGCGATGGCGGTTGCGCGCGCGGGTGGTGACTTTCGGCTTTCGTACCCGGCCCATTGGCGGCGATTCGCGCATGCGATTCGGAACGATGCGGCGCCGCCTTCGACCGTCCATGATGGCGAGCGCGCCTTGCGCGCGGTGGTCGCGGCGATCCGATCCGTCGAGACCGGCGCGTCCGTTCGTCTCGAGGACGTGACGCAGATCGACGAGCAGGTTGATTCCCATAGCGGAGCGATCCCTTGAGCGCCGGGCCGGAGCTCTCGGTGGTGCTCGCGTGCACCGACTCCTACCCGACGATCGCCGCTACGCTGGAGCGGCTACGGGCGCAGACGGTTCGGGATCGGATCGAGCTGGTGGTGGTCGCGCGATCGAAAGACGAGCTGGCGATCCCTCTAGCTGCGGTGGCGGGGTTCTTCGGCAGCGAGATCGTCGAGATCGGAGCGTTCGAAACGATCGCGCGCGCCAACGTGGCAGGCGTTCGTCGTGCGCACGCCCCCGTCGTCGCGCTTGCGGAGGATCATTGCTTTCCGGAGCCCGAGTGGGCGGCGGCTTTGCTCCGCGCGCACGAGGGCCCTTGGGCAGCCGTCGGTCCCGTCGTAGCGAACGCGAATCCCGCGTCGGCCGTGAGCTGGGCCGATTACCTCATCGGCTACGGTCCTTGGGCCGATCCCACGCCGTCCGGCGAAGCCGAGCTCTTGCCGGGGCATAACAGCAGCTACAAGCGGGAAGTGTTGCTCGCGTATGGCGATCGTCTCGAAGCCATGCTCGCGTCCGAGTCCGTGCTCCACATGGATCTCCGTTCGCGGGGCGAGCGGCTGTATCTCTCGGCGGATGCACGCGCGGCGCACGTCAATTTTTCGCGCATGGCTTCGTGGCTCGCCGTGCAAGTGCACAACGGACGAGTGTTCGGCGCGGCGCGCGCGCGCGATTGGTCGCTCGCGCGGCGGCTGTTCTATGCGGCCGCGTCGCCGCTCATTCCGATCGTGCGCTGCTGGCGGGGTGCAAGGGCTTTACTGCTGCCGGGTCGTCCGCGTCACGAGCTACCGCGTGTGTTGCCGGCGCTCGCGCTCGGCTTGGCGCTCGACGGGGTCGGCCAGATGCTCGGCTATGCGTTCGGGCCGGGACGCTCGCTCGGCAAGCTCGCCGACTACGAGTTCCGGCGCATCGACCATGTACGACCCGAAGAGCACCGGCTCTTCGACTCACAAGCGCGGGTGGGGTAGCTGATCGTCGCACCTCGAGCCTTCCGTGAGCACAATCGCCGTACCCCACGTTACTGTCATCATCCCGACTTACAACCGACCTGACGAGCTTCGTCATTGTCTCGCTGCGCTCGCCGACCAAGACCTCTCGCGAGACCATTTCGACGTCATCGTAGCGGACGACGGGGGTGCCGTGTCCCCCGCCCGTGTCGTCGACGAAGCGCGGAGTCGCCTCGATGTCACGTTGCTGCCGGTGACCCACGGCGGTCCCGCGCACGCACGGAATCGCGCAGTGGACAGCGCGCGCGGCGTGTACTTGGCGTTTACGGATGACGATTGTCGGCCCGAGCGAGGATGGCTCCAGGCGCTCGTGTCGACCCTCGAGCGCGCACCGGACACGCTCGTCGGGGGACGCGTGACGAATGCGCTCACCGACAATCCGTTTTCGCGGGCGAGCCAGGCGGTCACCGATCTCGTGTACGCTCACTACAATGCCGACACGGAACACGCCCGCTTTTTCGCGTCTAACAATCTAGCGATCGCTGCCGACGCGTTTCGGAGAATCGGCGGTTTCGACGAGCGCTTCATCGTGCTCGCGTGCGAGGATCGCGAGCTTTGCGATCGCTGGCGCTCGGGTGGAGGTCGGATGATCTACGCGAAGGATGCCGTCATTCGCCACGCGCATGCCCTCAGTCTTCGAACGTATGTTCGGCAACATTTCACGTACGGGCGCGGCGCTGTTCACTTTCACCGCATTCGCTCAGAGCGAGGCTCGGGCATGATGAGAGACGAGATGTCGTTTCACTCGGATTTTCGCAATTGGCTAGCGCGGCCTTTTAGCGGTCGGCCCCTCGCGGAGGGGCTCGGTGTGGCCGCGCTTTTGTTGCTCTGGCAGGCCGCCAACACCGCAGGCTTCCTCTACGAGTCGATCGTCCGCTCCGGCTACCGCCGTTGAAAAATAGTGCCTGATCTATTTTTCGCCCCGCTCTCTGATTCGCGGCTCGCTGGCTCGCCGCTCACTTTTCCAGCTCTTCGCGTATCGAGTACATGAGCTGCCGCGCATCGACGATGTAGGCGTCGAGATTGCGGCGGTGGTTCGCGAAAAGGCCGGCCGGGCCGCCGTTGAGCACGACGAGCGGCTTGATCTCGGCCGCCACTTCGAGCGAGGCTGCGCAACGATCGAACATGTCGAGCACGGTCTCACGACCGGCCAGCGAGAGCGCGTACTCTCGCCGGAGGGCTTTCGTGAGTTGGTGCATCACGTGCGCGAAGCCTTGCGCATGGTAGAAGTAGTCGTCGGTGGCGAAGAACGACGCGTCGTCGCGCAATAGATTGTGGTGCGCGTCGCCGAGCATGTCACTCCACGACTGGAAGATCCGAATCAGCTCGATGTTTCGCTCGTTCAGCGGCTTCGACGCCATCGGGATCTGGTGGAGCCCGGCGACGTATCGCTGAAGCGATTCCACGCCTTCGCGAAAACGCGTCTCCGCGGCAGGGAACCAAAATTTGTGCTCGTCGTTTCGAAGCTTCGTGTCCGCGTCCACCAGATTCGCGTCGTAGTCCGTGGCGGACACTTTGGTCAGGTGATCTCGGAAGAGTCGCGCGCTCTCGCGGATGGCCTGGATGATTCCCAGCAGCCGGTTGGCGTTGTTGTCGGCCAAGAGCGACGGGCTCCAGAGGATGAAGTCGTTCGGCCGCCATCCGCTTGCGCTGTCGAGCTCCCTTAGCACGAGCTCGGCGAGCGTAGTCGCGAATACCTCCCCGCGGGGCACCTCCGCGTCCAAGGGATAGGCGGCGGCGATGTCGTAGGGGAGCACGTTGTGCCGCCGCTGCGTGAAATGCAGTGCCAGCGGGATCGCAAGGAGTCCGAGCAGGCAGAGGGCAACGAGCCCGTTTCGTAGAGTGGTCACGCGGGCGAGCCTACTCGGCCGAAGCCTCCGGGTCCACCGAAAAACCGGCGCGTCTTGAGAGATCCCCCTCGCACCGGTCGAGCCGCGATGCTATCGCTGGACCTCGATGGAATGTCGGCGTACGGGTGAGTCCATGCTGTTCGCGGCAATACGCAAGCTCGCTTGCTCGGGTTCCCTGGCCTTGCTCGCGCTAATCGTCGTTACCTGGGTCGCCGATCCCGCCTACGCCCAATTTTCTCGGGATCGCGACAGCTCCTCGAGCCGAAACTCACGCGACCGCTCGTCCAATTCAGACGATGACGACGACGAGGGTTTTTCGGACGATGACGACGACGATGACAGCGGCAGCGATCGTCGCTCTTCCCGCTCTTCTTCTCGGTCGGATTCGTCGAGCTCGCGGCGGAGCTCGCGACGCAGCAGCAGCGGCTCGCGAGGCAAATCCGCCAACGCTGCGCCGCCGGCCGTCGTGTTCGGACAGAACTACGAGCGCCTCGGCGTGCGGCCGCGCGGAACGCTGCTTTCGATGGAGGCCTTCGAGGACCTTCCCTGCGCGCCGGAGAAAGCCACCGTCGGCGCCAACACCTACTACCGCTGCGACGGCGTCTGGTACAACCAGGTGAATCACGAAGGATGGATTTGTTATTCGGAAATCTACCCTCCGGCCGGCGTCACGGAGAACTCACTGCCGAAATCTCACGAATCCATCCGTGCCGGCGATCGGACTCTCTTGGCGACCAGCAATGCGTTCTACGAAGCGGTTCGCTATACCGACGGTCGCACGCGCTACGTCGTCGTCGAGCCTGCGGTCGGAATGACGCTAGACCGCCTGCCGGCACACGCGAAGGAAGGAATCCCCGTCCAGTCGGGACGCCATACCTACTATCGCTATCTCGGGGTTTTCTATCGCGAAGACGAGTCGACGGGGAAGGCCCGCTACGTGGCTTCTCCGAACCCGTTCGCGCCGCAGCAGACGGCCGCAGCCTCTCCGCAGTCGGGATCCGCAACCACCGCTTCACCGGCCGGCGTTCCACCGCCGGCAACGGCAACCGTCACGTTCCCGTAAACCGCGCTTTTCGCTTGTTCAGGAATGCATCGATCCCTTCGATGAAATCCTGAGTCCGTGTCGCTTCCGAGATCGCCCGGCTCTCGTGCTCCATGTGAGTCTCGAGGGTGTCGTTGGTGCCGGCGAGGAGGAGATTCTTCGCGCGACCGATCGCCCAAGTCGGCGCGAGCGCGAGGCGCTCCGCGATCATGTTGACCTGACTCGGCAGCTCGCGATCTTCGAGGGCTGCGTTGACGAGGCCCCACTCGGCGGCTTCGTCCGCACCGAGCACGCGGGAGGTATAGAGCAACTCCTGCGCTCGCCGGAGCCCGACGAGCCTCGCGAGGTAGTAGGTGCAGCTCGCGTCCGGTGTCAGCCCGACGTTGTGGTAGGACGCGGTGAAGCGCGCCGATTTACCTGCGAACGCCAGGTCGGCTGCACACACGAGGCCCATGCCGGCACCGGCCGCGACTCCGTTGACGGCAGCCACCAGCGGCGCATCCATGCGCGCGAAGCGAGAGATGGCCGCGTGGAGGTAACTCGTCATCTCTTTCAGGAGCGCCGGCGCGGTCTCGCCCGCGTCGGCGAACTCGCCGAGGTCTCCACCGGCGCAAAACGCCTTGCCGCGTCCGGTGAGCACGACACAGCGAACTTCGGGGTCTTGGTCGCATTCCATGGCCGCGAACATCAGGTCGCGCGCCATTTCGAGATTGATCGCGTTCAGCGCCTCGGGGCGGTCTAGCGTCAGCTCGGCGACGCCGCCGCGCTTTTTGAACTGAAGGGCGTGGTACTCGACGCGGGGCACCTGATCACTTTGCCGCGTCGCTGGGGGCGAGGGCAACCGGTACCCGCAAAGCGGCCGGTCGCCCTCGCACTCCGCATGCGAGAGCGGACGATTCGGCGTCTAGGCGGAGACCGGAATCAGCCGAATTTCGACTCGGCGATTCTGAGAGCGGCCCTCGGGGGTGCCGTTGTCTGCGATCGGCTGATTCTCGCCCATGCCGCGCATGGAGAAGCGTTGCGCCAGTACGCCTTGTGCTTGGAGGTAGTGGCCCACCGTGGTGGCGCGGCGCTCTGATAGTGTGAAGTTGTACGAATCGCTTCCCGAGCTGTCGGTGTGCCCGCTCACTTCGATCGCCGTCTGATGGTACTTCTGGAGGACGATCGCGACCGAGTTCAAGACTTGGAAGAACTCGGGTCGCAAATCTGCGCTGTCGGTTTGGAAGGTCACGTTACCCGGCATGTTGAGGATGATGGTGTTGCCCACCCTGGTCACGCTTACGCCCGTGCCCTGGAGCCGCTGGCGGAGCAGGGTCTCCTGGTGGTCCATGTAGGCTCCGACGCCCCCGCCCGCAAGGGCGCCGACACCGGCTCCGATCGCGGCTCCCTTACCGCCGCCCGCGATGGCTCCGATGGCCGCCCCCGTAGCCGCGCCGACGCCGGCGCCGATGGCGGTGCGACTCGCTTGCTGCTCACCGGTGTACGGATTCGTCGTACAGCCGCCGATCAGAACCAGGGCTATGCCAAGACCGGTGATTCTCGCTGAGAGGGTAGCTCGTATCATCGACATCGACCTCCATCCGGGCGGCGTTTCGCACCGCGGTCGTAGAGTCATAGCGCGTCCCGGACTCGCGAGCCACGTTCGCGCGCAGCGAAAACGAACGTCCCCGCTTAATTTCGCCGCGGCGGAGCGCTAAGCTCGGGTCCCTATCGCTCCGAAGGTCGCGAGACGAACCGCATGAAAACCGAACACTTACACAAGACTCTCCAGCAACTTCACGAGGAGCTGGCCCATACCGAGCGCATCGATCCGCAGTCCGAAAAGCTGCTGCGCGAGCTGCTCACCGACATCTCGGCGCTACTCGCAACGAGTCGTACGCCTTTGACCGAAGCAGAGGGCCACACCGGCTATGCGGCAAGGCTGACCGATGCCTCGAAGCGTTTCGAAAACGATCACCCTGGCCTCGTCGCAGCGATCGGTCGCCTGGCCGACGCGCTGAGCCGGAGCGGGGTCTAGGAATCTTCTAGAGGCGGGATAGTAAGCGCTCGAGGTCGAGCAGATTGATCGGCGGGTGGTCGAGAGTTGCGGAGGCAACGGCTGCGTCGATCTCGATGCGAATCGAGCGGTAGTCGCCGTAAGGCATCGTCGCGCCTACGGCGTGAAGCCGGCCGGTCGCCAGCCCTTGTCGTAGCAAGGCTTGCACGCGGCATACGTGTACTTGTCGCCGTTTTTCAGTCCGACGAGAGGCCAGGTGATTCGCGAAGACGTCGTCGGGTCTACGAAAGTGGGCAGCTCCTTTCCGCAGCTGCCGCACTGAGTCCTCAAGGTCTTGTTGTCGGCTGCACCCATGATGACGTGAGGTTCGCGTCGCTTCGGCTCACTCGAAGCCGAGACGCTTGCGCTCCTCCTTGTTCATTTTTTCACGAATGCGTGAGCCGCTGCCGGAATCACGAATCGACTCGGCGCCACCTTCGGCGAAGTACTCTTCGTAGGCTTTCGCCGGACGATACTCGGCGGGCTTTTGATCGCCGACCTTGACGCCCAGCAGCTCCTCGATCTGGGTCGTGTCGTACATCCGGACGGCGTCGTAGTCGGTGAGGAGGGCGCAGACCTCCACACAGATGTAGCAGCCGATGCACTCTTCATAACGGACTTGGACGGGCTGGAGACCGCGATTCGGGAGAGTGCCTTCCTTCATGTACTCGATGCACCCGACCGGACAGAACTCGGGGCATTTCCCGCAGGGGAAGCAAAGGTTCACGTCCATGAACGCAACTTCGCGTGGACGTTTCTTCTTTTCGCCGAACTCAGTCGGCCAAACAGCCTCCGGAATCCGCTCTTCCTTGAAGCGGATGAGGAGCTCTTCCTTCCGTTTCTTGGCTGCTACCTGCTCCTGCTGCTGCTCGCCGTCGGTGCTCATCGCGCGCTCCACGAGAGGGGATCGGGCAGTCTAAACCCAAACGAAAGGGTGAAGCGAGCGGTTCTAGCGGTGGCGGCCGTGTGCTCGTCGCGCCGGCTATCGGATCTCATTCGCGAATGCTCCACCGGCTCGCTAGAGGGATAAACGAAGCCGGTCGGCGTGTGGTTTCGCCAGGGATCGCGGCGGGAGCATCTCGATGAAGCAGTTCAAGCACATTCTGGCGACGACGGATCTCTCGCCGGAATCGTTCTCAGCGGTTCAGTACGCGGCTCATCTGGCGGAAGGACAGGGCGCGAAGCTTTCGATCCTCCATGTGGTTCACAGCATCTCGCTCGCGTACTCGGACTTCGTCCCACCCGTGAACATGACCGGCATCGAGCAGGCGATGGAAGCGGCCGCGCGCGAAAAGCTCGACCAGTGGGTAAAGCGCCACCTGAGGCCGCGCACCGGCGTTACGATCGCGCTTCGGGGGGGCGTGGTCGACGAGGCGATTTGCGCGTATGCGGAAGAGTGCGGCGCGAGCGTCATCGTGATCGCGACCCATGGGCGCAAAGGATGGACCCACATGGTGCTCGGCAGCGTCGCCGAGCGAGTCGTTCGGAGCGCGCCCTGTCCCGTGCTCGTGATCCGGCCTCCGAAGGTCGCGAGCGTCGCTCCGCCGAGCCGTCGCAAGGTGAGCGCTCGGCGAGCCGCCAAGTCGCGAAAATGAAGCGGCTCCGGCGCGGTCAGGCCGCCGATAGCTCGACCTCTCCGGCGCGCACCCTGCGCTCGAACTCGATGTCGTGATCGATGTCCGAGGTCGTGCCGGCTTCGAATTCGAGAATCCCGAGGTCCGTGAAGCGCCGCCTTTGGCGATCCGATAGCAGCCCCAAGCTCTTCACGTTCGGAACGATCTTGGAGAAGAGCCGGCGCCGAAACTCGCGCGCGAGCTCAGACTGCTCGGACGCTTCGACGCAAGCGTCGACATCCATGCCCATTCGCTGCCACACATCGCGGTTGAGAATGCGATCTCGCATCAACACGGAGGCTTCGTAGACGAAGTCCTCGCGCTCGATACGGTCGCGCTCGGGAAGATCCCTGTAGAGCTCGCGTAAGCTCAACACGCCGAAGGCAACGTGGCGCGCCTCGTCTTCCATCACGCCGGTCGTCAGATCGCGGAGCAGCGCGTTGTTGGTCGTATCCCGCATGGTGCCGAAGGCGGCGAGCGCCAAGCCTTCGACCATGATCTGCATGCCGAGGAACTTCATGTCCCAACGTGAGTCGGTGAGGATCAAGTCGAGGAGCTTCTTGAGCTCGGCGTTCACCGGATACTCGTGCTCGAGCTTCTCTTGGATGAAGCGTCGATAGACTTCGACATGGCGCGCTTCGTCCATGACCTGGGTCGCACCGTACTGCTTGGCCTCGAACCACGGCGTGGTGTCGACGATCTGCGCGGTCGCGAGCAGCGCTCCCTGCTCGCCATGGAGAAACTGACAGAGTTGCCAGGTGAGGGCCTCGTGGCGAAGCCGCTTCACCTCGGTCGGTGTGAGCTTCGCCCACATCGGCGTGCCGAAGATGCCGATCGCGGGGTCGGGAATGACTTCACTTTCCGGGTCGACGTCGATCGACCAGTCGAGGCGCTCGGTGCCGTTCCACTGATCTCGCTTGGCGTTCTCGTAGAGCCGAACGAGGCGATGGCGATCGTTGTCGTATGCCCAATTGTACGCGACGCTCTGGTCGACCCCGATTTCTTCGACGCGGCGGGTGGGGTGGAAATGCTCCATGGCGGTGGCTCCTCCTAACGGTTTCAGTCTTCCGGCGAATCGGTGCCGAGGTATCTACACATGGCGCGCGAAAGCTCGGTCGCCGTGACGGGATCGTCGATGTCGAGCTCCGCTGCGCCGAGCACGGCGGCGTGGCTGAGGGTGCTGCTGAGCATCAAGAGCGTGATTCGAGCGGCGAGGCGGAGATCGGGGTGGGCGACATCGCGACGATGACTCTCGAGGCAGACCGCGAGTCGATCGGCGAGATACCCGCTCAGCATGATCTCGCGTTCTCGAACCACGGGATCCGTAGCTCCCGAGATGAGGAACGCGCGCACGAGGCCTCGTCGCTCGCGAACGATGTCTACAAGGAAGCGCGCGATCGCGTCGATCATCTCGGCGGCCACGCCGCCGGCCCAGCGTTCGGGATCGAGTGCGACGTCCGCCGTGGCGCGGGCGTCCTCGCAGAAACGCTCGTGGAGAGCTTGGAGCAGCCCGCGCTTGTCTTTGAATCGCCGGTAGAAGCTGCCGACGGACGTGCGCGCGGCATCGGTGATGTCGTTCACCGAGGTCTCTTCGAAGCCTCGTTCGGCGACGAGGCGCTCGGCGGCGTCGAGGAGGGCCGTCAGTGCCGCACGGCTCCGCGCCTGCTGAGGCGCGCGTACCCAGCGGAGAAGAGCCGGCGATTCGAGTTTTTGCGCGGCGAGCATCTGAATAGGAACCGAAATTCCGGTTCTTTTATCGACCAAAGACCCTGTTCTGTCAAGGAATTTTTGACGATCTCCGCGATGACGAGGAAAGTACGCGGTATTTCAGGAGGTTGGTCTCAGCGGCCGCGACCTTCGGTGCAGGGTTTCGGGTCGGGGTAGAAGGGCGCTCGCGACCAGAGCGCTTCGAGGGGCGCAACATGGCGACGAGCTATTCGGCGTGATATCTGGTCGGCGCATCATGGATTCGCAGCTCCAAATCACCATCAAAGAGCTCGCCGGCAGCGAAGCGCTCGAAGCCAAGATTCGCGACAAAGCGACGAAGCTCTCGAAGGTCTATGACCAGATCCTGCGCCTTCACGTCGTCGTCGACAGCCCCGAGCGGCGTCATCACAAGGGCAAGCTCTACAACTGTCGTATCCATCTCTACGTGCCGGGCGACGAGATCGTCGTGACCCACGAATCGGACGTGGATCCTTACGTATCCGTGAGAGACGCCTTCGATGCCGCAAAGCGGCGCCTCCAGGATCACGTCGACCGAAAGCGCAGCCGCTGAGCTCTTAGCTCGGTTGACACCCCGCCGCCCTTCGTCGCTCGCCCTTCTCGGCTCGCGAACCCACCCGGATGAGGAGGGTAGGGCCAAGGTCGCTCTCGATCACCATTGAACGATTCGAGTAATTACTCTAAGAGTTCTTGCTCATGGAGTTTGACGTCGCGACGCTGGCCCAGCGAGCCGGGACCTCGGTCGACACGATCCGCTACTACCAGGGCCTCGGACTGCTTCAGTCGCCCCGGCGGGACGGCCGGACCGCCGTCTACGACGGCAGCCATCTCGAGCGACTCGAGCGCATCCGCGCGCTCGCCGAGCGCGGCTTCTCTCTCAAAGCCATCGGCTCTCTTCTAGAAGCCGGCGACGCGAGCGAATCCGACAAGAGACTGCTCGCAGCAGTCGTTCTCGAAGGGCAGGGGCGCTCGTTCACGAGCTCGGAGCTCGCGCAAAAACTCGGCGTGCCCTCTGTTCTGATCGCGTCGATCGAAACCGCCGGACTTGCAGAGGGCCAGCTCGGCGCCGACGGCGGTCCGAGTTACTCGGAAGAAGACGTTCGCGTCGCGAGCGGCGCGCTGAAGCTGCTCGAGTATGGGTTCCCGCTGACCAAGCTCCTCGCTCTCGCGGTCAAGCACGATCGAGCGATCCGCCGGAGCGTCGACGAAGCGATCGATCTCTTCGACGATCACGTGCGGAAGCCGAAAGGCGCTACGGCGTCGGATCCGGACGCGGTGGCGCGCGCATTTCGCGAGATGCTTCCGATGGTCACCGCGCTGATCGCGCACCATTTCCAAAGACTGCTCGTCAATCGCGCGCTCCGTCGCTTGAAGAAGAAGGGCGACGACCACGCGCTCGAGCGAGCGTTGAGCGAGACCACGCGGCGGCGAATCGGGTGGCGCTGGTGACGAGCCTGCCGCCTCCGGTCGAGAAGCGAGCATTCGTCGGGCAGATGTTCGACGCGATCGCGCCCCGCTACGACCTCATGAACCGATTGATGACACTCGGTCTCGATCGGGTGTGGCGGCAGCGAACGTTGGCCGCGCTCGAGATCTCGCCGGGCTCGGTCGTCGTGGACCTCGGCTGCGGGACGGGAGATCTCTCGGGTGGCGCTCGCTCGCTCGGGGCGATGGCCATCGGTGTAGACCTTTCCGCCGGCATGCTGGCGGCGGCACGGCGGCGGGGGGACGCGCCGAACCTGCTTCGCGCCGACGCGACTCGTCTGCCGCTCGCGGACGCGTCCTGCGATGGCGCGGTTAGCGGGTTCGCGCTTCGCAACTTCGTGTCGATAGAAGCGGTGCTCGACGATTGCGCCCGGGTCATGAAGCCGGGTGCGCGGATCGCGCTTCTCGAAATCGACCGACCCGAGCGTGGCGCCTTCGCCGCGATCTTCGACGTCTATTTTCGTCGCGTGATGCCGATGCTCGGCGCGCTCGTGTCGCGCGGCTACGCGTATCGCTATCTCGCAAGCTCGACCGTCTATCTACCTCCGTGGATCGAGCTTCGCTCGATGCTCGAGCGCGCGGGATTCGGTGAAGTCGTCAAGCGCTCGATGACGGCTGGAACCGTCCAGCTCGTGACCGCGATTCGAAGCGAGAGTCGCTGAGCGATGCGCGCCGTCGTCGATACCGAATCTCGCGCCAAGCACTTCGCGGTTCGTCGCGAAGAGTCGAGTGGAGAGATCGACGCCATCCAGCTTCTCGCCGCCGTCCCCGCCGGCGAGCTCGTGTTCTATCTCGAGAGGCCCGACGCGGGTGAAGCGATCGTTGCGACGGGTAGCGTCGCAGAGGTGCAAGCCGCCGGTGCGGCTCGCTTCGCCGAGGCGGCGGCATCGGCTCGCGACTTGCTGGCGGCGCTCGTCGCGGACAACGACTCGATGGACGAGCGCCGCCCTGCGGGGGTTCTCCCACGCCTCGTTGGCGGCTTCGCGTTCGCCGATACAGTCGAGTCCCCGCTTTGGCACGACTTCGTGCCGTGTCGGCTCGTATTGCCGCGTGCGCAGTGGATCCTCGACGGCGGCCGTTGGACTCGTTTCGAAGTGGCGCGTTCCGACCTCCTCGAGCCTTCGCGTGTGTTCGACGGGACCACCCGCGCGCTTACGGCACGCGCCGCACCGCGGAAGATCTCGACGACGCTCCACGACGAGACGCCCGACGAAGCGTCCGACGACTGGCTCATTCGCGCGCGCGCTGCGCTCGCAGCCATAGAAGCAGGGCGCCTCGACAAGATCGTCATCGCAAGGCGGGAGACTCGCACTCTCGCAGGAGACGTAGACGTGCTCCGCGTTCTCGCCGACCTGAGAGCGAAACGGCCCTCTTGCTACACCTTTTGCATCGCGAGCGGCGGATCGATTTTTCTCGGCTCGTCGCCGGAAAAGCTCTTGAACGTTCGCGGCCGGGAGGTCGAGGCGGACGCGCTCGCCGGAACGATTGCGCGCGGAGCGACGACGGCGGAAGACGTGGCGCAAGCCGGCGCACTTGCGGCGTCGGAGAAGGATCTCCGCGAGCACGGGGTAGTGGTAGCAGACCTCCGCGCGAGGCTGACGTCGTTCCTGAGCGATCTCGTAGCGGCCGACCAACCGACGCCTCGCGCTTTCCCGGAAGGTTATCACCTGCACACGAGCGTTCGCGGCCTTCGCGCGGTGGGCACTTCCGTGCTCGATCTCGCAGGCGCCGTTCATCCGACGCCTGCCGTCTGCGGAGCACCGCGGGCCCGCGTGCAGGAAGTGCTCGGGCGCTTGGAGGCCGATCGAGGCTGGTACTCGGGCGGCATTGGTTGGCTCAACTCCGAAGGCGAGGGGCTCTTTGCCGTCGCGCTTCGCGCGGGCCTCTTCGCCGACGGGCGCCTGACCACCTGGGCCGGTGCCGGCATCGTCGCGGGCTCGAACGTCGAGCGCGAGCTCGAAGAGACGGCTCTCAAGATGCGCGCCTTGCTCGGCGCTGTTGGAGACCTGGCTGCATGAGTCAAAGTGGCTCCGTTGCTCACGCGAATCTCGCGGCGGCCCGCGCGCTCGTAGACTCGCTCGTCGTCGCCGGCCTTCGTCACGCCGTCGTTTGTCCGGGCTCGCGCTCGGGCCCGATCGCTGTCGCGATCGACGAGCGCGGAACGGAGATCAAGAGCTTCGTTCTCACCGACGAGCGCTCCGCGGGATTCTTCGCTCTCGGTCTCGCGCGTCATAGCGGCAAGCCTCCACTCGTGGTCTGCACGTCGGGTACGGCGGCGGCGAATCTGGTTCCCGCGGCGGCCGAAGCGTTTTTTGCGGAGATTCCGTTGCTGCTCGCGACGGCCGATCGTCCGCCGGAAGCACGCGACTTCGCTGCGTCTCAGACCATTCATCAAGCCGGGCTCTTCGCCGGGCACTCACGCGCGAGCATGGATCTCGCGCCGCCGGCCGCAGACGGGGCGCCGCTCGCCTACTACCGCGCGAGCGCGGCGCGGGCCTTCGCAATCGCGACGGGCACTCCGAATGGGCCCGTGCACGTGAACTTTCCTTTCCGCGAGCCGCTGTTGCCGATCCCGCTTCCAGCGTACGCGCTCGAGCCTTCGTCGCTGCGCTGTGTTCAGGGCGAGATCGTGATGCGCGACATCGACGTCGCGTCCGTCGTTGCTCGAATTCGCGCCTCGAAACGAGGGCTGCTCGTCTGCGGACCGAGCAATCGCGCTGCCGATACCGCGCCCGCGTTGGCCAAGTTGGCGGTCTCGCTCGGATGGCCGTTGCTCGCCGATCCGTTGTCGGGGCTCCGGAACGAAGATTTCGCCGACGTCACGCTCGTCGACGCCTACGACGTGATGCTTAGAAGCAATGGATTTTGCCGCGATGCGAAGCCGGACCTCGTGCTTCGCTTTGGCGGCGTGCCGACGTCGAAACCGCTCCAACAAGCGCTCGCGCATTGGGGCGGAGAGCAACTGCTGTTTGCCGCGCCGAGCACGTGGCCCGATCCAGCGTGGAGCGCGAGCGAAGTCATCGCCTGCGACGCCCAGGCTGCAGCCGGAGCGTTGATCCAGGCGATCGCTGATAGAGGGGCAAGCGGCGATCGCTCCTGGACGCGCTTTTGGGCAAGCGCGTCGCAGACAGTGCGATCCGCCCTCAATTCCGCCCTCGACCGACTGCCCGCGACTTTCGAGGCGAGAGTCGCCCGCGATCTCGCCCGCCGCCTCCCGGAAGGCGGGCTATTTTTCGTCGGCAACAGCATGCCGGTCCGTGATGTGGACACGTTTTGCGCGCGAATGCCTCGGAGCTCTCGCGTGCTCGCGAATCGCGGTGCGAACGGAATCGACGGCGTGCTCTCGACGGCGCTCGGCGCGGCGGCATCGAGCGGTAAACCGACGATACTGCTGCTCGGTGACCTGAGCTTTCTCCACGATGCCGGCGCGCTGCAGCTTCTGACGCGTCTCGAGATTCCGCTGCTCGTCGTCGTCGTCAACAACGACGGTGGCGGGATCTTTCACCTGCTGCCGGCAGTCGCGCTCGGTGCACCGTTCGAGCGCTGCTTCGCGACCCCACATGGGTTAGAGCTCGCCTCGGCAATACCGCCCGGTGTTGCGGGGCGCACGGAGATTCGCCGAGTTGCGAGTGGCGTGGAGCTCGACGGTTCGGTCAGCGACTGGCTCGCAAGGCCGCGTCCTCTCGTCGTCGAGGTGCCGAGTGATCGGCACGAGACCACAACGCTGCGCGCGTCGGTGATCGCGGATGCCGTCGCGGCCGTCGAGCACGGGGCAGGGCTCGGCTCGTGACGTCGTCGCGAAGTGGCTGTGCGCGGCATGATCTTGCCGTGAGTGGCGGCTTGCTCGCCGTCCATGAGTGGAACGTCGCATCCGGCCACGATGCCGATCCTTTGGTCTTGCTACACGGATTCACCGGCTCGGGCCGAAGCTGGGACCAGGTGGTCGCTCGCCTTTCGTACCCGGGGCGTGTGCTCGCGCCCGATCTTCCTGGACATGGTCGCTCGCGTTTCGACCAAGGCACCGAGCCCTGCACGGTGGAATACTTTGGCGCGGCTCTCGATGACGCGCTGACGGCGCTCGAAGCATCGCGTGTCGTCCTTGCGGGATACTCGATGGGTGGGCGGATCGCGCTCTACTACGCGATCACACGTCAGCCTCGGCTGTCGCGGCTCGTGCTCGAGAGCACGTCGGCGGGAATTGCCGATCCCGCGGAGCGTGAGAGTCGTGTCCGTGCGGACGAGGAGCTCGCGACGTACGTGCTTGCCGAAGGGGTCGAGCGCTTCGTCGATCGTTGGGAGCGTACGCCCGTGCTTGCCGCGTTGTCGCGTTTGCCGGCAACCGACCGCGCTCGGCTTCGTGAGCTGCGCGTCGGGAACACGGCCGCAGGGCTCGCGGCAAGCCTCCGTGGCATGGGCACCGGTGCTCAGCTCTATCTCGGCTCCCGGCTCGACGAGATCGCGATCCCGACTCTGGTCGTAGCCGGTGCCGATGACGCGAAGTTCAGCGCCATCGCGGCGACGCTCGCGGCGGGTGTCCGCGATTCGGTGCTCGCGATCCTTCCGAATGTCGGTCACACGCCCCACCTCGAAGCGCCCGCAAGGTGGGCCGAGGTGGTCGGTGGCTTCATCAAGGCCGGCCAACGCGCCGGCTGATCCAAGAGAGGAAAATCATGTCGATCGAATGGAAAGACGTCGAGATGGACGGGAAAAAGTACGAGGACATCACGTACAAGAAAGCCGACGGCATCGCGCGTATCGCGATCAATCGCCCAAAGCGGCGGAACGCTTTTCGGCCCCGGACGGTGATGGAGCTGATCGATGCGTTCGCGCGTGTGAGAGAAGACCGCGAGGTCGGCGTCGTCGTGTTGACGGGCGAGGGCGACCTCGCGTTCTGCAGCGGCGGCGACCAAGGCGTGCGTGGCAATCAAGGCTACGTCGGCGGAGACGGCGTCCCACGGCTCAACGTGCTCGACCTCCAGCGAATGATTAGAAGCCTGCCGAAGCCGGTGGTCGCGATGGTCGCGGGCTACGCGATCGGCGGCGGCCATGTCTTACACCTGATCTGCGACCTCACGATCGCCGCCGACAATGCTGTGTTTGGGCAGACCGGACCGAAAGTCGGCAGCTTCGACGGAGGCTTCGGTGCGGGCTATCTCGCGCGTGTGGTCGGACAGAAGAAAGCCCGCGAGATCTGGTTTCTCTGCCGCCAGTACGATGCCAAAGCGGCCCTCGAGATGGGGCTCGTCAACACCGTCGTCCCGCTCGCCGAGCTCGAAGCCACGACCGTCGCGTGGTGCAAGGAGATGCTCGCTCTCTCGCCGATGGCGCTTCGCTGTCTCAAGGCGTCGTTCAACGCCGAGACCGACGGCATGGCGGGCGTTCAGGAGCTCGCGGGCAACGCGACCTTGCTCTTCTACATGAGTGAGGAAGGCCAAGAAGGTCGCGATGCGTACAATGAGAAGCGCCCGCCCGACTTCAGTCGCTTTCCGCGATTGCCCTGAGAGAGCGCGAGAGTCGCTGATGTCGGTCTGGCTCGCGGCGCTCCGCCCCCGCACGTTCCCGGCCTCGCTCGTGCCGGTTGCGGTGGGTCTCGCCGTGGCCGAGCACTACGGACGACTCGATCCCGCGATCGGTGCGTTCACGCTCGCCTCCGCGCTCGCGCTGCAGATCGCGACCAATCTCGCGAACGACTACTTCGACGCCCAAAGCGGCGTCGATCACGCGGAGCGGCTCGGTCCTGTCCGCGCGACCCAGTCGGGCCTTCTCGCGCCGGGGGCCGTGAGGCGAGCCGCCTACGCGGCGCTCTTCGTCGGCGCAGCAGCCGGCCTGCCACTCATCGTCCGAGGCGGCTTGCCGATCGCCGCGACAGGCATTGTCTCGATGATCGTGGCGCTCGCGTATAGCGGCGGCCCGTATCCTCTCGCATCGCTAGGCCTCGGCGAAGCGCTCGCGTTCGCGTTCTTCGGCGTCGTTGCCGTCGGCGGCACCGTCTATTTGCAGCTCCACGGCCTTCCTCTCGCCGCGTTGCTCGCCGGCGCAGCGCTCGGCTGTCACGCGGCAGCGATCATGCTCGTCAACAACCTCCGCGACATTCCGACCGACACATCAGCCGGTAAACGCACGCTCGCGGTGCGACTCGGCGACGCGGAAGCGCGTCGTTGGTACGGACTGTTGCTGCTCGCCTCACTCGTGTTCGTTTGCGGTGTTGCGATCGAGACTCGCTCGCTCGGTCCGTTGCTCGCGCTTGGTGTGGCGCCGCTCGCGCGACGCGAAGCCGAGCGAGTAGGGGAGCGACACGGCGCCGACCTCAATGCGAGTCTTGCCGCCACGGCGCGTCTCGAGCTCGTGTTCGGCGGGTTGTTGGCTCTCGGCCTGGTGCTTGCGTGAGAATCCGAATCTCCGTCGCGCCCTATCGGCGTCGTTTTGGTCGCCCGCTCGCGAGCTCGCGTGGCGCGATCGTCGAGCGCGAAGGCTTGATCCTCTCGCTCACCGATACGGACGGACGAGTAGGGCGGGGCGAGGCCGCACCGATCTCTTGGATCGACGGCGAGTCGCTCGACGCGGTGGCCGCCGAGCTCGCAGGTCTCGGGGAGGCGCTCGAGCTTCCGGCCCGCGTGCTCGACGAGCAAGACACGCATCGCTCCGCATGGCTCGACGAGATCGGCCGCGGGTTTCTGCCTTCCGCGCGCGCGGCGCTCGATGCGGCGTCGCTCGATCTCGCCGCGCGCCGTGCCGGAGTCTCGGCGGCGAGACGTCTCGGTGCCGGCAACGAAGCTCCCGTGCTGCTGAACGCGCTCGTCGTCGAATCGAGCCCCGATGAAGTCACCCGCATAGTGCGCGCGCGAATCGAACGCGGGTATCGCGTCATCAAGCTCAAGGTCGGTGTGGCGGAGCCTCGGCTCGACATCGCACGCGTGCGGGCGGCGCGTGATGCGCTCGGCGACCGTGCGACGCTTCGACTGGATGCGAACGCGGCTTGGAGCTTCGGCGATGCGCGAGACGTGCTCGAGGCGATCGGTCCTGCGAGCCTCGACTACGTGGAAGAGCCACTCGCGGGTGCGACGGTGGAGTCTCTCCTGCGGCTCCGTGCGTTGACCGGTGTGCCGCTGGCCATGGACGAGTCCGTCTATCGCGTCGGCGGCATCGAGAGTCTCATGGCAAGTCGCTGTTGCGACGTGGTCGTCCTGAAGCCGGCACGAGTCGGCGGGCCGACGCGGACGCTCGAGATCGCGCGTCGTCTCGGCGCTAGCGGGTTTCGCGTGGTATTGACCGATGCGATCGAGACTGCGGTAGGGCGCGCGGCTGTGGTGCACGCTGCTGCAGCGCTCGCGACTTTCAACGGATCGGAAGCGATCGGGCTCGGCGGGCTCGAGCTGCTCGCGCCGGACCCATGCGCCGAGCGTTCCGACGATATTCCCGGCTTGACGGCGTTCTTCGCGAAGGGCCCTGGGCTCACGATCGCAGCGGTTCGGGAGACGATGCTTTGATACGCGCAACGGAGACGCGTGATTTCTGCGCGCCGGTAGGGTCTTGGTGGCTCGGCGAAATGGCCCGCGAGATGGGCGATGCGCCGGCGCTCCGCGTGCACGACACGCGAGTCTCGTTCGCCGAGCTTGCGGCGGCTTCGGAAGATGTCGCGGCGGCGCTTGCGGGTGCCCGTGTGTCGCGCGGCGATCGCGTCGCGCTCGTCGCAGCGGCATCTCGACGGGTAGTAGAGCTCGTCCACGCGACGCAGCGAATCGGCGCAGCGCTCGTGCCCCTCAACCCACGGCTCACCGCTTCGGAGATCGCCGAGATCCTCGCGACGACCCGCCCGCGAATCGTCGTCGCCGACGATTCGCTCGTCGCAGCTGTGAGTCCGAGCGCGAGCGACGCGGCGGTGTACGCGCTCTCCGATCTCGAACGCGCCACGCGAGCACGTCTCAAATCGTCGGCTGCGGTCGATCCACAAGCTCCGCACTCGCTGCTCTGCACGTCCGGCACCACCGGTGTGCCGAAAGCGATCGTGCTCTCGCACGCGAACCATCACGCGAGCGCCGTCGCCACCGGCCGCCGGCTCGGCTATCGCACGGGCCAGAGTTGGCTCGCTCCGATGCCGCTCCACCACGTCGGTGGCTTGGCCGTTGTGCTGCGCGCGGCGATCGTTGGAGCTGAAGTCGTCTTGCACCCGGGATTCAAGGCGAAAGCGGCACGGCGAGCGCTGGCGCTTGGAGATCTCGCGCACATCTCCCTCGTGCCGACCATGCTCTATCGCCTGCTGCCGGAGCTCGTCGAGCACGGAGCGCTCGCCGGCGCGCGCTCTTGCTGCTTTGTCGTCGGCGGCGCCGGGCTCGACGAGAAGCTCGCAGTCGAGGCTCGGCGCCTCGGGCTCGACGTTCGCGCTACCTACGGGCTTACGGAGGCGGCGTCCCAAGTGGCTACGACCGAGCACGGCCAGCTCGAAGAGCGCCCAGGGACGAGCGGCCGGCCGCTCGACGGGTTCGAGGTGCGAATCGATTCGGCCGACCGCGAAGGCTTCGGCGAGGTCCATGTGCGCGGGCCGCAGGTGTCGAGAGGGGCGCTTCAGGGTGAGTGGCTGAGAACCGGCGATATCGCGCGGATAGATGCGCACGGCTATCTGTTCGTCGGGAGTCGTCGCGCGGACTTGATCGTGACCGGGGGCGAGAACGTGCGGCCGGAGGAAGTCGAGCGAGTGCTCGAAACGCACCCGGCGATCGCCGAGGCCGGCGTGTTCGGCTTGCCGGACGCCGAGTGGGGCCACCGCGTCGCCGCTGTCGTCGTCCCGCGCGCCGGCGCACGCATCGATGCGGACGAGATCGTGGCTTGGTGCAAGGCACGACTCGCGCCGCACAAGCGTCCGCGCGTCATCGACGCGGTCGCGAGCCTGCCGCGCACCGCGTCCGGCAAGCTCCAGCGCCGGAAGCTAGGGGGCTGTCGCTGATGTTTTCGCAGAGAGACACCGGATCACACGCGAGTCATTGACCGCGACCGTTTACGCGCGCCGCGTTCCCGAAGACACCGTCTTGTATGGTGTCGTCTCGAACGAGCTTCCGACCTCGCTTACGATTCACAGCTCGCTGCCGAGGTGCTGCAGCTGTTCGTGCGCAGCGTGTTCGCTTCGCTGTGCCGTCGGGCGCGGCCCAAGTACGGGTTCGCTCGCTGTGACTGCGGGTCGTTCGATTCTCGCCGGCTCGAATCTCACCGTTCATTCAGCGCGGTCTCACACCCGATGCCGACGCCGCGGCAGCCGATCCTCTACCGGAAGATCAGCCGCTTCTGGCCGAGATCTACGCTGCCTCGGTACGCAGTCGAATCGCGATCGGCGAGCGCGCCGGCTTAAGCGTGCTGCGCATGGGCGATCTGGTCGACCCCGAGGAAGCCGCCTTCGTTACCGGCCCG